>ERZ1292640.228-Hain-H43-02um-R1-228-length-44655-cov-8_pt1 | contig 44655 bp, 36 predicted proteins | sample MGYA00564404_ERZ1292640 | MGnify/ENA primary metagenome ERZ1292640 (study PRJEB36523, sample SAMEA6512636) | groundwater metagenome | collected 2019-01-08 | study: AquaDiva: Metagenomics assemblies of 32 groundwater samples | reverse complement strand
GCTTCTTTGAGCAAATCCGCGATCTTCGCCGCGTCTTTGCCCCCGGCCTCGGCGAAGTCCGGACGGCCACCTCCGCCGCCGCCCACGATGGGCGCCAACTGCTTGACCAGCTGCCCGGCAGGCGCCTTCTTCGCCAGGTCTGGCGTGACCGACGCGATCAGCAGGACCTTGCCATCGGCCATGCCCGCGGCCAGGATCACGATGCCGCTCTTCAGCCGCGACTTCAGCGTGTCGGCAAGGGCGCGCAGCGACTCCTTGTCGACGTCCTTCACTTCGCGGGCAATCAGGGTCGCGCCGGCAATTTCCACCTGGTCATCGTCCTTGCCGCCGCCACCGCCGCCGAGCGCCAGCTTGGTCTTGAGCTGCTGCACTTCCTTCTGGGCCTTGCTGGCCGCCGCCTGTTGCTGCCGGACCCACTCGACGAGCGCGCCGCGCTTGGCGCCCGATTCGGCGGCAACTGCCTTGGCCTCGGCAATCGCGGCGCGCGCGAGGTCGATGGCGCCCATGCCGGTCAGCGCCTCGACGCGCCGCACGCCGGCCGCGACGCCCGATTCCTCGGTGATGAGCAGCGAGCCGATGTCACCGGTCGCGCGCACGTGCGTGCCGCCGCACAACTCGGTGCTGAACGCCCCGTCGCCGACCGCTACCACGCGAACCTTGTCGCCGTATTTCTCGCCGAACAGCGCCATCGCGCCCGAGGCAATCGCTTCCTCGGTGTTGCGCACGGCGGTGTTGACCGGATCGTTCCTGAGGATCGCGGCGTTGACGAGGTGTTCCACCTCGACGAGCTGTTCCGGCGTGACCGCCGAGAAATGCTGGAAGTCGAAGCGCAGGCGATCGGGCGACACGAGCGATCCCGCCTGCTTGACGTGCGGGCCCAACACCTTCCGCAACGCTGCGTGCAGCAGGTGCGTGCCGGTGTGGTTGCGGCGGGTCGCGTCGCGCAGGTCGACATCGACGTGGGTGGTGACGAGGTCGCGCAGCGCCAGGCGGCCCTCGATGTTCTCCACGCGGTGCACGCGCGGCAGGCCGGGCCCCAGCCGCGAGACGCCGGTGACGCGCGACCGCTGGCCCGACGCCGGTTCCATCCAGCCCTGGTCCGACACCTGTCCGCCAGCTTCCAGGTAGAACGGCGTCTTGCCGAGGGCGACATAGCCGTTTTCGCCGGCCTCGAGCGCCGCCACCGAGGTCTTCCGGTCGTTGAACAGGGCCAGCACCGGTACGCCTTTCAGCGCGGTCTCGACGTAACCGTCGAAGTTGTCGCCGACGGCGCGCAGCTCTTCGCGTTCCTCGTCGGACATGAAGGTGAAGTCTTCGCCCTTCTTGCCTTCGAATGAACTGCCGGCGCGGGCCTTGGCCTTCTGGCCCTCCATGGCGGCGTCGAACCCTTCGGCATCGAACGTCAGGCCCTGGTTGCCCGCGAGATCCTCGATGAAGTCGCGCGGCAGGCCGAAGGTGTCGTAAAGCTTGAACGCCTCGTCGCCGGGCACCACCTTGTTCGTCCTCGCGGCGCGCTCCAGCACGTCCTCGAGCCGGGGCAGGCCGCCGGTCAGCACGGCGTCGAAGCGCTCTTCCTCGCTCTTGATCACCAGCATCACCGCGTCGCGGCCGGCCTTGAGCTCGGGATAAGCTTCGCCCATCTCGCGGATGAGGACATCGGCGAGCGAGAACAGGAACGGCTCGTGCAGGCCGAGCTTGCGGCCATGCCGCATGGCGCGCCGCATGATCTTGCGGAGCACGTAGCCGCGCCACTCGTTGGACGGCACCACCCCGTCCGCGATCAGGAACGTGGCGGCCCGCACGTGATCGGCGACCACGCGCATGGAGACGTCGGCCGGCGACATCGACTTGCTGTACTGGTGTCCGGACATCCCGCCAATCGCGTCCAGCAGCGGCATGAACAGCGGCGTGTCGTAGTTCGACAGGGTGCCCTGCATGACCGCCGAGATGCGCTCGAGGCCCATGCCGGTATCGATCGACGGCGCCGGCAGGGGCGTCAGCGTGCCCTGCTCGTCGCGCTCGAACTCCATGAACACGTTGTTCCAGATCTCGACGAACCGCTCGCTGCCCGACTCGACGTCGACCACGAAGTTGCCGGTGCCGGGCACGCCGGCGCCGCGGTCGACGTAGATCTCGGAGCAGCGGCCGCAGGGACCGGTGTCGCCCATGGCCCAGAAGTTATCGGCCATGCCGAGCTCGCCGATGTGAGCGGCGGGCACGAAGTCGAGCCATCGCCGGTAAGCGTCCTCGTCGCGCGGAATGCCGGGCGCACCCTTGAACACGGTCACGTAGAGCGTCGCCGGATCCAGCTTCCATTCCCTCGTCAGCAGGTTCCACGCCAGCTCGATGGCGTCGTGCTTGAAGTAGTTGCCGAACGAGAAATTGCCGAGCATCTCGAAGAACGTGTGGTGCCGCAGCGACGGTCCGACGTTGTCGAGGTCGTTGTGCTTGCCGCTGACGCGCATGCACTTCTGCGAGGTTGCCGCCCGCGTGTAGGCGCGCTTCTCGCGGCCGAGGAACACGTCCTTGAACTGGTTCATCCCGGCGTTGGTGAACAGCAGCGTGGGGTCGTCGCCGGGCAGCAGGGGGCTGCTCGGCACCACGCGGTGGCCGTGTTTCTCGAAGTATTTCAGGAAGGAACTGCGAATCTCCGCCGGATGCATCTCTCTATTGTAAGCCTCTTGTCGCACCGAAGCGCCTAGCGCGAAGGCGGCCGCAGGCGCTTCATGATGGCGTCGAACTGGAACCCCTGCGCGGCCAGGCCGCGGACGATGCGGGCGCGGCCCTTGTCGTCGAGGTCCTTCGGCGCCTGCCCGCGCAGCCGCCGTTCGAAGGCCCGGTCGAGCAGGGCACCTTCATCGACCTCTTCGAAGACTTCGTTGACGGCCGACTCGGCGACGTCGCCGTCGATACCGAGTGTCCGCAGTTTCTGCATGACGCGCGACCGCCCGCGATGACGCACCGTGCTTTCCAGTCGCGCCGCGGCCAGCGCGACCCGGCGGTCGTTCAGCGTGCCCTCCTGGCGCAACCGCTCGACCGCGGCCTCGATGTCGTCATCCTCGAACTCGCGGCGGGCGAGACGGGTCCGGACCTGGGCCTCGGACAGCTCGCGCCGCGAGAGCATGGTCAGCGCGGTGAGGTAGGCGTCAGCCACACTTGATTATGGTCCGGCTAAAGCCGGACGCCACATCGACCTCAATGTGGTGTCCGCCTTCAGCGGACCTCATTTCCCGAAGCGGGTGATCTCCGGCGCCTTGGGAGGTGCCGGCTTGGCGGCGGCCGCGCCGGTCGTTGGGCCGCCCGAGAAGATGGCGCCGGCCATCTGGTCGCGCGACATGTCGGCAGTGGTCGAGATGCCCTGCACCCGCAGCTTGAACTCGTCCACGTTCGACGCCCAGCGCAGCGCTTCCTCGTAGCTGATCTGCTGGCTCTGGAACAGGCTGAAGATCGACTGGTCGAACGTCTGCATGCCGTACTGCGAGGTGCCCTGGGCAATGGCGCCGGCAATCAGGTGCGTCTTGTCCTTGTCGACGATGCAGTCCTTGATGAAGGGCGTGGCGACGAGGACTTCGACGGCCGGGGCCCGGCCCGAGCCGTCGGCGCGCGGGATCAGGCGCTGCGCAATCGCCGCCTTCAGCACCGACGCCAGTTGCAGGCGAATCTGCTTCTGTTGGTGCGGCGGGAACACCGAGATGATGCGGTTGATGGTTTCGGTGGCATCCAGCGTGTGGAGCGTCGAGAACACCAGGTGGCCCGTCTCGGCGGCGTGCATGGCGGTCTCAATGGTTTCCATGTCGCGCATTTCGCCGACCAGAATCACATCCGGATCCTGGCGCAGCGCGCTGCGCAGGGCATAGGCGAACGAGCGGGTGTCGACGCCGATCTCGCGCTGGTTGATGATGCACTGGTTGTCGCGGTGCAGGTACTCGATCGGGTCTTCGATGGTGATGACGTGGGCAGTGCGGGTCTGGTTGATGTGGTTGATCATCGCGGCGAGCGACGTGCTCTTACCGCTGCCGGTCGTGCCGGTCACCAGCACCAGGCCGCGCTCCTGCTCGGCGATCTTCTTCAGGACCGGCGGCAGGCCCAGTTCGTCGAGACTCTTGACCGTGACCGGGATGACGCGGAGCACGACGCCGATGGTGCCGCGCTGCTGGAAGACGTTGCAGCGGAAGCGGCCCAGCCCCGGCACGCTGTAGGCCAGGTCGACCTCCTGCGAGTCCTTGAACTTCTGCCGCTGCGCCGTCGACATGATCGACGCGGCCATCTCGACCAGGTCCTCGTGATCGAGCTGTTTCTCCTCGGACACCGCCGAGAGGTGCCCGTGGATGCGCGCCATGGGGTAGCTGCCGACCTTGAGGTGCAAGTCGGAGGCGCCCTTTTCCACCGCGAGTTTCAGCAGGTCATTGACGTGCATCGATCCCCCAATCAGCGGGCTGCCGCGGGTATTCCTACCGGAGTCAGCCAGTGGTGCGTGTCGGGCAAGTCGCCGCGCAGGATGCCGAAGAACCGCTGCTGCAGCGCCTCGGTAACGGGGCCGCGCTTGCCGCTGCCGACGGTGATCTTGTCGATCGTTCGAATGGGGGTGATCTCGACTGCCGTGCCACAGAAGAACGCTTCGTCCGCGAGGTACAGGAACTCGCGCGGGAGGGACGTTTCCCGGACCGTGAAACCCAGGTCGGCCGCCAGCGTGATCACGGTCTCGCGGGTGATGCCCTGCAGCACCGACGAGCCGAGCGAGGGCGTGTAGATCACGTTGTCGCGCACCAGGAACAGGTTCTGGCCGCTGCCTTCGCTCAACAGTCCGCTCTCGTCGAGGGCAATCGCGTCGGCGTAACCGTCGAGTGCCGCCTGCATCTTGATCAGCGCGGAATTGGCGTAGTTGGCCGTGCCCTTGGCCAGCGCCGGCAGGGTGTTCGGCGCCAGGCGGGTCCACGAGCTGACGCCGACGTCGATGCCGCGCTCAAGCGCCTCGGCACCCATCATCAGGCTCCATTCCCACACCACCACCGATGCATCCACCGGGCAGGGCCGCGGATCCAGCGTCAGCGAGTCGTAGCCGCGGTAGACCAGCGGCCGGATATAGCAGCTCTTGAAGCCGTTGACGCGGACCGTGTCGATCACCGCCTGGGAGAGTTCGGCCTGCGACCACTGCGGTTCCATCCGGTACACGCGGCACGAGTCCATCAGCCGTCGCATGTGCGGCTCGAGCCGGAAGATATTGGTGCCGGTCTTGGAATCGTAAGCGCGAATCCCCTCGAAGACGCCCGTGCCGTAGTGGAGCGCGTGAGAAGCGACATGAATCGTGGCGTCTTTCCAGTCCACCAACGATCCGTTCATCCAGATCTTGCCCGTTCCCGCAAATGCCATAGCCCAGAATTATACCGGTGGAGGCGGCGCTTTGGTGGAAGCGCCATTAGTGGAGGCAACCCTTTAGGGTTGCCTTACTGCCGCTCAGAGCAGAAGGGACAAACGTCGGCGCGGGCGGCCAGCGCCTTGCCGCACTTCCAGCAGAACCTGGCCTGCACGGTTTCGCGGGCCTTGAGGCGGGCCTGGATGTCGGAGACCTCGTCGGACGGCGAACTGGCCGGCGATCCGGGCGCCGGTCGCCACGGGCGGCGCGACGCCGGGGACGGCGTGCGCGCGGCCAGCACGGCGTCGAGCAGGGCCGAGGCGCTCTGGTAGCGCGACGGGATGTCAGGGGCGATTGCCTTCATCACGATGTCGCTGATGGCCTTGGGCAGTTTCGGATTCTTCAGCTTTGGCGGCGACGCCAGCTCGCCGCGCATCAGCCTGTCGAGGTCCGCCGGCATCGGCGTGTCGTACGGCAGCACGCCGGTGAACATCTGGTACATGGTCACGCCCAGCGAGTAGATGTCGGAGGCGAACACCGCCTTGCCCTGGAACTGCTCCGGCGCCATGTAGGGCGGGCTGCCGATCACCGTCGTGCCGTGCGCCGCGATCTCGAGAAAGCGGGAGGTGCCGAAGTCGGCCACCTTGATCAGGCCCTGGTCGGTCACCAGCACGTTGCCGGGCCGCAGGTCGCGATGGATGACCCCGTGCTTGTGCGCGTGGTCCATCGCATTGCAGACCTGGCAGGTGTAATCGAGGGCCCGGGCCAGGTCGAGCGTGCCATCGCGATCGATTACTGCCTCCAGCGTGTCGCCCGGCACGTACTCCATCACGATGAAGAACACATCGTCCTGCTTCTCGGCGGTGAGCACGGTGACGATGTTCGGATGGCTGAGCGTGGCCAGCAGGCGCGGCTCGCGGAGCAGTTCGCCGAAGTCGAGGTTCTGGCGATGCGGAACCTTGATGGCGACCTTCTTGTCGATCCAGGTGTCTTCGGCGAGGTAGACGCTGCCAAAGCCGCCGCTTCCAAGAGGGGAGAGGATGCGGTATTTCCCGACCGTTTGTCCGCGGAAGAACATCTGTGCGCATGAGTATACTCTCCGCGTGCGTCCGCGCTTCTACGTGCCCGACCTTGATGCGACCGCGGCGCGGGTGCCGCTGCCCGACGACGAGGCCGAACACCTGGCGCGCGTACTGCGGTTGGGCGTAGGTGCCGAGGTCGAGGTCTTCGACGGCCGTGGTGGTCTGTGGCTGGCCGAAGTGGTCGAGACCGGCAGGCGTTCGGCGGCGGTCCGCGCGCTCGAAGCAGTCACGCCGGCGCCGGAGATCGCGATCGCGGTCGACCTGGTCATCAGCGTCCTCAAGGCCGACAAGATGGACGATGTGGTGCGCGACGCCGTGATGTTGGGCGTCACCGGTATTCATCCCGTGATCAGCGAGCGCTCCGAGATCAGTTTGTCGGCCGTGGAGAAGAGCCAGCGCGTGTCACGCTGGCAGCGGATTGCCATATCGTCGGCGAAACAGTGCGGACGAGCCGTGGTGCCAGTGGTTCATCCCGCGGTCACGTGGGCGGCCTACCTCTCGGAATCGGTCGGTGCGGTGCGATTGATCTGCGTGGAGCCGTCCGCAGGGCCCCCCTCTACGCCGCGTGACCCCGTAGGGCCCCCCTTTATGGGGGGCCGTGTTTCCACGATGCGGGACATTCCCAAACCGCTGGCCGTCCATGTGATAGTTGGCCCTGAAGGCGGCTGGGCGCCGGTCGAACTGACCGCCGCGCTCTCGGCCGGCGCGGTCCCGCTGTCATTGGGCGGGCGAACCCTGCGCGCGGATGCGGCGCCACTGGTGGCGTTGACCGCGCTGTTAACCACCTGGAGTGAGTTGTGATGAGAATCGAAGGGCTGGTCGGGCGGTTGGGGCTGGTAGGGCTGGTGGGGATCGCCCTCGTTGTGGCGTCCGGCTTCTTGACCACCGGAGCCTCGGCGAAGGTGGTTAGCCGGACCGCTCTTGCGCAGTATCCGGACATGCCGCCACCGGTGGCGACGTTCTCGATACTCGGCTACGACCCGGACACCGGTGAAGTCGGCGGCGCCGTGCAGTCGCGCGTGTTCACCCTGACCGGCGTACTGACCGCCGACGCTGACGCCGGCGTAGTCGCCACGCAGGCCATCGTCGATGTCAGCTACGGGCCGAAAGGGATCGCGCTGCTGAAGGCGGGCATGAAGCCCGAAGCCATCATCAAGGCGATCTGGGACAGCGATCCCGATCCGCAGCCCGAGCGGTGGACCAAGCAGGGACGCCAGTTCGCCGTCATCGACCTGCAGGGCAACACGGCGACGTTTACCGGGCCGAAGGCGACGGAGTGGGCGGGCGGTAAGCAGGGCAGGTTCTGCACCGCGCAAGGCAACATTCTCGCCGGCCCCGCGGTGGTGGACGGCATGGTCAAGGCGTTCGAGGAAACCAAGGGCCACCTGTCGCTGCGCCTGATGGCGGCCCTCGAAGCGGGCCAGGCGGCGGGCGGCGACAAGCGCGGGATGCAGGCGGCGTCGATGGTGATCGTCAAGAAGGGCGGTGGCGTGTGGCTGAACAACGACACCGTGCTGCGCTTCCAGGTCGATGACCAGGAGAATCCCTATAAGGAACTCCGCCGCGTCGTCGAAAGCTGGAACGCCGCGCGCGAGAAGGGCAGCCAGCGGCCGGTCAAGTGATCGCACCGACACTCGCGACGATCGGCGTCCTTCTCTCAATGGTGGGCTTGTCGGCCCAAACACCCGACCCGTATCTGCAGCTCGTGAGGATGTATCGGACCGATCCGTCGCCGGCGGCGGTCTCCATGAGTCGGCTGCCGCCGAAGGTGATTGACGAAGGGGTTCGGCGCCTTGTTGAAGAATCGGCTTTCCGATGCGCGTCGGTCGCGCATTGCAGTCAACACGACCTGCTGGCTGCGGCCATGCTGCACGCAGACGCCGCCGAGCAGCTGATAGGCGGTGGCGCGAACCACGCCGAGCCGCATCTTTATGCCGGACGGCGCCTGCTCCGGGCGACGCGCGGCGCCACCACGTTCGCCGTCCGCTGGTACGCATTCGTGGCGAGATTGCTGCTGGCGCATGGCTATCACGATGCCGCCAAGGTGATCGTCGGCGAGGGGCGGACTCGCTATAACGAGGCGCCGGAACTCTTTGTGGTTCTCGGGTTGATCACGGAGTGGCGTGCCGGCCTCTCCGGTGTGGGCTGGTTTGCTGGAGACTTGCGTGGCGCCGCGATTCGCAACGAACTGTTCGACCAGTCGCTGGGGTCCACTGATCCTGGTTCTTCGACATACCGCGGTTCGGTGTTCAGCGATCTGGAGAAGGCAGCGGTCGACTATCGGCGCGCCCTGGCTGCTGAGCCGACACACGCCGCCGCCCGCATCCGGCTGGCCTGGGTGCACTTGCTCGCTGGCGACGCCCGCGTGTGGGAGGACGTGTCCGCCGAGTTCCTGGACACCGCGGACGCGCAGCCACGATTGGTCGCGCGTCTCATCCGCGGCACGGTCGCGGAGCGCGAACGAAAGTTCGACGTCGCGTTGACGGAGTATCGCGAGGCCTGGCACGCCGATGCCGGCTCGCAGACTGCCTGCCTGGCCGTGAGCGGTGGGCAGGCACTGAATGGCGATTTCGCCGGCGCCGACACGACGGCCGCCGAGTGCCTCGCCCTTGGCAACGACGCCGATCGGATCGACCCGTGGACGCTGTTTCGCATGGGGCTGATGGACTCGACCACCACTCGTTGGCTGCACGACGAGGCGCGGCACCCATGACTCGACTGCGATGGCGGCTGGCTGTCCTGGCAGCCGTCACCAGCACCGGAGCCCTGGTCCTTACCGCGCAGGTTCCGGTGAGCAGCCCACAGGCGCCGTTTCGCAGTCAAGTGGAGGTGGTCGAAGTGGACGTGGCCGTGACGCGCGGAGGCGCCACCGTCGCGGGCCTGACCGCCGGCAACTTCGTCGTCACCGACAACGGCGTCCCCCAGGAAGTGACCGCCGCCTTGCTCGATGCCGAACCGTTGCGCGTGACGATGGTCCTCGATACCAGCAAGAGCGTGTCTGGTTCGCGCCTGGCGAGCTTGATCAAGGCCGGCAGCGGCATGGTCAGGGCGCTTGGTCCGAAGGACCAGGTGTCGCTCATCACCTTCTCGCACCAGGTGACGCTGCGGGTGCCCATGGGGTCGCAGTTCGCCGGCATCGACAACGCCCTGGCCAGTCTGACCGGGACCGGCGCGACGGCGCTTCGCGACGCGGTCTATCTGGGACTCGCCGGCGCGTCGGACGACCGTTCGCGCGCGTTGCTGCTGGTGTTCAGTGATGGCTTTGACACGGCCAGCTTCCTGAGCAGTGAGGCGGTCATCGAGTCAGCCCGGCGGAGCAACGCGGTGGTGCACGTCGTGCAGTTCCGCGCCGACAAATTTCTGGGCCGGCTGGCCGAGGCGACCGGCGGCCGCACCTGGTCGGCCCAGTCTGATCGGCAGCTAGAGGCATTGTTTGGCCGCGTGCTCGACGAGATGCGCGCGCGTTATCTGCTGACGTACTCGCCATCCGGGCCGCAGAAGCCCGGCTGGCATCAGATTAAGGTATCGCTGAAGGGCGCTCGTGGCGACGTAATCGCGAAGCAGGGCTACTTCGTACCGTGAAAGCTCGTGAGCTCCTAAAGCTCCTGATCTCCTGTGAGAAGTCAGTGGCGAAGCTGCAGCGCGATCCAGTTGTCTTCGGTCAGGCGCTGCACTTCGGTGAAGCCCGGGAACGCCGCGAGTACCGCATCCACTTCCGTGTGATCGAAGCCGCTGAGGATCATCTGTCCACCGGGCTTCACCAGGGCGGCGATCGCCGCACCGCTCGAGGTCAACATCCCTCCGGTCAGATTCGCCAGTACGACATCGGCAGGAGCCGGCGGCGACGATCGGAAGTCGGACACCTGGAACTCAATGGTGTCGGGCAGCGTGTTCATCCGCGCGCTGGTTTCGGCGGATTGAATCGCATCCACGTCCACATCGATGCCGATGACACGGCGGGCGCCGCTCAGCGCGGCAGCCATGGTCAGCACGCCCGAGCCCGTGCCCAGGTCCAGTACCGTCAAGTCGGTCACATCCAAATCGGACAGCAATCGCAGGCACATGCGCGTCGTCGCATGGTGGCCGGTGCCGAACCCCATCGACGGCTCGATCACGATCACGGTCGCGTCGACATCGGCTGCCGGCATATCCCACGGCGGCGCGACAATGAAGCGGCCGGCGTGGACCATTGTAAGAGACGCCTGCGAACGGGCGGCCCAGTCTTCGTCGGGCAGGTCGGCTGACTCCACGGTGAGCTGGGGCAATGCCGCCCGAATGGCCTCGGCGGCGCCGTCGCGTTCATCGGCGTCGTTGAAGCAGACGTTCCAGTGAAGTGGTGTCGGCGGCGGATCGGGAATCGGCGGGTAAGTCGGGTCCCACAGTCCGCCCGGCGGCAGTGGTCGCTCGGCTAGGTCGTGAATGGCCACGGGCGAGAAATCCACCAGCACCGCCGAAACCATGTCTTCGGTGTCGTCCACGTCGCGCGCGCGTAGTATGAGAGCGGGCCAGAGACGGCTCATGCCTGAGAGAAAATCGGCGTTATCAGCGTCATCTGCGGCCCCGGAGGGCATCGGCGTTAGCCAAAAATGTCCTTCACCTTGCCGAAGATGCCGCGGTCGTCTTCGTCGCGGGCGTGGGGCTTGATGCTCTGCTCGGGAAGAGTCGCGGCGAGTTGTTCGAGCAGCTTCTTCTGTTCCTTCGACAGCTTCTTCGGCGTGACGGAATGCACGGTGACGAGAATGTCGCCGCGGCCGCGGCCCGAGACATCGGGCATGCCCTTGCCACGCAGCCGGAAGGTCGCGCCGGTCTGCGTGCTCTCGGGGATCTTGACCGTCTCCTCGCCGTCGATGCCGTGCACCTTGATCTCGCCGCCAAGGGCCAGCGTGGTGAAGGGGAGGGGCACCGAGCAATGGAGGTCGTTGCCGTCACGCTGGAAGAACTCGTGCTCCTGCACGAAGATCACCACGTAGAGGTCGCCGGCCGGCCCGCCCTGCGTGCCGGATTCACCCTCGCCGCTCAGGCGCAGCCGTTGGCCGGTTGCGATACCGGCGGGAATCTTCACGGTCAGCTTGCGGGTCTGCTCGGTGGTGCCCTGGCCGCGGCATGTCTGGCAGGGCTTGCTGATCACCTTGCCGGCGCCGCGGCACTGGCTGCAGGTGCGCGCCATCGTGAAGAAGCCCTGCTGGAAGCGGATCTGGCCGGCGCCGCGGCAGCCGGGGCAGGTGGTCGGTGACGTACCCGGCGCCGCGCCCGAGCCCTTGCAGGTCTCGCACGTCTCCTGGCGCGGAATCTGGATGTGCGTCTCGACGCCCTTGGCGGCCTGCTCGAACTTGATCTCGAGGTCGTAGCGCAGGTCGGAGCCGCGCTGTGGACCGCCGCGGCGCGAACCGCCGAAGCCGAAGATGTCGCCGAGACCGCCAAAGATGTCTTCGAAGCCGGTGAACTGCGACGGGTCGAAGCCCTGGGCGCCGCCGCCGACGCCGGCGTGGCCGAACCGGTCGTAGCGGGCGCGCTTCTCGTTGTCGCTGAGAATGGCGTACGCCTCGGCCGCTTCCTTGAACTTCTCCTCGGCGCTCTTGTCCCCCTGGTTGCGATCGGGATGGAACTTGAGCGCGAGCCGGCGATAGGAGCTCTTGATCTCCTGGTCGGTGGCGGTTTTCGTGACTTCGAGGATCTCGTAATAGTCGCGCTTGCTCACGATGCCTTCGCGACCTTCACGATGGCGGGGCGCAGCAGCCGGTCCCCGAGCTTGTAGCCCTTGGCCAGCACGGCCACGACTTCGCCGTCACGGGCGCCCGCTACCTCTTCGTACGCAACCGCCTGGTGGAAGTGCGGGTCGAAGTCGGCGCCGAGTGCCTCCAGCACGGTGACGCCGCGCTTCTTGAGCAGGTCGGCGAGCTGGCGCTGGATCAACTCGAGGCCGGCCTTGTACTGCTGCGCCTCGGGTGGCGCGTCAGCGGCCAGGGCCCGGTCGAAGTCGTCGGCAATAGCCAGCACGTCGTTCAACACCTCGGCGGCGGCCCACTCGATCATGTCCTTGCGGTCGCGATCGACGCGCTTGCGGAAGTTGTCGAACTCCGCGGTCTTGCGCAACAGGCGGTCGAACAGGTCATCGCGCTCGCGCTTGATGGCTTCGGCCGGGGTGCCGGCATCGGGCGGATCGAGCGGACCCGCTTCGGTCGCAGGACTGCCAACGGTTTGTGGATCGTTCGTTTCGTCGTTCATTATCTCGGGCAGAGCTCGGGGCGCCCATGGTCAGGAGCACCGATGGTAGGGCACCCCTTTATGGGGTGCCGTCGTTGTCAGTTCACGTCGCGCAAGACTCGCGCCACGGCGAGTGCGGCAATATCGACCACGCTGATGGCCTTCGAGTAGCGCATGCGAGTCGGCCCGATCACACCGACCGTACCGGTGCTGCGGCCATCGAAGTAGGTCGCGGCAATCAGGCTGAACGGCCGCAATTCCGGATCGCTGTGCTCGGCGCCGATCACGACCGTAAGGCCTGGACCATCGATGTACTCCGTCAGGATGCCGACCAGTCGCTGCTTCTCTTCGACCATGCGCAGCAGGCCGCGCAACGTGGCCGCGGAGATGCCGCTGGCCTGGACCACTTCTTCCAGCAGGCTCGATGCACCGTCAATGTAGACGGCCGTGGGCCGCTCGAGGTTCGCGAACGAACTGCTGGCCAGCCGCAAGGCGAGGCCCAGCAACTGGTCGTACAACGACCGCTCCTGCTTCAGCCGATCGAGGACGCCGTCGCGCACTTGCTGAAGAGTGCGGCCGGAGAACTCGGAGTTCAGGAAGTTGGCGGCCTGGGTCAACTCGGACGCGGTCACCGACTCGCCGATGTCCACGGTCTTCTGCGACACCTGGTTGCCGCTGGCCACCACCACGACCAGGATGCGATTGCCGCTGAGCGGCACGAATTCAATGCGCTGGAACAACGCGTCGGCGTTGGGAGGGGCAATGGCAAACCCGACGCTCCGGCTGGCCTCGGACAGCACGTGCGAGGTCGACGACAGCAGGTCGTCCATCAGCGGCGCGTCGCCCGCTTCCTGCCGCAGCCGCGCCTCCACCGCCGACACGTCCTTGGTCGCGCGACGGCTTTCGATCAGCATGTCGACGTAGCAGCGGTAGCCGGTGTCGGTGGGCACGCGACCGGCCGAGGTGTGCGGCTGCCACACGTAACCCATTTCTTCGAGCTGCGCCAGCACGTTGCGCACGGTCGCCGACGACAGGTTCAAGCCGGCCTTCTGGGCAAGCGCCGCCGACGCCACCGGTTCGCCCGTCTCGATGTATGAGCGAACGAGGGTCGCGAGAATGCGTCGCGTGCGGTCGGATAAGGCCGGGCTAACCATTAGCAGTCGGGTATGTGGACTGCTAGGAATTGTAACACTAGAAGCCCGCCCGGGCCGCCAACCGGCCGGCCTCGACCCTGGCTTCGGCGGCAATTTCGGCCGGATCCCAACGAATTGGCCGAAATCCATCGACCAGCACCTCTCCGTCGACTACCGTGGTCCGGACGTCGGTGCCACGGGCGGAATACACCAAGGTGGAGTACGGGTCACGGGCCGTGAGGAACTGCGGCCGGTCGCGATCCACCAGCAGGAAGTCGGCGCGCTTGCCGATCTCAATGCTGCCCAGCTCGCGCTCGAGGCCGAGGGCGCGGGCGCCTTCCCGGGTGGCCATCCACAGCGCATCCCGCGCGGTCAGCGAGCCCGGGCCCTTGCGGACCGCCTGCAGCACGGCCGCCAGCCGCATCTCTTCGAACATGTCGAGGTGGTTGTTGCAGGCGGCGCCGTCGGCGCCGAGCGATACGGAAATGCCCTTGGCCCGCATTTCGATGATGGGGGCGAGACCCGAGCCGAGCTTCAAGTTCGAGCCGGGGCAGTGGAGCACTTTCACGTCATGCTCGCCCATCACCGACTGCTCGTGGTCGTCCACCCACACACAATGCGCCAGGCAGAGCCGTGGCGACGTCAGCCCGGTGTGGGCGAGATAGTCGATGTTCGAACGGCCGGTGCGATTGCGGATCAACGCGATCTCGTCGCGGTTCTCCGAGGCATGGGTGTGGACGACCAAGCCGTGTGCTTGCGACAGCGCCGCGACGGCCTCGAGCAGCGCCTGCGAGCACGAGACCGCAAAGCGCGGCGCAAAGGCCGCGCGAAGGCGCCCGTTGGCACGGCCGTGCCACCGCTTGGCAATGGCGACACTCTCGTCGAGTGACGCCTTCGTCTGTTCAATCAGGCGCGCCGGTGCCGCATCGTCCGCATCCATCATGCACTTCCCGACGACCGCCCGCAGTCCGGTGGACTCCAGGGCTTCGAAGACGGCGTCGGTGTCGTGTACCGTCTCCATCGTCAGCACGGTGGTCGTGCCGCTCATCAGCAGTTCAGAGGCTGCCTGTCGCGCCGCGGCCGCGAGCGACGCCGGCGTGTGCGCGGCCTCCATCGGCCACACGCGCGTCTTCAGCCAGTCGAGCAGCGCCAGGTCGTCGGCATAGCCGCGGAACAGCGTCTGGCACAGATGAATGTGGGTCTGGATGAAGCCCGGGACCAGGAACGCGCCGCGGGCGTCGATGATGCGGTCGACACGCTCCGTCGCGGGCACGGCGCCGACAGCGGCAATGCGCCCGTCGCGTACCAGCACGTCACCTTCGACGACGTCGAAGGCGTCGTTCATGGTGACGATGCGGGCGTTGCGAACGATTAGCCCGCCCACGCGCGGCTGCTGCGCGTGGGGCCCGGTCAACGAGGGGCTTTGAGGTTCGGGAACCATTGCAGCGAGGCGGTCTTGAGCGCCCCGGCCTTGCCGCGCCGGACGGCGACCAGCTCCGCCGTGATGCTGACGGCGATTTCCTGCGGGGTCACCGCGCCGAGGTCCAGGCCAATCGGCGCGTGAATCCGGGCGAGCAAATCGGGATCGACGCCGCCTTCGGTCATCAGTTGCTCGTAGAGGCGCGCGACCTTGGCGCGGCTGCCGATCAGGCCGATGTAGCGCAGCTCACGCGGGGCCAGGGCGCGCAGGGCATCCAGGTCGTTGCGGTGCCCGCGCGTGACGATCACCGCATAAGCCGTGGCCGGCAACGTCGTGCGCGCCAGCCATTCCGGGATGTCGTCGACGACCACGGCGGCGGCAAACGGAAAGCGCTCGGTATTCGCAAAGGCGGCGCGATCGTCGACCACGTGGACGCCAAAGCCCGCCTCGTGCGCCATCTTCGCCAGGTAGTAGCCGACGTGGCCGGCGCCAAAAATGTAGACGGCGGGCGACGCTTCGATCGGCTCGATGAACACCTCCATCTGGCCGCCGCAGACGAGACCGGTCTCTTCGGCGAAGTCGTCGTTCAGGTCGTATTTCACGGTGGCGGGCTTGCGCGTGGCCAGCACCTGCTTCGCCTTGCCAATGGCATCGTGCTCGTAACAACCGCCGCCGACCGTACCGACAATGCGGCCGTCGCCGAACACGAGCATCTTCGCGCCGACGCGTTGCGGCGTCGAGCCGTTCGACGAGACGATGGTGACCAGGGCGGCCTCTTCGCCACGCGACAGCGCCTCTCCGAGCGCGGCAAAGACTTCGTGGTTCATGTCAAAAGATTGTAGCCGGGAACCGGCAGGCTATTGGAAGCGATGCAACTCGCAACTGGCGAGCGGTTCGGTGCCCGACAGGAACGCCTCGAGCGTGACGCGCGGGCAGGTGGGGGTGGCAATCTTGCCGGTGTCGCGGTCGATCTCGACGAAACTGACGCCGCCGGGGGCGGCGAACCCGGTGTTGGGGCGTCCGGCCAGCGCTTTCATCATGAATGTCGTCCAGATCGGCAGCGCCGCCTGCGATCCGCTCAGGCCGAGCGGCTGGTTGTTGTCGAGGCCGACCCAGACCACCGTGAGCAGTTCCGGCGTGAAGCCCACGAACCAGGCATCGCGCAGGTCGTTGGTCGTGCCCGACTTGCCGGCCGCGTCGTGAGTGAAGCCCATGCCGCGGGCGCTGGCGCCGGTGCCTTCGTTCAGCACGCTGCGCAGCATGTGTGTCACCAGGAAGGCGGCCGACGGCCGCGCCACGCTCGGGCCCGCCTCGACCTTGGGCTTGGCGTTCTGCTCACCGCTCTGCACGCTGATGATGGTGCGCAGCTTCCTGATGGTGCCGTTGTTCGGGAACACCGTGTACGCCTCGGCTACTTCCAGCGGCGTGGCCTCGACAATGCCGAGTGCGACCGAGGGGTACGGTTTGACCTGGTCCTGTGCGCCGATCTTCGTCTTGCGCCACAGCGCGACGACCTTGTCGTAGCCGGTCTGTTCGGCGACCTTGACGGTGGCGATGTTGCGCGACATGGCGAGCGCGCGCCGCAGCGTGATGCCGCCGTCGTACTCGCCGTCGTAATTGCGCGGCGACCACTCCTGGTTGTCGAAGCTCCAGGTCGTCGGCTCGTCGTAGACCATCGTCGCCGGCGTGATGTCGCCGGTGCCGTCATCGGCGGCCTTCTCGAACGCGGCGAGATAGACGAACGGCTTGAAGGTCGAGCCCATCTGGCGCCGGGCGTTGGCGGCACGGTTGAACTGCGACTGGTTGTAGGAGCGTCCGCCGATGAACGACAGGATGTCGCCGGTGCGCGGATCGATGGCGACCAGCGCCGCCTGCGCGACGCGCTGCGGCCCGCGCTTGCGCCGGGCGAGGATGGCGTCGACCTTGGCAATGCCTTCGCGGACGGCTTCCTGCGCGTGGCGCTGCAGGTTGAGATCGAGCGTGGTGTAGATGTCGAGCGCACCCGGCTTCGAGGTCACGCCGGGGAAGGATTCATCCAGCGATTCGCCGAGGAAGTCGACGAAGTACGGCGCTTCGTTGTCGACGGCACGCGCCACGACCGCGATCGGCTCCTTGGTGGCGCGTTCGGCGGCGTCGGCAGTGATGTAGCCGCCGTCGGCCATTGCCCGCAGCACCACGTTACGGCGATCGCGGGCCCGCTCGGGGTTGTTGAACGGCGAATGGTAGAACGGCGACTGGATGACGCCGGCAATCAGCGCCGCCTCGCTCAGCGTCAGGTTGCGGACGTCCTTGCTGAAGAAGATCTTCGACGCCTCGGCGACGCCGTGCAACGCGAACGAGCCGCGGTGTCCGAGGTAGACATCGTTGAGGTACAGCTCGAGGATTTCATCCTTGGTGGCCTTGGTCTCGAGGATCATCGCCATGAACTGCTCGAGCACCTTGCGGCGCAGCGACCGCTGGCGGGTCTGTTGCTCGATCGCCATTTCGTCGGTCAGGAAGAAGTTGCGGGCGAGCTGCTGGGTGATGGTGCTGGCGCCCGACAGGTAGGCCTTGTCGCCGAAGGTGTTGCTGATGAGCGCGCCCACCATGCGAATGGGATCGACGCCGGGGTGGTAATAGAAACGGCGGTCCTCGATGGCGAGCACCGCTTCCTGCATGCGCGCCGGAATGGCGTCGATCGCGACCCGGCGGCGCTTCTCGCGCGTGCCGGTCATCAAGCCGGTGAGCAGCGGGGCGTCGAGCGTGACGCGATCCATGGCCTTGCCCGCCACCTGCAGCCCGTTGATGCGCTGGGCGACCGGTGGCGTCGGAGTGGCGGCCTTCTTCTTCAGGACCGGCGGCTCGGGGAACGACACGATCAAGGACTTGCCGGCCTGATCGCCGCTGCGCGAAATCAAGACCACCGTGTGTTTGTCGATGGCGAACTCGCCGGGTCTTTCGACCCGGGCGCGCTGGGCGTAGCCCACGTCGTTGAGGCGCGCGACCAGTTCGGCTTGGGCCAGGTTCTGGCCGGTCTGGAGCGTGAGGGGCCGGCCGAACACGCGCGGTACGGCGCGATCGCGCTCGCCGTGCAAGCGGGCGTCGATGATCCGCCCGTACGACACGTAGAGATACGAGAGCGAGCCCAACACGACCAGCGAGGTCACGCCGAGTCCGATCAGGATGTGGCGGCGGTACGGCGCCAGCCAGGCCGGCCAGCGGAGCCGGGCCAGGCGGACGCGCCAGCCGGATTTCTTGGCTCTCTTCTTCTTCAAATCGTCAGGACCCAGTGGTGGCCCATCTCGAGCGGCAGCTCGTCGATTAACCGGTCCACCAGGGCGGGGCCGTAGCGGTTCAGGAACCACACGAACCCGACTTCACGTTCCTGCGGGTGGCCCTGGGGGAAGGTCAGGGCCTGGGCCCGCTGGAACTGGCGGCGCAGCGTCTCGTCACGCCGCTTGGCCGCCTGAATCACCTTGTTGTGCAGCGAGTGCACTTCGTGCTGAAGCTTGCCGAGGGTCGACTTCACCGTACCCTCGAGCGTCGGATCGATCTGTGGCACGGCGGCCGCCACGGCGGCCATGCGCTCGTCGATCGCCGCCGCCGCCGCCGACAGCGACTGCTCGACGGTGGGCGGCAACTGGCTTTCGAGCAACTGGTTGAGCGCGGCTTCGTCCTGCGCGCGCAGCGCCGTCAGGGGCAGCTCGTACTTGTTCAGGAAGCGGACGGTGGCCGAATCGGCCAGCGTCGCCGTGGCGCGCTGGTACATCAGCGGCATCGGCACGCCGAAGTGCGCGTAAACCTCCTTGAGCTGGCCGAGATACGCCAATTCGTTGGGGCCTGCGACGTAACAAATGGTCGGGAACAACGCGTCCTGGACAATCGGCCGCAACAGCACGTTGGGGCTGAAGTGCTCCGGATGCTGCTGCGCCTCGTCCACCAGTTGCGGGAGGCTGAGCTCGCGGTCGCCGATGTAGCCCTGGTTGCCGTCAACGCGAACCGCGGCGCGTTCCGGATTCAGGTGGAACAGCGACACCGTGCCGTCGGCCAGCGTGGCCTGGGCGTGATAACCCTTTGCCACCAGTTCTTCGCCGGCGCGGGCCGCGATGCGGGCGGTATTGCCTGGCTGGCTGATCTCGGTGACGAACACCTCGCGGGCCAGCGGCTTGGCGTTCGCATCCGACGAGTCGTAGACCACCAGGCCGTGGGGCCCGAGCACTTCCTCGATCCACTTGCCAAAGGCGGTGGCCATGCCGGTGCCCGGCGCATAGGCCGCGCGGAGAGATTCGATGATGGCGGCCTTGAATTCAGTGTCGGGGAGGGCCGCCTCGAGCTCGTCGACGGCGATCGTGCTCTGTGCGTCGAGAGTGAGCCGCGCAATGGGCAGCTCACCGGCGCCACCCAGGTCGGCCAGGCGGATGGACGAGGGCGCCAGCTCGGAGTCGAGCACCGTACAGCCGCTCACCTCGGGCCAGTCGTGATCCTCGGCGTCAATCCAGAACACCGGCACGACCGGCACCTTGTGCTCGCGCTCGACCTTGGCCGCCAGCTTCATGGCGGTGAGGGCCTTCAGCAGCGTGAACAGCGGACCGCCGAACACACCCGCCTGTTGGCCGGTAATGACGACGCGCGTCGCCGGGTCGGCGAGCCGGGCGGCCGAGGCGCGCGACTCGGCCGGCGCGCCGCGCTTTTCTTGCTGGGCCGCAATCAGGCGGGCCAACTCCGCCGGGCGGCGGGCCAGGCCTTGCGAACGCCGGATGGTATCGGCCCAGGCCGCGGAGGTGGCGGGATCACCGGCGAAGAACGGCGCGACGTTCGCGTACGCGAACGCGTAGTCGGACGCCAGCCGCCGAATCCACGGAAAAGTGCGAATGTCTACCGCTAACGCGGCGGAGACGGGCGAGACGTCGGAAGGCACCGCCACGTACTGTCTCAAACGGTCACTAACACTGTCAACCGTGCGTGATAACATTGCGGGTCGATAAGTGCATGAAGAAGGCTCACCGGGGTTCGATGAGCAGACTCGGTATTTGGTTACAGACGTAGTGGACGGCGACTCCCTCGAAGCGGCTTGGCGTGACTATGGTCCCGCGGCGATTGAAGATTTATTGCCGCGCCTTCGGGTGATCGCGTCAGCACTGGACGAGGCACACGCCGCCGGCCAGGTCCACGGATCGCTCCATCCCAAAAAGATCTTCGTTTCGGCGGACACGACGCAGGTGGCCGGACTCGGCTCGGTGCCCGGCGCCGAATTCGATGCAGCCACGCGCGGGCCGTACGCTGCGCCGGAGGTGGTCGCGGGCGCAGCCCCGGCGGCGGCTGCCGATCAATACGCGATGGCGGCCATCGCCTACGAATGGCTGTTCGGCCGTCGTATTTCAGGTGCGGCAGCGCGCCCGGTTGACGTGCGGACGCTGCCTGGAGTCGATCGCGCCGCGATGTCGCAAGTCTTTACCCGCGCGCTCGCCCCGATAGCCGCGGATCGTTTTGCGTCGTGCACGGCCTTCTGCGACGCCCTTGATGCCTCGGTCATCCCGGTGCTGCCCCTCGGCGCCCTGGACGATCGCGATGATGAGGTACTCGACACCGGCTTCACCCCCGAACCGGCGCCGCCCGTGCCGGTGGAGCCCGTGCCGGTCAAAGACGAACCGCTCGCCGAACCGGTCCTGGCGGCCAGGGAGGCCCGCTTCGACTCGTTCGAGCCGGCCCTTGCGCCGCCGGTCGAGCCGGTGACTTCGTGGCAGCCCAGTGCTGCCTATACGCCGCCCAGGCAGGTGCCGCGGTTCAGCGGTGGCATGCTGATAGTCTCCTGTCTCGTCGGAATGGTGGTCGGCTTCGCCGCCGGCTACATGGCGCGGCCGCGCGCGCTGCAGTCGGGTCCCATTCAGACGATGGCGGCGCCCGCTGAGGCGGGTAGGGCGGGTGGGGCTGGTCGGGCGGGTAAGGCGGGTGGGGCTGGTAGGGCGGGTGAGGCGGGTGGGGCGACGACTCCGGGAACGGATGCGATGGTCGCCTCGGCCCCACCCGCCCCACCCGCCCTACCTGCCCCACCCGCCCGACCAGCCCCACCGGCCCCAGCAAATGGTCGTTTGTTAGTCCGCTCGACCCCGAGCGGCGCGAGTGTTGAAGTCGACGGCGTCGCGCGCGGTGTCACGCCACTGGCGTTGCGCGATCTCGAACTGGGATCACGTGCCGTCACCGTCACGCGTCGTGGCTACATCGCTGAAGAGCAACGGGTGGTGCTGACGCGCGCCCGGCCGTCGCGATCGCTCGAATTGCGGCTGACGGCTGCGTCCGCCTCCGCGGCCGGAGGCCGCTCCGGCGAGACCTTGCCGAAGCCCGCAGGCTCGCGAGCGGGCGCCGGCGCTGCCGCTGCTGGCCAGCGATTGGCAGCAACCGGAACCCTGCTGATCGAGTCGCGTCCGGCCGGGGCCGCGGTGACGATCAACGGCCAGTCGCGGGGCCTGACGCCCCTCACGATTGATGCCCTGGCGCCCGGAGACTACCGGGTCAATCTCTCGCTGGCGGGCTACCAGCCATTTGCAACCACGGTGCGCGTGGTTGCCGGCGAGCGTACGCGCGCGGCCGCATCGTTGAGCGTACAGGAGTAGGGATGAACGCGATTCTGGCACTGGAAGACGGCACCTGGTTTCAAGGTGTCTCGGCGGGCGCACCGGGTGAGACGACCGGCGAGGTCGTGTTCAACACGAGCATGACCGGCTACCAGGAGATCCTCACGGATCCGTCCTATGCCGGGCAGATTGTCACCATGACCGCGCCGCAGATCGGCAACTACGGCGTGGCCGGTGCCGACACCGAGTCGTCCAGGCCGCAGGTGGCCGGGTTCGTGATGCGCGACGCGTCGCCGGTGTCGAGCAACTGGCGCGCGAGCGGCACGCTGCGCGATTACCTGGTTCGATACAACATCGTCGCCATCGGCGACATCGACACCCGCGCCCTGACCAAGGCGCTGCGCTCGTCCGGAGTCATGCGCGGGATCATCGCGACCGGGCCGACCGAGCCGGCGGAGCTGGTGGAGCGCGCGCGCCGCGTGCCGCACATGGAAGGCAGCGACCTGGTGAAGGACGTGACCACGGCCGTGGCCTACGACTTCGAGACCTCGCTCGCCGACGCGGTGACCGACGCCAGCTTCGGCATCCAGCCCTTGCGGCGCGCCAAGCGGACGTTGAAGGTGGCCGCCTACGACTTCGGCATCAAGACCAACATCCTGCGGCGCCTGGCCGCGCACGGCTGCCAGGTGCGGGTGTTTCCGGCCTCGGCGCCGGCCTCGGAAGTGATGGCGTGGCAGCCCGACGGCATCTTCCTGAGCAACGGTCCAGGCGATCCCGCGGCGGTGACCTACGCGATCGAGAACATCAAGGAACTGGCCGCCGGCACCACGCCGATGTTCGGCATCTGCCTGGGCCACCAGTTGATGGGGCTGGCGCTGGGCGCCAAGACCTACAAGCTGAAGTTCGGCCATCGCGGCGGCAATCACCCGGTGAAGCAGCTCGCCACCGGCGCGATTGAGATCACGGCGCAGAATCACGGCTTCGCCGTGGATCCGGACTCGCTGCCCGCCACGACGCGGGTGACCCACCTGAATTTGTACGACGGCACCATCGAGGGCTTGCGGCACATCACCAAGCCGATCTTCTCGGTGCAGTACCACCCGGAGGCTTCGCCGGGGCCGCACGACGCCGACTATCTGTTCCAGGAATTCCTCGACGAAATGGAAAAGAAATAAGTGCCGAAACGTACAGATATCAAGCGGGTGTTGGTCATCGGGTCGGGCCCGATCGTGATCGGGCAGGCGTGCGAGTTCGACTACTCGGGCACGCAGGCGTGCAAGGCGCTGCGCAGCGAAGGCCTCGAAGTCATCCTCGTCAACAGCAACCCGGCGACGATCATGACCGACCCCGAGCTGGCGGACCGCACCTACGTCGAGCCGCTCACGCCCGACGCGCTCGAGAAGATCATCGAGCGCGAGCGGCCGGACGCGATTCTGCCGACGGTGGGCGGCCAGACGGCGCTCAACCTCGCCGTGCAGCTCGACGAGCTCGGCATCCTCAAGAAGTACAACGTCAAGTTGATTGGCGCCTCGATTCCGGCCATCAAGGTGGCCGAAGACCGCTTGCTGTTCCGCGATGCGATGAAGGAGATCGGCGTGGCGGTGCCGGCCAGCGGCGTCGCGAAGTCGCTGGAAGAGGCCCTGGCGATGGTGGAGCAGACCGGCTTCCCGTCGATCATCCGGCCGTCGTTCACGATGGGCGGCGTCGGCGGCGGCATTGCCTACAACCTCGAGGAGTTCAAGGAGATTGCCGGCCGCGGCCTGCACTTGAGCCCGGTCCACGAGGTGCTGATCGAAGAGTCGGTGATTGGCTGGAAAGAGTTCGAGCTCGAGGTGATGCGCGACGCCGCCGACAACTTCGTCGTCATCTGCTCGATCGAGAACATCGACCCGATGGGCGTGCACACCGGCGACAGCATCACCGTCGCGCCGGCGTTGACGCTGACCGACAAGGAATACCAGCGGATGCGCGATGCCGGCCGCCGCATCATCCGCCGGGTCGGCGTCGAGACCGGCGGGTCGAACATCCAGTTCGCCATCAACCCGGATGACGGGCGGATGGTGGCGATCGAGATGAACCCGCGCGTGTCGCGATCGTCGGCGCTGGCTTCGAAGGCCACCGGCTTCCCGATTGCCAAGATCGCCGCCAAGCTGGCGCTCGGCTATCACCTCGACGAGATTCCGAACGACATCACCCGCGTCACGCCGGCGTCGTTCGAGCCGACCATCGACTACGTGGTGGTCAAGATTCCGCGCTGGAACTTCGAGAAGTTCCCGCAGGCCGACCGCACGCTGACCACGCAGATGAAGTCGGTGGGCGAGGCCATGGCGATTGGCCGCACCTTCAAGGAAGCGTTCCTGAAGGGCATCCGCTCGCTCGAGCTGGGCAAGGAAGGCCTGCTGTTCCGGCGTCCGCAGATGGACGAGAGCGACGAAGAGGCGGGTTCGAGCGAGGACGAGGACACCGAGCTGCGCCGCAAGCTGGTGATCCCGACCGACCGCCGGATGTGGGCGTTGTTCCGCGCCCTCGACAAGGGCTGGGAGATCGAGAAGCTCCACGAACTGACCAACATGGACCCGTGGTTCCTGCAGCAGTTCAAGGAGATGGTCGAGCTGCGCAAGACCGCCGAGATGATCGGCCTGCGCGACATGTCCTACGACCTGATGCGCACGCTCAAGCGGGCCGGCTTTGGCGACGGCGAGCTGGCCGACATCCTGGGCGTCAACGAATCGGCGGTGCGCGAGAAGCGCAACGAGCTGAAGATCACGACCTCGTTCAAGCGCATCGACACGTGCGCGGCGGAGTTCGAGTCGTTCACGCCGTACATGTACAGCAGCTTCGAGCACGAGTGCGAAGCCGACCCGACCGACCAGCAGAAGGTGATCATCCTCGGCAGCGGACCGAACCGCATCGGCCAGGGCATCGAGTTCGATTACTGCTGTTGCCACGCGGTGTTCGGCTTCAAGAAGGAGGGGTTCGAGACCGTGATGGTCAACTGCAACCCCGAGACCGTGTCGACCGATTACGACACCGCCGATCGGTTGTATTTCGAGCCCCTCACCTTCGAAGACGTGATGGCCATCGTCGAGCGCGAGCGCGACGGCAACGTCGACGTGTCGTGCGTCGTCCAGTTCGGCGGCCAGACGCCACTCAAGCTGGCGCTGGGACTGCAGGCGGCGGGCGTGACCATCCTGGGCACCTCACCCGACTCGATCGACCTGGCCGAGGATCGCCAGCGCTTCAACCAGTTGCTGTGGGACCTCGGTATTCCCCAGCCGGCAAGCGGTACCGCCATCTCGCGGGCCGAGGCGCGCGAGGTCGCGGCCAAGGTCGGCTTCCCGGTGGTCGTCCGCCCGTCCTACGTCCTGGGCGGCCGCAACATGGCGATCGTCTACGACGTGGCCACGCTCGATCGCTACATGGCGACCGCCGTGGACGTGTCGCACGACCGGCCGATCCTGATCGACCGCTTCCTCGAACATGCGAAGGAAGTGGACGTCGACTGCGTGGCCGACGAGACCGGCGCCGTCGTGATCGGCGGCATCATGGAGCACATCGAGGAGGCCGGCATCCACTCGGGCGACAGCTCCTGCGTGGTCCCGCCGCCCGGATTGGGCGACCGCCACCTGGCGACGATTCGCGATTACACGCGCCGCATTGCGAAGGCGCTCAAGGTGATCGGCCTCATGAACACCCAGTACGCGATCAAGGACGAGACCGTCTACGTACTCGAGGTCAACCCGCGCGCGTCGCGCACCGTGCCGTACCTGTCCAAGGCGAACGGCGTGCCGCTGGCGCAAGTGGCGGCGCGGGTCATGGCCGGCAAGTCGCTGGCCGACCTTGGCATCACCGACGACATGACGCCGGCGGGGGTGTTCGTGAAGAGTCCGGTGTTCCCGTTCGTCCGGTTCCCAGGTGTCGATACGATCCTTGGACCCGAGATGAAGTCGACCGGCGAGGTGATGGGCGGTGCCGACAGCTTCGGCATGGCGTTCGCCAAGGCCATGCTCGGCGCGGGGCAGCGGCTGCCGGAAGAGGGCTCCGTCTGCATCAGCGTGAACAACGAGGACAAGGGCGAGGTGCTGCCGATTGCCAGGGGCTTTGCCGAACTGGGCTTCGAGCTGATCGGCACGCGCGGCACGGCGGCCTACCTGCGCGCCCACGGCCTGGACTGCACGGTGGTGTTCAAGGTCAACGAGGGCCGGCCGAGCCTGGCCGATGAAATCGTCAATCGCAAGATCTCGCTGGTAGTGAACACACCGCACGGGCGCGAGTCGTTCTTCGACGACAAGGCCGTCCGTCGCGCGGCGATGATGGCGGGCGTGCCGTGCATCACGACGATCACCGGCGCCGCGGCGGCGCTCGAGGCCATTCGGGCGCTCAAGACCGAAGGCCTGGACGTGCGCGCGCTGCAGGACTACTACGCCGCCGTCGCCAGTTCCTGACGTAGAGGCGGGTCTTAAGACCCGCCTGGCCTGACATCGCAAGAAACGCCACGTCTTCCGAGTTGAAGCGTGGCGTTTCCTGCGTACTCCCGGCGCCCCTCCTAAGGTTTCCGCCGCTTTTCTGACGCCCCGCCGTTTGCTTGTGAGTGTGGCATGTCACTCTCACTTGCTCTCGCGATCGCCGCTGCTGCGGGTACTGCCGTTGGCGTGTTCGCCGATCCCGCCTGGATGGCCCAGGCCCGATGGTTGCTCGCGGGCGCCGCCATCACAACCTTCCTGTTTGCCTCCCGGCGCCGGCGGGACTGGGCGCTACGCGCCGGCCTTGCCGGGCTCGTCGCGGCGTGCGCGCTGCTTGCGTCGGCGGCAGAAGATGCGGCATTGCACCCGCCGCTGCGCACGCTGCTCGAGCAGCGCCTCGGCGGATTCGCGATTGAAGGCATTGATGCCCCTCGCCACGACGAGCCGATTGCAGTTGAAGGGACACTCACGGCTGACGCGGCCCTTACCGACAGCGGCGCGTTGCTGCGGGTGAAGGTCGAGCGCGTCTGGCTTGGACCGTGTCCCGAGCCGGCGCCAGGCGGCGCGTCGCTCACCGTGACCGGGGTCCTGGCGGCGGATTCCATTGCCGAATGGCGGGCCGGCCGCCGCATCAAGGCGCCGGCGCTATTGCGCCGCCCCGCGCGGTATTTGAACGCCGGTGTTCCGGACCAGGAGCGCCTGCTCGCGCGGCGTGGCCTGTCGCTGGTGGGTTCAATCAAGAGCGCCGCGCTCGTCGAGGTCGTTGACCGCGGGCCGTGGCTGGCCGAGACCGCCGCGGCCATGCGGGCCAGCGTGCGGCGGGCCATGTCCCGTCACGTCGCGGTCCACGATCCGCGCTCGTCGGCGGTGGCGACGGCCATCCTGATCGGCGACCGCGGTGGTCTCGACAGCGACGTCGAGCGCCGCCTGCAGGAGGCCGGCACATATCACGTGATTGCCATCTCGGGCGGCAACATCGCGATCCTGGCCGGGCTCGTGCTCGCTGCCTTGTGGTGGCTCGGCATTCGCGATGGCTGGGCGGCGGGCGCCGCCGTGGCGCTGCTCGTCTGGTACGCCTACCTCGCCGGCGGCGGATCATCGGTCACGCGGGCTACGGTGATGGCGGCGATCTACCTCTCGCTGCGGGTGATCGATCAACGCACGGCGCCGGCACATGCCATGGCGCTGACGGCCGCGGCCGTCCTGATCGCGACGCCGCTCGCCATTGCCGACGTCGGTTTCTGGCTTACCTTTGGCGCCACCTCCGCGATCGTGATTGGGACCGCCCGGGTAGGCACTGGAATTCAAGCCCCAGGCCCCGAGCCCCAAGTCTCTGTGGGTGGAGGCAATCCTTCCTTGTCCGCCGAAGCGCGGAGCGCGAAGGTGGAAGGGTTGCCTGTGCGCTTTCTTCGCGCCGCCGCTCTGCTAGTCGTTGCGTCGGCCTGCGCCGAGGCCGCGCTGATGCCGATTGGCGCCCTGGTGTTCCAGCGGGTCACGTTGGCGGGCCTCGGCCTGAACCTCATTGCCGTGCCGTGCATGGCAATCGTGCAGATGGCATCGATGGTCACGGCCGCGACGGATGCCGCTGGCGCCGGCGCGGTAGCGTCGCTGGCCGGCTGGGTGACTCACATCTCGGTACGCGGGCTGGTGGAAAGCGCGGCGCTCGTCGACTTTGCGCCGTGGCTGACGTGGCGCGTCCCGTCGCCATCGATCGGCGTGGTTGCCGCCTATTACGCGTGTGTGGCCTTGTGGTTATGGACTTTGTGGTCTTCGCGAGCTTCGTGGTTGGCATTGGGATTGTTCGCCTGGATTGCGATCGCGCCGCCAACACTGGCACGGTCGTTTGGTGATGGCCGCCTGCATCTCACCGTGATGGACGTAGGGCAGGGCGATGCGATGCTCGTTACGCTGCCGAACGGCCGCACCGTGATGATTGATGCCGGTGGCGCCTCCCTGCGGGGCGACTTCGACATCGGCGACCGCGTCCTCGGGCCGGCCTTGCGCGCAAAAGGCATCGTCGGGCTCGACTACCTGGCCATCACGCATGGCGACCCGGATCACATTGGCGGCGCGGTGTCGTTGGCAACGGACTTCGCGCCCGGCGAAGTGTGGGCCGGCACCTTCGTCGCGAACCACGAGCCGACGCTGAAGGTGCAGGCCGTCACGGACCGCCATCGCGCCACATGGCGATGGCTCCAGAAGGGCGATCGCCTCGACCTGGGCGGCGTCGAACTCCGCATCCACCACCCGCCGTTACCGGACTGGGAGCGCCAGAAGGTGAGGAATGACGATTCGCTCGTCATCGAGCTGCGCTATGGCCGGGTGTCGATGCTGCTGACCGGCGACATCGGCAGGGAAGTGGAGCAGGCGCTGATTCCAACACTCGACTTGCTGCCGATCGTCGTCTTGAAGTCTCCGCACCACGGCAGCGGCACCTCGAGCTCGCAGGCGTTCCTCGACGCGGTGAAACCGGACGTGGTGGTGATCAGCAACGGCCGCGGAAATCCGTACGGTCATCCGGTGCCGTACGTGCTGGAGCGCTATCGCGCGTCAGGAGCACGAATCTTCAGGACCGATCAGGAAGGGCAGATCGAGCTGGTCACGGACGGGCAGGGGCTGTGGTGTTCGTCTTGGCAATCTGCCAATGCGCCTCGAGCTGTTCCAGGGTCAGGTCGCGCATCCGCTGGCCCTTGCTCGTGACCTGCCGCTCGACGTCGTCGAATCGCTTCTGGAACTTGTCGTTCGCCATTCGCAGCGCGGCCTCGGGCTCGACGCCCAGCTTGCGCGCGAGGTTGGCCACCGCGAACAGCAGGTCGCCCAACTCTTCCTCGGCCTCCGCCGATTTGGGGCCGAGGGTCTCGACCGCCTCGCGCAGCTCGCGCGTCTCTTCGTCGATCTTGTCGAGCACGTCGCCGGGCTTCACCCAATCGAAGCCCACCGTGGCGGCACGCGTAGCGAGTTCGTACGCCCGCAGCAGGGAAGGCATGGATCGCGGAATGCCGCTCAGCAGCGTCTTGTCGGGTTCGCCGGCGTCGCTGCGCTCTTGTTTCTTGATGTCTTCCCACCGCTCCTTCACTTCGCGCGGGGTCAGGGATGCCTTGCCCACCTCCGCTGAAGCTACGGTGGGCGAGCCATCGGCGTCAAAGACATGCGGATGGCGGCGGATCAACTTGTCGGAGATGGCCTGGATCGAGTCGGCGATCGAGAAGCGTCCTTCCTCGTCGCAAATCTGCGCCAGGAATACCGCCTCGAACAGGAAGTCGCCGAGCTCGCCCTTCAGCTCGTCGTAGTCGCCGCGATCCAGGGCATCGAGCAGCTCGTAGGTTTCGCCCAGCACGAACGGCCGCAGCGTCTGCACCGTCTGCTGGCGGTCCCACGCGCAGCCGTTCTCGGATCGCAGCGTCCGCATGATCTCCACCAGTTGCTGAAAGCGCGCGCCGGCCTGATCGCTCATGCGCCATGCTAACATTCCATCTCTTAGATGAAGGCGACCGTCACCGTCCTTGGCAGCGGCACCTCGCACGGCGTGCCGATGATCGGCTGCACCTGCGCGGTGTGTCAGTCGGCCGATCCGCGCGACCGGCGCTTGCGTCCGTCGATCCACATCAACGTGGAGGGCGGGCCGTCGATCCTGGTCGACACGTCGACCGACCTTCGCCAGCAGGTACTAACCAACCGCATTGCCCGCGTCGACGCGATTCTCTTCACGCACAGCCACGCCGATCACATCATGGGCCTGGACGATGTGCGGCGCTTCAATGTGATGCAGGGCGGCGCGATTCCGGCCTACGCCGACGAACGGACGGCGGCCGACTTGCAGCGCTCGTTCTCGTACATCTTCAAGCCCTCGGGCGAAAAGGGCGGCGGCATCCCCGAGATCGCCCTGACCAGCATCGCGGGTCCCTTCAGCATCGGTGGCGTTCGCATCCAGCCGGTACCCCTGTGTCACGGTGTGCGGCCGATCCTGGGCTACCGCCTGGGAACGTTCGCGTACCTCACCGACTGCAATCGCCTGCCGGACGAGGCGTGGCCGTTGCTCCATGGCCTGGACGTACTGGTGCTCGACGCCTTGCGCCACACGCCGCATCCGACGCACTTCACCGTGGCGGAAGCGCTCGACGTCGTCGCGCGAGTCAAGCCGCGGCACACCTACTTCACGCACATGTGCCACAAGCTGCCGCACGCGGAGACGAACGCCGCGCTGCCGGCCGGCGTGGAGCTGGCCTATGATGGCCTCGTGTTGACGATCGACGCCGGCGACGCAGTTGCGGAGGGTGAGTGGACGTAATCCACTTCCCGGACGACCCGCGCCCGCTGACGTGGCGATCGCCGGTCCTCGCCCTCGGCAACTTCGATGGGTTGCACCGCGGCCACGTGAAGATCGTCGAGCGCATCCAGCGCGGCGCGCTCGAACGCGGCGGCACCAGCGTGGTGCTGACTTTCGATCCGCATCCGCCTCGCGTGCTCCGTCCCGACAAGGCGCCGGCCCTGTTGATGACGAAGGCGCAGAAGCTTGATGCGCTGGCCCGTGCGGGCGTGCAGGGCGCCGCGGTCGTCCGCTTCACCCCCGAGCTCTCGCAGTGGGAGCCTGACGCCTTCGTCCGCACCGTGCTGGTGGAGTGGCTAAGGGTCGCCGAGGTGTGGGTGGGCGCCGATTTCCTGTTCGGCCGCAACCGCAGCGGCAATTTCACCCTGCTCAAGTCGCTCGGTGCGCAGTACGGCTTCCGCGCCGAGAAGATCGATCCCATCCGCTACAAGGACTTCGTCGTCTCCAGCACGCGCGTGCGGCGGCTGGTGAGCGAGGGACGGGTGGACGAGGCGGGGGCGTTGCTGGGGCATCACTATGCCATCGACGGGGTAGTCGTGGAGGGCGCCAGGCGCGGCCGCGAGATTGGCTTTCCGACGGCGAACCTCGCCACCGGCAACGAGCTGATTCCGCCTCACGGCGTCTATGCCACGGCGGTGACCGTCGATGGGGCGTTCTTTCCCAGCGTGACCAACATCGGCCAGCGGCCGACGTTCGGCGATCAACTGGCCACCACCATCGAGGCGCACCTCATTGGCCGGACGCTGGATCTGTACGGGAAGTCGGTCAGGCTGGCCTTCGTCCAGCGCCTGCGGGACGAACGAAAGTTCCCCGATCTCGAGGCGCTCCAGGACCAGATTGCCGCGGATGTTCGCCGCGCGGCGCGATTGTTCGATAGACTATCGGTCTGATTCGCATGTCCCCCAAATCGTTCACGTTCAAGCTGACCGTTCCCCGGGATCCGCAGGTGGCGGCGATTATCACTGACGTCGCCAGCCACGCAGTGACTTACGGCGAAGTCGACGCGGCCCTCGGCGCCGAGTTCGTCCGGCGGGTCGGTGCCGCGGCGGCGCGCGCGCTGGCCTCGACGATGCCGGACGCGCTGCATATTGTCGTCGCCAACGACCCCACCGCCTTGACGCTGGCCCTCGACGCCGACATCGTGTCGATCACCCACACCGCGTAACCATGCGCCTTTACAACACCCTTACCCGCCAGGTGGAACCGTTCGTCCCGGTGCGCGACAACACCGTGCGCATGTATACGTGCGGCCTCACGGTCTACGCCCGCGGCCACATTGGCAACTTCCGCACCTTCGTCGGGGTCGACGTGCTGCGCCGCGCGCTGAAGTACGTGGGCGGCTTCAAGATGCACCACGTCATGAACTTCACCGACGTGGACGACAAGACCATCACCGGCGCCGAGAAGGCGGGCCTGCCGCTGCGCGAATACACCGATCAGTACATCAAGGCCTTTCGCGAAGACGCCCTGGCCCTGGGCATTGAACCGGTCGAGGACACGCCGCGCGCGACCGACCCCGAGAACCTGCAGGCCATGGCCGACATGATCAACCAGCTCGGCGAGCACGGCCACACCTACCAATCGGACGGCTCGACCTACTTCAAGATCTCGACCCTGCCGAGCTACGGCAAGCTGGCGCGGCTCGATCACGAGGGCATCCAGGCCGGTGCGCGCGTCGACTCCGACGAGTACGACAAGGAAAATGCGCGCGACTTCGTGCTGTGGAAGGCGACCCGGCCCGGCGAGCCGACGTGGGATTGCGGCTGCGGCCCCGGCCGGCCCGGCTGGCACATCGAGTGTTCGGCCATGGCGCTGCGGCTGCTGGGCGAGTCGCCCATCGACATCCACACCGGCGGCGTCGACCTGGTGTTCCCGCACCACGAAAACGAGATCGCGCAGAGCGAGGGCGCGACCGGCAAGGAGTTCTCGAAGTTCTGGTTCCACATCGAGCACCTGCTGGTCGACAACCAGAAGATGTCGAAGTCGGTCGGCAACGTCTACACCGTGCAGGACGTGCTCGACCGCGGCTTCCGCCTGTCGGCGCTACGCTACATCCTGCTGTCGGCGTACTACCGCAAGCAGCTCAACTTCACGTGGGTTGGCCTGGAGCAGGCCGAAGAAGCGCTGCGGCGCATCACCGACTTCCTCGGCCGCGTCGGTGCTCTGTCGGGCGGCGGCGTGCATCCGGAGGTCACCGCCCGCGTGATCGCGGCGGTGGAGGCGTTCGATGCCGCCCTCGCCGACGACCTGAACACGGCGGCCGGCCTGGGTGAACTGTTCGACCTGATCCGCGCGCTGAACATCGCCATGGACAACAAGCAGGTGGGCGAGGCCGATGCGGCCGGCATCAAGGCCGCGTTCGATCACTTCGACCAGGTGCTGGGCGTGCTGTCGCTGCGCCACGCCGAAGAAGCGACGCCGCCCATTCCGCAGGCCGAGATCGACGCCGGCATCCAGGCGCGACAGGACGCCCGCCGCCGCCGCGATTTCGCCGAGGCCGACCGCATTCGGCAGGAACTGCTCGACAAGGGCGTGATCCTCGAAGACGGCCCCAAGGGCACACGCTGGAAGCGTAAGTAGCCTACGTGGGGACCTCCAGTTCGTGGGGACAAACCTTTAGGTTTGTCCGTTGAGGGTATGATCAGTGGCATGGATGCGCCGCTGATCAAGACCGCCCTGCCGGGACCCAAAGCCAAAGCCATTATCGAACGCGACGGTAAGGTCGTGTCGCCCTCTTACACGAGGGGGTATCCCTTCGTCATGGCCCGGGGCTCGGGTGCCATGGTCGAAGACGTCGACGGCAACCAGTTCCTGGATTGCGCCGCCGGCATTGCCGTCAACTCCACCGGGCACTCCCATCCCGCCGTGGTCGCCGCCATCATCGACCAGGCTCAGAAGTTCCTGCACATGTCGGGCACCGATTTCTATTACGAGCCGCAGGTGCAACTTGGGGAGGCCTTCAACGAGATTGCGCCGTTCAGCGGGCCGAAGCGATCGTTCTTCTCGAATTCCGGTACCGAGGCGAACGAGGCCGCCATCAAGCTGGCGCGCTATTCGACGAAGCGCTACGGGATGATCGCGTTCCTCGGCAGCTTTCACGGCCGCACGCTCGGGTCGCTGGCGCTGACCTCGAGCAGGGCGATTCAGCGGCGGGGGTTTGGCCCCATGCAGGGGGGGACGTTCCATGCGCCCTATGCGACGTGTTACCGCTGCCCGGTTGGCCTCAGGCCCGAGACCTGCCAGGCCGAATGCCTGGGCTTCCTGGAAGACCAGGTCCTGGTCCACCTGATCTCGCCCGACGAGGTGGCCGGTGTCGTTGTCGAACCCATCCAGGGTGAGGGCGGCTACGTGGTGCCCGCGCCGCAGTTCCACGAGCGGCTGCGCGCGCTCACTAGGAAGCACGGCATGCTGCTGATCGCCGACGAGGTGCAGTCGGGCATGGGCCGGACGGGCAAGATGTTCGGGATGGAGCATTTCGGCGTCGAGCCCGACATGATCACCGCGGCCAAGGGCGTCGCCTCGGGCATGCCGCTGGGCGTGACGACGGCGCGTGCGGATGTGATGGATTGGCCGCAGGGCGCGCACGCCAGCACGTTTGGCGGCAACCCGGTGTCGTGCGCCGCGGCCATGGCCACCATCACGTTGCTGAAGGAGTCGCTGCTGAAGAATGCCGCCGAAGTCGGCGCCTTCATGATGGACCGGCTGAAGGCCGTGCAGGAAAAGCACGCCATCGTCGGCGACGTCCGCGGACGCGGCCTGATGATCGGCGTGGAGCTGGTAAAGGACCGCGTCACCAAGGAGCAGGCGGTCGCCGAGCGCGACAAGGTGGTCGAGGCGTGCTTCGCGCGCGGCCTGCTGGTGCTAGGCGCCGGCAAGAACGCCCTCCGCATTTCGCCACCGCTGGTGCTGACGAAGGCGCAGGCGACGGTAGCCGTCGACATCATCGACCAGGCATTGGCGACCGTTTCGTAACGAACCCCGTAGGGCCCCCCTTTATGGGGGGCCGCGATCGGCACGCCCTTTGCTCTCCTTCCCGCATGACCTTCGCACGGCAACGCTTGGGCCTCGAAGGCGAGGCAACAGCCGCCACCGAACTCGAACGTCTCGGGTATCAGATACTCGACCGGCGCTATCGTTCCCGCTTTGGCGAGATCGACCTCGTGGCGCGGGACCACGGCACGGTAGTATTTGTGGAAGTGAAGACGAAGACCGATAGCAGATTTGGCGATCCTGCCGAGATGGTCACATCGCAGAAACAGCGACGTTTGGTTTCCATGGCGGAGGAATACGCCGCCGGGCATGCGCTGCACGCGACGCCGTGCCGCTTCGACGTCGTGGCCGTTGACGCGTCGGTCGCCCCCGCTCGCATTACGGTCTACAAGGACGCGTTCAGGCCCGGATGGTAACGACAGAGCTTCGGCGCGACCCCATCACGGGCCGCTCGGTCTTGATCGATCTGGATCCGCATCCACACCGCGACGACTTCGTTGTTGGGGCGGGTTGGGCTGGTGCGGCTGATGGGACGGGTCAGGAGGGTGAGGCGTCCGCCGGCAATGTGGCGTTCGACGGCAATGTGGGGGCCGCCTTTAGGCGGACCGTTCCCTGCGCGTTCTGCGAGGGGCGAGAGGCCGAGACCGGTCTGGAACTGCTGGCGTGGCGTGACAGCGGGGCAGCAAATGAGCCGGGATGGTCGGTGCGGGTCGTCCCGAATCGTCGTCCCATGCTGCGCATCGAAGGGCACCAGGATCGCCGCGCCCACGGGGTATTCGAGACTCGCGACGGCCTGGGCGCGCATGAGGTCGTCATCGAATCGCCGCTGCACGACCAGGCGTTGCAGGACCTGCCGGTGGACCGGTTGTGGCGCGTGCTGTGGGCGTGGCGCACGCGGTTGCACGATCTGAGGCGCGACACGCGGTTTGCCGCAGCCGTCGTGTTCAAGAACCACGGGCGGGCGGCCGGTGCGCGCATGGACCACGCCCATTCGCAGATCGCGGCGTACCCGATCGTTCCGGCTGCCCTTGACGACAAGGTTCGAGGGGCGGCGGCCCATTTCGCTCACACTGGCCACTGCATTTTCTGCGACGTCACCGCGCAGGAATTGCGAGATGGCCGGCGGATGGTGTCAGACACCGGGCCAATAATTGCCATCACCCCGTTCGCCTCGCGGGTGCCGTTTGAGACGTGGCTCATGCCGCGCGAACATGCGCCGAGGTTCGAAGAAGCGTCGGATGCCGTGCTCGAGGCGATGGCCGTGGTCCTGAAGGACGTGATGGCGCGGATTGATTGGGCGCTGGAGCGGCCGGCCTGCAACCTGGTGCTGCACACGGCGCCGTTCAGCGGCGAGGCCGACTTGTCGTTCCATTGGCACCTGGAGGTGATCCCGCGGGTCACCCGCTGGAGTGGGTTGGAGTGGGGCAGTGGCATCCCTCGTAACCCAGTGTCTCCGGAAGAGGCCGCGAGGGTCCTTCGGAGCGTAAAGCCTGTGGGGCCGGGCCTTTAGGTCCGGCCGGCCTGTCGGAATGCTTGCCTGTCGCGCTGCCCATCTGTTACAGTGGGTTGTTCTCGGCGAGCGGGAATAACTCAGTGGTAGAGTGCGACCTTGCCAAGGTCGAAGTCGCGGGTTCGAATCCCGTTTCCCGCTCCATTCGACTCAACTTCGTTCCGCCTGCGGCGAAACGAAGTTTCGCTCATGGCGAGCCATGAGGTTGAGTCGAATGCCCTGAGCGAGCGCGGCCAGAGCGCAGCGAAGGCCGTTAGCGAGTCGAAGGGCAGCCTTCGCTCCAAGCAGGCAAGGGTTGTCAGCAACGGAGAAAACGCGCCGCACGAGAACGTTCCGTCCATCCCCAAATTCGGCGCCGTCGCCAAGTGGTAAGGCAGAGGTCTGCAAAACCTCCATCCCCGGTTCAAATCCGGGCGGCGCCTCCAACCTCCGCTCAGGTTCACGCGGAGGTTGTCCACCGTAGCTCGGTGGGAATTCAGCCGAGCGAAGGTGGACGGTACGGTTCGAACCTGAGCTTCGGTTGGCGAACCAACCTGTCTGGTCTGCCGGAACGAAGACCATTCCCAAATCGAATCCGGCTACGTTGGCAAGCCTCAACCATGCGGGTGGCGAGCGAAGCGACTACATATCTTTCCGTGCGTGAATTCGATCGCGCGTTCGCGGATCTCAGGCGCGGCGGCAAGCTCGATCCTGAGATCCACGGCATCTGGTACCACCTCGCACAGGAACTGGACGACGCCGAGCCAGGTGGCCGCACTCGCCTATGGCCTCGGCAACTGGTACCTCGTGCGGGGCGACAAGGTGCAGGCGCGCCAGGCGTTCGAGCGATCAGTCCAATCCGGCGGCTGGCCTGGGTTTGGCTTCATCGTGTCGGAGGTCGAGCTCCGACGGCTTCGTTGACGTCTTCCACCACTCCTTGCGCTCGCGCCGCGGGCCGGGTTGCTTCCAATGGCCCCCACCGTGACCAAAGCCGCCGAACAGGATCCGGCACAGCGCCAGCAGGCCAAGCGCCTCCCAGAAGCCGACCCGGCGCAGGCCGAACAGGTCGGGCACCAGCCAGTTCCACAGCCACATGACGAACGCGCCGCCGATGAAGATGAAGAACAAGAACCCGAGGAACAGGGCGATTCCGATCGCGATCTTCTGCGCGATCGTGCGGCCGATCGTCTGGGCGATGTCCTCCGCGATCAGCTTGCCGACTTCGTCTTGATGCTCCATGGCTATCTCCCTCGTTCGCTTTTCCAGTCGTCAAAGGCCTGCTGCAACCGCTCCCGCAGGTGCAGCACGGCGTAGCGCTTGCGGGCGAGCAGCGTGTTGATGTTCACGCCCGTCGCGGCCGACATCTCCTTGAAGCTGCGCCCGTCGATCTCGTGGCCGACGAACACCTGTCGCTGTTCTTCCGGCAACTCCGCGAGCGCCCGGTTCAACTGCTCGAGCATCACTCCCCGGACCAACACCGCGTCGGGCCCGGCATCCGTCGACGGCAGCAGGTCCTCCATCGGTAGGGCCTCGCCACCGTCCGTGACGATCACCGCGTCGCCGAAGCGTTCGGGCCGTTTCCGGCGGAAGAGGTCGGTGATGCGATTGCGCGCCACGCTGAACAACCAACCCGTCACGTGCTCGATCGGCATCAGGCGGTGGTTGGCGTCGACGAGCTCGGCCCAGACCTCCTGCAGGATGTCTTCCACATCCCGCGCGTCCGGTACACGCCGGCGGATGAAGCGGAGCAGTCGAGACTGTTCCCGCTGCACTACGTCGGCGAGCCGTTGGTCTGAGTCCTGTGTCATGCCGCAGTCACGCGACGCTCCCGATCGTCTTACTGATATAGACGAACGGCCGGGCCAAATATTGTAGGGGGCGCGAACAATGGTCGCTGGTCTCAGAGCTCCAGGCGGTGCGCCCTGGCGATCTTCTCAGCGACGTCGCTGTCCACCCTCGCCTTGCGGGCGAAGTCTGGCCAGCGCTTAACCGCGGTGCGGACTTCGTCGTGGATCGCATCCGCGCGTCCGCGCTTCAGCCCGGCGCTCTTCGCGACTGCCCTGACATCGTTCATCTCGAATTCGTCACGCTTGCCGTTCACCGTCATCTGGTGCGTCGCCGTCCAGTCGCCCGATGGGTTGTAGCTGTAGGTCATGTCGAAGGCCGGCGCCAGTGACCAGCGTCCCTCGCGATCCATCAGGAACGCGACGTTCTTGACGTGATCGTCCTGGTTGCGGGCGACGATGTTGAAGAGCATGCGGCGGAATTGTTCTTCGCGGGCGGCCATGGGCAAATCGAGTTGGCGGATCGCCAGCAAGGCTTGCTCGTACGAGTAAGCACCGGGTTGGTTGAAGTCGAAGTGGGCGAGGGCGCCGAGCGATTGCATGTGGAGCTTGCCGCCGTCGGGCAGGCGATCGAAGCGCCGGGTCATGAAGTGGCGCCGGCCATTCTCCTCGAGCAGGCGGCATTCGCTCATGGTGATGCCGGCGGCGCGGGCCATCAGGGCGTAGGCATACTCGATGGCGCCGTAGCCCTTCGGGTCGTCCAGTTCCTTGTCCTTGTTGCCGGCAACGCCGTCAAACTTGAGCAGCCAGTAGCTGAAGCCCGGCCCTGCGGCGATCTGACCCGAGCGCACTTCGTTGGTCTTGCGGTTCCACGCGATCACCGCCTTGGCTCGCGCGCCGCCGGCGGACGTACCCACCTTGAGCAGGTCGGCGAGCGCCTTCTTACGGCTGGCCGCCGCGAGCTTGCCCTTGAGACTGCGCCGCTCAGTGAGGACGTCCGAGGCCAGTTGAACGAGGGCGTCGATATCGATCCTGGTGGCCTTGCGCGGCTTCGGCCCGAGTGCCGGCGCAAACTCGAGCGCGCCCATGCCGCGGCTGCCCGTGTAACAGAGGCGCTCGATGGGGCTAAAGCTGTCGGGCGTGCGGCCGGTCGTCGCCAGCCACGCATCGATCAGCGCGTTGCCGAACCGGTCGGGGAGCGAGTCGGCCAGCAGGCCCGGAAGGCCGTGAAACGTCCGGTGGGGGAGTTCCGGAAACTCGTACGGCCGTGAGCTAAGCGGCAGCGCGAGCGGCGCCACCTGGATGCCGCTCTCGACAAAATCGGGGGTGTATTGAAACCTCGCGCGGCCGCGCGCGTTGTCCATCGCGGCTGCGCCGATGGTCCGGCCCCACAGGCGAACCTCGGCAATCACGTTTCGTCTCCCCAGGTCCACTTGCGCGTCTTGGGCTGTCCCGGCCGGCGTGGCTTCGACGCGCGCTTGCGCTTGCGGCCGGCAAGCTTCAACTGCTCGACGGGACCTGGAGTGGCCACCGGAATGAAGGCATCGAGACGGTCGATCAGCCTCAGCACGCGGCCGACCCGGACCAGGGCCGATAGCCGGGAGGCGACCTCGCCTGATTCCAGCCTCTCAATTGTGCGCTTGGAAACGCCGGCTTCTTGCGCCAGAGCGGCCTGGGTCAGGTTGCGCGCCAACCGCGCCGCGGCGAGCCGGGCGCCAAGCTCCCGGAGAATGGCCTCATCCGAAAGCAGGCTAGTAAGCCTCATAAATCGCCATACAAGACGAACTATAGCATAATTGTGGCTGTTATCGCCATATGTGGCGAATAAAATCACACATAGATCTGGTCGTGCTCACTTCGCGCCCGCGTTCGCCACCGCTGCTACCAGCCGCGACAGCGCGTCGAGGTCGCGCAGGTCGAGGACTTCGCCAGGCGAGTGGCTGTAGCGCCCGGGCCACGACAGCCCCTGGTTCGGCGCGCCCCAATACGTGAAGCTCGACCCGTCGGTGCCGCCCTGCGTCAGGCCAATCTGCAACGGGATGCCGGCCGCCTTCGCCGCGCCGATTACGCGGCGGCGCTCGCGATCGGGCGACACGCTGGAATTCTCGATCGCCCGCAGCACCGGACCCTTGCCGAGCGGCGCGTAGGCGAAGTGCGGCGACTCGAGCGGAGTATCTGACGACACGAAGGTGTCGAGCGAGTAGATTCGCGCCGTCGTGCGCGCGAAGCGCCGCGCCATGGCGTTGGCGCCGCGCAGGCCACCCTCTTCATGCACCGACCACGTGAAGATCACCTTGCCCGGCAGGCGATTGGGATCGATCAGGTGTACCGCCCGGATCAACGCCGTCGTCCCCGCGCGATCGTCGAGCGATCGCGCCGCGTAACGCGTGCGGCCCAAACGCACCGCCTCCTTGTAGTTCGTCACCTGCATGCCGGCCTTCACGCCGCGGGCGGCGAGGCCGGCGGCATCCAGGCCAAACCAGGCTTGCAGCGGACCGGGATCCTTGCGGTCGGCCTTCTCGCGGGTCCGGAACACGCCGCGCACGGGCGGGGGAGCCGTTGCGCCCAGCGACTGCGTCTTCCAGCGGGCGTCGATGTCGTCGCCAGAACCTGTGACCGTACTCGGCGCGCCGGGCGGATCGAAGTGGACGAGCGCCGTCTGCCCCTCCCACGCCGATCCCACGGCGCCACCCTGCGTCGTCAACGTCGCCGTGCCGTCGGGAGCGATCGACTCGATGACGTAACCCACTTCATCCATGTGCGCCATGAACACCGTGGCCGCGCCGGCGGGACCGACCTCGACCATGATGTTGCCGATGTCGTCGACGATGGCGCGGTCGCGCGCCCAGGCGGGCAAGGCTTCCAACACGGCCCGGCGGACGGACCATTCGCGGCCCGACACGGCATAGCGATCGGCCAGGTTGGTCAGGGCTGCAGCGGCTTCGGTCAGCGACGGCCATACATGACTGGTGCGCAAAGCCGCGCGGGGCGGCGCCGCGACCCACGGCTGGTTGGGCGTGGTGGCAATCCCCGCGGCTTTCGCAGCCGTCTCGAGCAGCCACTGCGCCTCGGTCTCGCGCACGACCTCCATGTGCGAGCCGGCCTGGCTCGTTTCCGGTGCCAGCCACTTCACGGCCCTGAGGCCAGAAGCCTGCAACACCGTGCCGAAGTTGGCCAGCGATGCTGCGGCGCGATCGGCGTCGGATCGTGCTGGCTCACCCGGCGCGAGAATGGTGACGCGGTCGACCCGATCCGCTCGCCCGACGAGCGACGAGAGTCCCACCCAGCCCGTCACCTCCTGTGCGCTCAGCACGAACGTGGTGCGGCCCGCAGGCGCGCTCCGTTTCGCCGTTGCCGCCAGCGTCGCGACGGCCGCACATCCCAGGCGGCGGCCCGCATCTGGACCGGCGATACCGCCTGCCATGGGCCACGGCGGCAGGTGACGTCCCACAGGATCAAGCAGCGCGATGCCCAGCTTATCGACATCGGCACGCGACTCGGCGCCGACATCGAGCCACAGGTCATCGGCGGTCACGATCGATGTTTCGCGCGCGTGCTGTTGCGCGAAGTGACCATTGGATCTCGCGATCACGCCGGCCACCGGCCCCGTGGCGGTCAGGATGCGCACGTGCTGCGCTTCGAACTGCTGGTCCCACAGCGGATGGCGCGAACCGCGGCCTATGCGGTGCAGCCGCAGGTAGCCATCGTCCCTGATCTGCGAGATGGCGTAGCCGGGACGGTCGAGGGCGCAGGCGACGATGTGATGCGGAGCGCCGGTGCCGACCGTGGTCACGACGTTGCCCCACTGGTCGGCGGTCCATCCAAGCGCCGTGGCCAGCGCCGGCGAGGTGCGACCCTCGTAGCCGGTGGCGGCGTCGACGGCCACCCACGAAGCCATGGCGTCGAGATGACCGCTTGCCGCCTGGGCGCCAAGCGCCGAAGGCCTTGTCGCCGAAAGGCCTCCTGCGAGCACGAGGACCATGGCCAGGGAAGACGCGCGGAAATGGCTGCTCATGGTGCGCCATCGTATCCGACTGTCACATCCTTGCGATTGGCTCTTTGAATGCGTATGGTGGCGGGAATCTGAGAGGATCGGCTACACATATGATGCTTGCGCGACTTGCTGCCCGCCTGGTTCTGACCGTTATCTTGATTCCCGGCCTGCATCAGGCCGCCAGCGCACAGACCTTCGATCTCGACTCGGCGACTGTCGCTGACCTCAATGCCGCGTTCGACCAGGGCTCGCTGACTTCCGAAAAGCTCGTTCAGCTCAGCCTGGCGCGAATCGACGCCTACGATCGGAAGGGGCCGGCGTTGCGGGCCGTCATCACGCTCAACCCGAAGGCGCTCGACACCGCCCGCGCCCTCGACGCCGAGCGCAAGGCCAAGGGGAAGCGCTCGCCCCTCCACGGCATCCCCATCGTCCTCAAGGACAACTTCGACACCTTCGACCTGCCGACGACCGGCGGTTCGATCCTGCTCGAGGGGTCCATTCCGCCCGACGATGCATTTGTGGCGAAGAAGCTGCGTGACGCGGGCGCCATCATCCTGGCGAAGGTCAACATGTCGGAGTTCGCGTCGGGCGGCGCGCGCAGTTCGATCATCGGCCAGTCGTTGAATCCGCATGATCCTGGTCGGACGCCGTCGGGTTCGTCTGGCGGCACCGGCGTGGCGATTGCCGCCGGCTACGCAACCCTGGGCCTTGGCACCGATACGGGCGGCTCCATCCGCGGCCCCGCGACCGCCAACGGCATTGCCGCGCTGAAGCCGACCATGGGCCTGTTGAGTCGTGACGGCATCATCCCGCTGGCACTCAGTTTCGATACCGGTGGGCCAATGGCTCGCAGTGTCTACGACGTGGCGGTGGCGCTGGGCGTGATGACCGGCGTCGACCCGGCCGACGCGGTCACGAAGCGGAGCGAGGGCCGGTCCGAGACCGACTACACGAAGTACTTGAAGGCCGACGCGCTGAAGGGCGCGCGCATTGGCCTTGCCCGCGACTTCATGGGCGCCGATGGGGAAGTGGACTGGCTGATGGAGGCGGCGGTCGCGGCCATGCGGCGCGCCGGGGCGGAAGTGGTTGATGTCCGGTTTCCCAAGTGGATGCTCGATGCGAAGGGCGAGTTCTACACAGCCATTCGCTATCCCGAATTCCCGGTGCAACTGGCGGCGTATCTCAAGACGCTCGGCCCGCGCTATCCGAAAGACCTGCAGCAGATCATCGAGCGTGCCCAACTGGTCACGTCGCCGCGCCCGGACGGTGCCGGGCCCAATGCGACACGCTGGTCGATGTTTGCCCGGGAACTGGCCAGCGGCGCCATGGACGACTACCGCTACACGTCGGTACGCGATCACGGTCTGCCGTTGATTCGTCAGGTCACCGAAGGTGTCTTCGCCTCGCGGTCGCTGGACGCCATCGTCTATCCGACGGCCTCGCGGCGTCCCGACCTGATTGCCGCGCCGCCCGAACCACCGGGCGGTGGCGCGGCGTCGGCCGCGAACATCGCCAACCTGACGGGATTTCCCGATCTGATCGTGCCGGCCGGGTTCACCGCGGACGGCTTGCCGGTTGGCATTTCGTTTCTCGGCGCCGCGTTCAGCGAGGGGAAGTTACTGGGTTTGGGCTACAGCTTCGAGCAGGCGACGCGGGCGCGCCGGCGTCCCGTTCACACGCCGGCCTTGCCGGGCGAGAGGTTGTCGGCGCCGGGCTACCGCTGATGATCTGGATGCAGTTCCTCGCCACGGCGCTGGTCATCGTGCTGGCCGGTGTGCGCCTGGCCCACTACGGCGATGTGATTGGCGAAAAGTCGGGGCTCGGCCGCAGCTGGATCGGCCTGATCCTGCTCGCGGCCACGACCAGCCTGCCCGAACTGTTCACTGGGTTCGGCGCGACGGCGCTCGCCGATCTGCCCGATATTGCGATTGGCGACGTGCTCGGCAGTTGCATGTTCAACCTGCTGATCCTTTCGGCGATGGACGCGGTGCAGCCAGAACCGTTGACCGCGCGGGCGCACCAGGGTCATGCACTGTCGATCGGGTTCGGACTGTTGCTGTTGGGGGTCGCCGGCTTCGGACTATTGGCGGGCGACCGCATTGCGATTGCCGGCTGGATCGGATGGTCGACACCGGCGCTGATCCTGCTGTACGTGGTCGCCATGCGCGTGAGTTTCAGCCACGAGCAGCAACGCCGAGCTTCCGAAACTCGTGAGGTGGCGCAGGCCCTCCAGTACGGCGACACGACCCTGCGCGCCGCCATCCTGCACTATGCGGCTGCCGCGGTGTTCGTGGTTGCGGCGGCGCTGTGGCTGCCGCAGCTGGGCGCGACGGTCGCGCGGCAGACCGGGCTGGGCGAGGCTTTCGTCGGCAGCCTGCTCGTTGCCATCACCACGTCGTTGCCGGAGATCGTCGTGTCGCTGGCCGCGGTGCGCATCGGCGCCATCGATCTGGGCGTGGCCAACGTCCTGGGCAGCAACCTGTTCAACTTGCTGATTCTTGGCCTGGATGATCTGTTCTATCGCCGGGGGCCGCTGTTGGCCGAGGCCGCGCCCGGGCACACCGTTACCATCGTCGCGGTGGTGACCATGAATGCCTTGTTCCTCATCGGCCTGACGTATCGCGCCATGACGAAGCGCTTCGCCATTGCCTGGGACACCGGAGCCATCGCCGCGGTCTACGTTCTCGCCGTCGCCCTAGCCTACGCGTTGAGGGGCTGAGACTGGCCGCACCACAATTGCCGCGACGGCGTGCAGGCGGCGGGTGGGATCGAGCTGCTCACCGAGACGACGCACCATGCCTCGCCATTCGTGCCCTTCGGCCGCCTTGCCGCCGATTGGCCGCGCCTTGATGGGGCGCTGGAGGA
>ERZ1292640.227-Hain-H43-02um-R1-227-length-44818-cov-7_pt1 | contig 44818 bp, 25 predicted proteins | sample MGYA00564404_ERZ1292640 | MGnify/ENA primary metagenome ERZ1292640 (study PRJEB36523, sample SAMEA6512636) | groundwater metagenome | collected 2019-01-08 | study: AquaDiva: Metagenomics assemblies of 32 groundwater samples | reverse complement strand
TGTGCAGCCTTCGATCCCAGCGGCGCTTGGCTGGTGACGGCCAGCGAAACGAACGCCTTTATCCGCGAAGCCATGACGGGGCGGCCGGTCCTGGTCTTGAGCCATGCCAATCCCGTCCACCATGTCGCCTTCAGTCCCAACGGCTTCTATTTGGCGGCCTCGTGCAAAGCCGACGGCTTGCGCCCGAGCGAGGCGCAAGTCTGGGAGGCGCACACGGGCCGCCCGATCGGAGAAACCATGAAACATCGCGACGGCGTGTTGCATGCCGCCTTCAGCCCGGACAGCCAGTTCGTCGTGACCGCCAGCGAAGACCGCACCGCCCAGGTCTGGGTTGTGGCCACCGGGAAACGCGCCGGATTGCCCTTGCGGCACAACGACGAGGTCCTGGAAGCCGCCTTCAGCCAGGATGGCCGCCGCATCGTCACGGCCTGCCGGGGCGGCACCGCGCGCGTCTGGGATGCCGAAACCAGCGAACCGCTCACGCCCGCCCTGAAGCATCTCTGGTCCACGGTCGCACAGGCCCAATTCATCGATCATGGCCGGAGCATTCTCACGAAACGATTTACGGGCGAAGCGTGTGTCTCCGCGTTGCCGCTGGACACCCGGCCGGTGGGAGATTTGGTGTTGCTGGCCCAGTTGCTCTCCGGGCACGAAGGCCATTCCACCGGCGGCGTCTTGCCCAAAACACAGGAAGAACTGCGCGAAGCCTGGAAACAACTCCGCTCCCATTACCCGGCTGACTTTCAAGTTTCCGAGGACGAAGTCTGGTCCTGGCACGAGCGCGAGGTGGAAAAATGTCTGCGCGCCAAACAAGGCGCGCCGGCTCTGTTCCATTTGGCGTTTCTGGCGAAGACCGAATCGTCGGACGCGCAGCGCCGGCTCCAGTTGGAGCGCCTGCGCCGCGATGCCGAGGCGCTCCGCAGCCGCCAGGAGCAAAGCCCGCAGTGAATCTATCGGCAAAGACGTCAGAAAAATGGGGTCAAGAAGATTCTTTGACTCCATTTTATTGACATCTCGGTCGGGTTTCATGGGCTCGATTCGCGGCCCATCAGTCGTGGTTTCTCTCCCCGCTCCCCAATGCGGTGCTGTCCGCTTATCCTTCAGGCGCCCAGCGCCACAAACAGATGCCGGATTTCCTCCTCGATTTCCGCCGGGGTGCCGACTGTGGGCGCGATTTCCTGCCGCAGCAATTCGCGATAGCGCCGGCGCAAGCGGCTCACCGCCATCTTCACCGCGTCTTCGCTCACGCCGAGTTGGACGGCTAACTCCGCATAGCGCGGCGCGTCCGGGTCGCCCATCAGGCCATCGCGCAAAAGGTCAAACTGCGCCCGCTTGTCCGCCACGATCTGCTCCGCGCGCAACCGCTCCAGCACCTGTTCCATGAGCGCCAAGGCCCAGGTCCGCTCGAATAGCTTGTCAGGACTGTCGCGGTCGGCCGGCTCCAACCGGTAGCGCGATTCGGCAGCCGCGGCGTCCAGCGGGACGCAAGCGCACCCGCCGCCGCGCTTCTGCGCCTGGGCGCGATCCCGTTCATCCGCCAAAAAATGGCGCAGGGAGGCCAGCAGGAACGAGCGGAACTTGCCCTTGGCCCGGTCCACCGTGACCAGCGCGTGGTGCGCCAAAAGGTGCTCGAAAAATGCCTGCGTTAAATCCTGGGCGTCCTCCGGACGGTAGCCGAGGCGTCGCACAAAGGCGTAAAGCGGATACCAATAAGTCGCGCACAGCTTGGCCAGCGCTTCGCGCGAGCGGGTGTCGTCAGGGCAGCCCGCCGTCAGCACCACGCTCCAATGGGTCGGAGGAAACCGGCTGGCGTCGGCGGGCCAAGAGTCTGAAGTTTCGTGGGGCATACCCCGTCATCCTGCATTGGATTAATGCCGTCATGGTAACGGTTTGTGGAAAGCAGTCAACTTCGCCCTGGTCGGCAAACGGGTCCGGGGTTGGAGGTAAACCGGCACGGTGCCGGTCGGGAGAGCGATGAACCCAAAGCCGGTAGGGACGTGTTCCACCGCGTCCCTGATTTCGCCTGCTGTCGTTCACCAAGCTGACACCGATGAACGGGAAACCTGAACCCGGCCCTGACACAATTTTCGATCTCAGTTTGCGGCAAGAGAGAAATGGGACGCGGTGGAACGCGTCCCTACCGGGTTTACGGGCAGCTTACGACCAAGCGCTTCACCGACAGGCAACTCCGCGGTGTCTGTTACCTTTCTTCGGATTTTCCGTTGAAAGGGGAAACAGCCGGGTGTCGCACGCCTGAGAACGGGAACCTCCGTGTGCCGGCCAAAGCCCGCCCGGCACCGGCGAGTGCCGGGCGTGAACGGACCGCGGACTCAACAGATACGTTGGGGTGGCACACTTTGCGAAGTGTGCCACGCCCCTTCCACTGCATCGACCTGGGCGTGCGCGGGGCTGCCGCCTGCCGGACGCACCGTCACGGTCCGCCCGAGCGGCCGGCCGGCAACTTGTGAAACAGCCGGACCGGAGCCTGGAAGATCGATTTGACTGACATTAACAACCACAACCTTCAACGAAAGGTTCAACATCATGAAAACACTCTTCAACCGATTGGCTGCCCGCCGGGCCTTGAGCGGCGGTGGGCCTGTCACAGCCACGCTGCTGCTCCTGGCGACTCTTCCAGCGGCAGCCGCGACCTCAACGACCTACACCGCCACAGGCTGGGTCATCGGCGTGCCCGTGCCGGGCATCTGGTTCACCAACGCCCTCGGCCAGGTCGGGATTCGCGGCAACACCCACCTGGCACGCGTGGAAAGCACGGATGCGCGCCTGACGGGCCGCCGCACCATCTTCGTGGACGGCGCGGCCCAAGCCGACGGTTCGGCGCTCCTCTACGGGCCGGCCTATCACGAAGTCGGCACCTGGGACGCGACGGGGACCAACTTCACGCCCACCGGCGGGATGTGGGAGACCAGCTACCGCGGAACCATGGGGGCGGATGGCAGTCTGCAACTCCACATTGTCGGCACCGGCTGGGGCGGGACGATTGACGGCTTGCGCGTCGAGGAGACGCTGACACGGGCCGCCGGAGCGATCCTGGACCCGGCGCTTCCTTACCACTACGCGGGCACGATGAAACCGCCGCCGCTGAGCACCAGTGAGATGCTTGACGACTTCAATGACAATGAGGTCACGGCTTGGCTCCCGTACGTCAGCGACCGGGGCAGCGGAGGAGCGACCGAAGCGAACCAACAATTCACCGTGTGGGGATCGTTCCCCGGCGTGGTCACCCACTCATTCTTTGACAGTTACAGCTTTAAGGTATTGAACAGATCCCCGTGGAGCGTCGGGGAAGGCCAGACGCTGGAAGCGCGGGTGGACTTGATCGGATTCAATAACGAGGGGACGTCAGCCTTTTTCGAGTTGGGAACTACGTCCGGACTCTACGGCCTCCTTCAAGGCCGAGCCTTCATTGCGATCCTCAAATATTCGCCCGCGAATGGTTTCAGCGTGTCGGCCTGTGAAACGGTGCAGGTGAGGCAGACGGATGTCATCCTCTCCCTCGCGTTGACGCGGGTGAGTCCAAATCTGATCGTGACGGCCCGCGTGTTTGACAAGACGAAGGCCGACGTGCTCCTGTATGAGCGCAACGTGGTGGATAGTCCCCAAGCTGATCCCTCCCTCACGGTGAATGAGTATGAGGCCTTGTCGGGCATGCGAATGAGTGCGGACTTCAACCCTGACACTGCGGGAGTGCCTTTCATCTTCTTTCGTCCGGGAATTGGCCTCATTCAGTACAACGACGGCACGAAACAGCAGGCCGAAGCGACTTTCGACAATCTCGAACTGCGGACGCACGAAGTGCCACCGCTTGGCATCGGGCAAGCCGTGGTGCTCTCCTGGCCCGACGTGGGGAGCTACTCCATCGAATCCGCGCCCGGCGTGCAAGGTCCATGGCTCCCGCTCCGCGACACGGTGCCGCGCGGGATGAAGCAAATAACTGTCCCGCTCAGCGGCCCGGCCCAGTTCTTCCGCCTGCGCCAAGCGCCGTGAGTGAAAGGATTGATGTACGAAAACACAAACTGCCCAGTGCGGCGAATCCCCAACCGAAGTAGCGCAGACTTCCAGTCTGCTGTGTCGCGGATTTCCAATCCGCAGGCGCGGTCCCCGTTCGGGCACGCTGGTCAATCGCGACGCGCTGCCGACTGGAAGTCGGCGATACAGCAGGTTGGAAACCTGCGCTACGAAGATTGGCGCCGCTTGGGAGCAACTGCGCCTCTTGCAGTACCAAATCGGTGAATAGCCGCAACCCTCAACCGAAAATTCAACCTCATGAAAACACTCCTTGAAAAATCACTGGACAGCCGCCGCACACGCTGCCTCGAAATGTGCCTCCGGCCGGTGGCCTCCCACCAAAAGCCTGGCGTCCTGCTCTCTCACTTGACGATCGGCGCGCTGCTCTTGGCCTCCACCGCCTTCAACGGCTTTGCCACCGTGCGCTACGTGGACGCGAACAGCGCCAACCCCACGCCGCCCTACACCGCTTGGGCCACCGCCGCGCGCGTCATTCAAGACGCCGTGAACGCCGCCGCGCCGGGCGACGAGATCGTGGTGACCAACGGCCTCTACGCCACCGGCGGGCGGGCCGTGCACGGCACGATGACCAATCGTGTGGCGGTGGACAAGCCGCTGACGTTGCGGAGCGCCAAGGGCCCGCAGTTCACGATCATTCAAGGCTACCAAGTGCCCGGCACCACCAATGGCGACGGCGCGATTCGGTGTGTGTATCTGGCCAACGGTGCCAGCTTGTCCGGGTTCACCTTGACCAACGGCGCCACGCGGATATGGGATGAACAGCACCGTCAAGACAGCGGCGGCGGGGTTTGGTGCGAATCGGCAACCGCAGTGATTTCCAACTGTCTGCTGGTGGGCAACTCGGCATGGTCTTCCGGTGGCGGGGCGCTTGGCGGGACACTGAACAACTGCACGCTCACCGGTAACTCGGCTTATGGGGGCGGCGGGGCGGCTGGCAGCACGCTGAACAATTGCACCCTGACGGGCAATTCGGCCGACGACGGAGGGGGGGCGCGGGGCGGCACCCTCAACAACTGCACGTTGACCGGCAACTCGGCGCGTGACTACGGCGGCGGCGTGGCGGGGGACAGCACGCTGAACAACTGCATCGTCTATTTCAACTCCGCCCCGATCGAGGCCAATTACCACTTCGGTAGCCTGAACTACACTTGCACGACGCCCCTCCCTGTCGGCGGCACCGGTAACATCTCCCTCAATCCCCAACTGGCCAGTGCCTCGCACTTGAGCGCCAGTTCCCCCTGCCGCGGCGCCGGCAGCGCGGCCTACGCGACCGGCACGGACATTGACGGTGAGGCTTGGGCGAATCCGCCGTCCATCGGTTGCGATGAGTACCACGCCGGGGCGGTCACCGGGCCGGTGAGCGTGACCATTGTGGCGCCCCTCACGAATGTAGCCGTGGGTTTCCCGGTGGAATTGACCGCGTTGATCGAAGGGCGAACCAGCGCGAGCGTGTGGGATTTTGGGGACGGCACCGCGGTGAGTAACCGACCTTACGCCAGCCATGCCTGGACGTCGCCGGGAAATTACGGGGTGGTTTTGCGCGCTTACAACCAGAGCGCTCTGGCTGGCGTGAGCGCCACCGTCACGGTCCAAGTGGTGGTTCAGCCGGTGCATTATGTGGCGGCGGACAGCGCGAATCCGCTGCCGCCCTACGCGTCCTGGGCGACCGCAGCCACGAACATCCAGGACGCGGTGGAGACGGCGAGCGCGGGCGGTTTGGTTCTGGTGACCAACGGAACCTATGCCACTGGCGGGCGGGCCGTGGACGGCACGATGACCAATCGCGTGGCGGTGGACAAGCCACTGACACTGCGGAGCGTCAACGGCCCGCAGGTCACGATCATCCAAGGCTACCAAGTGCTTGGCGGCTATCGCGGTTGTGGCGACGGCGCGATCCGGTGCGTCTATCTGGCCAACGGCGCCAGCCTGTCCGGGTTTACCTTGACCAACGGCGCCACGAGGAGATTGCGTGATGAGCACCGTCAAGACAGCGGCGGCGGGGTTTGGTGCGAATCGGCAACCGCAGTGATTTCCAACTGTCTGCTGCTGGGCAACTCGGCCGGTTCTGACGGTGGCGGGGCCTATGGAGGCACACTGAACAACTGCACCCTGTCTGGCAACTCGGCCGGTTCTGGTTTCATCATTGGAGGCGGCGGGGCGGCGAATAGCACGCTGAACAATTGCACCCTGACGGGCAATTCGGCCGGCTACGGAGGGGGGGCGCAGGGCGGCACCCTCAACAACTGCACGTTGACCGGCAACTCGGCAACCTACGGCGGCGGGGCGGATGGGGGTACGCTGAACAATTGCACGCTCACCGGCAACTCGGCCAATGGTCAATTCGGTTCCGGCGGCGGAGCCTCGGGCTGCACGCTGAACAACTGCATCGTATATTTCAACACCGCCACGAACTGGGACAACTACGGCCCTTGGACCATCCTGAACTTCTGCTGCACGACGCCGCTGCTCACCGATGGCGTCGGCAACATCACCAACGCGCCGTTGTTCGTGGATTACGCCGGCGGCAATCTGCGGTTGCAGTCCAACTCTCCCTGCATCAACGCCGGGAACAACTCATACCTCACTGATTCTGACTTCACTAACTCTCTTGACCTGGACGGCCTCCCGCGCCTCGTCAGCGGCACGGTGGACATCGGCGCCTACGAGTTCCAAGGCCCCGGCTCGGGGATTTCCTACGCCTGGCTCCAGCAATTCGGCCTGCCCACCGACGGCTCGGCAGATTTGGTGGATTTGGACGCCGACGGCCACAACACCTGGCAGGAGTGGCGTTGCCAGACTGATCCCACCAACGTGCTCTCTGTGTTGCGCCTGCTCTCGGCCACGCCCGACGGCACGAACGTGACCGTGCGCTGGCAGAGCGTGGCCGGGGTGAGCTATCTCCTGGAGCGCAGCGCAGACTTGTCGGCGACGCCGCCCTTCACGCTGCTGGTCCCGAACCTCCCCGGCCAGCCGGGCACGACGAGTTTCACGGATACGAACGCGGCCGGCCTGGTTCCGCTGTTTTATCGCGTGGGAGTGCAATAGAAGTGCGAAGTGCGAAGTGCGGAGTGCGAAGCCTGAAGGAAAACCGAAACGCGAAATCCGAAATGACAAAACGACGAAAACAACCAAAACCAAGAGGCTCCTTCAGAACCCCGTAGCGGCGAACTGGCGTTCGCCGCAAACGCCCGGTTTTCCCCGGAAACATTGGCGGCGAACGCCAGTTCGCCGCTACGCCGCCGGGATCTTGGAAGAACCTCCCAACACCCAGAAAGAAAGGAAACAACCATGAATACGACCATCATCACGCCTGCCAATCGGCGAATGTTTGCCCGTCTGCTCCGCAGTCTGCCACCGCTGTTCCTCTGGTTCAGCGCGACCGTTCTGGCGCTGGCGCAACCCGTGCCGCATCATTTCAGCGGCATCACAGCTTTGCCGGACAGAACCATGATGCTCAGCCTGGACGGCAGCGTCGCCAACATGTTCAACCTGACCGGCACGGTCTCCAATCAGTTCCGGCAAATGTTCGACCTCTATGTGGTCGAAGCCTCCACCAACCTGGCCGACTGGACCCGGCTGGCCCTGCTGCCTCGGACCAACAACAATCCCAATCCGCTGCTGTTCCAGGACACCAACGCCGCCGGGTTCAACCATCGCTTCTATCGCACTTTGACCAATCACTTGCTCACGGCCTTCCCCAAGCCCACCGGGCCGTTCGCCGTCGGCACGGTGGATCGCGTGATGGTGGATCCCGCCCGGACGAATCTGTACCGCTACTCGCCGCGGACCAACGCGTTCATGGTCACGTTCTGGTATCCGGCAGACCCGCCGCCGGCTGGAGCGTTGCCCGCAGCGATGTGGGACCAGCGCTTCGGGGCGGACACGAACTACTACGCATTTTTCAGCGATCTCGCGGCGAATACGAGCGCCTATGGAACTAGTATCAGCATTGACACCCGGGACGCGTGGTTTTACCCCCGCTTGGTGGGGCATCGTTTTAGTGGCATTGCGCTGGCGCCTGGCGCTGGCAAGTTTCCGGTCATTCTCTTCTCGACCCATTCTTCAGGAGGCCGCAAGAGATGTTCACAGATCGCGGAAGAGTTGGCCAGCCACGGCTACCTCGTCGTCGCCATGGACCATACCGACTGTTGGGCGACTGAATTCCCGGACGGGCGGTACCTCAAGGGCGGTTCGGCCGATGTGCCGGGTCGGCTCAAGGACATCCGGTTCCTTTTGGATGAGTTAGCCGTGCTCGATAGCGGGGATCCCCTTCTTGCCGGCGGGCTGGACCTGGACCGCATCGGCGCCGCCGGCACGTGCGTAGGCGGAATGATGGTGGAGATCTGCCGCAGCGACAGCCGGGTGAAGTGTGCGGCGATCTATGATGCCGCCACCAGCGCTGTCAACCGTGCCGGACTCCAGAAGCCGCTCTTGGTTGCGGCGGGGCAGTACGGTCATTTTTACTCGGACGACCAGTGGCTCTATAGCAAGGCGACCACCAATGCCGTCTGGCTTCAAGTTCGAGGCGGCGGCCACAGCACAGCCACGGACGGCGGCTGGACGTCGGAAATCCTTTCGGGGTGTGGGCCGGCGCGGGCCATTGACGCCTGTCTGGTGTGGTTTTTCGACACTTACCTCAAAGGCGAGACGCCGCCATTTCCAGCGAATCCCGAGATCTACAACGTGCAGCGGAAATGAGCGGCGGAGACAATTCATCTCAGGGCAAAGATCGCGGCGGCCTGTATCAGCCACGACGGGTGTCCGGCTTCACGTTGATCGAGCTTCTCGTCGTGATCGCAATCATTGCGCTGCTGGCGGCCCTGCTCTTGCCTGCATTATCGCGCGCAAAGGAAAAGGCCCAGTCCACCGTTTGCCGGAGCAACCAGCGCCAAGTCCACCTCAGCTATTGGATGCGCCTGGAGGAAGATAATGGGCGGCTGGACGGAGCAGGTGCACGTGAGTGGTATGTGCGTGAGGTCGGGCAGGAGAAACTTGGTTGGATCTGTCCGCGAGCGCCGGTAACGGATAGGTATTCAGGGCACGCTGGAACGGTTAAGTCGGCCTGGTCAAATGACTGGTCCTGGTTCGATGGGTCCACTTCAAATCCCGATTGGCGAGCGGGCAGTTACGCAATCAACGGCCATTTGATCGACGCCGCCAACTGGATCGGTTCAGGGAAGCAAGTGCCTGCATTTGCCCCGCTCTTCAGAACCGAGGCACACGTGGTAAATCGGGCAAAAACCCCCTTTTTAGCTGACGGAACGTGGCACACGGTCTGGGTGGATGCAGCCGTAGGACCTGGAATGTATGGCGCTGCTTTAGGAGAGAACCTGATTGCTATTCCTCGCCACGGGAGTGATTCGCGGTCAGAATTCGATCCGAGCAAGGAGCCGGCGAACCAACACCTGCCGGGCGCGATCAACGTGTCGTTCTTCGATGGCCACGGTGAACAGGTGAAAGTCGAACGCCTCTGGCAACTCTATTGGCACAAAGACTATCAACCGCCCGCCAAGCGGCCCGGCTTGCCGTGAAAAGCCTCGACCGCCACGTGCGGTTCGCGCGCGCGATCGTGCGTCGTCGAGCACACCCCTCGCGCCGGAATGCGCGAAGCGTTTGGAGTGCGGTGGCGGGCGGGCGAAGGGCCGACACCGCTTTCCCACTGCCATGTTGGGCGGTCTCTCGCGCCATCGCCGGTTCCAGCCAAAGCGGCGACTCCGCAGACTCCGTCGCCGCAGTCCAAAACCTGGCGGCGGCTCGGGGCGTGCTGGTCGGGACTTTCGCTCGGCCACCGGTCACTGTCCGCTTGCACCCGACAGCGCGTCGAGCACCCACTTCAGATCAGCGCGGTCCCGTTCATTGCGGACCGACTCCCGGAAGTCCATGCGTTTGCGGCCCAGGAAATGCCACTTCTTGAAATCCCCGTGGCCGTCGGCGAACGCTACATTCGCCCCGTGCCCGCGGTCACGCTCACCGGGGATCGTCATCCAATAGTCGGTCTGGCGCGGCTCCTCAACGAAGGCCCCGTGCGTCATGCTCTCTTCCTCCTTGTCCATGAAGGTGAACGCGCTGGTCGGTCGCCGGATTTCCGCCAATCGCTCCACGACCACCGGGTCCAGCGCTCTGCCGTTGCTGCCGTTCCAACCGCCGTTCATCGCCACGCTCAGGCCGAGGTTGAACGGACGGGGCGCACGCTGGCCGCGGTACGACCACAGTCTTTTGTCGGACGGACACCGATAGATGCCCTCGCTTTGAGTGTAAGGCCAGAGCGCGCCCTGGCGAATCCCGGCGGTGGAATCGGTCAGCGTCGCCGAGCCGGACACCCACGAGTTGCTCGTGCTGTAAATGCCGCGCCAATCGCTCCGGGATCCCCGGAACCAGTTGGGCACGAGCCGATCGTTGTGGTCCTCGGCATACATCTGCCAGGCGGCTTGAAGCTGCTTGAGGTTGCTCGTGCAGCGGATTGATTGCGCGGTGCCTCTGGCTTTGCTCAACGTCGGCAACAACAACGCGGCCAGGAGCGCAATGATAGCGATGACGACGAGCAACTCAATGAGGGTGAAAGCGCGGAGGGAAACGGGAGGCTTCTTCACAGAAGGGAACGGAGATAACAAGGTGAACTCGGAAGTGGACGCCTGCGCCTCAAGCCGGCACATCTCACGCGGAGATGGGACGGACCTCAGGCTGTAGCGGCGTCTCGTGAGAGCGCCGCTCGCGCTTGGCTGGATGTCAGCGGCGCTCTCACGAGACGCCGCTACAGCCGCCGGAAATAGCCGGGCCAAGTGTCTGCTTAATTCTCTTCGTTCTCTTCTGTGAGAGTTCATGGTGACACCGGTCCTTTCTCTGCCGCCGCGATTTCTTCCCACGACGGCGCGCGCCAGAAATGAGCCACGCCACCAAAACTCGTGGCGACCAAAGTGCTCCCATCCGGGGAAATGCCCACACTGTAGAAGATTTGTCCCTCGGCGGAAAGGACCAGCAACTCACTCTGGGTCGCGACGTCCCAGAGCTTGACGGCGTCTTTGGGGTTGCGGCCTCCGGTGAGCAGGCGGCGGCCGTCGGACGAAAAGACTACGCCCCAGGTATCGAGGAAATGGCCGGGTAAAGGGGGTGCGAATCCCCGCCGGTCTGCTACGTTCCACAATTCGACCCGACCATCCGCGCGGCCTAGAGCCAGCAACCGACCATCCGGCGAAAAGCGCACCGCGAGGTAACCTTCGCGCTTCTGGAAACTGGCGAGTGGGCGGCCGGAAGGGAACTCGGAAAGCTGCACCGTGCCATCCCCGCGAGCCAGCGCCAGCACGCGGTCGTCCGGGGAAAGATCCGCTGCGACCAAAGTCGAGTAGTGAACCGGAGCGGCCGGAACCTCGGCCCAGTTACGGGTCCGCCAGATCTTGAGATAGGTGCTCAGGTGGTCGTGCGTTGTCGAAGTAGCCAGGAGGAATTCGCCCGTCCGGGAAAACCGAATACTGCCCACCCACTGGAAAGGCAGCGCCAGGCTGGCCACGGCACGGCGGGCCGGCCAATCCCAGATCTCGATCTTGCCGGACGCGTTGGCTGCCGCCAGCTAATGGCCATCAGGTGAGAGCGCTACGCCCCAGTTGTTACTGCCCAGCGGGGGCAAGGGTTCGATGATTTCCATCGAGCGCGCATCATAAACCGCGAGTTCACCTTCGGGGTTGGAAGTGATGAAGCTCCGGCTATCGGGCGCAAACGCCACGCCAAACCGGCGGACAACCTTCGGGTCGGGCGGTCCGGGCCCATAGCTTGCGGCCGCGAGTCCGGCCTGCGACTGCAGCCCGTGTGAAATGACCAGCGTGGCAGGACCACGACTCCGGAGGGGAGCGGAAAAATCCCAAAGACCCACCGTACCGTCAAGCGCCCCGCTGACCAGGGTCTTGCCGTCTGGCAGCACGGCCAAGGCCACGACTGCATCCCGAGAGGCGCGAAGGCACCCAAGCTCGGTCTGGTCCGGGATGCTCCAAACGCGGATCGTGCGGTCCATGGCCCCGGAAACCAAGCGTCGTCCGTCCGGGGTGAAAGCCAATGCTCGCACAAAGGCGGTGTGATTGGTCAACCGGCCTCGCGCTTTCCCAGTGTTCAGCTTCCAAAGGCCGATCGTTCCGTCCGTATAGCCAAAACCTGCCGCGACCAAATCACCGGAAGGCGAAACGGCCAGCGCGTGGACCCCGTCCGCCGTCCCGGTCTCGAGCCGGACAACCTCACCGGATTGCCAGTCCAGCAACAGTAGCACACCCACATCCGCACCGACGGCCAGCCGTCGGCCATCGGGCGAGAAGGCGACGACGCCCGCCTCCGCGCGCCGGAACGGGGTTCCCGTCTTTCCGGTGGCGACGATGCGGTTGGATTCCCATTGGGTCACCCGAATGTTCCCTTGGTGGTCCAAGGTTGCGAGCAGATTGCCATCGGGAGAAAAGGCCAGAGACTGGATGGAGGCTTCGTTGGTGAAAGTGGCCGCCAGCGTGCGTGAGTGGACGTTCCATATCTTGACCAGGGGCTGGTTGGCCTCGTTCTGAGCGGCTACGGCCAGCAAGCTGTCGGTGGGAGAAAAAGCCAGCCTGAAGGCGGTGTCGGGCAACTCCGCCATCGGCTGCTTCGTGGCCAGGTCCCAGAGCGGCACTCCGGCCTCCTCCTTCCCCACGGCCAGGAATTTACCGTCCTTGGAAACGGCCACCGACCTGATCCCAGAGGAATAGCGATGCAAGGTGGAGTGTTCGTCTTCCCGGCAGAGCTGCCAAAGGTAGCGCCACTCCCAATCCCGCAAATCCGGTTCGGATTCGCCGGTCGGACGATATTTTTCCAGCAGGCTGATCGCCTGCCCGACCTCGTTGTTTGCCAGAGCGCGCTGGGCGAGATTCATGGCGGCGGCGTAAGCGTTCTGGCGGGCGAGCAACTCGCTGGATTCCGCATTCCGTCGTTGCTCTTCGGCCCGTCGCCACTGCGAGAGAATCCCCACGAAGCCAACGGTTGCCACGAGAACTACCGCGCCCAGCGCCACCGCCAGCGCGGGTTTCCGCTCACACCAGCGCCACACTTTCTCCGGCTGGCTCACCGGTCGAGCCTTGATCGGTTTGCCTTCCAGGAAGCGGTCGAGTTCATCCGACAGTTCGCGGGCGGTCTGGTAGCGCCGCGACGGTTCCTTCTCCAGGCACTTGAGACAAATCGTTTCCAGGTCGCGCGGCAGACGCGGGATCAACAGCCGCGGCGATACTGGTTCGCTCTCGACCACCAGCTTGAGCGTCTCCAGCGACGTGTCCGCCTTGAACGGCGGTCGCCCGCTCACCAACTCATAGAGGATCGCACCCAGCGCGTACACGTCGGTTCGAGCGTCCACGTCGTGGCTGCGACCGGCGGCTTGCTCCGGTGACATGTAGCTGGGACTGCCCAGCACCTGGCCGGTGATGGTGAGTTGAGGGTTGAGAGTTGAGAGTTGAGAGTCATCCAGCACCTTCGCCAGACCGAAATCGGTCACGCGCGGCGCGTCGTGCGCGTCGATCAGGATGTTCGAGGGCTTGAGGTCCCGGTGCAGAATGCCCTGCTCGTGGGCGTAGTGGATGGCCTCGGCAATCGTCCTCACATAGGCGGCGGCTTGGCGCGCCGGCAGCGGATGCTCGCGCACGAGCGCCGCCAAGCTGCGGCCTTCGACAAAGTCCATCGAGTAGAACTGCTGCCCCTCGACCTCGCCGGCCTCGTGAATGACGACGATGTTCGGGTGCTGCAGCTTGGCCGCGGCGGCGGCTTCCTGGTGAAAGCGGCGCACGTCCGCCTCACGCGCCAGCCGCTCGCTCCGGATCATTTTGACCGCGACGATGCGACCGAGTCTGCGCTGGCGGGCCTTGAACACGACGCCCATGCCGCCGTGCGCGATTTCCTCCAGCAACTCATAGTCGCCAAAGTAGCGCACCCAGCCCATTTCGGATTGCGGATGGCGGATGGCGGATTTGCCCGCCGCGGGTGTGCGGCCGGCTTGGTGGGCGGAATCGGGCGCCTCGGAGATCACCTCGTTCGCCCCGATCTGTTTGAGGACGCACTTGGGGCAGAGGCCGTTGAGAATTTCGGTCTTCAACTCCGCGCCGCAGAATGGACACGTTCGGGCGGGCATAATCCATCACCCTCAGTAAACGAAAAATCCCGATAAGGTAACAGACAATTTTGGCTGCAGTGGAGTTGGCTCGCTGGAACGTGGCGGAACAGCAACCAACTGCCAACTCATGGAAAACCGCAGAGACGCGATGAACGCAGAGATGACCGGAAAGCTCCTCTCAGCGTCCTTCGCGTCTCTGCGGTTCAATCCGCGCCCGAAGAATATGCGCAAGAAGCGAAGACTTTCACAGAGGATGAGAACACGCTTCGTCCTCGGGCTCGATCCGGCAGGAGGATTCGAGGACGAGGACGAGAAGGAGAGGGATTCTCGGAGTAGAAGCGAACAGCATCCCTTCGCGTTCTGCGTCACCTGCGAGGATTTTCACCGATGACAATAAAGCCGCGCCGAAAGCCGGCGCATTTGAATTTGCTTCTCCCGTTCAATGTCATGATATTACGCGGACTATGGTTGGCGCGACTCGAAGAAGGAATCGGCTGCTGGCACGGACGGAATCAGCGTTCACGCTGATCGAACTGCTCGTGGTCATTGCCATCATCGCCATCCTGGCCGGGCTGTTGATCCCGGCCCTGGCCAAAGCCAAACAAAAAGCGCATCAAATCCACTGCAAGAGCAATTTGAAGCAAATGGGGCTGGCCATTCACATGTACTCCCAGGATAACAACGAAAAACTGCCTGGCGAATGTTGGTCCGGGATGTTCTTCACCTATAGCCGGGACACCCCCTGGTCGATGGCTTATTATCTCACGACGTATCTGGGCATTCCTCCGCCGTCACTCACGTTGCGCACGGCGATTGTCACCCGGTGCCCGGCGTCGCTGCTGGCCTTTCCGAAACGGCAAATCATTCCGCCTTTATATGTGCCCTTGAGCTATTTCTCAGCCGCGACGGTCACCAATTACGACGGCCCCCCGCCGCAAGTGCTTCTCTATCCTTTTGGCCGTCCGGACGGGCCTTATGCGGCGGTTAAAAGGATAACGGAAATCCTTCGGCCCTCCGATTCCTGGGCGATTACCGACGCCGACCAACAAAACGTCCCCAACGGCGCAACTTACTATGAGTACATTCCGAAAAAGCCCGTTCACGGGAGCAAGCAGCCGGCCTTGAGGAATTACCTCTATTTTGATTGGAGCGTTCGCACCGGCAAAACTCCTCTTTAAGGGCCTCTCTTTTTTTGTTGCCGACTTGACAAATTACAGCAGTGGGATTTACACTGTCTGCGTGCCACCGATCAACGTCGATATTCTTGAACAAGAAGAGGTAAAGCCCTCATGCTGACTATCTTCGGCCCACGCCAGCAGTTTTGTGACGGCATCTCCCGGCGTAACTTCCTGAGAATCGGGGCGCTGGGACTGGGCGGATTGACCTTGTCCCAGCTTTTGCAGGCCGAAGCGAAATCGGGTCTTGGCCGGTCGCACAAAGCCGTGATCATGATTTTTCTGCCGGGCGGCCCTTCGCACCAGGACATGTTCGATTTGAAGATGGAGGCGCCGATGGAGGTTCGGGGCGAGTTCAAGCCGATCCAGACCAATGTGCCCGGAATTCAGATTTGCGAGCACCTTCCCCGCCTGGCCAAGCTCATGGACAAAATGGTGCTGATCCGGTCCATCGTCGGCGCCACGGGTGACCATTACGCATTTCAATGCTTGACGGGCCGCCGGCATCAAAACCAGCCACCGGGAGGCTGGCCCTGCCTGGGATCGGTGCTGTCCAGACTGCAAGGATCTGTCAACAAAGCCATTCCACCTTTCGTTGGTCTCTCTCCGAAAATGGGTCACATGCCATGGGCGGACGCGGGCGGTGCTGGTTTTCTGGGCATTGCCCACGCGCCCTTCAAGCCCGAAGGGGCCGGCAAACTCGACATGGTTTTGAACGGGATCACTCTGGATCGCTTGGCGGATCGCAAATTGTTGCTGGCCAGTTTCGATCGTTTTCGGCGCGATGTGGATGCCAGCGGGTTGATGGAGGGCTTGGATGCCTTCAATGAACAGGCTTTTGGCATGCTCACTTCCAGCCAACTCCTTGAGGCCCTGGATTTTCAGCATGAAGAGAAACAGGTCATCGAACGTTACGGCAAAGGGGACCCCAAGAACCGGGATGACGGAGGGCCTAAACTCATGGAGCACTTCCTCATCGCGCGGCGCTTGGTGGAGGCGGGAGCGCGCTGTGTGACATTGGCCTTCAGCCGCTGGGACCATCACGGAGACAACTTCGGCGCGTTGCGGCAAGACCTGCCTTTGCTCGATCAAGGTCTCAGCGCTTTGATTGAGGACCTGCATCAGCGCGGGTTGGACAAAGATGTCTCGGTCGTGGTTTGGGGCGAGTTCGGGCGGACGCCGACGATTAACAAAGATGCCGGCCGAGATCATTGGCCGAGAGTGACTTGCGGCTTGCTGGCGGGAGGCGGAATGAAGACGGGCCAGGTCATCGGCGCCACGGATCGTCTCGGAGGTGAAGCGACCGAGCGACCGGTGCAGTTTGGCGATGTGTTTGCCACGCTCTATCATAATTTGGGCATCGACGTGAGCAAAACCACGCTCACCGATTTAACCGGCCGCCCGCAGTACCTGGTGGACGCTGGCTGCCAGGCGCTGAAGGAAGTTATTTGAGCAACTGGAGTTCAATTGAACCGCGATCCGTACGACTTATCCATGAGCGTTTTCTCAAGCTGCGCAGATTGGCCGTCCGTGTAACTCGTTTAACGATTCAACCTTGTAACGCTTCATCGACTTTGGTTGCTCCTCTGCCGCCCCAGGATCATCGATGTTAACCATTTACGGCAAATCCTCGCGCTTTTGTGACGGCGTTTCGCGGCGCAACTTCCTGAAAATAGGCGCCTTGGGCCTGGGCGGGCTGGCTTTGCCGGAATTGCTCCAAGCCGAAGCCAACGCGGGCCTCCGCCGGTCGCACAAGGCGATCATCATGATTTACCTGCCGGGTGGCCCGCCGCACCAGGATATGTTCGACCTCAAGCTCGAGGCGCCATCGGAGATCCGCGGTGAATTCAAGCCGATCAAAACGACGGTGCCAGGCATCCAGATTTGCGAGCACCTGCCGCGCCTGGCCGCCATCATGGACAAACTGGTGCCGATTCGCTCCATGGTGGGCGCGGAAGATAATCATTACGATTACCAGTGCCTGACGGGCCGGCTTATGCGCACCCAACCTCCGGGAGGCTGGCCGTCCATTGGCTCCGTCATTTCCAAGCTGCAAGGCCCGGCCAAAGCTGCGGTCCCGGCCTTTATGGGCTTGGAACCTAAGATGCAGCATCGGCCTTACAATTCGTCCGGACCCGGTTTCCTGGGTGTCGCTCATCGGTCATTCCGTCCGGAAGGCGATGGCAAAGCGGACATGGTCTTGAATGGCGTGACACTGGAGCGTTTGGCGGATCGCAAGACGTTACTGGCAAGCTTTGACCGCTTTCGCAGAGAGGTCGATGCCAACGGGCTGATGGAAGGCATCGACGCTTTCAACGAACAAGCTTTCGGTGTGCTGACGTCGAACCGTCTTTCTGAAGCTTTGGATTTGCAGCGTGAAGATAAACGCACCATCGAACGCTATGGCCAAGGCGATCCGAAGCCGCATGGCGACGCGGCCCCGATGCTGATGGAACAATTCCTCATGGCGCGGCGGCTGGTCGAGGCCGGGGCGCGCTGCGTGACCGTGGCTTTCGGTTTCTGGGATTACCATGGACAGAATCACAAGAACGCCAGGGCCGACTTGCCTCTGCTCGATCAAGGGGTCGTTGCTTTGGTGGAGGACCTGCACGAGCGCGGTCTGGACAAAGATGTCTCCGTGGTGGTCTGGGGTGAATTCGGCCGGACACCGACCCTCAACAAAGACGCCGGGCGCGATCATTGGCCGAGAGTCTCCTGCGCGTTGCTGGCCTGTGGCGGCATGAAAACAGGACAGGTCATCGGCGCCACCGATCGTCTCGGCGGCGAGGCGGTGGAACGCCCCGTTCGGTTTGGGGAAGTGTTCGCCACGCTCTACCACAATCTGGGGATCGACGTGAGCCAAACGACCATCGAAGACTTGTCAGGCCGCCCCCAATATTTGGTGGAGGCCGGCTGTCAGCCGATGCGAGAATTGATCTGATGTCCCCGACGAAGGTAAGAGATTGAAACCAAAGCCCATGCGCACTTCCGTGAGTCGAACCACTATTGCTGCTTTGTGCAAGGCACTCCTGGCCTTTGCTTTGTTCGGCCAATTCCATGGCTTGGCCAACGAGGTCGGCGGGACACGCGAAGCCAGACTGGTGAAGAGTCTGCATCTTCATGTTCCAACTCCAGTTGGCGGCGGAGAAAAAGCGTCGCTGCTCTTGCGCGGCCGCGATGCGCGCCAGCAATTGTTGGTCACCGGCAACTTGGACACTGGCGGACTGCTGGATTTGACTCATCGGGTCAGCTATGAATCCTCGCCAACCGGCGTCGTGCAGATTGATCGAAAAGGGATGGTCACTCCGCTGGCGGACGGCACGGCTGTCATCACCGCTAAAAACGCGGAAGGTTTGACGGCTACTCTGCCGGTCCAAGTGGCGCGCTTTGACGAAGTCACTCCGGTCAATTTCGCCAATCAAATCGTTCCCTTTTTTACCAAGACCGGGTGCAACGCCGGCGCTTGCCATGGAAAGGCGAGCGGACAAAACGGGTTCAGGCTCTCCTTGCTCGGCTTTGAACCCGCCGACGATTACGAGTATCTCGTGAAGGAAGCGCGGGGCCGGCGGATTTTCCCGGCGGCGCCGGACCGGAGCCTGCTGTTGCTCAAGGCCACCGCGACTCTGCCGCACGGCGGCGGCAAGCGCCTGGAATCGGATTCCAACGATTACAGGCTTTTGGTGCGCTGGATTTCTCAGGGGATGCCGTACGGTAAAGCTTCGGACCCGGCGGTGGATCGGATCGTAGTTTTTCCAAAAGAGCGCACCCTGTCGCTGGGAAGCGAACAGCAACTGGTCGTGATGGCTCATTACACGGACGGCTCGGCGGAGGATGTGACCCGCAGCGCTCTCTACGAACCCAACGAAAAAGAGATGGCCAAGGTCGATGCCGCCGGGCTGGTGACGCTGTTCGAGCAGCCGGGTGATGTCGCCGTCATGATTCGGTATCAGGCGAAAGTGGCGGTTTTCCGCGCGACCATTCCGCTGGGCGCGCCCGTGGCGGATTTGCCGCCGCCCAGGAACTTCATTGATGAACTGGTCTTCAACAAATTGAAAGCCATGGGCCTGCCGCCTTCGGAGATTTGTGATGATGCCACGTTCTTGCGGCGGTCCGGCTTGGACATTGCCGGACGGCTGCCGACGCCTGAAGAAACAGGAAAATTCCTGGCTGATTCCGATCCGGCCAAACGCGACCAATGGATCGAGACGCTCTTGGACAGCCACGGCTACGCGGATTATTTTGCGAACAAATGGAGCGCACTGTTGCGCAACAAACGCGGCGCGCCCACGCATGCCCGCGGCACCTACACGTTCCATGCCTGGATTCGGGACAGCTTGATGGCCAACAAGCCTTTCGACCAGTTCGTGCGCGAAATTCTGGTTGCGTCCGGCGAGATGGGCGACAACCCGCCCGTGGCCTGGTACCGCCAGGTGAACACGCCCAATACCGAGCTTGAGGATAGCGCGCAACTGTTCCTGGGCCTGCGCCTCCAGTGTGCCCAATGTCATCATCATCCCTTCGAGAAATGGAGCCAACAGGATTACTACCAGTTGGCCGCCTTCTTCTCGCGGGTGGGCCGCAAGGCGGGATCGCAACCCGGCGAGGAAGTGATTTTCCACAAACGCGGCCTCGCGCAAGCGACACATAAAAAGACGAAGCAAGCGGTCAAACCCGCCGGCCTGGACGCGGCGTCTTTGGAGCTGTCGCCTGACGACGATCCGCGGCAGGCTTTGGCCGATTGGATGACCAGCAAGGACAACAAATTCTTCGCGCGCTCCGTCGTGAACCGCTATTGGAAGCACTTTTTCAATCGCGGCCTTGTTGACCCTGAAGATGATATGCGGGAAACAAATCCGCCTGCCAACCCGCAACTGCTGGAGGCCTTGGCAAAGTATTTCATCGAAAGCGGCTTTGACCTGAAAAACCTGGCGCGCGCCATTGCCCGGTCGCGCGTTTACCAGTTCAGTTCCGTGCCGAATAAGTTCAACGCGCTCGACAAGCAGAATTTTTCCCGTTACTACCCCAAGCGCCTGACGGCCGAAGTCTTGTTTGATGCCGTCAATGAGGTGACCAAATCCGAAAGCCATTTCGATGGACTGCCCGCCGGCGCCCGCGCGGTACAACTGCCGGACAACAGCTTTAACGCCAACTCCTATTTCCTCACGGTGTTTGGGCGTCCGGAAATGTCGAGCTCGTGCGAATGCGAACGCTCCGGCGATGCCAGCCTGGCTCAGAGCCTCCACTTGCTGAACGCGAAAGAGATTCAGGAGAAATTGGCCGGCGATCAAGGCCGCGCCGCCTTGCTGGCCGCCGACCATCAAAGGTCCGACGACGAAAAAGTGCGGGAGCTGTACCTGCGAGTTTATTCGCGCGAGCCGGAGAGCAAAGAAATGGAATTCGCCCGGGATTATCTAGCCAAGAAGACGAAAGATAAAGAGGCGAAAGAGGCCGCCACGGCCAAGCGTCAGGCTTACGAAGACATTATCTGGGCTTTGATCAACACGAAGGAGTTTCTCTTTAACCATTAGTTGATTTTGAAGCTGCCCTTTCTCCTGCCCGTGATTCCCGTTGCAGCCGACGTCAGGAGGCTCAATGCAATTTCAGGCATTATTCGACACCTTGCCCTGGCAGGCGTGCTCGTACTGTTTCTAGCTGCAGGTCCTGCCGAACTCGCCGCCCAATTGCCCATCGTCCGCTTGTCCACGATCTTTCCGCCGGGCGGGCAACTCGGAACCACCTTTGAAATGAGTGCGACGGGCGCGGATTTGGATGAGGCCCTGCAAATCCACTTTTCTCATGCCGGCCTGGCCGCGAAACCGAAAGTGGCTGCCTCCACAGGCCAGGCCGATCCAAACAAGTTCCTGGTAACCATTTCCTCAAACACGCCGCCGGGGATTTATGATGTGCGGCTTGTGGGCCGGTTTGGCATCTCGAACCCGCGCGCGTTCGCAGTGGGCATCCTGCCTGAAACCGCGGCGAAGCAGCCAAACCACACTCCGGAAACGGCAGCCGAGATTTCACTTGAATCGACGGTAAATGCGCATGCCGAAGCCAACGCCGTGGATTTTTTCAAGTTCACGGCGAAGAAGGAGCAGCGCGTGTTAATCGAGTGCCAGGCCAAGGACATCGATTCGCGGATGGACCCGGTCCTGGTATTGCTCGATGCCAGCGGCAAGGAACTCGAACGTAACCGCCGCGGCGGCCTGCTGGATTTCACGGCCGTTGCGGACGGTCCGTTCCTGCTTAAAGTCCACGATCATCTTTATCGCGGCGGCGAGGATTATTTCTACCGGCTTTCCCTGAGCATGGGACCGCATATTGACTTCATCTTTCCTCCGGCGGGGCTTCCGGGAACCAAAAGCCAGTACGTTCTGTATGGGCACAATCTGCCGGGTGGCGCTCCTGCTCAGCAGTGGATGATGGATGGCAAGCCGTTGGATCAGCTTACAGTCGAGATCGAACTGCCAGATGAACCATTGGCCAAACAGCGCCTCGCGTCATTGGCCAAACCCGTCAGTTCAGTCTTGGATGGAATCGAGTACCGTTTGCAGGCCGGGCCAAGAGTGTCGAATCCTGTCTTGCTCAGCTTCGCCGCGGCCCCGGTCGTGCCCGAACAAGAGCCAAATGGCAAACCGTCCGAAGCGCAAAAGATTGCCTTGCCGTGCGAGTATGCCGGCCATTTTTTTCCGCCAGGAGATCAGGACTGGGTGGCATTCGATGCCAAAAAAGGAGAGGTCTATTGGCTGGAAGTCCTTTCGCAACGACTAGGCTGGCCCACAGACCCATTTGTCCTCGTGCAGCGCGTCGCAAAGAATTCCGAAGGTGCGGAACAGGTTTCCGATGTGAAGGAACTCTACGATGCCGACGCCAACATTGGCGGCGTGGAATTTAACACTGCCACGCGCGACCCGGTTTGGCGCTTCGAAGTGAATGACGACGGCGCCTACCGTGTGCAAATCCGCGACCTCTTCCAGCATGCCAGCCGCAATCCTCCTGGCCTTTACCGCCTGTCCATTCGCAAGGCAACGCCCGATTTCCGCCTCGTCGCCCTGCCGCTGCCGCCTCCACCCATCAACAAGGACGCCAAGGTGGCCACAGTCTGGACTCCGTTCTTGCGCTGGGGAGAAACGCTGCCCATCAAGGTCATTGCCTTCCGCCGTGATGATTTCAGCGGCGAAATCCGTCTCTCAATTGAAGGTTTGCCACTTGGCGTCATCTGCAGCGATGGCAGAATTGAAACCGGCCAGAACGCCGGTGTGCTGTTGCTGACCGCTGCGGAAACTGCCGCGCCTTGGACCGGCGCGGTCAAGGTGGTTGGCAAAGCCAGGATCGGTGGGACGGAAGTCGCGCGCGAAGCCAGAGGCGGAACGGTGACGTGGAACGTCGCCGATTACACGGTGGAACCGATTCAATCGCGGCTGACCAGCGAATTTGTTCTCGGTGTGAGCGGCCATGAAAGCGCGCCTCTCCTCATCGCACCGGGCGAAAGCAAGGTTTGGGAAACATCGCTCGCCGGCAAATTGCCGGTTCCCGTGAAACTGGTTCGCCGAGGCGATTTTAATGCCGGTGTGAAGTTGAAGCCCGCCGGCTTGGCTGCTCTCGAGTCGATGAAGGAAATCGACGTGGACGGCAAGGCGACCAACGCCACCCTGGAATTTGACCTGACGCAACTGAAGATTCCCGTGGGTCTTCACAGCTTCTTCTTGCAGGCCGAGACACAAGGCAAATATCGAAACAATCCTGAAGCAGCCCAAGCAACCGAGGACGCCGCCAAGCAGGCCGAAAAAGCCGCCAGTGAACTGGCTGCCGAGGCCAAGAAAGCTGCCGACGCCCTGGCCACCGCCGCCAAAGCAGCCGGCGAAGCCGAGGCGCTGGCCAAGGCTGCCGCAGACAAACTCGCCGCCGCCAAAACAGCGGCTGAGAAAACTTCAGGCAACGCCGAATTAACCGCGGCGCAAACGGCGGCCGAAAAGGAAGCAGGCGCAGCTTTGGAAAAAGCCCAAGCTGCCGCCACCGCCAAAGCCGCTGCTGAAAAAGCTGCCAACGACCTGGCCGCCCAAGCTAAAGAAGCGGAGGCAAGAAAGGCCGCCACGGCACAACTGGCCAAGGAAGCGACCGAAAAAGCCAAGCCGCGAGATGTCGCCATTGTCGCTTACAGCACTCCCTTCCAACTCAAGATCACCCCTGCTCCGATCACACTGGCGGCCAAGGACCCGGCAGGTCCGCTCCATCCGGGAGGCAAAGCCGAAATATCCGTGACCATCAACCGGCTGTACAATTTCAGCGATCCGGTTGAACTGAACCTCATTGTGCCCAATGATGCCAAGGGAATTAGCGCCGCGAAGCTGGTTATTCCCAAAGACCAGACTCAAGCGGCTCTCATCGTTGAAGCGGCGGCTGATGCGACTCTCGGCGAGCACAAAGCGACGTTGCAAGCCGCATTGAAACTGAATAATCAGGATCTTAAAATCGATCAGAGCATCTTGTTGAAAGTGGCGGCAAAAGATGCAGCCAAGAGTCCGTGAACGGCACAGAACAAAAAGGCTTGCCTCTTGTCGGCAGACCAATGACTAATTGCCCGTGACCTTTGGCGAGATGATGCCCAAAGCAAAACCAGCCGGCATCCGACTGGCGGCCTGTTGCATCGCCAAATGGTTCAGATGTTGACCAAGTCGTGTCGGGAGTAATCGATGCAGCGTCAATTCTAAACCTACCATTGCCTATGAATGCAGAAATCCGTGTCGTCGAACTCAAACTCGAGCTTCCGCCCGCCCCCAAGCCGGTGGGCGTTTATAAACCGATGGTCATCGCCGGCCATCTGGCTTACGTGTCCGGCCACGGTCCCTTGAAGCCGGACAAAAGCCTCATCCTGGGACGTGTCGGCGCCGATCTCGATCTGGAGGCCGGCAAAATGGCGGCTCGCCAGGTTGGTCTGGCCATTCTCGCCACGTTGCGCTCTGAGTTGGGCAGCCTGGACCGGGTCAAACGCGTCATCAAAGTGCTCGGCATGGTCAATGCCACGCCTGAATTCCGCGAGCATCCGGCCGTCATCAACGGTTGCAGCGAGCTGTTTGCCGATGTTTTCGGCAGGGAAAACGGCATCGGCGCTCGCAGCGCGGTCGGCCTGGCTTCGCTGCCGGGCAACATCGCCGTGGAAATCGAGGCGATTTTTGAGATCGAATAGGAGCCTGTCGGACATGGGCAGATGGCGCAACGACTGTCCAAATTGCCTCTGGCAGACTCCAACCTGAATAATTTCCAGCGCAGCGGAGTCGCAGCCAAAGTAGCGCAGACTTCTGGTCTATGAGTATCGCTCAAGAACGTCGCAGGCCGCGCGAATTCCCCCGGCGGGCAGAGAACCGCAGAGACGCGATGAACGCAGAGGGGGATTCTCGGATTGCTTTCTCTGCGTCTATCGCGTCTCTGCGGTTTACTCGGCTTCTGCCTGTGGTTGCGGCGTTGCCGCGCTGCGCCGTATCGCCGACTTCCAGTCGGCAGGCCGTTCGACCGTCGCGAGGGCTGCGGATTGGAAATCCGCGATACAGCAGGTTGGAAACCTGCGCTACGAGAGGGCGCAGCCGGTGGAAATCTTCATGGATAGTAGTATGGCCTGCACCTGTTTCAATCGGCGGGTGGAATAAGTTCACAATGAATGTTGGACGGACAAGCTTCTGATGCAATTGAACTGGCATTCCATCACCAACGTGGACGAAGTGGCCTCTCCCGCTTTGCTAATTTATCCGGGCCGCATCGAAGAAAACATCCGCCGCATGATCGCCCTGGCGGGCCAGGCCGCCCGGCTGCGCCCGCATGTCAAGACGCACAAGATGCCGGAGATTGTCCGCATGCAAATGGCGCTGGGCATCCGGAAATTCAAGTGCGCCACGATCGCGGAAACGGAGATGGCGGCCAGTTGCGGCGCGCCCGACGTGCTGCTGGCTTATCAACCCGTGGGACCGGCCGTGCGGAGGTTGCTCCAGCTCGCGCAGGCCTTTCGCAGCACTCGATTCTCCACCATTGCCGATGATGCGGAAGCGATTCGCAGGCTGTCAAAAGAGCTGGCCGAAGCCGGTGTGACGATGGAAGTGCTCCTCGATGTTGATTGCGGCATGCATCGGTGCGGCATTGTTCCAGGGCCGGCCGCGGTCGAGCTGTACCGTTTGATCGCTTCACTGCCGGGGTTGAAGCCGGGTGGACTGCACGCTTATGATGGACACATCCACGATTCCGATCTGGCCGAACGAACGAATAAGTGCGAAGAAGCTTTTGCTCCCGTCGAGGCGCTTCGGGAAGAGTTGGTCAAGGACGGTTTGTCTGTGCCCGGAATTGTGGCGGGCGGAACGCCGACATTCCCAATTCATGCCCGCCGGCAAGATGTGGAGTGCAGCCCGGGCACCTGTATTCTGTGGGATTTTGGCTACGGCACAAAACTGCCGGATTTGGATTTCCTGCCGGCGGCGCTGGTCTTGACGCGCGTGATCAGCAAACCAGGCGCGAATCGCCTCTGTCTCGACTTGGGCCACAAAGCCATTGCCTCCGAGAATCCACATCCGCGCGTGCAGTTCCTCGATCTCCCGGACGCCCAGGCCGTCAGCCACAGCGAAGAGCACCTCGTGGTGCAAACGGAGTGCGCGGCTGAATTTGCCGTGGGCGATTGTTTTTACGGCGTCCCATGGCATATCTGTCCGACCGTGGCGTTGCACGCGCAAGCGGTCGTGGTTCAAGGCGGCCGTGTGCAAGCGCGCTGGAAGGTGGTGGCGCGGGATCGCGTGCTGACGTTTTAAGCCGCAAGTATGCAATTGAACTGCAGCAGCCGACGTCAGGAGACTCTGGCACCAGAATGCAAAATTGAAGTGAGCCTCCTAACGTCGGCTGCTACCAGGTTCATCGAAAGCCGCCGGCAAAGCTCCAGCCAATCTGACTTCTGCCCTGTGCTGCGACGCAACTCATGACCACTTTCGACTTAAGCCATGACGCCGGCCTGTTGCTCTACGCACTGATGGGCGTAGTGGGGCTGATTATTCTGATTTCCCGGTTCAAGGTGAATTCCTTCGTGGCCTTGATCATGGCTTCGCTTTTCGTGGGATGCTGCTCCGGCATGCCGTTGGCCGATATCGGCAAGGCGTTTCAGGATGGAGTGGGAGCCGTGCTTGGGTCGATTGCGGTGGTCATCGGTTTGGGCACGATTCTAGGGAAGATGCTGGCTGAATCGGGAGGAGCCGGCTGCATCGCTGCCGTCTTGATCCGGACGATGGGGGAAAAGCGCATTCACTGGGCCATGATGATCATTGCTTTCCTCATTGGCATCCCTGTCTTCTTCGCCGTCGGCCTCGTCCTGTTGATCCCGATTCTTTTCACCATGGCGCGCGCCACCAGGATGCCGTTGCTTCATCTGGGCATTCCGCTGCTGGCCGGGTTGTCGGTGGCGCATGGCTTGCTGCCGCCGCATCCCGGTCCCATGGCTGCCATCGGAGTGTTTAACAACCTGGCGGGCAAAGTGGATGTCGGCCGGATTATTCTCTATTCTCTGTTGATCGGCTTTCCTACCGCCATCATTGCCGGGCCGGTTTTCGGAACGTTCCTGGCCAGGCGCGTGCGCGTCGAACTGGGAGGCGTCGGCGAGCAGTTGACCCGCGAATCTGCCCGGACGAATTCACCCGGTTTTTTGCCGGCTTTGTTCACCATCTTGCTGCCCGTTTTGCTGATGCTGCTGCCGACCCTGGCCGACGTGGCCTTGGCCAGACAGAATCCCTGGCGCACCGGCATGGATTTTGCCGGACATCCCGTGGTGGCCATGTTGGTTTCAGTTTTGTTTGCGTTTTATTCCTTTGGATTTACCTGTGGATTCAGCCGGGAGCAAATCCTCAAGTTCAGCAACGATTGCCTGGGGCCGGTGGCGATCGTGTTGCTGGTGGTCGGAGCGGGAGGTGGTTTCAGCAAGGTCCTGGATCAGAGCGGCGTCGGCCAAGCGGTGGCCGGGCTGGCCGCCGGCGTAGCCGTCTCACCGCTTTTGCTGGGCTGGCTGATCACGGCCTTGATTCGCGTGGCCACCGGCTCTGCCACCGTCGCCATCACGATGGCTGCGGGGATTATTGCGCCGATCGCCGCTGCCAGGCAGGGCACGAACCTCGAGTTGCTTCTGGTCGCCATGGGAGCCGGATCGCTGATTCTTTCCCACGTCAACGACGGCGGCTTTTGGTTGGTGAAGGAATATTTCAACCTGACCGTCGCGCAAACGTTGAAAACCTGGACCGTCATGGAAACCATTATTTCCGTGACCGCGCTGCTCTTGGTGTTGTTGCTTGATTTCATGCTTTGACGTTTACTCACTGCAAAATGCTTGTCTTCGACGCCCATCTTGACCTCAGCATGAACGCGCTGGAATGGAACCGCGACTTGACCCGGCCGGTCGGCGAGATTCGACAACGCGAGCAGGGCTTAACCGACAAACCGGATCGCGGCCGAGGCACTGTTTCGCTGCCGGAAATGCGGCGTGGCGGCATCGGTCTCTGCGTAGCGACGCAGATCGCGCGCTATGTCAAGCCACGCAATCCTCTGCCGGGTTGGCACAGTCCGGAACAAGCCTGGGCACAAACTCAGGGGCAGCTCGCCTGGTACCGCGCCATGGAAGAAGCAGGACAGATGGTGCAAATCAAGGACAAAGCCGGCCTCGAAGGGCACGTGAAATTGTGGGAAAATGCGCTCAAGATGAGCGTGTGTCCAGTAAGTGAGCTTGGGACCGATGAGATGACAGACCGCGCTCTCACGAGCGCAGCCACAGGTTCGCCAGCCACCAGGCTGCCAATCGGCTACATTTTGAGCCTCGAAGGAGCAGATTCCATTCTGACTCCGGCTCACCTGGAACGAGCTTATGCGCAAGGTTTGCGCGCCGTGGGCCCCGCGCATTACGGCCCCGGCACGTACGCGCAGGGCACCGACGCCAGCGGCGGCCTTGGTTGGCGCGGGCGCGAGTTGCTGTCGGAAATGGAGCGCCTGGGAATCGTTTTGGATGTGACCCATCTCTGCGATGAAAGTTTTTGGGAAGCGCTGGATTGTTTTCATGGCCCGCTTTGGGCCAGCCATTCCAATTGCCGGTCTTTAGTGCCCCACAACCGCCAATTCAGCGATGAACAAATCAAAGCCCTCCTCGAGCGCGGCGCAGTCCTGGGCGGCGCCCTGGACGCCTGGATGCTGGCGCCAGGCTGGGTGCGCGGCCAGACCACGCCGGAAATGGCCGGCGTCAAATTGGAGACTCTGCTCGGCCATGTTGATCACGTCTGCCAACTGGCCGGCAGTGCGCGGCATTCCGGCATCGGCTCGGATTTGGATGGCGCTTTCGGACGCGAACAATCGCCGGCCGATCTGGACACGATTGCGGATCTCTCCCGTTTGCCAGCCATGTTTGCGGCGCGCGGGTATGCCGAGGCAGACGTGCAATTGATCATGCACGGGAATTTCATCCGCTTTTTGAGCGAGGCCTGGAGCTGAAGGGTTGGTGGCCGGCCGCGCCGACTGTGCATCACGAATTGAACTGCCAGGGAACCTCTTGGACGCACTCCCGGCCAGCCCTGTCTATTCGCCAAAGAAGGGAAAGAGCTTTTTCAGTTCGGCTTTGTCGGGACGCCGGCCGTACTCACAAACCTCAAAGGCTTCGGCATACTGGACATTGCCGGCTTTTTCCTTGCCATACCAATCGGCCAGCTCAACGCGGAATCGTCGGGCAATGGACTTGCAACGGTTGGCGAACCCCTCGCGCACCTGGCGGCGGCGGTCCTTAAGCTTGGCTGGATCGCTCGGAATCAAGTCAGCCGAGCCGTTTGCGCCGCCCTCGAGAAACTGGGATTCAATGACGTCGAGCGCGTCCAGCTTCTTCTCAATCACTGAATCAAGCGCCACCACGACATCCGGCTTGAATGGATTCGGCTTCTGGAAGCGGTCGGGGTAGTAGAAAAAAACCGGGTTGTGTTGCAGATAGGGAATGTCGGGGCAGAAGAACGGCACGGTCACCATGTAAGCCGCATCCTGCACCAGGATGCCTGTGTAGCGATGGTCCGGGTGATAATCGTTCGGGCGCGGGCCCATGACGATGTCGGCTTTCCATTCGCGGATCAGGCGGGTGATCAGCCGGCGATTCTCCAGGGTGGGCAGCAACTCGCCATCGTGGATATCCAGCACTTCGGTCGTGATGCCAAGTATCTTGGCCGCGGCCAGCACCTCGGCAGTCCGGCGCCGGGCCAACGGGCCGCCGGCCTCCCGCCAATGGCCGATATCCCCGTTGGTGACCGAGACGAATTTGACATGATGCCCTTTGGCAGCCCAAAGCATGGCCGACCCGCTGGCTTGGATTTCACAATCATCGGGATGCGCCCCAAAGCAAATGATCCGCAGCTTGCCATCAGCAGGAGGGACAGCCGCCGGCGCGGCCTGAGCGGACGGCCGCCCGGCCAGGAGCAGGCCGGTCATGATCACCGATTGAATTCCCCAAAGGGTTAACGTCCGGATTCTGGAATGGTTCATAAGATCTTTCGTTTTTTAGATTCTGCGCGCACTGGAGCCGGTTCATGGCTTTGGCTCCGATGCAGTAAAGACAGTTTATGGCCCACCCGGTCAGAATTTCAAAGGCTTTTTATGCGCCCCCAAGGAACTCGATTCAATAGGAGCGCGGGCATCCATGCCTGCGCGTGCCGTGAGCGCCTCACAGCAGCCGAGCTTTGAGAAAACGTCCCACTTGAATCGTCCCTCACGTTTGAGTGATCTGTTTCGCCGATGTGAAATCGACTCGAAGGGGCGCAATGACCGGGCTCTCACCAACGCGCAGGCTTGGAGGCCCGCGCATCCTATTGTAAGGATGCGGCTGAGCGAAGCCGTTTCGCCCCTCGGCTGAATATGCGCCTGCCTGGCGGCGGGCAGGGAGCCGACTCTACATCGCCCACAACTCGGACGTGCGCAACTTTTGAAAGCAGCGCGGACAAAAAGCTTGTGCATGTGCTTTGGTTAGTGGCATAGAAGCGGGCCATGGAATCCTCTGAAGCAGGGCCGAAAGGCTTGACGGCAACACAGTGGCTGATTTGTGTCATCGCCGCCATTGGGTTTGCCTTCGACATTTACGAACTGCTCATGCTGCCGCTGATTGTGGCGCCGGCCCTGTCAGAATTGGTCGGCGCGGCGCCCGGCTCGGCCGAGTTTGGGGCGTGGGTGGGACGCCTCTTTTATATCCCGGCTTTTGCGGGCGGGATTTTTGGTTTGCTGGGAGGATATCTGACCGACCGTTTTGGGCGGCGGCGGGTTCTGACCTACAGTATTCTGCTGTATGCGTTTTCCGCGTTTGCGGCGGGTTTTTCGACCAGCATTTACATGTTGCTGGTTCTGCGCTGCACCACGTTCATCGGCGTGTGCGTTGAGTTTGTGGCCGCGGTGGCCTGGCTGGCGGAGCTCTTTGCGGAACCGCATCGCCGCGAGCGGGTGCTCGGTTATACCCAGGCCTTTTCCTCGGTCGGCGGATTGCTGGTAGCGGTGGCCAACGGTCTTTGCGTCGCCTACGCGGCCAAATTCCCCATGATCAACCTGCCGGACTGGTTGAACTTTTTCGGCGGCGCAATCAAGGAACCTCATGCCGCCTGGCGTTATACGTTGATGTCAGGCCTGATCCCCGCCCTGCCGCTGATCATCATCCGGCCCTTTCTGCCGGAATCGCCGGCCTGGGAGAAAAAGCGCATCGAAGGAACGTTAAGGCGGCCAAGCCTCGCCGAACTGTTCACGCCTGAATTGCGGCGCACCACCCTTGTGACCACGATTATGTTTGCTCTGTCCTATGGCGCGGCCTTTGGGGCCATCCAACATCTGCCGCGCATGGTGCCCGGTCTGCCCGAAGTGAAAGCGCAAACCGCCGGGAAACCTGTTCCGCAGCAAAAGAAAATCGAACAAGCGGCGGCGGCCAACTACACGAAAGTGCAGGAAGTGGGCGGCTTGGCGGGGCGTTGTTTGCTCGCGTTGCTGGTGGTGCGCATTGTCAGCCGGCGCAAGCTCATCCGGGTGTTTCTGGCGCCCGGCCTTTTGCTCGTGCCTTTGGTGTTCGCCTACACGGCCATCCACAACCATGCGCTTTTCACGCTGGATCTTTCCTGGCTGAAATTGGGCCAGGCCCATGTGACCCTGCTGCACGCCGGCATCTTTTTCGCCGGTTTGCTCACGGTGGGCCAATTCAGTTTTTGGGGGAATTACTTGCCGAGAGTCTATCCGATTCACCTGCGTGGCACCGGCGAAAGTTTCGCCGCCAATATTGGCGGGCGGATGATCGGCACCTCGTTTGCCTGGGTGACGAGTTCGTTGGCGGTGCAAGGATTCATTCCCGGCGGCACCGCGCCGGCCAAGCTCGCTTATACCGCCGCCGCCGTGGCCTTGTTCGTTTATGCCGCAGGCTACGCGGCCTCTTTTTGGCTGCCCGAGCCGAAACAAGAGGCCCTGCCCGATTAGCTTTCGCCTGGCTTTGCGATTGTCTTCCGCCGGGTTCGACCCTATTTTCCGGCTTATGAAATCGTTTCTGAGACAAACATGCTGTGGAGTTTTATCGGCGGGATTGCTTGTGATGCCGGGTGTCGCGGCGCAGCCGCTCTCACCGGTCCAGGAGCGCGCCAATCGCTTCCTGGAATTGGTCAACGCCGCCTTTCAAGCGCTTTATCGTGTGGAGAGCGAGGCGCAATGGGCCGCCGCGACGGATGTCACACCCGCGCACGATGCTGCCTCCGAGATTGCCGGCAAAGCCAGGGCCGCCTTCACCGGCAACCCCGCGCTCATCCGGGAGGCCAAAGCGTTGCTGCAGCAGCGTGATCAACTCGCTCCGGTCACGGTGCGGCAATTGGAGCGGGCGCTCCTAAATGCGGCCGAAGGTCCCATGACGAATCCCGATCTGGTCGCCGCTCGCATTGCCGCCGAGACTCAACAGGCGTCCACGCTGAATTCCTTCACCTTCCGCCTGAATGACAAGCCGATTACGGCCAATGAGATTGATAATCTTCTCCAATCCAGCACCAATCTCACAGAGCGCCGGGCGGTCTGGGAAGCTTCCAAGCAGTCGGGTCCGGCGCTCAAACCCGGCTTGGTGAAGCTGCAAGGCTTGCGCAACGGAGTGGCTCGAGAGCTGGGCCATGCCGATTACTTTGCCCTGCAAGTGGCTGGTTATGGCATGAGCACCGACGAAATGCTGCAATTGCAGGAAGACTTCATGCGGCAGTTAAAACCGCTCTACGTTCAGCTTCACACCTGGGTGAAGCACGAGCTGGCCAGGAAATACGGCCAGCCTGTCCCAAAGCGTATCCCGGCCCATTGGCTGAACAACCGTTGGAGCCAAAACTGGGTGGGCATCGTGGAAGCGGCCAACCTGGACAGTCGTTTCAAAGACAAGTCCCCGGAGTGGATTGTGAAAACGGCGGAGCAATTTTACACGGGCCTCGGCTTCGCCCGGTTGCCGGCCACCTTCTGGAGCTTGTCGGACCTCTATCCGGTGAAGGCGGGCGAGACGCGGAAGAAGAACACGCATGCCTCCTGCTGGCACGTGGACCTGAATGAGGACATCCGCTCGTTAATGAGCGTCGAATCCAACAGCCAGTGGTTTGAAACCTCGCACCACGAACTGGGGCACGGCTATTACTTTATCAGCTATACGCGCCCCGAGGTCCCGCCGCTCCTGCGCATCGGCGCGAATCCGGCCTTTCACGAAGGCATGGGCGAGTTGATTTCACTGGCTTCCGGCCAGGTTCCATACCTCAAGTCGCTGGGAGTTCTGCCGGCCGATTATCAGGCTGACGACACCGCCTTTCTCTTGAATGATGCCTTGGCCAATTCCGTGCCGTTTATTTTTTGGAGTTCGGGCACCATGACGCACTGGGAAGCGGATGTGTATGCCAAGAACTTGAGCCCCGACCGGTGGAATGCCCGCTGGTGGCAGTACGTCAAGGAACTCCAAGGCGTCGAACCGCCCGGCGAACGCGGTGAAGAGTTCTGCGACCCCGCCACCAAAACCCACATCAACGACACGCCGGCTTATTACTATTCCTACGCCATTGCCACGGTGCTGAAATTTCAATTCCACGATCATACTGCCCGGAAGATTCTTCAGCAGCCTCCGCAAAACTGCAATTACGCGAACAACCAGGCAGCCGGCGCCTTTCTTAAAAGGATCATGGAAAAGGGGGGCACGGAAGACTGGAGCAAAGTGCTGCGGGAGGCGACCGGCGAAGACCTTTCCACGCGCGCCATGGTGGACTATTTCAAGCCGCTGATGGCCTGGCTGCAGGAACAAAACAAAGGCCGCAAGATAGGATGGGATTGAGGCCGTTTTCGCTTGGCGCGCCTGCCCGCTCGGCCCGGTTTTGACAATCTGGCACGACCCAACCGCTGAGTTTGGAAGCGAGAATAACCCTTAAATCCTGAATTTAAACCGCGAAACACACGAAACACACGAAAACAGAACTGATCGTCTTGGCAAGCTGGTGCTGGCTGGCTTCAGCCATAGTCAACCCAACCATCGCCGAGGACCAGAAAGCGCTGGGACTGCTCCAGCAGGCGAAAGTGGCCTGGCACAAGGGTCTGATCAAAAAGGCCCAAGACCTGGCCGACAAAGCCGTCGAAGCCGATCCGAAGAATCGCGAGAGTTATTTCTTCCGTGGCGCCATGCACGAAAGCCTCCTCCAGCATGATAAGGCGATCCCGGATTACGACCAGGTTTTGAAGCTCGATCCCAAGGCGGCTGATATTTACCAACGGCGCGGCTGCGCGCATTTCAAGCTCGGCCACATCAAGGAATCCATGGCCGACTTCGACAAGTTCATCGAGTTAAAGCCGGACCGGGCGCCGTATCATTGGCAGCGGGGCATTTCCTGCTATTACGCGGGCCGCTTCGAGGAGGGCCGCCGGCAATTCGAGAGGCATCAAACCGTCAACCCCGAAGATGTGGAGAATGCGGTCTGGCATTTTCTTTGTGTGACTCGGAGCGCCGGTCTGGAAAAAGCGCGCGCCTTCCTGATGCTGATCAAAGAGGACCGCCGAGTGCCGATGATGCAGGTTTACGCGCTCTTTGCGGGCAAGGGTGCCGCTGACGAGGTGCTGGCTGCCGCTCCAGCAGGCAAACCGTCGCCGGAGGAGCTTAAGAATCGGCTGTTCTACGCCCATTTTTATCTGGCGCTTTACTGTGACATTACCGGAGACACGAAACTGGCCTGGGGCCACATCAGCAAGGCCGTGCAAGAATATGGCATGGACCATTACATGGGCGACGTGGCGCGAGTGCATGCCATGCAACTCAGTCCATCGTTGAAAAGGTGATGAATTGCATGAGGCCGAGACTCAGATCGCAGACAGATTCCGGCGGCCGGAGACGGGGTGCCTCGTTCACCCTGATTGAGCTGCTGGTCGTGATTGGCATTATTGCCATTTTGGCCGGCTTGCTCCTCCCATCCCTGGCGCGGGCCAAACAACAGGCGCTGTCCACTCAGTGCAAAAGCAACCTGAAGCAGATCGGCCTCGCGACGTCTCTGTATGCCGACGATAACAACGACCAACTGCCGTTCGCCTGGTGGTACTACGCTCCGTTCGACAGCGCGGACTCGAACAACTTCCAGACTCTACTGATCAAGTATGTCCAGTTGAACAGTTTCCGGTCGGGCACGGTCACGACGAACAGCGATTTTGCCAGAAACGTCTTTCGTTGCCCTGTGCGTCTCAAGGAAAACCACTGGCGCAATATCAAGGAGTTCAAACCGGGCCTGCCGGGCAATCCGTGGAAAATCAGCTATGCCATGAGCCAATACACGCTGCGCGGCTTTCCTCCCCTGGTCACGAGTCCCAAGACCGCCAAGCTGGCCAGTCTCCCCAATCCCGCACAGACTTTGGGCACGGAGGATGTGTCGTACGAGCTCAATCACCCGGCCGTAATCCGGCTGGACAAGAACAGCGACGGCAACTGGGACATCGGTTACAAACATGGCCACAGGCACCCTCTGGGCCGGGCGAACGCGGTCTTCTTCGACGGCCACGTGGGCGCGTTTTCAGCCAAGGCAACAAACGGCATCATCATGGACTTTAAGAGATAGTCCCGCCGCGCGGCTCTCCCGGCCTCACATCGCGCGGTCTGCGCCGGCAGAAGAGGCGCTTTTGGCGAACGAGCGCCCGCCTCGCATGAATCGACGCACCCGATAAACCTCCGAGTTGTTGGAGAGCCGACTTGCAGTCGGCCTTGGATCTTCGGGACGACGGGTGGTCAATAGGGCCCAAAGCCGGCTGCAAGCCGCCGCTCCGGAGCAACGGGATCAACCCACGCCCACAACTCGGAGATGCACGGCGACGCGCTTTGCGCTTTGGCTGGCGCAACTTTGGTCTTGACAGCGCCAGCCCAATTGCGGACGAATTACGGCAATTCCTTAGATCAGGTGGGCCGCGCGCTGGCTCGCGCGGCGCATCGTCGTTTGTCAGACAACCGTCAACTCAAATGTACCGCTTATGAAAAACAATTCCTTACCCCCGCTGTTTCTGGCGCTGGCTGGCTTGGCTGTGGCCACCCAGCCAATCCTGGCCGCGGACAGTTTCGTCAAGAACCCCAGCTTCGAGAGCAACTACAACGAGACCTGGCCGCACTACAGCGCTGTGGACGCGTGGCCCGGTGCCAGCGGTATCAACGAAAGTGGCGGCCCATTCCACAACGGGGGCACGCCGATCCCCGATCAAACACGCGTCGCGTTCAAACAGGGTAGCGGTGACGTCAGCCAAGACATCGTCGGCTTGACCCCTGGCAAGCAATACTGGATCCAAGTCTTTTACGACGCCCGCAATTGCTGCGGGGGCACGATTGACCTGATCACCAAATTCAACGGCGTCGAGCTGGACAAGGTCGCCAACGTAAAGCCCTCCACCGACGGCAACCCCTACAAATTCCGCAACGTGCCCTTCAAGCCGGACGTTGAAACCGGCACGCTCACCTTTACCACCGTCTCCGTGGGAGACGCTACCATGGTGCTGGACGCCGTGACCATCGTGCAACGCGACGAGGCGCAAGCGAACATAGGCAACTTAGCGGTGATGAATCCGAGCTTCGAGGCCAGCGGCGTGGTGGCGGACCCGGGCATCCTCGCCCCGGATGGCCTTGCTGGCTGGACCGGCGAAGGCCAGTATGGCGTCGCGTCGCTGGGCACGAGCAACGCGGACAACGGCGCGGCGCCCGACCAGGACAACGTTGCCTTTATTGGAGGTGCCGGCTCCTTAAGCCAGGTCGTTCCCAATCTCGTGGCGGGGGCCGATTACACCGTGACGGTGGCCTACAACGCCAAGTCGGGAACCAAACCCCACCTCCAGCTCAAGGTGGGCGGTGCGGTGCTCTTCGAGGAAGACGTGACGCCCGTGGGCGGCACGAATTCTTACCGCACCAAAAGCGTGAAGTTCACCGCGACGGACATCCAGGCCGCCATCACTTTCGCCCAGACCAAGGATGGTTCCGATGTCCTGCTCCTGGATGAGGTGCGGGTGGCCGGCCAAGTCTCCGCAGTCATACCGCCTCTGGGGGTGAATCCGACCAAGGCCGAACTGGGTCCGGGCCAAAAGGGAACGATTACGTTGACGGTCCCGACTCAAGTGCTGGCCGTCAAAGCGGTCGATATCAAGCTGCGCATTGGCAACGTCAATGTCGCCACCCTTGTCGGCGCGGACGCGGACGGGATGCTCACCCTCCACTATGACAAAGGCGGAGCGAATACGAAGACCTTCGAGGTGGAAGGGGTCGGGCGCGGCACGGTGCGCGTCGAGTTCGTGGAGACCGCGGGGATTAACGTGGTGAACGACGTCGGTGTCGATGTGGTGAGTTCGTTCGTTCGCAACTCGAGTTTCGAGACCACTGAGGCCCCGGGTGGCGTCGGTTATGGCGCGATCCTGGCTTGGAATGGTGGCTCGGGCCTCAACACGGCCGCCGGACCGTTCCACGACAACGGCGTCATTCCGGATCGCGATCAGATTGCTTTCCTTCAGGCCGCCACGACCTTGTCGCAGCAGCTCAGCGGCCTTAGCCCGGGGCAGAACTACTGGCTGCAATTCTATTACAACATCCGCAACTGCTGCCCTCCCAACACCACCGACTTCAGCATGGATCTGGCAGTGAGATTCGCTGGCAAGGAGATCGCGAAGATCGAGAAGATCGCGCCGGTGGGCGAGCAAAACCCCTATTACTTCAAGAACCTCGAGTTCAAACCCGACAGTTCGTCAGGTTTGCTGGAGTTTGTCACCACCCCGACGGGCGATGCGACATTCCTGCTCGATGGCGTCAACATTGTCCAGCGTGATCCCGGTCAGATCGTGGTTCAAAACCCCAGCTTTGAAGGCACCGGCAGCCCGGTGGGCGTGGGGTACATTCAGCCACGCAGACTGGGTGGCTGGGAGATCACCGGCGGTGGCTACGGCATCAACATCACGGGCGTCGGACCTTTTACTAGCAACGGCTCTGCGCCGGACCAGGACCGTGTGCTCTTCCTGCAAGGCGCTGTTAACGCCAGTCAGAACATCACCGGACTGACCGCCGGTCAGAAATACACGGTGATTTACGCGGTCAACTCCCGCAATGGCAACCTGGCCTATGGGGTCTTTTTCGACGAGCAGCCTCTGCTTGAGGAAGAGATTACACCGGTGGGCGGCACCGAGCCTTACCCTTGGCGGGCCGTCGTCTTCACGCCTGCCGCCAGTGAGGGCGTGCTGCGGTTTTCGTCCGTGCCCGAAGCCGGCGCCGACCGGACGCTGCTGCTCGACGACATCCGCATCGTCCGGGGCGAGGTCCCGCCCCCTGCGCCCAAGGTTCACATCCTGGCGGCGCTGACGGCGGAGGGCAATCTTCGCATCAGTTGGAGCGCCAACGCCACCGGTTTCGTGCTCGAATCGACCACCAACCTGCCCGGCGGCTGGGCCAACGACAATTCGCCGGTGACCGTCGAGGGTAACGAGAACGTCGTTACCGTGACTGCCGGCGCAAAAGCCAGGTATTATCGGCTTACTAAGTAAAATGTGAGCCGACTCTGCGGGAACACACCCGAAGGGGCGTCGCTGCGCGGCGTCCCTTCCTTGCCATGAGGGATCGCAAAAAAGCTTGCGCCTCGGTCGGGGGGTTTACGCTGATCGAACTGCTGGTGGTCATCGCGATCATCGCTATCTTGGCCGGCCTGCTGTTACCGGCCTTGGCCAAGGCGAAGGCCAAAGCCCAATCCACGCTCTGCCAGAGCAACCTGAAACAGCAGGGCCTGGCCGTGTTCCTGTACGCCGATGATCACGATGACCAACTCCCGTTTGCCTGGTGGTACAACGCCAACTGGGACGACGCCAACAGCAACAACTATCAGACGCTCATCGTGCCGTACGTCCTGCGCGCCAAGTTCAAAGCCGGCACCACCACGGCGAGCAGCGACTTTGCCCAAAGCGTTTCCCGGTGTCCGACCCGCCTGCAGGAAAACCACTGGGGCAAGTATAAGAATTTCCCCGGCTTCGGCAACCCGTGGCAGATCAGCTACGGGATGAACCAGTACGTGCTGCTGAGCTTCCCGCGGTCGGTGACGAGTCCGAAGACGGCCCAGCTCACGGCGGTGCCCAATCCGGCGCAGACTTTCTTGATCGCCGATGGGTCGAAGGACTTGAACCATCCGGCCATCACTTTCCTTGGTCAGGCGCCCGATGGCCGATATGACGAGGGCTACCGCCACGGCCAGCGCTATCCGCTGGGCCGGGCGAACCTCGTGTATGTGGACGGCCATGTGAGTGCTTTTTCCGCGCGGCAAACCAACGGCATCATCATGGAGTTCAAGAAGTGAAGTCTTGCGGGTCTGAAATGAAATCGCTGGAGGCGCCCACCCGGGGTCAACGCGAAGGATGGTCAGAAAATATACGGGGGTCGAACGCCCGCCAAACCCACGGAACCTCATCACTTTCACTCTCGCCGCTCGTGAGTTTTTTGCTGGCTTTCGTTGGCAGCGCCCACGCGCAGACCCTCCCCGCATTCGACTTCACCCAACCCGCCGGCAACTTGGGTTGGATTGCCGCACACGACATTTCTCGACTCGACGCAACGACCAACGGCTTGGTTGTCACCCTCTCCGGTCCTGACCCCTACCTGACCGGGCCGCCGCGTGATTATCCGGTCAACCAGCCGCTCTGGCTGCGGCTGCGCCTCAAATCGGATCAGGCGGGCACCTGCCAAGGGTTTTACTACCGCTCCACGCCGACCGAGCCAGCGTCCGTTCGTTTCACCGTGCCGGCGGGCCGGTGGGTTGAGGGACGCGTGCCGATGTCGGCGCTCGGCCCGAACTATCGAATGCGCATTGATCCGCCAGGCACGGGTGGTCAAGTGACGCTCGCGTCGCTCCGCTTCGAGGCACGCGGAAGTTTGCCGGATTTCGACTTCGCGACCCTTCCCGACGCGAACCAATGGGGATCGCCCCACGACCTGCAAATCCAAACGCCCATCCTCGAAGGTCTGCCCCTCGTCATCACCGGCGGCGATCCATACTTCTTTGGTCCGCCGCGTGACTATCCGGGCGGACAGTTGCTGTGGATGCGGCTGCGCTTGAAGTCCGGCCAGTCCGGCCTGGCGCAACTGTTCTATTTCCAAACCGGTCCCACCGAGGAGAACTCGGTCAGGTTTTATGTACCCGGCGGCGACTGGGTGGACCTCCGGGTTCCCGTGCCCGCGCTTTGGCCGGCGACGCGATTGCGCCTCGATCCACCAGGCACCAGCGGCACGTGTCTGCTGGGCCGTCTGAACTTTGACCTGCGGCCAGTGATTCAGGAACCCGTCTGGCCCAAGCCGGAGCCGCCCGTGATCGCTGCGGACGCCCTCGGCGTTGCTTCCGGTGAACTTTCGCTGGTCCACAACCGCAATGCGCTCGGCGCATTCGACGTGCGCGTGAGCGGCCAAGGGGTCGCCGCGGGCCACACGCGCTCGCTGCTCGGCTACACCAGCGGCCATTCGCTGCGCTGGCTCACGCTGACGAATCCGGCGGCGGTGGAACTCGCGGGCGAATCGCTGCGCGTGCGTTCCGACTTCCCTGACCCCGACGGCGGCCAATGGCAGATCGAGCAAACGTTTTCCCCCAGCGCGCAGCCGGGCGGCATCGAGGTCGAAACACGCGTGACCGTAGGCCAGGATCGCTCGGCCGTATTCCTCCCCATGCTCACGCTGTTGCCGGGGCTTGGAACATTTGGCACGAACAAGACCCAGGCCCTGCTGGCCGGTGTCGAATACCTCGAAAACGAGCCCAGCAGTTCGGAGGCGGACGTGATCGGGGCCGCGTCGCGACGGCAGGTGCCGGATTCGCTGAAACTCACGTTTCCGTTGATGACGCTGGCGGCGAACGGTCGCTACGTCGGCCTGATGTGGGAACCGCAACCGCACTTCGCCGCGTTGCACGATTCGCCGGACCGCATCTTCAATTCAGGCGGACACGTCATGGCGTTGGTGTTCCCCGGCTCCGATCCATCGATGCGCGACGATGGCCGGGTGCTGCCTTACGCCGGCCAGACCCTGCGCGCCGGCCAATCGCTGGTGTTCCGAGCGACGATTCTCGGCGGGAGCGGCGACACCGTCGTTCCCGCAGTGCAACAGTTCGTGGCGCGCCGCGGCTGGCCCGCATGGCCGGACACCGGTTACACGGCCACTGATTATTTCACACTGGCCGCTCACGGCTGGCTGGATTCGCAAATCCGTGACGGCTTCAAGTTTCGCCACGCCGTCGGCGCAAATTTCGGCAGCGCAGCCGTGGCGGACGCGCCCCGGTTCATGGATTGGCTCGCGGGAAAGGTGGCCGACGCCACTCTGGCCAGCCGGTTGACGAACGTTGCGCGCAGCGCGTTGGCTCTGGTCGCGCCGCAGAACTACAACTCCGCCGCGGTCGGGCATATCCGTCATCCGGTGGAAGCCCTCGTTTATGGAGCCGTGGCGGAGAACGCGGCGACGGCGCTCGCGGAAGGCCGCGCGCAACTCGGAGTTTTTCAGCCTGATGGTTCGGTTCTTTACCAACCCCCGGCCAGCGGCACCGACCTCGGCCGGACGCATTGGGCGCGCGACGCCAGTGGCCTCACGGCGACACACGTGGTGATCGTGCTCGAACGCGGGGTCTTCTCGGGCGACCGCGCGCTGATGGGCGAAGGTCTCCGCCTGCTCCGCGCGTTAAATAAGTTTCGCCACACGGTCCCGCGGGGCGCGCAAACGTGGGAGGTGCCGCTGCACACGCCGGACATTCTCGCCAGCGCCCGGCTCGTGCGCGCCTACACACTCGGCTATGAGCTGACCGGCGAAACGGACTTCCTCGAACAAGCGCGTTATTGGGCGTGGACCGGTGTGCCGTTCGTTTATCTTGCGCCGCCGAACGACCAGCCGGTCGGCGCTTACAGCGCGATTCCCGTCTTTGGCGCGACCCAGTTTGTGGCTCCTGTCTGGATGGGTTTGCCCGTGCAGTGGTGCGGGTTGGTTTACGGCGACGCCATTCGGCGCCTGGGGCGATACGACCTTGACGGCCCGTGGCGGCAACTCGCCAATGGCATTGCCGCTGCGGGCGTGCAACACACTCACACGGCCGCCGAGCCGAAATACCAGGGGCTGCTGCCCGACAGTTTCGATCTGCGCGTCCAGGCGCGGAACCCGGTGCCGATCAATCCCGCCACGCTCCTCTCCGAAGCGCTTCAACTCTTTGGCGAACCGCCGGTCTATGATGGGCGCGCGTTCTTGCATCATGGGTTGATGGCCCATTCGCCAGGCCCTATCACCGAGGTCAAGGAAGGCAGCGACCGAGTGAGCTTCCGCGTGAACGGTTGGCCGCGACCGCCGTGGCGCGTGCTGGTGAACGGATTCACGCAGAGGCCGCGGGTCAGGCTTGAGGGCGTGGAGGTGTCATTGACATCACCGCATCAATTCCAGAACGCCGAGGGCCGATTGATCCTCCAACTCAGAGCGCCCGCCACCGTGGAGCTCGTGGTGCCGGCGAAGGATGCGGTCCGAATACGGAGGTCCGCAACGGACGCGAACCTGAGAATCAGTTGGCCGCTTGCCACGACTGATTACGTGCTCGAACGCGCGCCGGCGCTTTCCGAGGCCCCGGTTTGGCAGCAGGTCAGTGGCCAGATCGGTATCGAGGGTTCGGAGCGGACTCTTTCCACGACACCAGCCCAAGCCTCTGAATTCTTTCGACTGCGCCGGCAGCCATAGAGCTTTGGCGGCTGAACGGAACGCAATGCCCGGCCACGCGAAAACTCAAATTCGCAGAAGGTTGATAACAGAGGTTCGTTGACGTCAGGGCCGCCTCACCGGTGAGCCGGTGACACGCCTTCCAGCGGCAGCCGCGAAGGCATTGGCACTCTTGTCCAGAGTTTTGGCGCGTCGGTGAAGGCGCGTTCACTGCGGGTGTGATTACGTTTCAATGAAAACTCAGGATTTGAAGCTTGGCGCGGCGCCTACGGGAACACACAGTGGACCGGGATGGCTTTGTGCTATCCCGGTCGCACATCCGTATGCCAGACCATCGCTGGATTCAACCAAGTAAAGAAGATTCTATGTTTCCTCTCGTTGATGCCTCTTCGCGCCGGGAATTCCTCGCGCGGCTGGCGAAAATCGGCGTGGTGTGTTCCGTCAGCAGCAGCCGAGTAACGTTCGGCGGGGCAAACGCCGACCACGCGCTCCCCGATCCCGCGCTGACCTTTCCCGGCCCGTGGACCTTCACGTTGCCCAAGGGCGGCATCATCCTCGTCAGCGACCCACAGCTCGAAGACCTCACCGACGCGGACAAGGAAGTGGACTTGAGCCTCAGCGCGACCCCCAATCGTACCACGCTCCGCAAGCTCTGCGAACAGCAGCGCGCCGCCGGCGCCAAGACGATCATCCTCGCCTTCGACGAGTTCTGGAGCCAATACCGCGCCGGCCAGGGCGGCCAGCCGCGCGCGCTCACGCCCGATCTCGACGAATACCTCCGCCGGGTGGTGAAGATTAGCGAGACGCTCAAGAGTTACGGCCTCGGCCTCGAACTCAGTCTGCTCAGCCCGCTCGAAATCGGCCGCGGCTACGCGAAGAAGACCGGCGAATCCGGCCGCTGGGTCCACTACCGCGAGGGTTGGCGCGACCCGCGCACGGGCCGCTTCCGCGTGTCGCTCTGGGAACAACTGCGCTGGACGAACAACAAAGGCACCATCGAACTCACGCGCTCGGGCATGCGTGTCTTCGCCTTCCGCGAGCGCCGCGTCGGGCGCACGAGCTTCTACGCCGTCAACTCCGCCGAGATTGTCGAGTTGCAGCAGCCGGTCGAGATCGAGGCCGCCGAGCCGGACACCCCGCGCGCCAAGGAGCGTCGCCTCACGATCAGCGGCAGCGGCGACACGCAGGTCGGGCCGCTGAACCGCGTGCTGGTCGTCGTGAGTTACGCGGTGCCGGAGATGGATTACTTCAGCCCGCAGGCTCTGCCGTTCCTCGAAGACCTCGTGCGCCGCTACCATCAGGCGGGCGTGCCGCTCCACGGCCTTTACGCCGACGAGATGCACATCCAGCAGGACTGGGGCTACGCGAGCCACCACGAGGAAGGCCAGTTCGCGTTGCGCTACCTTACGAAGCATCTGGAGCGGCGCTTCGCCGAACTGCACGGCGCGGAGTTTGCCGATCTGGAGAAGCACCTCGTCTATTTCTGCTACGGCCAGCACGGCTTTTACCCGAACCTCGAAGCCCGCCTCGCCGCGCAACATGTCTTCGGCGACAGCCCCGAGGACATCCAGCGCACGTTCCTGCTCCGTCGCCGTTACTTCGACCTGCTGGAGAAAACCGTCGTGGACCTTTTCGCCCGCGCGAAGGAATCCGCCGAGAAACTTTACGGCCACGAGCTCGAAGCGCGCGCGCACGCGACGTGGGCGCAAAGCCCGACGATCGACTTCTGGCGCACCGGCAACGCGCCCCACGCCCCGCGGCAATACGATTACACGCCCGACTTTCTCTGGTCGAACACGGTCCAGCAGGCGGCATCAGCGTGCAGCGATTATTTTCGCTGGAACGCCTTTCTCACCGGCGGCGGCAACGATCACGCCGAGGGCGGCTGGTCGGATCGCAATTACTACGCGCTCGCGCTCGCCTGCTCGACTGGCATCCTCAATCGCACGCCCAACGCCTACGCCGCCGCGTGGGGCATGCCCGCCTCCGTGCACCGCCGGCATCGCGCGCTCGAAAACGCCTTCGGCTGCGCGCCCGACCCGGCGTTCATGGCGATCCAGGACGGGCAGCACCGCGACGTCGAAGTGCTCATGCTCTACCCGCTGTCGCTCGTCGCGTGTGAAGAACGCTTCGGCTCGTGGATGACGCAGTACGGCTACGCGAACTACGTCACGCCGGAGAAGCTGCTCGAGCGCGGGCGCGTCGCGACGGACGGCTGGATCGAGATGGCGGGGCGGCGCTTCGGGACCATCGCCGTGCTGTTTGAGCCACTGCCGCCGCCGGGTCTGCTGGCGT
>ERZ1292640.102-Hain-H43-02um-R1-102-length-68899-cov-12_pt1 | contig 44985 bp, 37 predicted proteins | sample MGYA00564404_ERZ1292640 | MGnify/ENA primary metagenome ERZ1292640 (study PRJEB36523, sample SAMEA6512636) | groundwater metagenome | collected 2019-01-08 | study: AquaDiva: Metagenomics assemblies of 32 groundwater samples | reverse complement strand
CACTCTCCCTCACGTCATTGCGAGGGCACTCTCCCTCACGTCATTGCGAGGGCACGAAGTGCCCGAAGCAATCTCATATCTCCCCATATAAATCCTTAAACTCCGAATTAAAAGCCTTAATCAGATCTACTTTCTTTTTTCGAGAACCACCCTTAATTTTCTTTTCTCTAATTATTGCATCATTAATACTATCAAATACCTCATAATAAACAAGTTTGTGAACATTATATTTACTAGTAAATCCTTCTACTAAACCTTGTTTGTGTTCATATACACGTTTTTGCAAATCACTAGTAACACCAGTATAAATAACCGTATTTGCATTATTGGTTAATAAATAAACATATCCATATTTTGTATTCATAACATTAAATTATGTAGCTTATGCAGGCTCGTCTTTGAGATTGCTTCGTCGCTACGCTCCTCGCAATGACACAAATTTCAACTATTCATTGCGAGCTCACCTTCTCTTTCGTCATTGCGAGCCACGCAGTGGCGAAGCAATCTAAACCGAGATTGCTTCGTTGCCTACGGCTCCTCGCAATGACGGGTGAAGCAGTTGCCCTCCTCGCAATGACACAAATTTCAACTATTCATTGCGAGCTCACCTTCTCTTTCGTCATTGCGAGCCACGCAGTGGCGAAGCAATCTAAACCGAGATTGCTTCGTCGCCTACGGCTCCTCGCAATGACGGGTGAAGCAGTTGCCCTCCTCGCAATGACGAACTAGTGATCTTCTCCATGATGATCAATATGCAAGTGCGGATGGATATGCGCCTTATCTTCATGCTTATGACGATGAATATGCACTAGATTATTCGCCTGAAGTAGCGGCAAATCATTAAGAATAACTTCAGCTAAACCGGATTGAACTATTTTCTTTTCCTGACTAAAGACATAGACTAAATCAGATATCTCCTCAACAATATGTAAATCGTGGGTGGCAGTTATAATCGTTTTACCGCTTAAATTTGCCGTAATTAAAAAATCAATAATATGCCGCGTAGTTAAAGGATCCAGGCCAGCAGTCGGCTCATCCAAAATAAGCACCTCTGGATCAATAATCAAAGTGGAAGCTATGGCTACCTTGCGTTTTTCACCGATACTTAACTGATGCGGAGACCGATAAAGTAATGCTCCGATATCTAAAACAGCTACCAATTCTTCCAAGCGTTTTTGCACTTGGTTTTTGGCAAAACCCAGCTGTAACGGGCCAAAAACAATATCTTCTTTGACTGTCGGACAAAATAACTGTACATCAGAATTCTGAAAAATAAATCCTACTTTGCGCCTGAAATCTTGTGAAAATTCCGCATCATTAAAAGTTTTTTCATTTAGTTGCTGCTCAAAAAAATTCACAACCCCTTGATCGGCAAAAACCAAGCCGTCAAGTAGTTGTAAAAAAGTCGACTTGCCTGAGCCATTAGCTCCGATAATCGTTATTTTCTGCCCCCGATTAATTTTAATATCAATTCCGCATAAAGCCGGGAATTTACCCAGATAAGAGTAATGAACATCACTTAATTCAAAGATTATATTATCCATAATAGTAACCTAAAATTCGTGTCATTGCGAGGAGCCGCAGGCGACGAAGCAATCTTTTATTAGATTGCTTCGCCCTCCGGGCTCGCAATGACACACTACCATTACCTCGCAATGACAATAACAATAATTACTCCTACTAAAACTAACCACAGCCAGTCCCGGGTTTTAATTTTAAAATCATCCCAAGCTACGGCTTCCCCGCTAAACCCCCGGGAAAGCATCGCCTGATACACCTCTTCATTAAGCTTAACCGAACGATTCCAGAGAGAAGCAATATTCCAAGCCACAATGCCTTGGCCTTTTTGATAATGCACTCCGTTACCCACGCGGCTCTTAATCGCTAAATACGTCTGCTCAATTATTTCTACGAACAGATAGATATAGCGATAACAGATCCCCAAAGTCATCACAAATATCTGCGATACTTTAAAAATACGCAGGACTTTCAATAATTCAAAATGCTTTGTCGTAATGCTCAAAAGCACCGCCCAAGACACGCAAGTAAGCACGCGCAGTACAAAAATCGACGCCGAAGTAAAATTAATAAAAAACGCAGGAATCGCGATAAATAATGAGAACAAAGGAATAAAAATCCAGGTGCGCTTTAAGAAAAATCCCAATTTTATCTTAGATGCTAAAGCGAATAACAAACATAAAACATAAAGAAAAAACAAAACCACGATACTGCGGGCAAACAAAACCTGAATAATCAATAGAAGAAAAGTGGCTAACTTCATCCTTGGATCCAACGATTGCAAAAACCCCCTGCGCAAAGCAATCTCCTCGGAAAAAATCATTTCTTTTAAAAACGATACTGCCCCTATAGCGGAGCGTTGAATAAAATTGGCGTTCTTCATCTAGAGAAAACTATTAAAAATTTCCTTTAGTTCTTTACAGGATATTTTCCGCAGCAAAACTTCTCGCCCTCCGGGCAATATCCCAATTCATCACATTTAGCTCCGGCCTGGGAAAAAACTGCCGGTAATTTCTTATGGCAAATATCCAACATTTTATTGGCTAATTGGCGTATCTCCCACTGCGCCCGGGAACAACAACGGTGTTGAAAGAAATGCAGAAGCTCCCGGCAATTCATGGTTACCACAATCTTGGTCTCCGCAGCCTGCGGAAGAGCAAAGCGCGCGTCCTGATTTGCCGCCTCTCCAGTAATATTATCTTGGCCCATCAACATAAGCAACTTAGTATAACTTTGCTGGATATTTATCATTAACTGCTCAAATTCATTTCTTGCCTGGCTATTTTTCTCAATCGAAGGCGGAATAATATAATCGAAGTCTTTTTCTTTTACATACCTCTGGCTCATTTGTGAATATGAGGCAAGGCGATGACGCACCAATTGATGTGTTAGCGCGCGGGATACTCCCTCAATCGCAAAAGTAAATTTAACATGCTCCAGCGGGCTAAGGTGTCCGGAGGAGACAATCTTTTTCACAAACTCTTCCTGCTTTACTTTACTTATCGATTCATCTGAAAAAACTTCTCCGGCAAATTTTTCAGAATAACACTGCCGGCAAGCGACATAGATCAAAGCAATCGCATTCTCACTCATCTCTAACAACTTAACGTTCATTACAACTTTAGCCATTTTAATTTTCCCCTTTAAATAAATAATCTCCCGCCTTATAGGAACTGCGCACATACGGGCCGCTTTGAATATGCGAAAAACCCATCTTCTTGCCTTCTAACTGGTAATAATTAAACTTCTCCGGCCTAATATATTTTTTAACTGGATGATGCTCTTTACTGGGAGCCAGATACTGGCCGATACTTAAAAAATCGCATTCCACAAAACGTAAATCTTTCATTGTCGCCAGGACCTCGCTTTGTTTTTCACCGACTCCCAACATCAGCCCGGATTTAGTTCTAAGTTTAGGGAACAGGTCTTTAACTAGGCGCAATAAACTAAGTGAACGGGGATAATTCCCACCCTGGCGTACTGCCGGATAAAGCGAAGGCACGGTTTCCAGGTTGTGCGCGATAATATCCGGCTGAGCATCAGCCACCGTCCTTAGAGCGCTTAAAGAAAGTTTAAAATCGGGAATCAGGACTTCGATATTTACATCGGGAGATTTTTCTCGGATGCGCTCAATAGTCTGGGCAAAAATTCCCGCGCCTCCGTCAATCAAATCATCCCGGGTAACGCTAGTAATTACAACATGCTTTAAACCCAATGTTTGTACTGCCTGGGCAACGCGCTTGGGCTCACCTAAATCAGGTTGTTCAGGCGCAAACTTATTTATATTACAGAAACTGCACTGACGCGTACAACTACGGCCAAGAATTAAAAATGTCGCTTCATTGCGGCTAAAACACTCGCCCATATTCGGGCACATTGCCTGCTCGCAAACCGTTTCAACTTTTAAATTGCGCAAAGACTCCTTCAGCGCAGAACAACTACCAAGATTGATTTTTTTATTCAGCCAAACAGGTTTCATATGGATTGTCATTGCGAGGAGCCAAGTCCGATTGCTTCGCCCGTCATTGCGAGGAGTCCCGCCTTTGGCGGGACGACGAAGCAATCTCAAGTACGGGCTCGCAACAGGCTGCGCAATCTCTTGTTTAGATTGCTTCGCCCTTCGGGCTCGCAATGACGGTAATCTAAAAATTCTACATTAAACGTATCAGCAAAAGCATCAATTAATTTCTGTTCTAAAACATCTTTCTGAGGAACTACCTTTAGCTCAGCGCTAAGTGATGTCACCTGACTGGAAATATCAGCCGGTAAAGAATGCGCATACTTGCGCAGCAAATCCCAATTAACGCTTAAGGGAATTGAGCCATGCTGAAAAACAACCTGCCTTTTTCTTTTCTGGGCGTTACCGCCGATTTTCCGGCCGCCAATGACAATATCGTATTTTTCATATGAAGCGCTGCAAAGTTGGTGCGCAGCGCATCTGTCTTTAAAGTTTTTATCCTCTAACGCAAATTTCGAAACAAGCCCAAGTGATTCATAAAAGCGCATGAGAAATTTACAAATATTGCGATAAGCAACAATTTCGCTTTGCGGCTCTCCTACATCATCCTTGCTACAAACAAAACTATAAGTAATTTCATTGTCATGAAAAAGGATTCCCCCGCCGGTGATTCTTTTGGCGATTTGTATTCGATCAGCTGCGCATTGCTGCAAATTAATTTCATCTTGTACGTTTTGGGAAAACCCGTAGGTCAAAGATGGCCTTTCCCAGCGATAGACCCTAAAAACCCCCACACCATCATCCAGATAACGCTCAAATATTTTTTCATCCAACTCCATATTATATTGCGCGCTTAAAGGTTTAGATTTTATAAGCCTAAAAAATTTCATATTCAATTCACGTCATTGCGAGGAGCCAAGTCCGATTGCTTCGCCCGTCATTGCGAGGAGTCCCGCCTTTGGCGGGACGACGAAGCAATCTCAAGTACGGGCTCGCAACAGGCTGCGCAATCTCTTGTTTAGATTGCTTCGGGCACTTCGTGCCCTCGCAATGACGAAACTAGATGAGCCCTCATGACTTAAGGTTTCCAGCTAAGATTTAGCTCGCGCGCTGCCCTTACTTCATCCAGGCGTTTAATCGGCATCTTAAGCGGCGCGCCCGTTACAGCCGAAGGATTCTCTTGGGCCAGCCGGGCGATCTGAATCATAACTTCAATAAAAGCATCCAGGGTTTCTTTGGATTCTGTTTCTGTCGGCTCGATCATCAAAGCTTCTTTGACGATAAGCGGAAAATATATCGTCGGCGGATGATACCCCTGATCAATTAAATATTTGGCGATATCAATTGCATGGACGCCGTTTTTTGCCTGACGAGTTGCTGAAAATACACATTCGTGCATACATCTTTTATCAAAAGGCAGGTCATAATATTTTTTAAGTTTTACCTGGCAATAATTGGCATTGAGCACAGCGATCTCAGCTGCCCTAATTAAACCATCCCTGCCTAAAGCTAATATGTAGGCATAGGTTTTAAGAATCACTCCGAAATTTCCGTAAAAAGGCGCGATGTAGCCGATAGACTTATGCTTTTGATAATCCAGCGCGAATGTTCCATCAGATCTACGCACAACGCGCGATATCGGCAGAAATTCGACTAATTTTTCATTTACTCCTACCGGCCCTGCTCCCGGTCCGCCGCCGCCGTGCGGAGTGGCAAATGTCTTATGTAAATTTAAATGCACCACATCGAACCCAATATCACCCGGACGGCACTTACCCAACATAGCATTAAGGTTAGCTCCGTCATAATACATCAATGCACCGCACTTATGCGCCAGATCCGCGATCTCTTTAATCTGTGGGTTAAAAATTCCTAAAGTATCCGGACAAGTCAACATTACCGCGGCTACTTCATTATTTAAATGTTTTTTGTATTCAATTAAATCCATATAACCGTCGGTACCGGTAGGAATAACAATAACTTCGTAACCGGCAATAGCCGCGCTGGAAGGATTGGTTCCGTGCGATGAATCCGGCACAATAATATATTTACGCCTGTCTCCTTTATTTTTATGATAGGCGGCAATCAACATCACTCCGGTTAATTCACCGTGAGCTCCGGCTAAAGGCTGCAGAGTAAAAGCCGTCATTCCGGTAATCTCGCAAAGCAGCTTTTCAGATTCATATAATACTTCTAAAGATCCTTGCGCCAACATTCCCCCGCCGGAAAGCTGCGGCAATAACGGATGCAGTTGAGAAAATCCTTCCAGAGCAGCAATCTGCTCACAAAATTTCGGATTATATTTCATCGTGCAGGAACCAAGCGGATAGAAATTTGTATCGACAGAATAATTAAGCCGGGATAAATTTGTATAATGGCGCACAACATCTAATTCACTAAGCGAAGCCAAATGCGCCGGCGCTTGACGTAGATATTTTTCTGCTAGAGGTTTTACTTGATCAACATCACACTCTCCGTAGGAAAAACCCCGCCTGCCGGCTTGATGTTTTTCGAAAATTAACTGCATACTGCCTCCAGGCTATGGGCAAGCCGGCAAATTTCTTCTTTGGTTCTTTTCTCAGTAACGGCAATCAATAAATAATTATCCATCCCCTTATAAAACCTGCCTAACGGAAAACCGCAAGCAAAACCTTTTTCAATCATCTTAAGCACTACCTCATCAGCCTGGCGGGGCAACAATACAGTAAATTCATTAAAGGTCGGTGAAGAGCGTTTTACCGTTACGCCATTAATGCGCGATAACTCCTCTTTGGCAAACTCAGCTTTTTGATAATTATGCTGGGCCAATTCTTTTAGCCCGTCTCGGCCCAACAACGAAACAAATACCGCCGCGCGCAAAGCGCAAAGCGCCTCATTTGAGCAAATATTGGAAGTTGCTTTTTGACGACGGATATGCTGCTCACGTGTCTGCAGAGTCAAGACGAAACCTCTTTTTCCATCGCTATCCACAGTAGCGCCCACAATCCTGCCGGGCATCTGACGCACCAGTTCATTTTTTACCGCCATAAATCCTAGATAAGGCCCGCCGAAAGAAAGAGGAATTCCCAAGCTCTGCCCCTCCCCGGTGGCAATATCGAATCCCATCTCACCGGGAGTTTTTAACATCCCTAAAGAAACCGGATAGACCGAAGCAATGGCTAAAGCGCCGAATTTATGCACTTTTTCCACGATATCGCTATGATCATCAATAGCGCCAAAGAAATTAGGATTCTGTAAAATTACCGCGGCGCATTTATCATCTAAATGTTTAAATAATTCTTCTCGGCTGCTTTGCCCGTGCACCACCGGAATCTCCACGAACTCAACCGAAAGATTTGAGGTATAAGTATAAAGCATGGTGCGGTAGATCAAATTTACCCCACTGTCTAAAATTATTTTGTTTCTTCCGGTCGCCCTCACCGCCATCATCATTGCCTCAAAAAGCGCAGTCCCTCCGTCGTACAAAGAAGCGTTGGAAACATCCAAGCCGGTTAGCTGACAAATAATACTCTGATATTCATAGATTGCCTGCAGCCACCCCTGAGAACATTCCGGCTGATACGGAGTGTAGGCAGTATAGAATTCTGAACGGTTGACAATCGCATCGACGCTAGCCGGAATAAAATGATCATAGAATCCTGCGCCCACAAAATTAACTAACCCTGTGGCGTTTTTTGCCGCAAGCTTACGTAAAATCTGTGTTACTTCAAACTCCGATTTTGATTCGGGGATATTAAAAGATTTCGGTGCCAGCTCAGCAGGAATATCTTTAAAAAGCTCAGCGATACTCTTAACACCGATTGCCGAGAGCATTTGCTTAATATCCTCCAGTGTATGCGGGATATAACTCATTTGGTGAGCCCCTCTACATAACGTTCATAACTTGCTGCATCCATAAGCTTAGCTTTTTCATTCGCATTGGTAATTTGCATTGAAAAAAAATAACCTAATTCATACGCCGACTGATTGATTAACTCCGGATGGGCTGATAATTCCACATTAACCGATAAAACTTTCCCCGATAAAGGCGCATAAACTTCCGATGCGGCTTTGACTGATTCGACGGTGGCACAATGTCCGGATTGTTTAAGCTCTTCGCCTATTTTAGGTAATTCCACAAAAGTAATATCCCCCAGAGAATGCTGAGCATAATCAGTAATGCCGATATAAGCGGTATTACCCTCAATGCGCGCCCATTCATGATCCTTGGTATAAAAAAGATTTTTGGGTATGTTCATCAAATTCTCCTTTTCAAGTTAAAATCAAGGGGACGGTTCTGTTTTCCTACAAAATAAGAGACGGAAAAACAGAACCGTCCCCTAATTTTCCTTTCTATAAAAAGGCCTTTTTACGACTCTAACTAGAATTTCTGTACCTGCATCCTTAACCATAAGTTCAGCACCGCTAACATAATTACCCGAAACATACCCCATGCCGATACCCACAGAAAGGCTGGGAGAAAAAGAACCACTGGTCACCCTACCAACACGTTGATCATCAGCAAATATGGCAAAACCATGACGCAGAGCCCGGCGGGAATCCGCCTGAAAACAAATTAAATGTTCTGGCGATCCGCTCTTTTGCTCTTTTAACAAAGCATCTTTGCCAATAAAATCTTTAGCTAAATCCACAAACTTAATCAGGCCGGCAGCTAAGGGCGTATGCCCTGTATCCAACTCCTGCCCGTAAAGAGGATACCCCATCTCAAGCCGCAAAGTATCGCGGCAACCCAGGCCTGCGGGCTTTACTCGATTATCCTTAAGTAAAAGTTCCCATAATTCTATTACATAATCAGCTGAAATGTATATTTCATAACCAAGCTCTCCGGTATAACCAGTGCGGCTGATTATACAGCGTTGATTCTGAAAAATAAATTCGCTGAAATTATAATAATTAAGCTTGGCTAAACCCTCGCCAAAAATACTCTTAAGTACATCCAACGACTGCGGCCCCTGCACATCGAGTTTAGCTGTTTTAATCGAAACATCCTGCAGATTAAATTGCCCGCCAAGATTTTTCTTTAAATGTTCATAATCACCGCCGGTGGTGGCAGCATTAACTACCAGCATCCAATTATTTTTGTTAATCCGGTAGACAACCAAATCATCCAACACTCCCCCTTGCTCATTAAGCATAAAACCATAACGGCAGGCGCCTTCAGGCATAGAAATTATATTCTGCGTAACAATGCGGTCAAATCCACTTAAAACAGGATCCGCCTGGAGCATAAATTCACCCATATGGCAAATATCAAATAAGGAAACTGCCTGGCGAGTATGCGCGTGCTCAGCCAAAATCCCCTGATATTGGATAGGCATCAGCCATCCGCCAAAAGGAGCCATTTTTGCGCCAAGATTCAGATGATTTTCGTAAAGCGGGGTTTTTAACATTAAAAAATTATATCACAAATAATCTCTTTTACTTAAAAATTTACTCTCACTCACACTTAAAAATATTCGAGGATGATTTTTGTAGATATTTTATAACTAAACCAGTTACAACTGCTTCTACCCAGCCGATTACCAAAAGATGCCCTCCCAACATTACCTGTAAAGCAGTTTTTAATTCATAGGGAAAGTAAAAATTTTGCCCGCCAGGTAAACGCTGCAATAACGGCTGAACTCCCAGCTCAATTCCGGTAAATAAAGCTGCTAAGGTTACAGCAAGGTATCCGGCAACTCCGGCAGCAACAACTCTTCTCTGAGAATTTAAAGAAGCCTTATAACTGATTATCCTATAGATATAATACCCTGCAAACGGTAAAATAAAAGCCATATTAAAAGCATTGGCTCCAATTGCCGTAATTCCACCATCACCGAATAATATTGCCTGAATGGCTAAAGCAACAGTTATCGCAATACAAGCTGCCCAGGGGCCCAGCAAGATCGCAATTAATACTCCTCCCACCGCATGAGCGCTAGAGCCTCCGGGAAGCGGCACATCAAAAATCATAATGACAAAACTAAACGCCGCGCCTATCGCCAGCATCGGCACCTGCTTTACCGCTAGCGTCTTCTTGACAATCCGGGAAGCCAGTGTCCAGATCGGCAACATTACCACATAAAAAAATCCGCAAGTCGCCGGCCCTAAGTATCCGTCTGGTATATGCATATTATTTATTATAAGGTGGGAGTTTAAAAAAACAAGTAAATAAAGGGGACGGTTCTAGAAAAATAGAACCGTCCCCTTGATTTTTGTTAACGATAGAATTTCGGCTTGGGGTATTTAAAAGGTTTTTTAGCCTGGGCATGCCTGGGCTGTCCATGGCTTGACTGCCCATGCCTTGACTGACCCTGACTAGATTGACGGCCATGAGACCGGCCAGGCTGATGGCTAGCTTCACCAAATTTATCCAGAGTAAGCTCGGCATGTTTTGAAACAGGCAAAGTGGCTTTGATCAGTTTTTCAATATCCCGCACATCGTGGCCCTGATCCGGAGTAGCAAAAGAAATCGCATGGCCCTTATGCCCGGCGCGGGCAGTGCGGCCAATACGGTGCACATAATTTTCCGCATCCTCCGGCAAATCATAATTAAGCACCAGTTCAATTCCGGTAACATCAATTCCGCGGGAAGCAATATCGGTAGCTACCAATACCCGGTATTTACCGGATTTAAAACCGGCTAAAGCATCCTGACGCTGACTAAGCGATCGGTTCGAATGTATCTCGGCAGCAGAGTGACCCATATCCCGAATTGACCTAACGATTTTTTTAGCATTATGTTTAGTGCGAGAAAATAATAAAACTGTGCCGTGATATTGGCTAAGCAGTTTTTTGAGTAACTGTGTTTTAGCTTCTTTCTTAACGATAAATAATTCCTGAGTAACCAGCTCGGCAGTCGTGCCCGAAGGAGCAATCTCAACGCTCAAAGGTAATTTCATGTACCTGGTGGCAATATCCATAATCTCTTTAGGCATAGTCGCCGAAAACAACATGGTTTGCCGATCTTTGGGCAGAAATCTTAAAATTTTTTCAATCTGCGGAGCAAAACCCATATCCAGCATGCGGTCGGCTTCATCCAACACCAGCATAACCACGCTATCGGGCATAAAATTCCATTGCGACATATGGTCAATTAATCTTCCCGGAGTGGCAATAACCACATGCGGATCTCTACGCAAAGCCTGCACCTGCGGCGGCATTGGCGCCCCGCCGATAAGACAAGCGGTCCTCATTCCAAAAGCCCGCGCGATTTCCCCAAAAGCTTCATTAATCTGAATCGCCAATTCTCGAGTCGGAGCCAACACCAGGCCAATACCTTTTTTCTGCACCAGGCGCTGAATCATTGGAATAGCAAAAGAATGCGTCTTGCCGGTCCCGGTTTGAGCGATACCCACAATATCTTTTCCTTCTAACGCCAAAGGAATAGCTTTTAACTGGATCGGCGTCGGAACTTTAAACTTCATCCGCTCTAAAATATCCAGAATTTTCGGGGCAATCCCTAAGCCAAAAAAACTAGCCGGAGCTGGCGTAACATTATTGGTAACTATCGGTTTATTGGTCATGCGACTTTAGCCATCCGAGGTTTATCATCATAAGCCAAGAGGCCCAGATGAATATGGCAATAGCATTCATGGTTATAAATACTTAGAATATTCTTACAATGTAAAAATTTACATTTTCTTCCTTTAAGCGAAGTCTTGACTTTTTTGATCTTGCACCTCCCTGACTGCCTGTGGCAGTCCTAAACGACAAAAAAAACCGCAAAGGTTAGTTGGTAGTCCTTGGCGGCGTGAAATCCTCTAAACTTTAATTTATTATACCCCTAAAACCAAGTTTGTCAACCAATATAAAAAACAGAACCATCCCCATTATTCCGGAGTAAAAGGAGCCTTGGCCAAGCCGGTAAGGAATTTGGCCTTGAGCAGTCCCTCGTTCCATTCTCCATCCGGGGTGGAATCCCAAACAATCCCGCCTCCGATGCCCATCTCTGCCTGCTCATCCTGGATGAGAACCGTACGGATAGGAATATTAAAAAAAAGGTCCTTATCCGGAGTAATATAGCCGATAGCTCCGGTATAAATCTTGCGCTCCTCTTTTTCCAGCTCATTAATTACCTGCATAGCCCGGATCTTCGGAGCTCCGGTAACTGAGCCGGAAGGAAAAACCGCAGCAAAAAGTTTATAAATAGATATATTCTTATCAATCTTAGCCGTTACGGTGGAGGTCATCTGGCAAAGAGTCTTATATCTGGCTACCTCAAACAATGTCGGCGCTTTAATACTATTTCCTAGCCTTCCTAAATCATTTCTTAAAAGATCGGCGATCATTACATTTTCCGCGCGGTTCTTGCGGTCATATTTAAGGCGCAGCGGCGCAAATAAATCAGAAAACATGCCTCCCCCGCGCGGCCAGGTGCCTTTCATCGGTTTAGATACCAAATGCGTAGAGTTTTTCTTAAGAAATAGCTCCGGAGACAAAGAAAGAATCTGGAACTTATCCGTTTGCAGATAAGCCGGATACGGCACAGGTTGATTTTTCAAAAGCTGATAATAAAAAGCTAGCGGGTCAGCCCGATATTCAAAAAACAGCTTAATGCAATAGGTAATTTGATAGACGTCGCCGGCGGCGATATAATCGCGGATTGCGCCTATATCTAAAGTATACTGCGAACGGTTAATATTTAAGCGTAGATTCTCCGGGCAACCTAAAGAGGCCTGAGCGGATAAATTAATTTTACCTGATTGAGGCTTCTTATAGGCACCTAAATAAATCAGCGGAAAATCATACTGTTTATCCTGGTATAATTTTTTTTCAAAATAATATCCTGCTTCATAAGAAATAAACCCGGCCAGATAATACCCCCGATCAATAGCATTCTCGATATCCTCAAAGGATTTGGCAAATAAAGCAGGGTCAACGCAGGAGATAATAAATTCAGGATCTTGGAATAAAAGTGGTTTTCTTTCGAATTGAGTTAATACTTTCATGATTTTAAAATTCCCTGTGTCATTGCGAGCGAGCGACAGCGAGCGAAGCAATCTAAATCGAGATTGCTTCGGGCACTACGTGCCCTCGCAATGACACAGAACCCCTTTATTCATAACGTAGAGCTTCGATAGGATCAAGCGCAGAAGCTTTTTTAGCCGGCCAAAGCCCAAAAATTATCCCGATAGCCAAAGAAAATATCGTGGAAAGAAGCACCGAGAATAATGAAACTTTTACGCTCCATCCGGCAAAAATTGTAATTAACGTGGCTATTCCCCAGCCCAAAATCACGCCAAAGATTCCGCCGAGAAACGACATCAGCATTGCCTCGATCAAAAACTGTACCATAATATCTTTATTGGTTGCTCCGATGGCCTTGCGCAAACCGATTTCGCGCGTGCGCTCGGTTACCGAAACTAACATAATATTCATAATGCCAATGCCGCCGACAAGCAACGATATCGCGGCAATCGCGCCCAACAACAACGACATCGCTCGGTTTCATAAGCCAGTAAAAGGCCGTAATAAAGCCTTTTGGCATCAAACTCAATATCCATTTTTTTGGCGCGCAGCGTTTCATTCTGCGCATTAAAAGAGAGTTTAGCCTGATTAAAATTCGCTCTATTCGCACCGCCGCTATAAATCGACTGGCTAGCGGCAAGCTTAATTAAATTATCATTAACATAACCGGAATAAATATTTTGAACAAGCACCGAATCATTATGAGTATAAGTAGCCTGTAAATTTAATTGCGGATAGAAAACACTAGCAGCCCCAATGATATTGGCGCTGGCAGCGATTACCTCCTGCTCCTGCATCTGGATATCTTTATTATTTTTATAGGCAATTTGAATTACTTCGGTGACGCTAAGGGGTTTTTCCGCAGCATAAGAAAAATTGACGCAGAACAAAAACGCAAATAAAATCAGCCAAACCTTAGCCGACTTATCAATGATGCTTTTTAATTCATTATAAATATAATAATCTTTATTGAGCCTAAAAAACCGGGCGTTAGCCTTATATTCACTTAAAAGCAAACCATCTTTTTGAAGATTATTTAGGGCTCTCTGGAAAACACCCGGCTTCTTACCCAAGAGGCGGCCGATCTCCTGAATATAAAACTGGCTCTGGGGATGTTTATAAAACAACCTTAGCAGCTCTAGGGTATTTTTATTTAAAATTTTCATATGTTTTATCATTGGCGTCTTATATGCATATTGCATACATTTATATCTATTTGCATATTATTATATGCTATTTGCATATATTGTCAACAAAAACTAGGGGACGCTTCTGTAGTTTTCCCAAGTACAGTAGCTTGAAAAACCACAGAAGCGTCCCCCTTTATCCTTGTTTATATTTTTCTATCCAATATAATATGCTTATGCTGCTTAAAAAAGAAACTCAAATTGGAATTTTAATCTTTGCCGTAGTTGCGTTGGTATATTTTTTCTCGGCACGAGGCAATATTGAAATAACCGACACCTCCCCCTCCATCCAAACCGCAGAAGCCATCATCAACAATCATTCCCTGGCTATCCCAAACTGCCGGCTAGGCCACTGTTTCAGATCGCCTAAGGATGCAAAGCTATACTCCCGAAGCGGATTGGGGCTAGCCTTGATATTTATTCCTTATACCATTGCCAGTAAACTGCTGGCAGCGATTACCGGAATCGGGCTTAATCAACTGACAAATCTCCTGATATCTTTTTATAATATATTTTTCGGGGCAGGGGCCTGCGTGATCATGTTCTATCTGATGAAATTTTTCAAAAATTCCAACAAAAACTCCTTAATTATGGCTTTATTGCTGGGATTTGCAACTTACTGCTGGCGTTACAGCATCTGGGATTTCTCTGAAGGTACACAAATGTTTTTTCTGCTTCTCTCTATCTATTTAATCTTTAGAAATACCCCTAAAAGCCTAGCCTTAGGCGGGCTATTTTTTTGCTGCCTACTCTTATTAAAAATACTCTATATTATCTGTTTACCTGTTTTTATTCTCTATATTCTGGCAAAAAATAAAGAGACTGCTAAAGATGCGCTAAAACGCGCGGGCATATTCCTAGCTTTGGCTCTAGCGGGTTTCGGCATTATTCTTTTATTAAATTATATTAGATTTGGCAGGATTTTTGAATTTGGGTACGGCTTAGAAGCGGATAAATTTTATTTGACGGGAGTTTTTCAACATTTCGCTCAGCTGACTTACTGGCAGGATAAAGGAATATTTATTTATAACCCTTTATTCATTCTGGGTATTATGGGTTATTACCAACTGTTTAAATTAGCGAAAAAGGAAACAGTTTTTTTATTTTCGCTCATCCTGATTAATTTCCTGCTGACTTCTTTTTGGTATGGCTGGCACGGAAATTGGTCCTGGGGGCCACGCTATCTGGTCCCGACGGCACCGCTATGGCTGATTCCAGTCTTTATTTTCTTGTCCCAAAAAGGTATCCGGCGATTTATATTAATCTCGCTTATTACTATATCAATTTTAATCCAAGTGCTGAGTGTTTTGGCGGGAAATCTTGAATATCTTACGCTTTGTAACGCCAATAATCAGGAGGGATTACGCAAAGGTATGCCGGCTCAAATTACCGGTTCCCTTATCCTTCTAAAACATAAAATTATTAAAAAAAATAATCTCTATACACTTGCGGAGTTTGAGGTGGATTCCGAATCCCAGATAGATACTTCTGAATTCGGTTATAAAAAAGTCTTCGATTTATGGTATCTAAAATAAAAAGGGACGGTTCTCTCCATTCGAGAACCGTCCCTTTGATTCTATTTAACTTCTATCTCTTTAAAACTCTGCCACAATCCATGGATATTGCAGTAGCTAGAGGCGTAAATCGTTCCGGGTTTTTCGGTTTTAAAATTTAACCCAACTTCCGGATGCGTATAGACGGTGCTGGTATCGACGCCCTGAGCAGATTCTCCGTGAGCGCTGAATTCCGCTTTACCGATCTGACAGGGAAACTTCTCCCCTTTAGGCTGAAAATAAACCTCAATCCAACGGATATGATGTTCGGTTTTATTAGGATGGGCGATTTCTTTACCCACCGTCACCATGATTCGAAAAAACTCCCCTTTATTGACAATCTGAGGCGCTTCTATAACCGGAACATGTTTTTCTGTCTTCCAGTCGGCGCCCTGCAACAGGTCTTTAAGATCTGCCAATTTTTATCTCCTTAACTATTTAGCAGCAGCACTTCTTGGACTTGACAATCTTTTCAGCTTCTAACCAGTTCTCTAGATCCTTACCGGTCTTGCGGCCGCTTTTTTCATAGAGTTCCTGAGCTTTTTTCTTAATTGCTTCGGTAAGCTGCGCGCTCGAACACGACGATTCCATTTTCTTTATCTTAATCTGTGCCATTGTGTTACCCTCCTTTTTTACTTTGAATTTTCCAGAATTTAATCAAATAATTTTATCTTGACCTGGGGCCTCTGTCAAGCAGAATAATCCCGGGCCGGGAATCAGCGCGTTACAAAATTAAAAAGGTACCCGATAAAGATTATAGCTAAGGTAGTTATACCAAAGAATATCGCGATTAACTTTAACTTCATCGCCCGGCGCAGCATAATCGCCTCCGGCAGGCTTAGAGCCGATACCCCCATCATAAAAGCTAACGCCGTTCCCAAGGGAAATCCTTTTTGGAATAAAACGATGGCTACCGGAAGTATCGCCGCGCAACTACCATATAAAGGGACGCCTAAAAGAGTGGCAATTGGGACTGAGAAAAATCCCGCTTTGCTGACGATGCCCTGCACGGCTTCCTGAGGTATAAAATTATGAATTAAAGCCCCTATCCCGACGCCGACCAATATCCAGAGCCAAAGCTTTTTAATAATCGAAACCGCCTCGCTGACGCCAAAAAGCAGCCTGCTCTTAAAACCATGATAAAGTTTACCTTCGCTAAAGACAGCCTCATCAGGCCGGATAACATCCTTAACCAGCAATCCTTCCAAGCGCATCCTTCCTAAAATCAATCCCGAAACCACACCAATAGCAATACCACTTAAGACATAGGCAAGCGTAATCTTCCAGCCGAAAAAGCCAAACATCAACACTACCAAATATTCGTTAATAATCGGAGAGGTTATCAGAAAAGAAAAAGCAATCCCTAAAGGAATACCCGCCTCCAAAAAACTAAAAAAGATGGGGATTGACGAACATGAGCAGAATGGCGTAAACGCGCCAAAAAGGGAAGCGAATAAATTCCCTGTCCATCCTCTTTTATGCAACCAGCCCTTAATTTTTTGCTGAGAAATAAATGTCCTCAAAAAACCAATGGCTGTAATCATCACAAAAATCAAAAAGATAATTTTTATCGAATCATAAAGAAAGAAATTGAGCATCCCCGCCGGTTTGGATGAACCGGGAAGCCTTAAAAATTCATAAACCAACCAATCAACGCTTAACTGCAACATGATTTATTTTTTCCTTCGGCTGATTTACCGCAGCAGGGCTTGGATTTAGCCTCTGCCTCCATCTTTTTGTCAATTTTATCGGATAATTGTACGAAAAATCTTTTAATCTTACCCAGCAATGATATCTTGGCTTCTTGCTCCATCTTTAAATCCGTCCTTTCTTAATTGGAAACTTATTTAATCCTGCCTAAAATCTATCGACTTAAGGCCAGGTATTTGTTATAATAACTTAATTATACGCTCGCTTTAATCTTAATTCAACGAATAAAAATTAAACGTATTTTGAGGTTAAATTATGTCAAGAATTAAAAAAATCGGGGAAATCCTGATTGAACAAGGGTTAGTGACTAGAAGACAACTTAGATTCGCCTTAAAAACTCAAATAAAAACAGCCAGGTTTATGGGAATAATTCCGCCTAAAAATAAATCTATCAACGACAGAGTTACGGCAGTTACTTCCCCCTTAAAATATAAAATCCTGGTTATTACCGCATCTCTACTTCTTTGTATTCTAGCCTTAGTTTATTTAGATTACCTACCTTTTTTAAAAAACATTGACCGTAAAATTTATAGCGGGCTGCTTAACGCAGAACATACTTTTAGAAAATTGCCGGCGGCCATCAACGATATTGTAATTGTCGGTATTGATAACGAAACCGTAGAAAATATGCCCTATCGCTGGCCTTATCCGCGAACAGATACCGCCACCGTTATCGAAAATCTTAAAAAAGCCCGACCCCTGGCAATTGGAATTGACCTGGCTTATTTCGGTAAAACTACACCGGCTGATGATGACCTGCTTAAACAGGCTTTTAATTCTAATAAGGTCATCCTGGCTGCCACAATCAGTGAATACGGATATTTAGCTATTCCCGATGACCTATTACTCGGCGATAAAACTACTTATGGTATCACCACCAAGCTTCAGGATGAAGACGGCATAATCCGCAGAAACTTAATTTACCTGGTTAGTAAAAAGAAAAAACAAGAGGGCTTCTTGTCCTGGGAGATGCAAATTCTTAAGTCCATCAAGGGAATTGACCCTGCGTCCATAACAGAAAAACTTAACACCATTACTTTTAAAAATAAGTTCGGCGAAAAGTGGGATGTCCCTGTGGACCCTATCGGTAAATCTTTCCTGATACATTTCCGCGCGCATACTAAAGATTTTAAAAACATCTCCTTTTACCAGGCCCTAAAAGGAAACTTTGACCCCCGATTAATAAAAAATAAAATTGTTTTAATCGGTGTTTTACCTGCCCTGTTTCAGGATATCCATAACACCTCTTTTGGTTTCTTACCCGGTGTGGTTTTAAATGCCAATGCTTTACTTGCTCTTTACACGCATGACTTTTTAATTAGAATACCCAAACCTATCAAAAGAATAGTGGTAATTATCGGAGTAACTTTAGCTTCTATATTTTTATTATTCCTTAGCCCGCCCGGGGCCGCGATAATGATTACTTTGGAAATATGCTTATTTTTTATCTTAAGCTACATCCTTCTTGTCTCTGGCTACGCCTGGAACTACTCCGCTTTTCCAGGTATTGTTATAATTTGCCCCCTGCTTGCTAAAACTCTGCTAAATAGAAAATTCCTTGATTTCATAATTAAAATGTGGTCTAATATCGGAGGTGAATAAAATAGACAAGGGGGCTGAATATGTTGACAAACCTGAAAAATATTAGTTTTATTCTATTAACGGCTTTTATTTTATCTTCTTGCTGTTTATCTCCGACTACCACGATAAATATAACCGATACCAAAACGGCTTCGGGAATAGATGAAAAACTAATGCCTATCGGAGCAACTAATGTTTTTCCTGAGGGAACCCAGAAAGTATTCTGCTGTTTTCAATGGAAGGATACGGAAGTCAATACCACAGTCATTGCCCGCTGGTACTTTGTCACCGACAATATTCACATCTTGGATTATAACTTTAGCATACCCAGAAAACAGGGCTCAGGAAGCGTTTCATTGACGATGCCGGAAGGCAAAAAACTACCGACTGGTCAATATCGAGTAGATTTGAATTTCGGCAAACAAACTTTAAAGTCCAATACCTTCAAGATACAATAATAAAATTATTGCTTTTCATTCTCTGCTTCTAATCGTATCTTAGTATCCATCACCGGCCCTTCAACTCCGAACGGAATGCCTGTTCCATAAGTCGGAATTAAATTTTTTCCTCCGGGGAACATCAATTCAACCTTAGTTCCTTCATTAATTTCTCTGATAATCAGCGGCTCAGCTATGGGTAAGGCCATATTTGGAGTAATGCCTTCGAATGTCGGCTGAACAATAGGCTGCGGAAGATTACCGGAAGTACCGACATCTTTAAACAATGGTTCGGGTAAAGTAGCTTGGGCAGTATTACCCAGGAAAGTTTCTTCTGTTGCAACCTGAGGAAGATTCGATTGCGCTCCTACTCCGCTAAATCCTTCAGGCACAATAATTGCCGGTAATTCGCTCTCTGAAGTTGTGCCTTCAAATGATGTTGGCTGAAGAAGAACTGTTTGTGCACCTGCACCTATAAATGTCTCAGCGGTAGTAATTACTGGTAATGAACTATCCGAAGCAGCCCCTTCAAATAATACTGGCTGAGGCACAGAAACTCCTTGAGGAATTGCGATTGGCGCAGTAATCGGTGGTGCTGACATCAAAACTGGTGCCAGCATAACTATAGGCATTGGTACAGCAGCACCGAAAATCATGGGCATCATACCTCCGAAACCAAACATAGATGACATAGTAGTTATCGGCTGAGTAAATTGCGGCATAGATAAATTAGCGTAATCCGAAGCTGGCAAATCAACAATATTAGCCGTAGCTGTAGGCGCGCCCACTAAAGAAAGACTGTAGTTACCGGAAGCTCCCCCTGCCAAAGATGACGCAGCTGTTAAACTCACTGTTCTAGCGCTACCTATCCCCCTATCGCTAAATACCACAACAGGTGTTAAGGTAACATCGTCTACCCCTGCAATACCGACAAGAGTAAGGCCATTGTTATTAATAGTAGCGCTAGTAGTACCGTCATAGGTTTTATTATTAACGGTAAAAGATCCTCCAATGGTTAAAGTTTTTTTATCAATAGCAAAATCAGCCGAGGTGAAAGTAACCGTATAGTGAGTGCCGGCTAAACTGCCTTGAGTAATAGCATAAGTTCCAATGTTTTCACCGGCTGTGCGGCTAAGGGCTCCGGCACCACCACTGACAAAATTTCCGCTGGTAATCGTATAAGTAAAAATCGGGTCCGCGGCGCCATAAATTTTACTCTGCCCGCTATCCGCGGTTACGGAAACTAAAAACTTGCCGCTAGTTAAGGTGAGTGTGCCGGTAACCGTGGGACTGATACTTAAAATAACACCATTGGCATTGTTAACTGTAAGATTAAAAATCGTAGCCGGTAATTCCGCACCGGTAGTTTGAGTACTACTTCCTTTGTATTGCAGCGTAGCTGAGCCACCATAGGTTAGGGCAGCAGAAACCGTTGCTGTTCCTTCCATGGAAAGAGTGCCATTAACGATTACACCGGATATTGTTTTTAAACCTGAACCTGCGAAAGTAAGATTGTTAAAGGTTGTGTCGGTAATAAACTGCGTAGTACCGTTAAAATTAACCGTACCGGAGTTATACGTAAAGGTGCCGTTATTATCCCAGTTACCGGCTAAAGCAATATTATAGTTATTAGCTGAAGTTGTATCCAAAGTAGCCCCGCTATCAATGGTTAAGTTGCCGGTTAAAGCATTACCTGAAGTGAGATTACCGGTTAATGAATAAGTAGTTGCGCCGGAGAGCTGAAGGTTATTGTAGGCAACGGTTGCGATATTGGTGGCTGAAATTCCTGAGTATTTAACGGTTGAGCCGGTGCCTTTGTTAAAGGTAGTTACCCCTAAAGGAGAGCCGGTGTCGGAGATAGTTAAGGTATAAGAACCGGTGCCTAAATTCAGGGTTCCTGCTCCGCTGCAGGAGGTGATGGTTGCATTTGAGCCAAGGGTTACGGTGCCGGTAATGGTTAAGGCGCCTAAATCCGCGGCATTGGAAGAAGAATTGGTCAGCGTTGTCGTGCCGTCAAAGGTAAGGGTGCCGCTTCCTCTGGTAAAGGTAGCGCTTCCGGTATTAGACCAGTCCCCGGCAAAGTTCATATTTTTGTTGTTGGCGTTAAAAGTCCCTGCGGAATTAAGGAAAGTTCCGTTTACATCTAAAGCATCCTGCAGTTGTAGTGTTCCTGAACCAGAATGGGTAAGGTTGTTGAACGATTCGCCTGCAGAAGTAAGCTGTTGAGTGCCTGAGCCGTTAAAAATTACGGTTGAGCCGGTTGTGGTAAACACTGCTTGTGTCGAGGCAATAGTGAAATTTCCTCCTACAGTAAGTGTGGAATTGGTAATATTCAGGGTTTTTGTGGCGGTATCTCCGGAAACCCCTACAGTAATACTGCCGGTAACAGTCAGGGCATAGCCGTTAGTATTCCAGGTGGCAGTCCGGCCGGTGAACCCGTCTGTCGTGATATTTAAGCCATTAAGAGTAACGTCTCCGGTCTGGCTGATTACCGTATTATTGTTACTCACGTTAATACTAGTGCTATAGCCGTTAGTTAAGGCAGGCAGGTTTACAGTGCCGGAAGTGCTGTAAAAATTAATTTGCGAAGTAGAAAATGTGGAAGCGCTGTTAAAGCTAAATACATTGCCGTTGCCGATCATGCACACGGTATAATTGCCGGTCAAGGTCCCTGAGCCTATGGTAAGTTGGTTTATTACTCCGATAGTACTTTGTAAAGTAGTGGTGTTTCCGTTCTGGCCGCAGGTCAGATTATAAAATCCGTTGCTCCAGGGTGCGGTAAGGTTACTATAAGTAAGATTACCAGTTCCGGTTAAGACAATGGAGGCGGAATTATACCCTGTTTCGCCGTTAGCGCCGTCAACACTAAAGTGGCGGCCGACAGTAATCGTAGAACTGCCGGCAGAGACTTGGCTGAGGGTAAGGTCGTTGGCTACGCTTAAGGCATCGTTTAGGGTTAGGGTGTAATAATAACCCTCGGAATCATTAGCACCGTTAACGGTGAGGTTATAAAATGATTGTCCGCCTGAAGTAATGGAGTTATCGGAGGTAGTAAATACTACCGTGCCTGAATTATGCGTAAAGGTGCCGGCAGTGCGGCTGAAGTTTCCGGTAATATTCAGCGTGCCGGAGGTAGAAGTAAAGGTGCCGCCGGTGAGGCTAAAACTTGCCATATTCAAGGTAGCGGAGCCGCCATTAAAGGTTCCGCCTGCCTGAGAAAAGGCGCCTATAGTGAGAGTAGAGACATTTACCGTGATAGTGCCGGTATAAGTACCGGCTATGGTAAAGGTTCCGCCTGACCATGTCCCGGCGTTATCTATACTGCAGTTGGCGGTAGAGGTATTATTAAAGGTAACTGTTTGGCTGCCGGTAGGAACGGCGTTTCCGTCCCAGTTAGTAGCTGTAGACCAGAGGCCGTTTCCTGAACCATTGTCCCAGACCGGGTCTATGTCAAAGTTTATGTTATTTCCGGAATCAATGCCGATAGGAATATTCACCAGATTTTGGCTATAAGCATCGCTGATGTTTATTCTTTCTAAAGTATAGGTGTCGGTTTGAACATTTAAGTAATACTGGCTGCCTGGAGTTTGAGAGCGTAATTTAATATAATATTCTTCAGGGCCCTGGTCAGGTGCGCCAACAATGGTAAGAGAGTTGGTAAAGGTGTAGGTCTTGCCAGCTTGGAAGTAAAGCTCCTTATCCGGAGTGGTGCAGATAAAGTTGTAGAAAGTAATGTTGCCGCTGATGTTGGATGGTTTGGATGAGTCGATAAATGTTACGGTGTAGGTTGAGGTATCAAAGGTGCCGGTTTGGATATTCAGATTACCGGAGATAGTCAGGTCTCTTTGTAAAGTAAGTGTGCCGGTATAGCCGTTAAGCGTAAGGTTATCAATAGAACCAGCGAATACAGGATCAATAAATGAGTTTTTATTGGGATTGGTTCCGGTTATTCCATCAAAAGTAACGGTATCAAATGCGGTTGGGGTTGTTCCTGTATCCCAGTTATCGGGGTCGCTCCAGTTGGAGGTTGGGCCGTTGCCGGTCCAGAATGGATCTAAATCAAGGTTGGTGTTGTTGCCTAAAGAAGAAGTATGTAAAGCCTTCAGCGGAGGGCCGCGGATATTGTTTAAATTGGAAATTAAGGAATACTGGATATCAGTTTGACCAAGTGGATTAATAGACCATTGTTTAGTCGGATCAATTGAGGTTAAGGTTAGAAGGTTGCCATATTCACCTCTAAAGGTTAAAGTACCTAAAATAGCTTGAGTTTTTTCAGAATCGAACTTTACGATTTTGCCGGGCTCATTAATTGAAAAATCATAGAATATATTGTCACCTTTAACTAAAGCGTCTTGGCTAGATACTAAAGCAACATGGGAGAGTTGTGGATTAAAGTTCCCTAAATTAACCCAGTCCTTACCTATATTGTAGCTGGTGTTTGAGGCATTAAGGGTAACTCCCGGGTTAATGGTTAAGGAACCTTGAGTTGTAATAGTTGAGTTAAGTAGTTGAGTGAATGTTACCGGAGCGCCACCTTGCTTAAGAATTAAATCTCCGGCAGAATTAATATTGGCCAGCGTACTTGCCCCGGATGCTTGAATGGTGATATCACCGTAACCAAGAGTAGAGATAGTGGTGCCTTGAGACTGGGTAAACACTCCAACTCCATCAAGATCATTGTCAGCAAGAAGTTGGAGGTTGCCGGAATAAGTAGTAATATTTGCATCTATGGCAATGCCACCGGCAGATTCTAATGTAGTATTGCCGACTGTAATAAATTCGCTAGATACATTTATAAAATCTTGGGATTGAATAATGATGGCGGATTTATTTTCGGTAGGATCCTGCGCAACTGTTTCTAAAGTTCCTGAAACGCTTACCTTATTATTAGCCACAATTCTAATCACTCCCTCTTCTTCAACTATACTTGTTGCTCTAACAATGCCGGTTTGATTTACTGCGTTCTTAAAAATGTTGCGGGCAGTATTAGCAGTCATGGCTACGGTAACACCTTGAATGGATCCGGAGTTAGCTACGGCGTCTTCTACTTTTGTACCATTGCGATCAACAACTTCACCTGATGTATTTTCATTAATCTCAATTGCAATTAAGCCTCTTCTATCAAAACTTACAGTAGTCTTATCTCCTGATGCTAAATGCACTGAACCGGCACGCGCTAAAACAATACCAGTGTTAGCTACGGCACTACCCATAAGAGCAATATTGTTGCCTTCGATTGTGCCCTCATTAAGCAGTTGCGCGTAATTAGAACCTTGATGTTCAAAGATGTAATTTCCGTTTAAGAAGTTGTTGGTGGAAATGTCCAATGTGGAGGCAATCATATTATCCACATTGACACGCGCGCTGGGTGCAAAGTAAATACCATTAGTATTAACTAAAACCCACAAGCCTTGATTACAGGTGATGCCGCCAAAAATATTGGATGTGGAATTGCCAGAGACCTTATTAAGCATCCTGCTATCAGTTGACGGCATCACGATATTAAACGAAGCATTACTGCCAATATTAAAAGAGGAAAAACTCAAAACGCTTATTGCGTTTTGAGCGGTAATAGTCATAGAATTAGTGGCTTGATTAATATCGACTTGGGCGCCACCGGCATCGCTAATTACCGGAAGCTCATTGGACGCAGGAATAGCCGCTTCATCAGCAAAACTAGCGCTGCTGAAAGAAGCGCAAATTATGGCTGCACAAAGAATTATTTGAGATACTAACCGTAGATTCTTCATCCATCACTCCCTTACCTGTAATACCTGGGTATTTGGCAATTTCCAACCAAAGTATACCATATAAGTGGGAATTTACAAGGGCTTGCAATATATGGTATTGAGAGTATTTTACCTTGAAATTACGGGAAAACTGCAGTAAAACGAGGAAATTATTGCTCTTCTTTGACCTTTTTTAAGCGGATTTCAGTATCCATAACCGGCCCTTCTACTCCAAATGGAATCCCTAGTCCATAAGTAGGGATTAACTCTTCGCCTCCAGGGAACATCAATTCAACTCTATAAAACAGATATCTCATCCCAAATTTAACCTGCTATGCCACTTCTTCCATCGCTTTATTAATCCGTTTAAGAGCAGTGTCCAAATTAAAATTCTTGCGTTCATCCGGTTTCAACACATCAAATAACTCAACTTCAATACGAACGCCCATATCGCTAATTTCTTGATCAGAACGCCCTAAATTAAACCTGTATTTCTTCAAATCAGTATCAAATTCGTCTTCAGCTAGTTTTCTTTTAAATAGTTGTAAAAACTCTAGATCCTTGAAATTAAATCCAGCCTTTAAAAGATACCCCAGATCATAAAAATCTCTAGGGGCTATCGTAAGGCGCGTGGCCGCAGCTCTTAATTTCTCCGCGACAATCTCTTTGAGAGCAAAACAATTAACGGATCCCCCGTCAAAAAGAGGCTCATTTGTGAAGGGATGCAAAAAAGTATGGCTGACTTTCTTTTTTAAAACCGGCAGCAACGGATTGAACCGCAACCCAATTTCAAGTTTCACGGCCTGCGTTTTATCTATAACCACTGAATCATACTCTATATAGAAAATATATTGCTTCGACACATTGCGCCCCGCTTTATCAACCCCTTCAACAGTCATTCCGCGGCCTTTCGCAAATTCTCCAATCTTTTCTTTAATGGGTTTCATTAAATTACTACGCACGGTTCGTGTTAAATCCCCCGCAGGCAGTTTCATTGAAAAATCCAAATCTTCGCTCAATCGGTAATATGAGTAGCATATTTTGTTAAGGCATGTTCCGCCTTTAAATATCAGGCCGTCACTTAAGCTATTATTAATTCCGGCAAGCAGAATCGTTATGTAATAATCTTTTTCTAAAAGCCCTAATGAAAAACCCGTCTGACTGGATGTACGTTCAAGAATTTTCAAGAACTCATCTTTATTATTGTGAATCATCAATGATAACCTTCCAGGTTTTATTAATTTCGCCCTTTCTGGCTTTTGAACCATAGAGAGTAACTAATGTATTTCTGTTTTTAACGCTTCTTAGAAGAGGAGCGAGTATCGGCATAGCAATACCGGCTTTTTCCAGTATAAAACCTATTCGCTTACGAGTAGAAACATTGGGGAATATTGACGCGTATTTGATGAGTTTCTTTAAATCGGTCTTATTTGACAAACTTGCTTCCCGGAAGATTTCCAAAGCCTTTTTAAGCCCTCCCACAGGGTCAGAAAAATAAACAAGATCAATAAGTGTTCTCTCCCTATCGCTCACAATAACCTGAGATTTCCTGATGTTTATCTTTTCAAGGCCATACAACCGAGTGGCCGGTATTTTAAGAAGCTTAAACACAATACCCCCGATCTCCCGTTCACGTTGAAGCGAAGTATTTAAGATATAAAATGTTTGAAATATTTGTTCCGTCAATCCGTAATAATTAAATATCGTTGAGTAACCTACGTAGTAATTACCCCCGGGGAAAAGAACCGACGGAATCAAAAACTCATTAACCTGGCTCCCCGCAGGCCCAGATTCTAAAGGCGAATAATAATAGATGCCCCTAATGATCGGCTTCAGAATTCCCTTTTTCTTAAGTTGATAAATAACCTGACGCGTCAAAAAGGATTGGCCAAAAAGCTTATCAAACTGCTCCTTAGTAATAATTGTCGCTTTCTCGTATGAAAGGCGCGCGATAACTTCTGTTTCTTTAGGGCCAAAATATTTTGCCATTTTGCTATCTCATTGTTTTATAATTTACGGTTATCAGTCATTAAACGATTATCGTAAATTTCTTATATAACAAAAAACCGAAGTTGTCAACAAAAATATCAAACGGTTTCCCTTAAAAAATACTTTATCGCAAATTAAAAAATAATGCTTATCCACAAATCGCCCGCAATAAGTAGGCGTATTTATCACTCTTCTTTTACCTTCTTCAATCGTATTTCAGTATCCATAACCGGCCCTTCTACTCCAAATGGAATCCCTAGTCCATAAGTAGGGATTAACCCATATCCACTGGGGAACATCAGTTCAACCTTGGTTCCTTCACCGATTTCCCTGATAATTAGCGGCTCGGCCGTAGGCAGATTCATATTGGGAGTAATTCCTGCAAATACAGGCTGGATAGTAGGCTGCGGAAGATTACCAGAAGTAGTAATACCTTTAAATAAAATCTGCGGCAGATCAGCCTGAGCCAAGCTTCCCTGGAATTCTTCTGGAATTACTGGTATGGGTAAATTGCCTGAGGTAGTAATATTTTTAAATAAGGGCTCAGGTAAATTCACTTCAGCAGTATTACCTAGAAAAGTTTCTACAGTAGCAACCTGAGGAAGCATTGTTTGTACGCCTGCACCAATAAATGTTTCAGGAGTAGTAACTATTGGCAACACACTCTCAAGAGTAATGCCTTCAAATTTCGGTGCAATAATAAGCTGTGGCAGATTAGTTTGAACCTGGATTCCTCTAAATTCATTTGAAGTTATTGGTACAGGTAAATTAGAAGAAGTACTAATACCTCTAAACAAAGGTTCCGGTAAATTTATTTCAACAGTATTGCCCAAGAATGTTGCTTGGGTGGAAACCTGAGGAAGATTTACATGTGCTCCCGCACCGCTGAATGCTTCAGGCGCAATCGCAGTTGGCAGTAAACCTTCTGAAGCTATACTGTGAGGCACAGCTACAGGTGCAGGCATAGAAATTACCTGAGGAACTGCTATTGGTACAGCAACCGGTGCTGCTATCGGCATAATTGCCGGGGCCATCATCACCGCAGGCATCGGCATAGCGCCACCAAAAGCCATGGGCATCGGAGCCATACTCATCCCAACCAAAGGTATGGCCATTGATTGAGTAAAGCGCGGCATATATAGATTACTTGTTCCTTGTTCTAAAGAGCCACGGATACTTGATTGGCCAAGACTATCTACAAGACGATTATCGACAAATACAAAACCCGGGATTGATCCTGAAAAAGTATAAGTACCGGTTCCTTTAACAGAGATTGAAGTCATGTCTTGCATACCACTTGCAGATAAAGTTAAAGTTCCGGTAACATTAGTATTAATCGGATTACTTTGTGTTCCGGCATAACCGGTAACAGTAACATTTAAGGTTGTTCCTCCGATCGTGCCGCTACCAGTAAGATTACCATTAATAGTCACTGTAGAGGTGCTGGCAGTAAGCGTGCCGTTTAAGGTGAAGTTAGAGGTAATAGTTAAGGCGTTGTTGCCGGTTGAGAGAGTCGCGCCACTATTAATGGTAAGGCTGACAATGGTGGTTGCAGCAGCCAGGGTGGGCTGATTAGCGGTTGATGGAATAACTACCGTATCGGTAGTTGAAGGCACAGTACCTAAGTCCCAGTTACCCGCGGTATTCCAGTCGGTTGAGACAGAACCGGTCCAGGTGAATGTTGTGCCGCTTGAGCCAAGTACCCAGTTAGTAGTTGTGCCGCTTAATGAAGAGGTACTTCTGGCAACAAGCTGTAAACCTGCTGAAGCATCATTATTGGTGACATTGACATTGTTAATGCTCTGAGTAGCTCCGGAGTTAAGTGTAAATTTAGGTATAGCCCCTGCTCCTGTATCATTGATGATGATTGGATTAGCAGCTGTGCCGGTTAGGGTCAGATCATGGGTAACGGTCTGGGTTGAGCCTCTTGTTAAAGTTAAAGTTTTGCCTGCGGTAGCAGAAGCTAAATCATAAAAGGTAGTTGAGCCGCTTAATGTCGAAGTCCCGCTTCCATCAAAGGTAACGGTGTTGGCATTCGGGGTGAATGTTCCGCTATTTGCCCAGTTGCCGGCTAAGGTTATACCATAGCTATTAGCTGAAGTTGTATCAAGCGTAGCTCCGCTGTCTATGGTTAAGTTGCCGGTCATGGCATTGGTTCCGGTCAGGTTGCCGGTTAAGTCGTATGTCTCAACGCCGGATAATTGCAAGGAGTTATAGGTGGTGGTAGTAACATTGACATTGCCTGCGGAGTTGGTGGCTGAGTATTTAACAGTAGAGGTGCCCGGGGTAAGGGTGCCGTTATTGGTGAATACCGTAGCAGTTGAGCCGGCATTGGATAGGGTCAAGGTGTATCCTGATGAGGCAAGATCAAGGGTATTATTGGCGTTAATGGTTAAGGTATCCACCTTCAGGCTAGAGGCCAGGGTGAGTTTATTATCCGCAGCTGTTCCTGAGGTCTTGCCGATGGTGACTGCGCCGATATTCTGGACTCCGGCGGTAGAATCGGTATAGGTTGCAGCAGATGTGCCGTCGAAGGTAATTGCTCCTCCCTTGGTAAAGGTAGTGCCTGCATCAAGCTGGAAGTTGCCGGCATAGGTTTGGGTCTGGGAGTTGCAATTAAGGGTACCTGCCTGCAGGCGGAAAGCGCCGTTAACATCAAGGGCTGCGCCTAATTGGAAGGTATCGGTTGTTGCGTCAGTTGAGTTAACGGTCAAGTTTTGATAATTCCAGTTAATAAGGGTATAGGTGTCGGCAGCGGAGTCGCCGTCTCCGGTATAGGTTATAGTTGAGCCAGAATTGTGGGTGGTGGTGCCGGTAATAGAAACAGTTTCGCTGCCGCGCAGCTGCAGGGTTCCGGAGTTATCAAAGTTTCCGGTTACGGTTAAGTTATAACCGCCCAGGCTTAATACCGCCCCGGAGTTGATCGTCAGGTTGTTGGTCGTGCGGTTAGCATTTAATGCCGGGTCATTGGTTACGTCCGCGATAACCACGTCATCGGTTGAATCTGGGACATAGCCGGTATCCCAGTTAGCCGCGGTAGCCCAGCCGGTATCGGTTGAGCCGTCCCAGGTAAGCGCGGGGTGGAGTTTGGCTACGAAAGCGTCTATACCGCCGTTGTGCGTGGTATCATAGGCGCCGGAAGTAACGGGAAAATTGCTGGAGGCGGTTTCCCCGGTGATATAAATATTGCCGGTAGAATCAACGGTAATGCCCCAGGCAACATCCGTGCCCTGAGAGGTTCCTGATTCGCTCAGATACGTAGAGTACAGTAAGCCGTTTCCAGTAGGGTTAAGTTTAGCCACATATGCATCGCTGCCGCTGCCGCTGTGGGTGGTATCGTAGGCGTTTACCGTAGTAGGAAGGTTAGTGGAAGCGGTATAGCCGCTGAAGTAAAGATTGCTTAAGGAATCCACAAAAACCGAGGAGCGGCAGGAGTCATTTCCGTTTCCTCCGAAATAAGTGGAGTAAATTAGGCTGTCTGCACCGCTTGAGGCAGGGTTGATTTTAGCCAGCCAGGCATCTAAACTGCTGCCGGCAGTGCTCTGGTAAGCATTTTTTACCGGGAAATTGCTGGAAAATGTGTATCCTCCAACATAGATATTCCCGGAGGTATCTACAGCAATACCCCAAGGTCCATCCGTACCGCCGCCTCCCAGATACGTGGAGTAAAGCAAGTCAGCCGCGCCTCCTGCGGCAGGGTTAAGCTTTAAGACAACTGCATCACTGTCGGCTTGGTTGGTTTGATATTGGTTTAGGGTGGGGAAGTCGGTTGAGGCGGTTTGTCCGGCAAAGTAAATATTGCCTGAGGCATCTACCGCTACGCCGGACCTAGCGCTATCATCGCCGGTTCCGCCAAGAAAAGTAGAATACACCAGGTCAGCCGCCCCTGCTCCGGCAGGGTTAAGCTTAAAAACTACGTAGTCATTAGTCCCGCCGTTGTGCGTGGTGTCGTAGGCGCCGGCAGTAGTGGGGAAGTCGGTGGCGACATCGGCAGTCCAGCCAGTAGCATAGATGTTGCCGGAGGTATCAATAGTTAAGCAATTACTTCCGGTAACTACGTCACTACCGCTTGCTCCGATGTAAGTAGAGTATAATAATGCATCTCCGGCAGCATTTATTTTGGTAATAAAAATGTCATTGCTGCCGTTACTGGAGGTATCATAGGCTCCGGCAGTGGTGGGGAAGTTGGTTGAGGCGGTATAGCCGGCAACATAAGCATTGCCTGAGGTGTCCACAGCAATAGACCAAGAAAGATCACTGCCCGATCCGCCTAGAAAAGTAGAATAAACTAAACCGGTCCCGGTAGAATTTATTTTAGTGATAAAAACATCATTTGTTCCGGCATTATGCGTGGTATCGTAAGCGCCGATAGTGGTAGGAAAATCCGTAACTACATCGACAGTTACACCGGTTATATAGGCATTTCCAGAGGTGTCGATAGCAATGGAATAGCCATAGTCATTACCACTTGCCCCTAGGAAAGTGGAATAACTTAAAGTAGTCGGATCAATGATCAGTGGATAGCGAGAATCGTATCCTTCAACCGCAAAACCGTAGCTATCCGCAGAAAGCAGGGTATAATTTGCCGCCACTTCCCGGATTTGTCCGTCTATTTCCTGGTAAGCATAGGGCCTTAATTCTTTAAGCTGTTGGCCGCCTGATGCCGTAACGATAAGGTTTCCCTGGGAATCTATGCTCAGGGTTTGACTATCGGCGTAGCCCAACCGGATATTCTGGTAGTTTGCGGATGGAGAAATAATAAATTCCGATTCCAAAAGTCCCTGTTTAGAGCTATAAGAAAGATTTATCCCCGAGTATAATTGCTGGTAGGTAAGCCGAAAATAACCGGGTATAGCAGTATGCTGCTGACTAGGGTCACTGCCCAAAAGATAGTTAAATTTGGCTTCGCTTTCTAAGTCCGCGACAATCTTCGGAGAGGGGCTAGCGCCGATAAATTCAAGCCGCAGCGGCAGCCAACGGTACACCCCCTCTTCTCCGACAACCGATTCCCTGAAAAAATTATATACCCCTTGAGAAGTGAAATAAAGCAAGCTATTACTAGAGAGAGCGTAGAATTCTATATTTTGATCAAGCAGTTGGCCGTAATTAGGGATAAAATATAACGGTAAGCGCGCCAAATTCAGACTGCCATTCCAGTTTAGCGAACCGGAAGATTTATTTACGGTTATTTTGCCGTAAATTGTTCCTCGCAAGTATGAAAGTGACTGATCGGAAGAACCAATAAAATTTATACCGGAATAGATCCAAACGTTAGGATTGTCAATTGTAAGATCCCCGTTGAGATTAACGCTAAAAGCAGAATCTCCCCCTTGTTGGTTATAGCCAAAATAAGTATAGCCTTCGGAGATAAAAGAAAGACTGCCATTAACAGTAAGCAGGGGATAATTTAATCCTTTGATTAAACCGGAAGAGATATTCAGATCTCCGAATATAATCAGGTCACGTTGTAAGGTGAGGATACCGGTATAACCGTTTAAAGTCAGGTTGTCGATGGAACCTTGAAATGCAGCATCAATGAATGAATTTTTATTTGGATTTGTGCCGGTTATGCCATCAAAGGTTACAGTATCGAATGCGGTTGGGGTAGTTCCTGTGTCCCAGTTATCGGGGTCGCTCCAGTTGGAGGTTGGGCCGTTGCCGGTCCAGAAGGGATCTAAATCAAGGTTGGTGTTGTTGCCTAAAGAAGAAGTATGTAGTGCTTTAAGCGGAGGACCGCGGATATTGTTTAAATTGGAGATTAAAGAATACTGAATATCAGTTTGGCCTAAAGGATTAATGCTCCATTGTTTGGTTGGGTCGATTGAAGTTAAGGTTAGAAGATTACCGTATTCACCTCTAAAGGTTAAGTTGTTCAGGATAGCCTGGGTAGATTCAGATTCGAATTTTACGATCTTGCCGGGTTCGGTAATGGAGAAGTTATAAAAAGTATTATTGCCGCGGACTAAGGCATCTTGACTGGATACTAATGAGACCTTGGATATTTGCGGGTTAAAGACGCCTGCGTTAATCCAATCTTTGCCGATATTATAATTAGTGTTTGCAGCATTAAGAGTAACACCGGGGTTAATGGTTAAGGAACCATAAGTTGTAATGATTGAATCTTGTAATTGATTATAGGTTACGGCTAAACCGCCTTGTTTAAGAATTAAACTTCCGGCAGAATTAATATTGGCAAGGGTGCTTGCGCCAGATGCCTGGATTGTAATGTCACCATAATTGATGGTGGATATAGTTGTATCTTTGGCTTGATAGAATGCACCCACTCCATCTAAATCACTATCCGCAAGAAGATCAAGGTTGCCGTTTTCTACTGTTAGATCAGCATTAACATTTATATCTTCATTAGCGCTAAGTATGGTATTTCCTTCTGTCTTAAATTCTGCGCTGACATTTATATTTTTGTTGCTAACGATTCTAATCACTCCCTCTTCTTCTACAACTTGAGTAGCTTTTACAATTCCGGATAAATTCACTGCGTTTTTGAAGATGTTACTTGCGGTTTGAGCAGTCATAACCACGGTAACACCTTGAACGCTTCCGGAATTAGCAACAGCATCTTCTACTGTGTTGCCGTTTAAATCAAGAACTTGGCCTGAAGTATTTTCATTAACCTCAATTGAAACTAAACCTCTCCTGTCAAAACTTACCGTAGTCTTGTCCCCTGATGCCAGATGCACGGAGCCGGCGCGAGCCAAAACAATACCAGTATTAGTTACGGCACTACCCATAAGAGCAATATTATTGCCTTCGATTGTTCCTTCATTAAGCAATTGCGCGTAGTTAGAACCCTGATGTTCAAAAAGATAATTTCCGTTTAAGAAGTTGTTAGTGGAAATGTCTAATGTAGAGGCAATCATATTGTCCACATTGACGCGAGCTGTGGGAGCAAAATAAATACCATTAGTATTCACCAAAACCCACAAACCCTGATTACAATTGATGCCGCCAAAAATGCTAGATGTAGAACTACCGGTAACCCTATTAAACATTCTACTTTCAGCTGAAGGCATAACAATATTAACCAAAGCATTAGAACCAATATTAAAAGAAGAAAAATTCAAAACGCTTGAAGCGCTTTGAGCGGTAATGGTCATAGAATTAGTGGCTTGATTGATATCAACCTGGGCGCCGGAGGCATCAGCCAAAACCGGAAGCTCATTAGGAGCAGGAATAGCAGCTTCATCAGCAAAACTAATCCCGTTTAAAGAGAAAAGAATTACTGCAGCATAAATAATTATATATGATACTTCTCGCATGCTCTTCATAGGTTAACTTATATTATAATACTTACCTCTAATCTATATTAAGTATATCATATTACTAGAGATTTGCAAGATCCCTAAAGATTGGTGTTAACTATATTTCGCACTGCAACGCAAAATAGAAACTGGCTGGGCCTGAGCCGCCGCCTGGCTCATCTCCCAAATGTTTTGCCCACTCCAACCTTAGGTTAAAATTATTATTAAAATTCATCCTTAACCCGCCGCCAATACCCATCAGAAATTTATCTTCCTTCTCCCCTGCTAAGACTTTTTTATTCTTACCGCCGCCCAGATCGAAAAAGAACACCGGCTGGATCTGACGCCGCAAAGGAATCTGCGCATTACCGATTTTCCAAGAGGAAGGTATCAGATACATCGGGAACACCCAATCAAAATTTAAATTACCCCCGGCATCAGCCAGATAATCACCTTCCGGATAACCGCGGATAGAATTCATCCCTCCTAACTGAAACTGCTCGGAAGAAGGAAGCGTGTGGCTTGCCAATTGAAAATTAGAACGCATAATACAATAGCTGCTAAACGGCATCCGCTGAGTGCGACTCATCGGCTGTTCATACTTAAAGAAAAACCCTCCTGTACCTTCCCGGCTGGATGTCGGATGGTTACGGGTAGACGCGCCTAAAAAGTTTTGCGTAGAAAAATTAAATCTCGGAGAAATATTCGACTGGCCGTAATTATCGTTTTCAATAAAATTAAATTCAAAAAATGGTATGCGCAGCTGATCGCTAGAGGTAATATCTCCACCGGTTCTTTTCTTAATCGATTTAATATCCATCCCGATTTTTGCCGTGCCTTCAAAATCATCAGACAAATATAATTCCTTGTTCAAATACGGCGTATAGATCTGGGTTACGCCGGTAATATCCAGAGCCTTATATTCTTTACCAAGTTTCATATTAAAATAAGTTATATCCATACCAGCTTCGGTGCCAAAGGTATCCAGTGGAATACTGTAACCGATGAACTGGCCGAAAGACCCTTTTGAAGAGATGGTACTAGAAAATAATTTATCGCCATGCCCGGTAACATTACTGCCGCGCAGGGTAAAAGATGAACGGTATTTACCGGTCAGCCGGGTTCCCAGATTATCTTCGGCAAAACCAACATGCCAGGGAAATTGATCTTTTACTTTTAAGGTGATATCTGAGGTTGCCGGCTCTTTACCGGCAGAGATAACCGTCTTAACCTCTGTATCGGGATTTTTATTCAGGCGCAGGATATCTCTCTGGAGTTTTCTGATATTCAGGGGATCTTTTTTTTTGAGATGAAAATACTTTTCGAAATAACTTGCCGGATTCCACTTATTGCCTTCTACATTTACATCACCCATCAAGCCTTCAACGATTCTTATTTCAACAATGCCGTCTTTAATATCCTGCTCCGGAACAAAAACATTAGTCGTCAGATATCCTTTTTGTTCATACTTTTTATTTATCTTCTCAACGATTGTTTCCAGGTCGCTAAAGGTTATTTGCTTACCCAAGTATGGCTGATAGATAGGCGCAAGATCTTCTGTCTTAACTATAGCGTTACCAGTTGGTTTTATTCCTTGAAGAAGAAATGCCGGGCCCTCAGGTACGACGGCTTTCTTTTCATCAATAACTACTTTTGGAGGCTTGGATTTTTTCTCTAAGGTTTCACGCTCGCGCTCCGCCTGCATTCTAAAACGCTCAGCCTGCGGGCCGACTTCATCACCTGAAGGCTCCGCTGCATATAATACGAAGATAGACGAGAGAATGAATAATGCGAAGATAAAAACTGCGGCTATTTTGCTAGAATTACGCATAGCTTGATGCTTAATCCTTAAGGGAAATGGCTAAATTAACTTTTTTCTAAATTCGAGATATTATAAGCCAATTTCCGTCTTATTTCAAGTTAATTTTACTCTTTTTTACTCTTTTTAAAGCGATAATTCGTCTAAATGCTCCCAGCGCGCGTAGGCCTTTTCCAGCTCAGTTGACAAAAATTCTGACCTAGCCTCAGTTTTGGCGATTTTGGCGGGATCTTGCTGATAAAAATTAAAATCTGCCAACAGCGCGTAGAGCTCTTTCTGCTCTGCCTCTATTTTTTCAATTAACAACGGAAGGTCATCAAACTCGCGCTGCTCCTTAGAAGTAAGTTTCCGCGCAACTACAGGTTTCTTAGGCCGGATAATCTCTTTAACCGTTTTAGTTTTTTCCGGAGCCACTAACGCTTGTTTTCGCTGGATTAACCAATCATCGTAGCCACCGGTATACTCATTAATTAAACCGTCACCTTCCAAAACCATAGTCGAGGTGACTACATTATTCAAAAAAACCCGGTCATGACTAACTAAAAGTAGAGTGCCGGGATATTCCAGCAATAATTCTTCCAGTAGTTCAAGGGTCTCAATATCCAAATCATTAGTCGGCTCATCCATAACTAAAACATTCGCAGGCTTGGAAAAAAGCCGCGCCAGAAAAAGGCGGTTACGTTCCCCGCCCGATAAAACCTTGACCGGACTGCGCGCCCGGTCAGGCGTAAAAAGAAACTCCTGCAAATATCCGATTATATGTTTAGGTTTACCGTTAATCACAATCGTATCAGATTCTCCGTTAATATTTTCAGCAACGCTTTTATTTTCATCTAATTCTTCACGCAGTTGATCGTAATAAGCAATTTGAAGATTTGTCCCCAGGCTTACCTTGCCCCTTTGCGGCTCAAGTTTTCCCAACAAAAGGCGCAACAAAGTAGTTTTACCGCTGCCGTTAGGGCCGATCACGCCAATTTTATCGCCGCGCATTATTTGAGCGCTAAAATCCCTGACCAAACATTTTTCGCCGTAACTAAAACCAAGTTGCGAAACCTTAGCCACCCGCTGGCCCGAAGGGTCAGCTTGCTGCGCCCGCATACGCACCTGGCCCAGCGACTTGCGCTGCTGTTTTTTTTCTTCCCTTAAACGCTCCAACGCCTTAACCCGGCCTTCATTACGGCAGCGCCGGGCTTTGACCCCCTTACGGATCCAAATTTCTTCATCAGCTAACTTTTTATCAAAATGATCCCAACGCGCTTCTTCAATATCCAGCGCCGCTTGTTTATGCTCCAGAAATGTTTGATAATCACAGGCCCAGCTAAATATTTTCCCGCGGTCAAGTTCAATAATTCTGGAGGCTACCCGGGTCATAAACATCCGGTCATGCGTAACAAAAAAGACCGTGCCCGGATAATTAAGCAAAAATCCTTCCAGCCAAAGCATCGAATCAATATCCAAATGGTTAGTCGGCTCATCCAGCAGTAAAACCTCCGGCTTAAGTACCAGCGCCCTGGCTAAAAGCGTCCGGCGTTTTTGTCCGCCGGATAACTTGGAAAAATCACTATCCGGATCAAGCTTCATCTTAGCAATAACTTCTTCGACCTGATTATTCACATCCCAGCTGTCGGTATGGTTAAGTTTATCCTGCAACACATCCAGCTGTTTTAATAATTGCGGAGTCTGTTCTGTTTGCAGGCGATGGGTTAGATGATGGTGTTGACTTAAGAGTTCGGCGCGAAATCCCAGCCCGGAGAGAACAATATCAAAAACATTTCCCGTAATATCCACCGGCACCTCCTGCGGCAGATAGGCGACCTGAATTCCTTTTTGCACAATAACGTTGCCGGAGTCAACCGGCTGCTGGCCGGTCATCACTTTCATTAGAGTCGTTTTACCGGCGCCATTACGGCCAAGCAAAGCAATGCGCTCAGCAGTTTCTAATTGCAGGTTTAAGCAATCGAAAATAAGCGGCCCGCTAAAGCCAAGATTAATTTCCTGTAAACTGATTAACGCCATTTTTTAATAAACCTTTTTATTATTATAAGTGATTATAAACCAGCCGAACTTCGCAAGGTGAGTTTATTTATTTACTTGAGAGGATATTTCAAAATTACGGCCAAACTTTTTATTCTAGCGGAGCCGGATCCGGGCTAACCTGGGCATTTTTTCTAGCCAGTTTATTTTGCAATTTTTCTTCTTTTTTCTTTTTCTGGGCTAATTCTTTCTGGTGCTTTTTAAATGAATAGTTAACTTTCATCAAAATAACCTCATTCTGTTTTAGCGCGCAGGTGGCAGCACGCTTAACTTTTATTTACTACTTCCAAGTATTAATTATAGCCGGAATACCTGAATTATCAAGAGAATTCCAGGAATCCTGAAGCACTCTTCGGGCTAGGCGACGATCTGAATTTGCTGCTCAGCGAATTCCACGGAATCTCCGGCTCGCAGCTTCCGGCGAACGCGGTTTTCAACTTGGCCGTTAACTTTAACTGAACCGGCTAAAATATATTGTTTGGCTTGGGCTCCGCTGGCAGCAAAGTCTAAGGTTTTAAGCAAATTATCCAACTCAATAAACTCCAATTTAAGTTTAAAATCCATAATCAACGCCTTTATTTTAGAAATTAAACGCCGGGTGCTTAACGATAAGCCTCAAAGATTTTTTAAGCAAGCTTTTACCGGGTTCTTGACGATGCCACGGCGATGCGCCGGATGGATGCGGCAACGCGATAAGATCAAATGAATATCCGGCTCTTTTAATTTTAAATTTACGCCCGATGATCTGATCAAGTTTTTGCAAAGGAAGAAATTGGGTAATCGCCAGCTTCCCCACAGGAATAATTAAACCCGGGCGTAAAATATCCAATTCACGTTTAAGCCAGACGGAGCAATTTATCACCTCTTCCAGCGACGGCACGCGATCCCCGCCCGTGGGCTTTTTTCCGGGAAAACACCGGCATACCGCAGCCATATAGATAGAGGCGCGAAATTGCTCTTCACTCATTCCCGCCGCCTGACTAAACCAGCCAAAAAGAGTCTTGCCCGCCGTCCAGGCAAAAGGCCGGCCAAGCTTGGGCTCTTTGTCTCCCGGGGCCTGCCCCAAAAGCAAAACTTTGCTAGCCACCGGCCCGCCACTAACCACAGGCTTATGCATCAGAGGGCATAACCGGCACTGCCGCAGCTTTTTAATATGCCGTTTAAGCTTTCTGATAATTTCCCGATTATGCGATACTAAAATCATAAAGGCCTATTTTTTATTAATCTTTATTCCGCAGTTTAAAGCTAACACTGATTATTTTAATAAAGTATTGGTTTCTTTAATGAGTTGCGCCGGATCACAGGGGAATAATTTGGATTTGGTATGCGAAAAGATTCTCTCAACTATTTCTGGTTGCAAGCCTTCAAAATTCTTAACATATAAAAGGCAGGGAATATCCATCGTGCGAGGCATATTTTTTAGTTTTACGACAAAAACATCTCCAGATATATCCCCTAGGCCAAGATTTACCAGAATAATATGCGGTAGATCAAACATTAATTTTTCGATTGCCTCTGCCCCGCCCTTAGCATAGTTGATGACAAAACCGGCCATGGCTAGTTCCAAAAGTAATTTTTCAAAAACTTCTTTATTGTCTTCGACAACCAATACCTTAACCGGCCCCTGGACCTTTTTGACTATACCGCTTATTTCGGGAGAATATTTCTTTTGCATCACCGTTTCTATTTCTTCCAAAACTTTAGAAATCTCAAACGGTTTATTGATAAAACCTTCCACTTCCAGCTCTTTAAAAACACTCCGCAACTCCTCATGCGTAGTCAGAACGATAATCGGAAACAACGGCCGCTTTTTATTCTTTAACAGCTCACTGTAAACATCCAAACCGGACATCTTAGGCATATTAATATCCAATATTAAAAGATCCGGCGGGGCTGCCTGGATCATCTCTAAGCCCTGAAGCCCGTCTACGGCCTCCAAAACTTCATAGCCTTTATTTACCAGATGAAACCCGAGAATCTTTCTAACGTCCGAGGCGTCATCGACAATCAGGATTGTTTTCTTTTTTTCCATAATTAAATATTATTTTTAAGTACCGCAAAAGCGCGTTTCAAGCGCAAGATATAATCATCCAGAAGCTCTAAGGCATCTTTTCCCTGGTCAAAATACTCGATCGCCTTAGTAACAGTATAAACTTCCTCGATCCTTAAATTTCCCGCTGACCCTTTAATAAAATGCGCGGCCTGCCTGAGGCTTTCAAAGTCTTTTTTATTTCTAGACTCATCGATTTTTACGATTGTTTCTGCTGCCTCTTGCATAAAAACTTTAAGAATATCATCATACAATTCTTGAGGTATGCCCAGCTTTGCTGCAGCCTGCTGCTTGTCTAACGGGGTTCCGGCAGAAGAACTGCGGAATTCATTTTTTTGCAAATATCCGTTGACGATATTAACTAGCATTCCAATATCAAAGTCTTCACTGATAAAACCCTGGGCGCCGAACTCTGCCACAATTTTCTCCATCTCCTTATCCGGTTTAGCCGACATAAAAACAACCGGAATAGGCTTAAGCAAGACGTCTTCTTTAAAGATCCGGCAGATCTGGCCTCCATGCATACCCGGCAGGCCATAATCCAGCAGAACCAGGTCAAAACTTTCCGTTTGAGCTTTTTTAACCGCATCTTCGCCTGTCTCGACGATGGAAACGAGAAAATTTTCTGATTCCAACAGATTACGCATTATGCTGCCGATAGATTTACTATCCTGAACAATCAAAATTTTAGCCATTCTCTACTTATCCTTCAACACCTTTTCAATTTTGGTTATAAGCTCATCATGCCCTATCGGCTTAGTCAGAAAATCCGCTACACCCAGCCCAAACATTATAATTTTATCCTTTTCCGTATCCAAAGCGGTGAGAGTTATAATCGGAATATGCCTTACCTCGGGGTCATCTTTTAACATTTTACAGGCCTGGGCTCCGTTAACTTTAGGCATCAGGATATCCATTAAAATAATATCCGGTTGGAATAACTTTACCAGCGCTATGATGTTGCCTGCATCCGACATCGTTTGGACTTCATACTTATCGGTATTCTCCAAATTAAGCTTAAGCATCTTCAGCAAATCCAATTCATCATCGACAACCATCACTTTTTTCTTTTTCATATTAAGCTATCTCCTTCTCAGGTATTTTAAAAATAAGGGTAAATTTTGCACCCTTTCCTTCCTGGCTCTCAACACTGATCAATCCTTGATGGCTCTCCAATATGCTTTTGGCTACTGAAAGCCCTAAACCGGTGCCTTCCCGGCGGCTTTTAGAGGTAAAAAACGGATCAAATATCTTAGCGATAACATCCTTGCCTATACCTGCACCCGTATCTTCTATTTCCACAATTAAAGCCTCTTCTTTCAATCTAAAAAAATCATTATTTCTGTTGCCAATTCTATTTCCCGGCGTTTTCAACTCTGACAGATAAGAACGAATATAAAACTTCCCGCCGCCAGGCATGGCATCCGCGGCATTATCGAATAAATTAATAAACACCTGCTCTAATCTTCCTACGTCGACAAGCACTTTAGGCATAACTTCTGCTAACTCCAACACGCACTCTACAGAATTAAGCTTGAGCTTATGCTGCACCAATACAATAGAACTCTTAATTATAGTATTAACGTCCTGTAATCCCACTTTCAGCTCCTGAGTCCTGGAGAAATCCAGCAGCGCGCGCACAATGTTATCGGCTCTTTGTATGCCATCCTTCATCATTTGCAGCACTTCCAAATTATCCTTAGTTTTAGCCGGTAACATCCTTTCAAAATAATTTATCCCCTGCAGCAAAATACCCAGAGGGCTTTTAACCTCATGCGCAATGCTCGAGGCCATCCTGCCTACAGCCTCCATCTTCTCAGAATAAATAAGCTGGGCCTGGGTATCCTGTAATGCCATCAAACTTTTTTCTAGTTTCCCCCTGATCTGATTATTATCATCCAACATGCTAATCATGATCTCATGAGATTTTATCTCTTTTTTAAGCGCCTGGTTCAATTTATCTTGCGCCTGCCTGCGCTCGGTAATGTCCCGCACAATATGCACCAATCCGATAACATTATGCTTGGCGTCAAAACGCGGCATAGCCTTGATCTCGATAAATTTATTCAGGTGAGGTTCAAATATCTCGCTGGTAAAAGTTACACCTGTCTTTAGGGTCTTGCAGCTTGGGCACTCCTCAGGAGGACATTCTTTACCATGATAAGATTTAAAACATTTTTGGCCTAAGATATCTCTTAGTGCTATCCCTAAGTTACTCTCGGCTGCTTTATTGGCAAGAATAACATTAAAATTAACATCATGAATCGTAATCATATCATTTATGGAATTAAAAGAATCCTCCCAATCTTGTTTTGCCTCCAGCGCCTTTTGCTCAGCGAGTTTACGGTTTTCCACTTCCTTAAGCAAAGAACTCCGGGAAACCGTAAATTTGTTAAGTTCTTCGGACATCTTATCAAAAACATTGGCCAAATCTTCAAACTCATCGCCGGTTTTTAAGTTTATTTTATAATCTAACTCCCCCGCGGATAAACGCAGCGCAGCCTGGCGGATTTTTTCTAACGGAAAAATAAAAACAGCTTTAATAATATTTCGCATAAAGACCATGATTACTGAGAAAATAATCAACGCTATAATTAATTTGATACCAAAGATCATATACAATGGTAAAGAAACCTCGGCTAAATCTTGAGTTACAACAACTAACCAATTAATTCCACTCGCTTTAAAGGATGGGCTTTTAATCTTGGCTGCGGCAGCCAAAGACATTACTTTTGAATAGCTGTCTTTAATAACCATAAAGCCATTTTTGTTTCTTAACAACCTATCCAATTCAATACCCGATAGCCCTGAATTGGTCATGGGTTCTAAGCCGAAATGATAAATTACGTTCCCATGTTCATCAAGTATCGCTACACGCCCGGTTTTACCGAATTTATATTGCATAAGCGGCTTTAGAAAAACAGTAATATTCAATATGGCCTTTGAAATGCCAATGACTTGTCCTGTTTCATCATGAATCAGAATCGCTATGGCATTTCTTATTTTTCCGCCGGACTCCAGCTCAACTTCGCCAAAAAAAACGTCATCTGTACCGCTTTTATTGGCATTTTGCCACCAGCTTTCATCCGCCTGATAATAATCGCTCGTTTTGCCTGATGCAGCTACTAATCCGCCATATTTATCCGTAAAAAATATTTCCTCGATGACTACATTACGCCCTACCTGTTCTTTTAATTCCTGACTTAAACGAGAACTTAAAATTTCCTGAACCAGCTTACTGTCCTTGGTATTAATCCACTGCTCATCCCTACGCGCCATATAATCTTTAATAATTTTTGGTTCCCAATTTACATAACGCAAATTCGCTTCTTTAATCGAATCCTGCCACCAAAGATCAGCCACGCGAGATCGTATATTTTTAATTTCATTCTCAATTTGCTGTACGATAAAATCGGAAAATAATTCCGCGTCCTGTTTTTGCATTTTCCCGACAGTATTAAAACGCATATCTCGCACACTAATAAAACCTACTATTAATAAACAGGCTACCATAACACCGCTAGCCATAATCATTAGCTGCGTAGCTTTTTTTATAATTTTTATTTTTGTCATAATTTAGATTCCTGCAATAACCGCGCTTCTACCGAAACTATTCGTTGCTACCCCCCCCTAATTCCGCCAGCTTATTTTTAAGCTCCACTATCCGCTCTTCCCTGCCGAAACTTGCCTTATAAAAAACTTCCAATTCCCGTAAACGCTTTTGCCACTCTTCCTCTAATTTTATGCGCTCGGTAATATCAATAGCAAAAACAATAACCCCGATTATCTTTCCATCTTTATCCCGGTAAGGCACTTTATCAGTCTGGACCCAGCGCTTCTCCCCAGAGGCTATTTGCATTAATTCGATTATGCCTAATTTAGGCTTGCCGGAATTCATCACCTCCAGGTCATCCTGATAATAATGCTGGGCTTCTTCGGGAAACAAATCATAAAGCGACTTTCCCTCTATTTCCTCAATACTTCTGCCCATCGAATTCGCGGCAAACTGGTTAACGCGTAAAACATTATTTTTAGTATCCTTATACCAGATCATCGCCGGCACAGAATTAAAAATAAGCTCGAGTTCATTAACTAAATTATTCACCAGCTCATCGGTCTTTTTACGCTTAGCCTCAATTCTTTCAAATTCCTCTAAACGCTTTTGCAATAATTTTATTTCTTCGCTAAGCTGGTCTTTATTTTTATCTTCATCTGGCATAGTTTTCTTTCTTTAGTTTTATTTACACTTGGCTTATCTTTCTCTATCAAGTATTAACCGTAATCCGCGTTGCCAACAACCCCTGAAAACTCTGATCAAAATATTCGATCGTAACGTAATCTTGCACCTGAAGTTCTCCTAAGACCAGAGAATAGCCGCCTTTAGTGATCTGGGTATCTCGCGAAATATTAAATACCATCTCGTCAGCAATGCTGCCCAAAAAGATTATTCTAATTGTTAGGGATGAACCAACCCAATTTACAACAGCTATCCTACCGCTAACAGTCGAAACCTTCTGCTCTTGGGATTGTTCAGAACAATAACCTGTCCGAAAAGGGAAAGCTACTAACAAAAAACCTAAAAGAATGATTTTAACTGCGAGCATGGTAAAATAGAGATTGGTTCTATTTGCTGCTAATTCTTGATCAAACTTCTCTGTATTTATAATAGTAATTATAGGCTCAATAGCTTGGTATTTCAAGTCTTTTGGCTT
>ERZ1292640.186-Hain-H43-02um-R1-186-length-50698-cov-5_pt2 | contig 45428 bp, 40 predicted proteins | sample MGYA00564404_ERZ1292640 | MGnify/ENA primary metagenome ERZ1292640 (study PRJEB36523, sample SAMEA6512636) | groundwater metagenome | collected 2019-01-08 | study: AquaDiva: Metagenomics assemblies of 32 groundwater samples | reverse complement strand
CGAAAACACTTCTGTCGCGCTAAGCCCGGATGCATCCGCGTTAAGCATCATATTTGACAATTACTCAGCCGAAGCTGGCAAACAGTCGCCAGGGCGCAAGCAGTCTGATTCCAGCCAATGCCTGGTTTATATCATGATGAAACTACCGGCAGGCGTCAGTATCGGGATAGCCCGCGCTGATTATCGTGGTTTTATTTCTTTGCCTGCAAAAGGTAATGGCGAGGTAAGCGCAAGCTTGGGATTCTTGCACCAACCATATTATCTTGCATCAAACCATATGAAGCAGCGGTTTACAGGGCCCATTGATGAAAACTTCCAACTTTCGCAGAAAATAAAATCTCCCCTCTGGAGCAAATGCGGGGGCAACGTTTATCTGATGCTGCAAAGCTCACTTAAAGTTAAATCCAATAGCCATCGCGAGCAAGCGCTAGCGATTATTGACTCGCTTGACATATCTCACGAGCAGGGCGCGACATATGAAATCGTCAAACGCCGTTGTAATAACAAGATTCACAGATAACCAGCGCCATATTGACAATAAAATGTCAGTCCATTTTTGATACCAGTCCTTTTCCGCACTGCAATGTCTTGCCTGTAAAAATCCCACTAATCCTTCATAATCCCTCGTAAGAATTAATATTTTTTAAAAATATCCAAGATGGCATCCGTGTTGCTTTCGGGGCAGTACATATTCGGGATGTTCCCGAATGGGGTAGTTAAAAACAAATACAGACTGGGGGAAAAAATGAAAACACTCGTTTCTTTATTGTCGTTCATGCTGGCCTCTCAAGCAATGGCCGATGACACCATATGGCTTGGCGAGCCATCTTACGGAGGCAGCGGGTGTCCGAGAGGTTCTGCTTCGGCCACGCTAAGTCCTGATGCAAAAAGTCTGAGCATTCTCTTCGATCAATACACTGTCGAAGCAGGCGGATTTACCGGAAAAAGGCTAGACAGAAAAAGCTGTAACGTAGCCATACCCGTGCACGTACCACAAGGTTTTAGTGTGTCCGTCATCGGGATTGACTACCGCGGATTCAACAGCCTTCCTTTTGGATCGCGGTCGCAGTTTAATGTCGAATACTTTTTCGCCGGAACCCGTGGGCCGAGATTCACACAAAACTTCTCAGGCCCCCAGGACAGTGACTATCTTATTGAAAACGACCTAATTGCAAGAGGTCTGATCTGGTCACGTTGCGGAGTGGACGTCATCCTGCGCTCCAACTCCAGCATGTTGGTCATGACCAATGGCCGAAGCGAACAGGCGTTTTCCAGCGTTGATAGCATGGATGTCGACGCCGGCATTATTTATCACTTCCAATGGAAGACCTGTAACTGACAATCAACCAAACCACACCCCGTCATCTTGGCCTTTCAATAGGCGGTCAGGATGACGGGGTTGACTATTTGAAAGACGGCAGGCGTGCTTGCTCTATGCCCTGCTTTCGTGTAAATCATCAAGATCACCATGGACCCGTAGCTCAGTTGGATTAGAGCGTCAGACTACGGATCTGAAGGTCGGAGGTTCGAGCCCTCTCGGGTCCGCTTTGGTGAAACAAACTAATCGCTGGTCAGCACTCATCACGCCTGAGCGCGTGGGGACTAGATAAGATATTTTAAAATATTATGGATAAGATATATGGATAAATCATTTAACAATAACAATCTTGAAACACTGCTTTTGTTAGCCTTGCCCGCTTCAGGAAAATCAGAGGTACGCAAGTATCTTGCTGGACTTAGCGAACAGGAATGCCATCGGGATTTCCACCTAGGCCCCACGATTCAACTGGATGATTTCCCTTATGTGCATATGATGAGGTGTATTGACGAACAGCTGGCACTGTTAAATCAAAAACGTATTTTCTTCAACAATTCTGACAAACCCTTCCGCGAGCCAAAAGACTGGGGAACATTGATATCGCTGATAAACGAAGATTATGCTGATCTTATTGAAAGAAAAATCGTTAAATCAAACTCTGCCGCTTCTTGGCTTATGGAGCGCTTTGACAGATCAGCCCGCAAAGTCGGCATCCCTTACAGATTAGCCACACTGGATGACAAAGTACGAGCCGTAGTTGCAGAAAAAATTGAAACCGAAGCAGCAGAAATGCTACGCGAAAGGAATATACTCTGCCATACTGATATTTCCGGCAAAACTGTGGTTATAGAATTCGCCCGTGGCGGGCCTCATGGTTCAAACATGCCTCTTACTGAACCATTTGGTTATAATTATTCCCTAAGCAAGCTCTCACCAGCAATTCTTAAGAAGGCACGCATATTATACGTGTGGGTCACCCCTGAGGAATCACGGCGAAAAAATATCGAACGGACCAACCCGAATGATCCGGGTTCGATCCTACATCATGGTGTACCAATGGACGTTATGATGAATGACTATGGTTGTGACGATATAGAGTGGCTTGAGAAAACCGCGCGTCGTCCTGGAACTGTTTCGGTACAAGCCAGCAGCACGGTTTTCGACATCCCCATAGCCAGATTTGACAACAGAGTGGATAAGACATCCTTCGTGAGAAACAATCCCACGCAGTGGAAAAAAGATGAAATATGCGCGTTACATGATGGTTTAAAAGGCGCTCTACAAAAACTTTCTTGAGCTACGCCTCTTCCAACGCCCTCAGCTCAGAGTCTGTGTGTCTAAGCCGTGACGAAAGCGCGTGCGCCAGGCGCTCGAACACCATCCCTGGCAAAGCAGGGTACTTTACCGCCACGTCATTGAATTTTTTTCTAGAAATAGCATAAAGATCAGTCTCTCCGACAGACACTGCATCGGCGGATCGGATTCCTTTATCAAGAAAGGCCATGTCCCCAAAAAAATCCCCTCTAGAAAAGGTTGCCAGATGATGACTTTTTTCATCCGTCAGAGGAAGCATGATCTTGATAGTTCCTCTCCTGATGAAAAAGATTTCATCGCCCTCATTCCCCTGATTAAATACCTTTTCATCTTCCCTATAGTGGCGCTCATCCAAACATACGGACAACAGCTTTAAAGCATCCATAGGCAAACCATCAAACAGATCTATTTCATTGATCGACAAAAGTGCTTTACCCTGTTCAACCAGGCCGGATCCTTCTGTTAAGACCTGATCCTCTACCCACTCAAGGGCGCTATCGATCTCTTGGAAAATCTTTACGTTTGTCATCGGCTTAACAATCCCAACCTGGTCAAAATAACGGCGTAAGTTCTGTCCTGTCGGAAGATTCCTAGGAAGATCGGCAAAAACAAGGCATCCGTTATTTTCAGTCAGTTGCGCTGCAATCTGTTCCAACATATGAGCGGCGGTAAAATCAACTGACTTAATCCGGCGCATGTCAATAATCAGATATTTGCTTTTCTCAAGAAATGGCTCGATCTCGCTAAAAAACTGGTCAGTGGTACCAAAGAAAAGCGACCCCTGCAGCTCAAATACGGCTACCGCATCTCCGTTCTTTTCAAGAAGCTGCATCTCTGAGCGCAGCCGGCGTTTTTTTGAAAATGTTTTACTACCCAGTGTTTTCCTGCGAACAACGGAACCCTGTATCTGATCTCTTAGGAAAAGCAAAATAGCCAAACCAAGACCAACTCCAGCGGCGGCGATCAAATTCACACTGACAGCAGTTACAACCACAGCAGCCACGACTACAAAATCAAAAAAAGTGGATCGCTGTCGCAGCAAGCGCAAGCTGTTTCGATCAAGCATCCTGAAGGCGACTACTATAAGAATCCCAGCAAGTGCTGCTACCGGCACCCACGCCACCAACCTCCCGAACAGAACAAGTGTCAATAATGCGAAAACACCTGCAAAAAATCCAGACAGACGCGTCTTTCCACCACTGCTGATATTAACAAGAGTTGCCCCCATCGTACCGGCGCCGGGCAGTCCCCCCACCAAAGATGATGAAATATTCCCTATGCCTTGCCCTATTAATTCACGGTTAGAATTATGCCTGCTCCTGGTAAGGGCATCCACAATCACACAAGTTTTTAGAGTGTCTATTGAAAGTAAAACAGCCAGCGTAAATGCCGGCACAACAACATAGCGTAAGTTAGCCATGTTGATCGAGTTTATTGAACTCCACCGGTCCGTGAACGCTCCCAAAAAATCCACCATGCTTGGGACATTTATTTTCCCGATAACCATATTATTCGCATGTAGCGAACTTAATTCTGGAATAAAAATCGCCAAAACAAAGTACGCAAGAACACCGCTGGTTAAAGCGAGTATGGCTGCAGGAACCACTTTCGTGATTTTTGGAGCGATGATCATTGTTGCTACAGCAGCACCACCGACAGCTATGCCTGGCCATTTCCAAAGATCAGGAGATATCATGCCGCTAAAGATGGGCGTACCTTTGGGGAGTCCAAGTAACTTTGGGATCTGCCCGGACAGAATAAGAAAACCAACACCGCTGAGATAGCCGGCAACTACAGGATATGGGATATATTTAATGAGCTTCCCACCGCCGAGGGACCCAAACAAAAACTGGAGAAAACCGGAAGACACCGTAACTACCGTCATAAGCAAAACAGCAATTCCTGGCGTCACCGCCGCGCTGTTATCCTGACTCACAAGCTCAGTGGTCAACGCTACAAGGACAGCAGCGGCAGGAGCGCACGGCGCGCTTACCAAACGAAGCGTCCCACCCAATAACGGACTTACAAGACCTAGCGCTATTGCTCCAAGAATCCCAGCCATAGCTCCCTGTGCTAGAAAATCAGCGCCAAACGGTCCATACACTATAAGACCGAATGCTATAGCCGATGGCAGAGCCACCAACATGGATGCGAGTCCACCGAACAGATCGCCTACTACTTTATTTGTCTCAGTATCTTTTATCGTTGTTGCGTCAGCTATGCTCACTTTAAACTCCTGTTATTAATGTGACTAACCATTCACAACTGCAACATGGTCGTCAAGCAATGCCATAAATGTACTCTGCTTTTCAGGGAACAAATCAGCGGCTTTCGCTATAAGCTCATTTACAAGTTCCTGCTTGTCATTAATTTTTGCGGCATTTTTTATTGCTATTTTATAAAGCTTGTCATCATGAATACCATCACCAATCAACTTCAACGAGCGCTCCAATACAGCACTTGCGACCGCGGTCCGCTCAAAACATTCTAATTCAGCTATTTTAACTTCTCGATGATCGACAAGTTCCGGTGGGATCCTAGACAAAAAATCATCTACTTCGGACTGAAAACCTCCGGCTATCAAGGCGTAAAGGATTTTCTTCAGTATGGCGGCGCTTCCACCACAGTATAACTCCGCCTTTTTTAAGGCATCAAGCCCGCGTGCGCGATCATTCTTGCTAATTAATCTGATCCCGTAAACAACAAGCCCGGCAGCCAGACAAGCAGCTCCGCCCGTATCGTCCTTAAGTAAAAATTCTCCATATCTTGCATAATCTATCACGCGCTCAAATTTGCTGTTGTATATGGAAAGTTTAACTAAATAAGGGATCAGCCGCAGCGGCATGGATTGGCTGCGCATGATCCTTTGGGCTAGAACATTGGCTTTGCTATACGCTCCGCCTTCACATAGCACGCCAATCTGCTCAATCATGCAGCGCTCATGTGAATGATTCAGCTCTAAACACGACTCAAAACACCTGATCGCCTCATCAAGCCTGTTGAGTTTATGATAAATCAAACCTTCTTGATAATATGCAGATGAATTTTCTTCGCCGAGATTCCTGGCAAGACTAAGTATTCTTATGGCCTGTTCATAATATCCACCTTCCGCGAATTTTTTTGCGGAATTTACTGCTTGATAATACGGAGTTGTCCCCAGTTTTTCCGACAGTACGCCGACCACGGTCCTCTTGATCGTGCTGAAGTTAAATGGCTTCGATATAATTCCATCCACAAATTTTTCAGCTTTCGCGTCAAGCGTTATTCTGACATTGCCATTCGCGATGATAAAAAACGCATTCGGCTTGTTTAGCGCCGTATTTCTAAGATAAACATCGAGCAGCTCCCAGTGTGGTTCCCCTATGGATTCAAAATCAACAAACACTATTTGATATTTACGACTGTCGAGCAGTTCGGTGGCTTTATCAACTCTGCTGACCATTTCAATTTGTTCATGCGGGACACCGACATGCCGCAACAGCGCTCTCACGCTTCTTCTGCTAGAGTAGGAATCGACTATGAGGTAATTATATCCGCCGAATTGTTGCCGGATGTTTTTTTTTCGTTCAGCGAGATCCTGCTTATCTGGATCGTTTTCTCTGATAAACTTATTAGGTGCCAACATTCACCACCGTGAGCCTTTGCCCCGCAAAGATCCTGTTCGTCTGCAACTTGTTTATTTTTCTCAATCTTGAAACAGCGATCCCGTATTTCTTTGCTATACCGCTTAGCGTTTCACCACGTCGTACTTTATGAATATTTGCGACTCTGCTTATCGCATGCTCTAGGCCATACTCACGGTTGTTTTCTTGGCTAAGTTCTCGAGTCGCCAAATTGCGCTTTAAAACAATCCGCGCAACTGGTCCGTTCGGAAGCCATATTTTGCTGGTTCTTATATCTGCAGGGGTGCGGTTTTTGATTAATTGCGGGTTAAGAGCCTTCACGATTTCGTATGGAACATTTAGCTGCCTGGCTATTTCACGTAGATGTGTTTGGGGTGGCACTTTTTTTCTCGTTAAATCAGGCAATTTTTTATTGTTTAATTCGTTAAATCCGTATTTTTCAGCATTCCTACCTATTATAACCGCGGCCAAAAATTTTGGCACATAATCAACAGTTTCTCTTGGTAGCGCATCCTTTTGTATAAGATCCCAAAAATCACGCGTACCACCTTCCTGTTCAATCGCCCTTCGAATCCTACCTTCTCCGGCATTATATGCTGCTATAGCAAGATACCATGATTTAAATTCCATAAAAAGGTCTGAAAGGTACCGCGCAGCTGCTTCAGTCGCAAGAATCACATCACGTCTCTCATCTAAATACCTATTCACCTTGAGACCATATCGTACACCGGTACCCCGGATAAATTGCCATATGCCGACAGCTTTTTGTCTTGAAACAGCATGTGGCGTGTACCCGCTCTCAATCATGCCGAGATAAAAAATATCACGTGGCACACCGTGTTTTGCGAGCACTTGCTCCACCATGGCTTTGTAAAACGAGCCGCGCTCCAAAAAAGTTCTGAACCGTGCACGATCCTTGGTTGAAAAGTACTCAATCCACCGCTCGACTCGTGCATTAACAGTCAATGGGATGGCAACGTGCGGTGACGGATCGATTTCCGCATCGGCGTCTTGCAGTTGTTTTATTATTTCTTGGAGCTTTACGCTTGGCTCATAGTCACTTTCGCGTATGACAGTCCCCTGTGTCGCGCAAGCGCTTGTCACTAAAACAAGTAGAAGTAAAAACCGCACTACTCACCTCATCCTTGAGACAGCGGTATAGAAATAGGTCCTTCCATGGACCCTTACATCGCTATTACTACTAAAGAAAATTATGCAGCACCAAACAGATAGGCGCAAGTATGGCTATAATTTTTTATCCGGTGTCAAAAAATAATCACCATTAACTTTGCTGACGGAATGAATTGAGCACCTTACGTCTGAGACTTTCTTTATAATCCCTGATCTTGTCTAAAAGCGGCATTTTCCAAGCGGGCTTGTTTGCTTCACTTGCACCAAGAATTTGCGTCGCAAGCAACCCGGCATTCCATGCATTACCGATCGCCACCGTGGCAACCGGAATCCCCTTCGGCATCTGCACGATCGATAACAGTGAATCCTGGCCGCGGAGTGGCTCCGTTGCGATTGGCACGCCTATTACCGGAAGTTCCGTCAATGCCGCAATTATTCCGGGCAAATGTGCGGCCCCGCCAGCTCCAGCAATGATAACACGATAACCTTTTTTGCGGGCTGAACTAGCGAAAGCAATTGTCTCCGTTGGCGTACGGTGAGCTGACATGACGAGAATATCATAGCCGATATCAAATAATTTCAACGCTTCAGCTGCATCACGCATCACTGGAACATCTGATGCGCTACCGGCGATTATGGCGACTGGTGTGGCGAGGCGGCTTCCCTTGCTGTTTTTCTTGCGATCTTTCATACTATCCTTTCATTTACGTTTTAGCAGCTTTCTTATCTCATTCCAACCTAACGTATTCAGAATATCGCCAGGCTCAAGCCAACCACGCCTGGCCTGCTGAATACCAAAGCGCATAAAACCAAGTTCCGCCTCGCTGTGGGCATCAGTCGAAACGACTACTTTCACACCGTGATTTTTTGCCATCTTACAATGAACGTCGTCAAGATCAAGACGCTCCGGCTGCGCATTAAGCTCAAGGAAACAACCACGCTCTTTTGCTGCCACCAGGATGCGTTCGATATCAATCTTATACTGAGGCCTGCTGCCTATAAGTTTTCCGGTCGGGTGGGCGAAAATATTGAAGTAAGGATTGTCCATCGCACGGATTATCCGCTCTGTTTGCTGCTTTTCTGTGAGGTTGAATTTATAATGAACCGAGCACACGCGCACATCAAGTTCCTTTAAAATATCATCTGGCAAATCAAGTGAACCATCTTCTAAAATGTCTACTTCCGAGCCCTTTAATAATATTAACCCGTCGGATTTCTCATTAAATTTATCAATCTTCTTGATTTGCGCGGCCAATCTCTTTGGATCAAGCCCCCTTGCGACGGTCAGCCGTTTGGTATGATCCGTTATCGCCAGGAATGTATACCCACGGCGCTTCGCAGCCATCGCCATTTCTTCGGGCGTGTTGTGGCCATCTGTTTCCACGGTATGCGCGTGAAAATCCCCTCTTATGTCCTTTTCCGTGATAAGCCGAGGAAGCCGGCCTGACAAAGCGGCTTCGATTTCTCCTCTATTCTCCCGCAGCTCGGGCTCTATATATGGCAGTCCGATCTTACCATAGACCTCCTCTTCCGTTCTTCCAGCTATCGCCTTATCCCTCTTAAAAACACCATACTCATTAACTTTAAGACCTTTCTTTATCGCGATACTCCTGACCGCTATATTATGTGCCTTTGAACCTGTGAAATACAAAAGAGCTGAACCGTAACTGCTTTCCGGAACAACCCTGATATCAACTTGAATACCGTTTTTTAAAAGAACGGTTGCGCGCGTTCCGCCTTTAGCTAGAATTTTATTAACTCCATCATACTTAACAAGCTTATCCATTATCGCTGGCACCATCGTGACCGCTGGATTGGGCCTGGTAAATGTTACCAATATATCCAAATCACCAACGGTTTCCTGTTTGCGACGGCAACTTCCGGCTATAATGGCATTTTTTATATTTTTAAAATTTAATATATATTTAATATAATCATCGGCGATCCGTCCAGCGACATCTATGCCAAACCGTGATGGTTCATTCTTTTTCCTGTCAATCTCATCCAGGATGGATCTCTCGAGCTTCGGCCCGATCCCGCGCAGCTCTTTTAACTTGCCATCTTTTATTATTTTATCGAGATCTTCAATGGTTTTTACTTTAAATTTTTCATGAAAAGCCCTGACTCGTTTTGGCCCGACGCCGTGGATCTTCAATAGAGCAAGAAGACCCGGTGGTGTTCTGTCAGAGATTTCCTCCAAAGCCGCGAGTTTCCCGGTTGAAATAATCTCCATTATCTTCCCGGCAAGATCCTTGCCTATTCCAGGTATCTCGGTAAGATCACGCCCTTTTGAAACCATGTCGGCGAGTGGTTCTGGCAAAACATCCAATGTCCGCGCGGCATTCCTGTATGCCCTAACACGGAACTGATTGGCACCTTCGATTTCTAGCAGATCAGCCATTGTTTCAAAAACCGATGCAACATCATTGTTTGAAACGGTCATATTTAAACATCCATTTAGACGCGTTAAACCACGCTGTTAAAAATATGTCCAAGCACATAACTCTCAATATAATCAGCGTCCGTTTTGGAGATCCTTGCGAAGTCAACGCCAATCCTGGCTGATCCAATTGCCTTGGCAGTAGAACCGATAATGTTGCGGACCTCGACGTCTGTCACTATCTCTCTGCCCATAATGCGGAATTCCAACCGCCGGATAAACATCCCGCGCTTATACACTGCTGCCTCTTGTTTTGACTCAACCATGAACGAAAGACCGCGCTGGCTTACGTCTATAAGGCGTTTTTTTAGAGGCTTGTTTTGATTGTTTTTAAATCGCACATAAATTTCATACGCATTTGGAATGGAATATCTAGCGGCGCCCCTGCGCTGCAACTTAAACACACATGTCGGCAGAGTGAAGGTAAAATGCTGCTGGTCTTCGCCTTTAAACTCAATTGCCGCACCCACGATAGCTTGGCCCTTTAGGTAGACCAGCATCAGGCATTCTTTTATGTTCCCTGGCATTTTAGCGCCTCGTGGCCGGACAACTTGTAACCTTTCTTCACTCAGCCCCCCGTCCAGAAGGGCCGATTCAAATCTTACATGGTCTTCCGTAACACCGCGCGGCCGGATGGTGATCCTGGAATTGTCCACGCACGCATGGGTCAGGATCCTTTTTATTTCGCAGGTTTTTTTAATCAGTTTAAAGCAGGTCGCAATTTCTTTCCCGGCAAATGACGATATTAATCTGCGTTTGGCCAAGAGAGCCTCCAATTATTTTATGATAGTTTCAAATGATTTGATATTTTGCTAACCTTTTCAACTGGAATGTCCACGCATAAGAAACAAAACATAAAACAAGCAAGCATCAAGCTTATACTTCTGTTCCAATTCATCGGAACCACATTTGTAGCAATAGCACCTATTTTAGACGGATCTCTCACACTGGATAAATTCTTCCACGACATTACTTTTTCAAAAGAAGTAGCGATAATCGTAATGGCAATCGGCGGATTTCTCGTGGCATCCGCCACTTTAATGATGGGAAAAAATTTCGCGGTAAAACCAGTTCCAAGAAGCAAAGCAAAGCTTGTCATAAGATGGCCATTCAGCTTTATTCGAAACCCGGTTTATGATGGCGTTTTTCTACTCTCAGGGGGTTGGGCACTACTTTGCCGATCCTGGCTTGCAGCTATTGCTACATCAGTGCTTATTGTTATCCTTTATAGAAAGGTCCTTATAGAGGAATATTTTCTCCGACATAAATTCGGTCAGGCATATATAGATTACACAAAAAAAGTTGGAAGATTTTTTCCTAAACTACATGCAAAATCCCGGATAAATTCTTCTGCGTTTTAACGTGCCCGTGGTTTAAACACGATTGGAACAAGAACCACCAACACGCCGAATCGCGCCACGGCAGCGATAACCCATAGGATCCTAAATCCACCCCACGGAGTCAGCCATTGCGCTATGTTTCCGCCAATCATGCTGCACAAAGCGCCGGATAAGCCGTTGGCTGCCGCGATCAGCGAAAAATAAGCTGTGTTTTCTTTTTTCGGACAAACATTAAAAATCAACTTGGTCATCAAAAGCCCAAACCCAGCCCACGCCATCCCATTAAAAAAGAATTCCACTGGCGCAATCATCTGAATGATACTTGCCGACGGAATCACATATGGAAGCGGTGAGACCGCTATTATTGACCCTACCAACCATACAGCGCGGGATGGTTCAATGAATCGGTCCAGATATTTTCCCCAATAGCCGCTGGCCAGCAGACACCCAAGGTTTGCCATCATCGTCCAAAACGCAACGGCGGACATTGAAATGCCCAACTCCTTGGTGAAGTAATACGGGAAGTATGGACCGGCTATGGAGGTGGCCCCGTTAAACATGGCCCAAAATAAAAGAAGCCTACAAAAATCGGGATTGCTGAAAGGTTTACGGAAAAGATCCTTTCTAACTCTTGCTGTTTTGCAATGTGATTTTAAATCAGGAACTTTTTGTAACAAATAAGTCGATAGAAAAGCCGAGGCGATCGCGAAAACACCCACCACACCATATCCAATAAAAAAACCGCCGGGCTTCCATCCCACCCATATCGCGCCAAGCAGATTGGCCACAATAAGTGCTGCCATGCCATAGCGCTGCCGGCCTCCAAAAAAACGTCCCTGGAAACCTGATGGAACCAAACCTTTCATCCACGACATCCAGGCCACTGAGCTGGCATTGGCTATGAGAGCTGAAGTGCAGCCAACCGCCACAAGCAACAGAAACCAAGCTTTTTTTGGAAAAATGTAGCCATATTTGATCTGAAGGATGCCTAATACGATAGCTGATAAAACTGGCAGGACCCAAAGGCACCGGGCGATCGCGGCAACCCATAGAGTGTATTTTCTTAGGGATAAAAAATACCCACACATTACGGCCCCGATTAATTGGCCAAAAGCTCCTATCCACGGGATCATCGCAAGTACCGTGACCCATGCGACCGGAACGCCTAACTCTCCCGCCAGTCCGCTCAGATATGTCGGGCCTATCCATGTTTCGTATGCAACCGCGAAGGCGCCTTCCCACCAAAGAATGAGAAAAACCAATCTAAGACCGGATCGTTTATTTGATTTCCTAGGCGACATTTCAAGAGAGAGAATCAGAGCACTCTTTCATCAGTTTTTCGATAATTAACTGCGCTGGGAGTATTTCATTTATAAAAGCCACGCTCTGCCCGGCACCCCAGACCTCTTTCAAGTTAGGCGAATTTTTTGACCGCTGCGCTGATTCTTTAAGTAAACTTGCCCCGATATAAGTCCTTATCATCTTCACGTATTTCCTGGTCTTTGGATAACGAAACAACATGGACTCAATTGGATTAAGATCAAGTCCCATCTTTTTTACAGCAGGTGTATTAATAACGGCAGCAGGTGTGCCAGAAATCTTTTTTGACAAAACTATGTCCTCTGGTCCTGCTTCAAGAATAGCTTTCTTGTAAGCCTCACTTACCTGGGCTTCGGTACTAGCGATGAACCTTGTGCCTAGCAGTGCGCCACTTGCGCCTAGAAGCATGACAGCGGCGAGCTGCTGACCGGTGGCGATCCCACCTGCAGCTATGACCGGGACTTTCAAATATTTTTTCAGATATGGTATCAAAACTAATGGTGAGATATTCCCTGCATGCCCCCCAGCCCCGGCACCAACAGCTATTACGCCGTCAGCCCCTAGATCCTCGACTTTTTTTGCATACTCAAGATCAGTGACATCGCAGAACACTTTGCCTCCAATATCATGCATACGGCGTATTACTTCTTTCGGATTGCCTAAAGAAGTAATAATCAGCGGGACTCGTTCTTTGATACAAACTTCAAGATCTTGGTATTGGCGCGTGTTGGCTTTGTTCACTATCAGGTTGACGGCGAATGGTTTTGAAGTGCGAGCCTTGATCCGCACAATTGCTTCATGGAACTCACTGCTCTTTCGCCAGTTCAACGACGGGGTTGCACCAATTCCTCCAGCCTCACTGACGGCGACAACAAGGTCCTCATTGCTGATAAGAAACATCGGGCCCGCAATTATAGGGTAGCGGCAACCGAGTAACGATATGATATCCGTAGGAATATGTTTGGTGGATGGCATACTAAACCAATATTTACTAAATAAACCTGTCTAAGTCTCAGATTAACTTGAAGTTTCTCTCCATATAGCCCGCAACTCAAGAATTTTCTAATAATATCAATAAGCTATGAAGAGCTTCCTTGAAAATGAGCCATTATTCCGCTAAACTTCGAGCTTTAGCAAAGCCGACTGACGGTTGCTGTGTGTAGGTGGGAGCTTTTGATTGTGCTAACTCAAGATGAACATTTAAAAATTATCGGGAAATATAGTGCCAGGAACTATGCCCCACTTCCAGTTGTAATCTCTCAAGCAGAGGGGGCCTGGGTTACTGATATTAACGGCAAGCGATATCTCGATATGCTGAGCGCTTATTCGGCTGTCAGCCATGGCCATCGCCATCCGGCTTTGGTTTGGGCCTTGATGGAACAGGCCAGCCGTGTTTGCCTGACTTCGCGCGCGTTTCACAATGACCAGTTCGCGCTGTTTTGTAAGGAGCTTGCCGAGTATTGCGGTTATGAAATAGTGCTGCCGATGAACACCGGAGCCGAGGCTGTTGAAACCGCTATAAAAGCGGTCCGCCGCTGGGGTTATCGAAAGAAGCGAGTGCCGTCGGACAAGGCCGAGATCATAGCTTGTTCAAATAATTTCCATGGTAGAACGGTTTCAATAATAAGTTTTTCCACGGAAAAAGCCTACAGGGATGATTTTGGCCCTTTCACTCCCGGGTTTAAAGTCATTCCATTTGGAGATATTGGTTCGTTGCGTGAGGCAATCACACCTAACACTGTTGGCTTCCTTGTTGAACCAATCCAAGGAGAAGGTGGGATAATAATTCCTCCTGAAGGATATTTCAGGGCAGCAGCTGAGCTTTGCCGCGAGAACAATGTTCTACTGATGCTTGATGAAATACAAACCGGGCTTGGCAGGACTGGGAAAAAATTCGGGTTTGAGCATGAAGGGATCCGTCCAGACATGCTTGTTTTAGGTAAAGCTCTTGGCGGCGGGATAATCCCTGTTTCTGCAGTTCTGGCCTCAAGCGAGATTCTTGGTGTGTTTGAACCAGGCAGCCACGGCAGCACGTTCGGCGGGAACCCGCTTGCCTGCGCAGTGGGAAGAGCGGCATTAATCACCCTTGAAAAAGAGAGACTGCCCGAAAAAGCACGCGAACTAGGTGACCATCTTGTGGCTGAACTTAAAAAAATAAAGAGTTCCAAAATTCGTGAAGTCAGAGGTCGTGGCCTGCTTGTGGGGATTGAGCTTAACTCCCAAGCCGGAGGGGCACGGCCTTATTGCGAACGGCTCATGCATAAAGGTGTTCTTTGCAAGGAAACCCATGAGAATGTGATCAGGATAGCCCCTCCACTGGTGATTTCCCGGGAGGATTTGGACTGGGCCATCGAAAAATTTAAAGGAGAGTTGGTATGACGAATAATTCAAAGAAAATAATTATAATGGGAGCCGCTGGAAGGGACTTCCACAACTTTAATGTATATTTTAGGGATAACCCTGCTTATCAGGTCAAGGCGTTTACAGCTTTTCAAATCCCCAACATAGATAACCGCATGTACCCAAGGGAGCTTGCTGGCCGCCTATATCCAAACGGTATACCGATCTATCCAGAAGCAAATCTTCAGGAGCTCATACATAAGGATCAGGTGGAAGACGTTGTTTTCGCATACAGCGATGTCGCGTACGAAACAGTTATGCGCAAGAGCGCGATCGTCAACGCCGCAGGTGCGAATTTTATTTTAATGGGCCCGGCCTCAACGATGATACGTGCTAATAAACCAGTGATATCCGTATGCGCCGTACGCACAGGGTGCGGTAAAAGCCTATCCACCAGGGCAGTGGCCGGCCTGATCAGAAAGCGCGGGAAAAAAATCGCTATAATACGCCACCCCATGCCTTATGGTGATTTAAACGCCCAACGTTGCCAACGGTTCGTGACGATGGACGATCTGGATAAACATAAATGCACGATTGAAGAGAGAGAGGAATACGAAGCCCATATCCAGCAAGGCTATACGGTTTTTGCGGGCGTGGATTATGCTGATATTCTCCGCAGCGCTGAAAATGAAGCTGACATAATCATATGGGACGGCGGTAACAATGACCTGCCCTTTTACAAGCCAGACCTGCACTTCGTGCTTGTTGATCCGCACCGTCCTGGACATGAGTTAAGATATTATCCTGGTGAAGCTAATTTCCGCATGGCGCAGGTTTCGATCATAAGCAAGTCGAATACCGCAAGCGCCGAGGGGATTTTGCGCGTTCGCGACAGCATACAAAAGTGCAATCCTACCTCACGTGTTATTGAGGCAGGATCGGTTATAAATGTTCCAAATCCTGAGTCAATCAAGGGTAAGCGCGTGCTAGTTATTGAAGATGGCCCCACGCTCACTCACGGCGAGATGACCTATGGTGCAGCTGCGGTCGCGGCTCGCCAGTATGGTGCGGCTGAGCTTGTTGATCCAAGACCATATGCTGTTGGTTCTATTAAAAAGACATTTGAATCATACAGCCATCTTAAAGATATATTGCCGGCCATGGGCTATGGCGACAAACAGATGCGCGAACTTAAGGAGACAATAAACGCCGTACCATGCGATCTTGTTTTGGTTGGGACACCGCTTGATCTAGGCCGGTTGTTAAATGATACTCGGCACCCGATGTTGCGAGTTACATATGATCTTGATGACAAGAGTGCCGCAGAAATTGATGAAATCCTGGGCAGTTTTTTGGCGAAAACTTGAACATGCCACAAGTCATTTCATCGGTTGACCAGCTTAAGAAGATGCCGCTTCCGTCTGAGGTATTGATGTGTCCGCCGGATTATTTTGACGTAATTGATGTCAAAAATCCGTTTATGGAAGGCCAGGTCGGCAATGTTGATCGTTCTCTCGCCCGCAGGCAATGGGATGACTTGAAAGAAGCTTTCACCTCGGTAGGGGTGAAGGTGAATCTGATAAAACCCGTTAAAGACCGCGAGGACATGGTCTTTTGCGCAAACCAGACCTTCGTCGGTCTAGATGCCGATAGAAAACGTTTATGTGTTTTAAGTCATATGAAGCACCCTTCCCGCCGCGCAGAAGTCCCTGCATTTGCGGATTGGTTTAATGCCAACGGTTACAAGGTAGTATCGCTCCCACAGAATGATTCAGTTTTATTCGAAGGCTCCGGAGATACATTATGGCATCCAGGACGGGCGTTGATATGGGGGGGATATGGACACAGGACAAACCCGGAGGTTTATTCCTCGATTTCAGATTTTTTCGGTGCCCCGGTAATTACATTGGAACTCAAAACCGAACGTTTTTATCATCTTGACACTTGCTTTTGCCCAATTGATGAAAAGACCGTCCTTGTTTATCCGCCATCTTTGACTGACAAAGGTATGGCCTTAATACGTAAAATTTTTTCTGATGTCATTGTGGTAAATCAGTATGAAGCGATGGAACGCATGGCCTGTAATGCCGCTGCGTTTCTTAGTAAACATGTCGTGATTCAGCGCGGCTCGGAACAAGTTAATCAAGAGCTTCGCCGCCGAGGATTCAAAGTAACCGAGGTTGAAACCAGCGAATACATGAAATCAGGTGGCAGTGTCTTCTGTATGAAGATGACACTTTTTTAAATCTGATAGATCAAGCCTGACACATCTACAATAAAAACATCCGCTGCCGATATATTCAAAGTGGCATAAGCCACGGTAACTTATTTTTGTGGAGATGGATGAAATGAATAACAAGATTATTATAGTTCCAATACTTGCTTTAGTAACCATGACCATGTCATGTGGTGATGATAGTGCGTCTAATAGTTCTTCAGCAGCTAGCGCTATACCAGCGATGGCTGTTACATCACCAACAGCCAGCCGTTCTTCTTCAGCGAGTCTACACCTTAAAAAAAGTTTCTGGGCAAAAGTAAGGGTGAATTTACTTAAGGTTTTAAATCCAAGCTCCGTGGCTGAAGAAACAACTCAACCAACCGACGTCAAGCCGATGGATCAGATGGTGAGCGACTTAAAAAATGATATTCAGGGCAGTGACCCGGCTGCGCTTGCGGCAAAGATAGGTAATATGACAGCAACATCATATCGAGCTCCATGTTACGGCCCGGCTTGGGTGGATAATGCGACGGGTGTTTCAGTGAATCGTCCAACCGGAGATTTAGGGATGGTCTATGACACCGCAAGTAACACTGATCTTATGGCTTGTTCTGCGTCTCAGTTAAATGCCTTAATAGGAAGCGCCCCTCAATTTTTAAACAAGCTTATAAAACTCCAAGCAACGATGATTGCAGCCATGAACAAGGCTGACAAAGATTTGCCGCCGGCTGGTGAAAAGGTGGATGCAAAGCCTGATATGCCAACAATACCTGGTATAACAATCACAACAGCTGAAGTTAATCGTTTGGCAGACCGCGCTGATGGAAAAGCGGTTTATAAATCAATAATTGCATTCACAGATCCAGTCTCAAAAACAGGAAGCGTAACAGTGTGGCACACACCTTTGAATGGCGATAATACCAATTTCACAGGACTCATCCAAGCTATTGTGCCTCATACACCATCAATGGGTGATCCAAACGCAGCAGCCTACAGAGGGATGTCTATGGTTTATGAACAAGTCGATGGCGTAATTAAGTATGCACTAGATATGGCAGCGAACCGCACAACAAGTTCGCAAGATTTTTTCAGCACAACAACGGGCAGAGTTGATTTTTCAAAAGCCTCGTTTGGTGAGGATGGTAATCGCATAATTGCACAGTTTAACGAAAACACAAATGCTGTAACCATGCATTACGCTTGGCAAGCCGGTGAGCAGGACAATTCGGCAAGAGCATTCGCCGTGGAAATCGCAGCCGGGACCAAAGGCTCGCAAACCGGCGTGGCATATTATGGCTTTGGCGCCGATATAGCGACACTCACTGATAATGTTAGCACGCCGTGGATGACCAAAATGCATTGCAATTGGTTAAACAATCTCGCATCAGGCCCATCAGTTGCGAAAATCCAAAGTCAGACGTTTCAGCAAGATACCAACGGGGCCTTCGTGCCGGTTAACAGCAAACTTGATTTTGCACCAACGGATACATGCGTAAAAGCCGATGCCTTTACAATCAGCAACGCAATGCCCACGTTCTTTAATGGAAGCCGAACAATAAGCGCACACGAACTTGTATCCGTCGGTGACCTTGGCAGTGTTTCGGCTGTGACTGCACCGACATACGCATTACCGTAGTAATGCATTTACTGCTCAAAGCTTGATGGCGCCGTAGCCCCAGCAAGACTGGTTTCTGTTACTGTATCTTCCTTGATGGGTTTGCCGCTGAAAGCTGGAATATTCGCAGTTGGCTTTATCTGTTGATCCACCACTTGTGGCGCATTTAAGCATGTACGTACTGTTTCCATTGTCAGCTAAGCTTTCTATGGCGTATCCAGCCTCTGCTGGTTCTCCGCCGCCATCAGCGCCCTCGGTGGCAAAACGCGTGGTGATCCCACCAAGATAAGTGCCGGATGTTGGATGAAAGAACAACGAGTAAACAGCCGAGTTTGCTGAATTGCTGTCATCCACCGAATCATCACTCCCATCGCTGTTACAGACATGCAAAATGCTATACATGATATAGCGCTCAACAGATGGAGTGATCTCTTCGGTCGTGGCAAAAAAACGCGGTATCGATGCGCAAACAAATGCGCCGCTGGTTACGATGTTTGTATCGCTGTTTATCGTGCCAGTGCAGTCTGTTGACCAATAACGAGAACCATTTGTCCCGCCAAAGCCAGCGCGCCCAAGATGCGTAGGATCCAAATAGACATAGATAGTTATCGGTTGGTCCTGGGTGAGAGTCAGTGGGGCAGCGAACGTAAGCTCCGATCTGCTGCTTTTTATGGTAACTGGCTGATCTGCCGGAGACACATCCGAGCTTTGAACAAGATCCTGCGAACCGGTCACATATCTGGTGCCGTGGTAAATTTCAAATGAAGACTTGATGTATGCAGTATAATTTGAATCAGAAGCGCTGGTGAATACAACACGCAGCCCGGTGTAGGTGCCTGGCGCGACTTTCCCTTCTGATGTAGTGAGTAATGCCTCCTGTGATGCGCTGGGAGTGACTGTTACCAATTCGTTGCCGTCAAAGATAACGCCTTTGCCACTCCCAGGATCTGGCAAAAATTCCACTCTGCTCACTGGGAACTTATATGATGAAGGCGTGAATGTAATAGTATTCAGCGTATTAGCAGATGAATTAGAAGTAGTTGCCGCCAAAACTCCCGAAGATGGGGACGCTACTTTTATGAATTTCACAGTGACAGGCGCGGTGGGCTCATCTTTTCCACAGGCAGCGATTAAAGCTGTGGATATTAAAACAACAATCATTTTTAACCAGCAGTGCTTGATCTTCACGGTGTGCTCCTTAAAATATTTTTAATTATGTTCTTATCAAATGATGTTCGCCAGGTTTTAAAAAGCAATATTTTTTATTAGTTTTATTTCATTTTAAATTATCAATCAGTCGCCATATACTTTTTAAAATATGCGCAAGTGTAATAAGCGAAGTTGTTTTTAACTGCTGATGAGAGCGGTAATACAACGGGTAAAAGAAGCTGAAGTAATTGTCGATGGCCCTGGCGGCGTACCCGGAAGTATATCTAAAATAGGTCATGGAGTTCTTACTCTTTTAGGCGTCGAGCATGGTGATGACGACGTAAAACTTGAAAAACTCATACAAAAAATCTGCAATCTTCGGATATTCGAGGACAAGGAAGGCAAGATGAATCTTTCTTTGCTTGAAACCGGCGGTGCGCATATGATCGTGTCACAATTTACGTTGGCTGCAGATTGCAAAAGCGGCAGGCGGCCTTCTTTTATCAAGGCAGCCCCGCCGAATCTGGCGAAGTTGCTATATGAAAAGGCGCTGCTAGTCAGCGAGGCACAGGGCATTATGACTGTTGGCGGTGTTTTCCAGGCGCATATGAAGGTATCCATTGTTAACGATGGGCCTGTTACATTCGTTTTGGAGGTTTAAAAAGAAAGGCTCTTAACCGCCGGTGTGCTTTTTCATTTCATCAAGGGCTTTCTGATATTTTGCGTGTAATTTTTCTATGACTTCTTCCTGGTTTTTATTGTAAGTCTCAACTTTGGCTTTTTCACGCAGCCTGACATGTTCGAATTCTTTTTCGTATTTTTGGTTCTCATCGCGGATCTCATTTTCGTGTGATTTCCTGATATCCGAAAGTTTTTTTTCATGAACGGAGTTCATGTGCGATAGCTCGACATTGTATGCTTTTTCTAGTTCCTTCACCTTATGGTTTTGGAATGCCGTCATCGAATCTACTTCTTTCTTGTATTCATCGTTAACGCTGTCCATTTTTTCATTTTGCTGCTCGCGCCGCTCCCTCATATAAGCAGCGAACCGTTCATCGTCATTATAAGAACCCATCGCATCCCTGTTACGATTTATTTCCATAATTTAATGATAATATTTCCATTATGAAAATAAATAGGCAAAAGATGCCCGCACTACTGGCTATCTACCGCTTAAAAGATTGGTAGTGCTGAAGCCCGTCAAATATTTGAGAGACCTTACCCTGCCACCCCAAGATAGAACTTCTTTTGCACCTACGATTTGTCTTGTTTTCCAATCTCCACCCTTAACAAGTATGTCAGGTTTAAGAAAGTTGATCAGGCTAAGCGGCGTTGTCTCGTTGAACCAAGTAACGTAATCAACAGCCTGCAGGGCTGCCATCACAACCATCCTGTCTTTTAGAGTGTTAATGGGTCTTCCATCGCCTTTGATTGCTTTCACTGAAATATCGGTATTCAGCGCTACCACTAGGATATCGCCTAGTAGTCTAGCTTTTTCCAGATATGAAACATGGCCTCTATGTAATAAATCGAAACACCCGTTCGTAAAAACTACTCTGATTTTTTTACCACTCTTCTTCCTTAGTTGAGAGATGGTTTTTTTTAATGCATACCTTGACTGTATTTTAGATGGAGTTTTTGAAAACATTGTTAGGCCTAAAGACGCATTTTTTCTTCGGGTTGAAGCCCCATAACCAGATCATGCCAACACCGTTTTTTCCCGTCAAAGACCGCCCAAAGCAACCCAATGCCACCGAAGCCAATGCTTAGGACGAATAGCAAAGCCCTTATGAAGGTGGCGATTATCTTCCCATCAATGGTCAGACCGAAAAGGCGTTTGCCAATGCTGGTTCCAAAAACGACCTCTTGTGAAGTTATCGAAGCCCAGTTGATAACTCCCGTAAAAATCAAAAAAATCAATACCACGCCGGAATTAAGGATCAACTCTACATTCAGTGGTTTTTCATATAGCAATAGATAAAGAACAACCGAAGAAATAACTAAATTTAAAGCGGAGTCCACGAGGTATGCGATGATCCGTTTAAATAAATATTTAGCGCCAAAATCAGTGGTTTTATCTATGTGCTTATTGACAAGTTGATCGTGCCATTTTTTAGATAGCTGCACAGCAGGCTTGATTACAGGAGCCTTGTGCACAAATATCGGGGGAGCGGCCATGGTCGCCCCTGCTTCGATTATTTTTGTTTGCCTATCTTTTTGCTGTTTAATTGTTTTTGACTGTGGCGCGTATGGCAAGCCATCCGAGAATGGATGAAACCCCAGACCGTCTGAAACAGGCCGAAATGATAATTCTTCATCATTCCATTTTTTGTTATCCACCATAACAGAAAGTCCCTTGATGCATGTTTATTGTCAAGTGGGTAACCAAAGACAGCCCGTAACAAGGCTCACTGCAAAAATACCAGCTGTTTCAGCGCGCAAGATGGTCTTACCAAGGCTCACTCTGTGAATATTATGTTGCGAATAGCTTGCAAGGAGATTTTGCTCCGTTGCTGACCAGCCGCCTTCAGGGCCGATCAGCAGCCTTATTTCATCCAGATCTTTGCTGAGTTTATTGCCAAGAAGCCAATTCATCATAAACGGGACGGCGCCATCATGGCGCGCTTCCTCATCACACCAAAGGCGGATAGGGGGTGTCCCACTTGTGGATTTCAGTACTTCTCGCAACACGGCTGGTGTTTGCACCTCAAGCCTTTTTAAGCGTCCGCACTGTTTGAGTGACTGATCAGCTATTTTCTGCCATCGATCCCTGAATTTATCAGGGCCCTTGGTGTTAACTTTAACTACTGTGTGATCTGTAATGACAGGAAGTATGGAACTTACACCGAGTTCCACGCATTTTTCCACCAGCCATTCCATTGCGCCGCTTTTAAGGATTGATGTTTCTAATACCAATTTTGTATCGGTGCCAGACGTACCTATGGTGTACGCTTGTGTTACATGGCATGTGTTTTCTACTGCTTCAATATAAGCGGTTTTACCGGATATACGTATAACCGCTTTCAGGCAAAGACCCTTGCCATCGATTGCTTCCACCATCTCGCCATCCTTGATCCTTAAAACAGTGATCGCGTGATGAGCCTCTGTTTTAGGCAGCACGACTCTTGCGGATGATGAATTGAGATCCTTTAACTCTTGTAAGTCTTGGCAAAGCAACCTTTTCATGTGAACCTACCTATACCTTAAATATGTAAGCGGCTCCAGCCCACCGCTTAGCGAGAGACTTGAATCGGTCAGCCCAGTAAATTCTTTTTTGACGATCAAGGTATTTTTCCAAAACCAAAGTGGGAAATACGGCAAGTCGTCTAACATAAGTTCCTGGGCTTGTTTTAAAAGATTTTTTCTGGTTACAGGATCGGTCTCGGATATCGCGGCATCCAGTAATTTATCCATAGCTGGATTTGAATAGCCAATCCTGTTCAATGGCTGCCCGGAACGTAAAGTTCTGAAGAGAATCGAGCCGTCCGCCACTCCGATCCAGCGTGAGGAATAAAGCTGGAAGAATCCCTTCCTGATTGATGCAAAAAACACGGCTGGTTCAACCATGTCTATGATGATTTTAATTCCTATTTTTCCCAGCATCTCTTGCAGCATTAAAGCGGTTTCGAAACCTTCACGGATCGGGGTGGTTTTGTAGTGGAGTTCAAGCCTCACCCCGTTTTTTCCACGATGTAATCCTTCCTGGTCCAGGAGTTGTTCAGCGTAAGCAGTGTCATGCTTCAATGGTTCTGGCGAGAAACTTTCCTCCAGCCCCGGTGCCAGGAAGCTTGACGAAGGAAAAGTTATTTCCAGCAATTTGTTGCTGATTATTTCCTCTTTGGATATCGCGGAGGCAATCGCTATCCTTATATTTTTTCTGGCTAGAACTTTATCCCTCATATTGAATGCAAGATAACTGACAGCCACACCGTTACGCTCCAGCGTGTTGAATCGTGAAGAATAATTGCGCTGGAGCCAACGCGTCTTGGTCAGAGACAATGAATTCTGTGTGGCGTCAGCTTCACCGTTAATTATTTTAAAAAGTGCTGATGTGCTGTCTTTTATAAATACAAACCTTACAGTGAGCCGGTTATCGGCTGGATCATTAGGAGTCATGGTGATTTGATTTTGCGGAGATGGATCCCAATTAATAGGTTTGAAAGGTCCACTTCCTATCATGTTGTCAGTATTACGTCCGTCAGCACACGGTATTTTTTCGCCAGCTATCCGGAAGAAACGCAAAGACGAGATGTTTTTGGGCAGATATGGGTCGGGTTTTTCTAATTTTATAAAAACAATATCGTTCGAGTGACCTGTCTCTTTCCAGAACGGAAATCCAGCCCTCAATGGCGAAACAGGACGGCCGCTTCTGTAGTATTCAAGACACTGGGCCATTTTTTCAGCGGTTATCAGTTCACCACCATGATCAGTCAGGCCTGGTTTTATTTTAAATTTCCAACCTCTGCCGTTCTCGATGGCCTGCCATTGTTCAGCGATGTCAGGCTCCACTACGAGGTCTTTATTCAATTTGGTCAGGCCTCTGAATATAAGAGCGCCAATTCTTTGACCATTAGCATCTATGCTGTGGCGTGGATTAAGTGTGACCGGTGGCGGGTCAAGCAGTATTGTAATTGTACGGTTATGGATTGTAGAACCAGGGCGACATCCCAGATCAAAGCATGCACATATTCCAATCAGAATGCTAATTTTGCGCATCTAACATAAAATTAGCACATATGAGGCTTTTGTCTCACCTAATGTTGTTTGTCATGATTTCAGGCTCAGCAGTTTCACTAGGCGCCCCCATGAATCTGCTTAACAAGAAAATCATAACACCGGAAAAAGAGATCCTCAGTGTCTGGCCGTACCCGGTTTTTTCGGTGGATATGCGCTTGCGCGAGAACGTTAAATTCTGGGTATCAATATACACAAAGTATTATTCACATGAGGGTGTGGTTCACGATTCAAAATATGTGAATCTGATCTATGAGGTAATCGATTTAAGAAACAGTGATCATGTAGATTTGGTAAAGAAATCCAAGAAAAAATGGCAGCAAATATTGAAGTCCTTGCATAAAAAACGGGACACCTCCAGTATGACTAGCGACGAAACATATGTCTCCAGACTTTTTGAAACCATCAGCGGTCATGACAAATACATAAAGGCCGCGGCTAACGGGAGGATCCGTTTACAAACCGGGCAACGCGAGAATTTCATGGAAGGCATCAGGCAGTCGGGCCGTTACTTGCCTCATATGGAGGACATATTCAAGAGTGAAGGCCTGCCGATAGAACTGACCAGACTGCCCTTTGTAGAAAGCGGTTTTAACGTGAAAGCACGCTCTAAGGTGGGGGCAAGCGGCATATGGCAATTCATGAAATCGACCGGCCGCAATTACCTCAAGATAAATGCGGCGTTGGACGAAAGAAATGATCCGTTTCGTGCTACTGAAGCAGCGGCCAAATTGCTGCTAGCTAATTATGGGTCACTTAAACAATGGCCGCTTGCAGTGACGGCTTATAATCACGGCAGGCATGGCATGGAGCGCGCGGTCAGGAGAGTTGGCAGTGATGAGATTGAGGATGTTGTCCAATCATATAAAAGCAGATCCTTCGGGTTCGCGAGCAGTAATTTTTTCTGCGAATTGCTAGCAGTAATAGAAGTCGAGAAAAACTCAGAACTTTACTTCGGCAAGATTGAAAAACTACCTCCGATGAATTTTATTGAGGCGACTATTCCGGACTATGTAGGAATCAAAGAACTTTCCAGTTTCTTAAATTTTGATACCGGAGAATTAATGGAACTTAACCCGGCATTGAGTGAAAAGGTTTTTCTTGGGTCCTTGCTCATGCCAGTGGGCTACAAGCTCCGTTTGCCAGCCGGACAAATTTTGTCCACGGAAGCCGCTTTGCGTGTTTTTTTTGCTGGGTATGAGCAGATCCCGAGTATATACAAGTTCCACACGCAGCAATACAGGCGAAAGACCAGGATACCTGCTGCAACTGAGAGGCGTTAATGTTCATAATAGGGATTGCGGGCGGCTCTGGATCAGGTAAGACCACTTTCGCACAAAAAATAATCAAAAGAGTTAATGACCCCAGGGTTATTCTGCTTCACCAGGATTCATATTACCTACCCTCACCGCCATGGCATATCAAGATCCACGGCGAGCCGAATTTTGATCACCCTGATGCGTTTGATTGGAGTCTCTTGAAGGATCACTTGATGCGTTTGAAAGCAGGCGATGAAGTCGCCACGCCGATTTATGATTTTCACACCAGCCGCAGGCAACAAGAGACCAGGAACGTCGGGCCATGTAGGACGATATTGGTGGAAGGTATTTTTGTTTTATGGGAACCTGACGTACGAAGCATGTTTGACGTAAAAGTTTACCTGAATGTAGAAGCAGACATACGATTTATCCGCAGGTTGCATCGCGATGTACGTGAACGAGGCCGCAATCTTGATAGTATCATCAGACAGTATTACAATACCGTGCGACCCATGCACCACGAGTTTTTAGAACCTACCCGCCAGTATGCCGATATTGTCGTAGGCGACGAAACCGATATCGCCGCAGAAGTGCTGGCAGCAAAAATTAAAGAGATAACGGCTAAAACAAATTAAGAAAGGGCGTTACAATAAAGTGTCAAAGTTAAAAATACTGCCTTTGGGCGGCCTGGGCGAAATAGGCATGAACTGTCTTGTGCTTGAATATCAAAACGAGATCATTGTTATCGACTGCGGGCTTTTGTTTTCTGATCTTGATCAGTTCGGAGTTGATTTCATAATACCTGATTTCACTTATCTCAAGGAACGCAGGGAGAAAGTAAAAGCATTTATTATCACACACGGGCATGAGGATCATATAGGTTCATTGCCTTTTGCCCTGAAAATGGGGATCGTCGCGCCTATTTATGCTCCGTTTTTCCCTTCATTATTGATACGTGAACGGCTTAAGGAACATGGACTGGATGAGAAAGTGCAGATACGGACGACTTCAGCCGGAGAAACCATCAAACTCGGTAGTTTTAAGATAACGAGCGTTCATGTGAATCACAGCATCGTTGATGCGACTTCGCTGATCATAGACACACCTGTCGGCCGGATAATCCATACCGCTGATTTCAAAATTGATCCAACTCCATATTACGGCGACATAATTGATCTTGATGTGTTCAAACACGCCGGAGATAAAGGCGTTCTTCTTTTGCTGTCTGATTCAACAAATATCGAGCGCCGTACTCATAGTCTGAGTGATGCCACTGTTTATAAGAAATTTAAGGAGTTGTTTTCTGCTGCAAAGGGGCTCACGGTTGTATCGATGTTTTCGTCAAACATCGCGCGCATGGGTCAGGTTTTTGAACTAGCCCGCAAAATGGACAAGAAAGTAGCTATTACCGGCAGAAGCATGGAGCAGAACTCGCGCCTCGGGATGGAGGCAGGATACTTGAAGGACGGGCTTTCGGTTCTAATACCGCTTGATGATATTGACCACTATCCGCGTGAAAAGGTTATTGTCATGTCCACCGGAAGCCAGGCCGAGATGCGCTCCGCGCTTACAAGAATCGCCAATGGTGAGCACGCCCAGGTCAAGCTCGAAAAAGGTGATCTAGTACTCATGAGTTCAAAGTTTATTCCAGGAAATGAAAAAGCCATAGGCAGAATGATTAACAACTTGTTCAGGCAAGGTGCCGAGGTTCTTTATGAATCAGTTAGTGATATTCATGTTTCGGGTCATGCTGGAAGGCCGGAACTTAAAAAAATGCTAGAAACGGTACGGCCGAAATTTTTTATACCAGTTCATGGGGAATACAGACACCTTGTCCATCATGGCAGGCTCGCACAGGAATGCGGCGTTCCGCCAGATAATATTACTATCGTAGAAAACGGTGATGTTATCGAGCTGTCACGAAAAGAATGCGTGGTTGTGGACCAGATCGAGGGTCAGCGCATTTTAGTAGAGGGACGCGATGGCGGGGATATTTCCCGCTTGGTGCTCAAGGACCGGCGACAGATGGGTGAAAAGGGGGTGGTTTTCTCCCTTTTAGTCAGAAACGCGAAAAGCCGCAGAATTATTTCAGGGCCTGAAATAATATTTAAAGGAATCGTAAGCGAGGCTTTAGAGCCATCTCTTATAAACGAGGCTAAGACCATCGTTAAGAAGGTAGCAAAAAACTATGAGCAGGGCATCGGCAGCCGCGGCGCCGCTCTGGATCTACAGGAGACGATACGTATAGAGCTGCGGCGGTTTTTCAACCAAAACATCGGCAAAAAACCTGTCGTCCTGCCGATCGTGCTGGATATGTAGGCTCTATGCTTCAAGAAGTATTTTTTGTAATTCTGGGACCAGGTTGGCAAGGTCTAATGTTCAACTACGTTATTAATTCCTGTTATCAGCAAAGGTCAGTTCATGAGCCAGTGCAGCCTGATATGGGAACTTTGATTCAAGCACAACTGGCGAAATCAAAGCCGGTCCTGGTTCAGAAATTTTCCACGCTCCGTGATCTTTCCGGAGGGTGAATGTGACCCTGTATTCCTTGTCTGATAGCGGCATTATCGTTCCATTGGCGTCACCGACGGCTGTCACCTCGTACATGACTTCCACCACGGCCTCGTCGCTGCGTTGTGATGTAAACTTACCAGGCATAACTTCATATTTATTTGCTATGTAAAAAGAATCCTGCTGTGGGATATCCTTCCATAAGGTAAAAGCCTTCCTCTCTATTTCAAGCAGGCCTGACCACACGAAACCAGATGCATCCCTGGCGCAATAGTAGCGTATGACATCCTCAGGGACTCTAAATGTGTTTTTAAAACGGAGCGGCTCGTGCTCCAACGGCTGTGATTTGCTGAAGGCAGTATCATGCGCGGGGCTTATAAATGCGGCTATTAATAATAGTCCAAATATGGTTTTGCGTAAGCTCATTTGCCAGCCCTCTTCTTAGGTATTCTTGCTAGCTCGCGATAGGCGCAAGCCGCGTTTGATACTGGCTTTAAGCGCAGATCTAGAAAACCAGGACGCACCATGCGGAATTTAGCGGTCATCGGATCAAGCGACACTGGCAGCTCTCTTTCACGGACCGTACCGGCGCTTTGAGCGGCTTCTATGACCGTGGCTCTCATGGTTTTTTGGTCATAATCCTTTACTATGAATATGTGACCGATTGGTTTCCATGGCATGCGGAAAATAAGGAGGTCTCCGGCCATTGGCTTTTCGCCTCCATATAAATTAACAGCGATGAATCCTCTTGCAGTTTTACGCACTAGTTCGGCCCTATTTTTATCCCAGCGGGGTGGTTTTGGCATCTTCCCGGTGCGTTGGACAATCCACATGGCGCGAAAATCCATGGTTGTAAAAGCACCTTTGCGGATATCGGCCGGGAGTACAGCACTCACGAATTTTGAGCAATCCACAGCCGTCTTTGCATCTCCCAGCATGTATCCGTTGTGAATCAGCGTTACAACACGCGAACTCCCATCAGCCATGGTGATCTCACGCTTTTCTGCGAGCTGCAGGTTTTTGAAGGCCGCATCTCGTTTTTGCTTTGACGGCAAACCGGCAAGCATCATGAATTTATTTGCCAGCGCATCTTGTCCATTGGGGGATTCGTTTGCAGGTTTATTTCCTAATGCCTCGCCGATATCATTTGAAATTTTGTCGGTTTTGTCATCACCAGTTTTTGGTTCATCGTCAAATGGAGAAATTGGCGATGTGGAGTTTTGCATTCCACTATCATTGAGCATCGAAAGCCCGGTTGCCGCTTTGTCACGTGCATTCAGGCAAACATTGCGGAATCTAACGCGCTCACTTTTATCAATCCCGCCTCTTGCGGTTTCAAGATCCGAGCATAATGAATTAAGATTCTTTACCGCATTTTTAAATCGGTTGCCGAGTTCTTTGGCCGGAAGATCTTTATAAGATTTTTTAAGCGTTTCAATGTCCTTGCGTGCCGCCTCTTCAATTGACTTCATGCTGGCTTTAGCTGATTCAATGAGCTCGCGTGCTCGCGCATCTTCCGCAAGTGAGCCAGCATTCCTCACGGTGCTTATGTTCTTGCTTTCAACCGGCTGGATGAATGTCGAGCCGCCAGTGTAAGTGCTGCCGCTGTAATCAAGTGTTGTATCAGTGTAATCAATTTCTTTTTTTGGAGGATCTGCCTGCTGCGGTGGGGTGGGTTCTTCTATTGGTGGTTGGGCAGACGCTGGATCTTGTGGTGGAGCTGGTTGGGGCCCTGGTTCTTCATCGGCGTCTTCCCTTAAAATGTCGCCGGAGTTAAGCGTTTTGGTTTCGCTGCATGTTGATTTGTAGATACCAGGCCCGCTATATTGTTGCATTGGAACAATGAATCCATCGACTGTTACTCCCCCTACACTTGAAAAAGGATCAGATACGTTAGGTATTAGGTGAAGTTCTTTATCTGAATCTGATTTGTTATAGGACTCAATGGCAGGGTCTAGAAAATATAGTGTTCCAGCGGCATGGGCTAGAGAATATTGTGTTCCAGCTAAACAAACCGAAATAAACGTAAGCGTAACCGAAATTAAATTAAGGAACATTATGTATTTTCTTGGCAGCATTATTTATTATGCTGTCCTCTGCTTTATGAAGCGTTCCGCTTTTCGAGTCCATAGGATCTTGCGTAATATTTTCTTTTGAAGGGATGGATTTTGAATTTTGTTTATCATTTAATTTTGGTGATGAATACTGAATACAAGCGTCTTCACAATCTGGCAGGTTACAATTTTTAGAAAATTCAGAAATATATCCTTCCGTATAACAACCTATATATTTCTTATGTTCGTTTTTAAAATTAATGATGGTACATATAGTATTTTCATCTTTAGAAACACATTTTTTTTTGCGTGCTTCATTACCTGCGTCGTAGAATTTTTTACATGCCTTAGCTTCTTTATCTAAAAGCGATGGATTTTTAGTGAGGTGTTCTATTAAATATTGCATGCCTAACAAGTAACCTTTTTTACAACAGAGGAAACCAGGATTGGTTTGCTGTTTTGTTTGCAAAGTAGTTAATTCTTTATTTAGTGCTACATCTAAATCATTATTGGTAGAAGTATTGCGATTTGAGTTTGTTCGTTTGCTTCGGTCATCTAAATAACTAGAGATATTATAATAGTCTTGATTTTCTTCGGGTGGCGTCGTGGATGGTGGTAGGGAAAAATATTCTTTACACGCCTTAAAATCGCCGGTTGGATCTGCTTTTTTAATAAAAGAGGTATCAAGTATTTGATGTCTGCCTTCGATTATTGCTTGTTTTACCCCGACAAGAAACGGCCCCATGTCTTCTTGTCCATTACAATTTGACGTGCCCATGTCTTTGCTAGCGTTCTTTCGTAGATAGGATTCAAATGTGGAATTTAAAAATGATTGTTTTGTAATTATTTCTGCCAGGCTTGACTGAGAAAACAGCGATCGATTGGTAAATAAAAAAATTATGATAATGATCCATCTATACATGTGTTAAATTTTAACTTAGCTAGAGATTTTTAAAAAACAAAATGTCGAAATTTTGACTGAGATTTTAAAATTGTCTATTAAACAAATGTCGAAATTTTGACAGTCACACGTCATGGCGGGTGACCCAAACCTGCAGGGGCGCGAGAGAACGGTTACTCAGCCGTCAGCCTGATCGGATTCCTGAATGAGCTGTATTTAAAGGTTATTGCGAATTTACTGTTCAGGATTTTGAGATCAAAACTTATAATATTCAATACAAGCTTGCAAAATTATTTTCATTTTATTGAAAAAAAGACTTGACCGAGGTTTTGTTAAATCAACTCGTTATGGCTTTAAAACAGCTCTATCGGCGTTTGGTTTATATACAGGGGACTATCGCATGATTACGAGACTTTTTTACTCATAACCAAAATACGTCCCATATCGTCGATCCAGCCACGTTTTATGATGCCTCATTTTCCGTGGTATGTGTTCGTACATGCAAAACATAAAATCCCTCCCCGATTCGGTCCTTTTATCCAAAATTAAAACACTGGCGGAAGAAGAACGAAAACTCACCACCCAGGTACTTGAACTGCTGCGCGAAGTGGAGCACCGTCGCCTGTACGCCCAGCAAGGATTCAGCACTCTGTTTGAGTACGTGGTCAAGGGGCTTGGGTATTCAGAAGCCAGCGCCGCTCGTCGAATAAACTCAATGCGTCTTCTTAAGGACCTGCCTGATTTAAAGGACTCAATTGAAAAAGGTAATCTCAATCTTTCCACCGTAAGCACGGTACAGAGTTTTATAAAGCGGGAGGAGAAGAAAACTGGAAAGGCGTACAGCATTGAACAAAAGCGTGAGCTTACGCGTAAGATAGAAAACTGCTCACAAAGGGAGTGTGAGAAAATCTTGATGGGCATATCTCCCGAGTCAGTCAGGCCACAAGAGAAGCTCAGGGTTGTTTCAGCTAAAGAAGTTGAGCTTAGATTTTTAGTATCGCAAGAGTTTATGGATAAGATTGAAAAGTTAAGGGGGCTACTTGCTAACTCGCATCCTGACTTAAGCTATGTCCAGCTTTTTGAGCTGCTAGCCGATCGCGTGCTTGATCAAATTGACCCAATCAGGCGGCAGCAAAAGCTTATGGAGAAGGCCGCTACGAGGGCTGCCAAGAAAAACCCAGACAAGAAAGCTAATCCGCCAAAGCCAGCTCCGACATCGGAGCCAGCCATAGTTTCTGAAACAACTACAACACATGCAGCGACCGCAGAAACTATCCAAACGGAAAAACCGATTCCGGCGGCAACTAACATAACTCACGAAGAAGCAATCCATTCCAGAAGATTCATCCCAGCAGCGTTAAGAAGGCAGGTTTGGTCTCGATATGAAGGGCGTTGCACCTATGTGTGCCCTGAAACCAGGAAGAGATGTGATTCCACATTCGGTATTGAGGTTGACCACGCAACCCCCGTCAGCCGAGGTGGGGAATCCGAATTAAACGGGCTACGTTTATTATGCAGGAGTCACAACACCTGGGAAGCAATTCGAATTTTAGGCCGCAAAACCATGCAGCGGTATTTGTCAAATTGAAGCCGTGTATTTAGGACCGCGTGGATTTCCTGGCTAAAGCTGTGGTCCTTCAGCTCTGTGGCCGCTCTGGGGGTTTTTTCCATATCTGCGCTCTTTTCCAGCCAAACTTTTTGCCAACCTCAACTTTTTGAAAAGTTGCGATTTTTTGATATGGTTTTATATGGCATAATTATAATGAGTACAGGATGGAAGATTAATATGATTAAATCAATTTTAATAATCATCGTGTTATTGATTTTCGTAAGTCCAACTTTTGCTGTTGAATCGTCACCCGAGATTACACTAAGAGTTTTTACTAGAAAACCATGCACCGCCTGTGATGCACAAGAAAGGTTAATGAAAGATTTCGGATTAACCAAAAATATAGTGTTTAAGAGGTATGGAAAAAACTTTAACGTTAAAGTTGAATTTTACGACATCGAAGATAAAAAAGAAGAAATAAAACTGTGTGAAATGGATAGTAAAACGACCCCCACGCCGTTCAATCAGCTTATTGTGAAAAATAGCACGCCCACCGATCGGTGGTGCGACAGTGATGTTCAAAATGAACGTCATAGAAAATTTAGAAATTGTAATGAAATATTTGATTTTATTGGAGAAGGATTAATAGAGGCTAAATTAATTCCACTTGACCCGAATGTAATAGTGCAAAACAATTCAAATCAAAACAACGAATGTTCTAAAGAACCCGTGTCTGACCCAAAGCATCCTGATAAACAGACAAAGGGAGGGTTCCCTCCGCCATATGGTGATTCGTGCGATGTTTCTTGCCCTACTCCACAGGCTTACGACAAGACTGATTCTTCTTCAGGTAAAGCGAAATAGCGTACTTTTTAATCACCGATTTTTTTTGCGGCCACGCGTTTCCATCCGCCTTATCCATTCCAACTATTGAAAATCATTCGATTGTTAGATGTAATAAAAACGTCAATCCTATGACAAATTACCCGACCTCGACGCATCCCTCTCCGAGGCGCATGGTTATTATCCGTTTTTCTAAATAGAAAACACATTAATACCGAGAATTTATTATTGAAGCATATTAAGAAGCCAATCATTATATTTTTATCACTTCTTGCCCTGAATTATTACGTCATCCAGGTAGCTATTTCAGGTCAGCCCGAAAGCCGCAAAGCATGCTTTAGTGCAGTGCTAACCAGAATTATTCAAGAAAATACCGCTGGTAATGTATATGAACCGACCCGTATCGAGAGACAACTAGAAAAAATCAATCCTCCGCTACCACTAACAGTGCGTCTTAATCAAGCAATTGATGAAATTCAAAAAACCAATCCAGAACTTGCTGTAAAAGTAAGAAATGCAATAAGGAAAAAAGAATCATATGGTCCTAATTCGTTAAGAGTTAATATCACAGGCCTGCCTAGGATGATGACTGATTTCATTCAGGGACCTTTCCAAGAAGTCACTGGACCAAGAGGAATATCAGAGCCTTTCGTTGAGATAGCACAAGTTGGTGACATGCTGCTTATATCTCATGCTGGAGATAAATATCCGCTATTAATTAAGTGGGATAATATTTCAGACCCGGCTGTTAGTTTTGTTAAACACTCCAACATCATGCATAGAGTCCTTGTAATTCCAAAAACCATGGACACATCTAGCGATTCAAAATTACTTATTGAGTCAATCCGAGAACTGATTTCCGGAAGCCGTATGAATAAATATATTTCTGGTGAAAGATCGCCTGAGATTATGATTGCGTCTATCTTACATGACGGGCGCATCATCCATGACAGACCAACTCAGGTAGAATTCAATGAACTGAGAGATAAACTTGATACGGATTCCAAATTAAGAGAATCGTTAAGATCTTTGTTGTTTGTTGCGCCAACCGCGACAGGGAAAACACGAATTCTTGGCAATAATATTATAAGAAAAATTAATCAGATGATTCAAGTTCTAAGTAGCGGGCCACATCATAAAAAGGTGAGCATCGTTATGGCAAATACTCCAGATCTGATAAACCAGCTCGCCTTAGATATCGGACAGCAGTTAAAACATGAACTGCCATCATCAATAAAATATAGATTGGTCCAATGGGGGGGGGCACAATCTGAAAAGATGACGGCACACGAATTATCCCAACTTATCGAAAACTCAGATGTCCCTGTTGTGTTATTCACAAGTTCCCAAACTTTAGCCTCCAGAGTTAAATCCGATGCCGAAATGAAAGCGCTGTTACATTTTGCAAACAGTATAAACATAGACGAAGCTCACAATTCTGGGGGTGAAACCTTTAAAAGGGTAATGAGAATAGGGCTCGAAGTGGCAACTGAAGACCGCGCTACTCCATCTGGGATTTTAACTTCACTTGATATTTTAGGCTCTACAGCATCTCCTTTATCTCGAACCGAAAGAACAGTCGAGATTTTTGATAGAAGTTACTGGGCCTCCATAGATTCTCCAGGCAAATTCGCCCAAAGCGTAACACAGGGAGCAGAAACCGGGAAAAACTCACCAAAAAATGTTTTAGAATGGGTAAAAATTTCAGAACAATATAGAAATGCCCGCTTGAGAGGTGAAATAACCGCACCTAAAGAAGTGATATTTTTTGAGCCACGCGAACATGGATTTAAATTTGATACAATCTTTGAACGATCTGCATCCGGTACTCATCCGAATGTCAATACTAGCCGCTTGAAAGCAATATGGAAGCCGGTTTCACATATGATAGATGGCCACGGGCCTGGCGTAATCCATGCGTATCCACGCGATGCTGATAATATTGCAGTAACACTCTCAGAACTTTCAGGAAAAAATTTTGTCTCTTTAAGCAGCCTTAGCCCAATAGAGCGGGACACAGTAACAAAGGCATTCCAAAAAAGAACGCCATATAAAGGTAGATCTGTTGATGCGATTGTTGGAAAGATCAGGGAGGGCCTCGATTTCCCCGATGCTGGCTGGTATTTATCGTTTAAGAAGTATGTAAGATATCCAGAAACCATCCAGGGCCAAGGGCGGGTAGTTAGACTGAATTTAGATAAACCTACACCGGTTATTATTTACTTCGGTGAGAATATGAAGTCAGTGGCTTTTAATGATGTCCGAGAGTTGGTGTTAGGGAAAATCGGGCTTTTACCTAGAAAGATGGCCAATGGGAGAGGATTTCAGTGGGCACGTAACCCGCAAAACACCCATCCTGGTTCAAAGCTTGGTGAAACTATGAGTGAGCTCAATGTGGCAATGGAAGCCGTTTTCAGAAGACATCCCGAATTAAGTAAGCAGTTTGGCGATACTGCTGATCCTAATCCCGAGATAGTCAGCGCACTGCAAGATACTGTTCTTAGTAATCGCAGTTCGCAAGAAAACCGTGAAATTGCACAAGCGGTTAAGCAGTTAATATATCAAATTAATTCATTTTCATTCTATAAGGGCACATTGTCTGAAACGTGGAAGTATTGTGACAAATTGTTGCGCGCTTTCAACGGCGGTAAGCCGTACTCCAATAGACTTTCAAATGATGATCTGGCGATTCTTCAAAATCACAGACAAATGGAGATGATTAAGGAGTTTCGAGCCATGAAGAGTTGGATCGGGCCAATTCCTCGCGCGGTTTTGGAGGATATACAGCTACAGCCAAATGGAGTTTATGAAATGGCTGAAACAGTGAATGCATTTGTTGCCAGGTACGGAAAGCCACCAGAGCAAGTTGGCGGTGAGTCTTCTTTGTTCATAAGAAACCTCAAAGATACCATGAGCGTGTCTTCTGAAACTTTATACAGTCGACTGAATCATATAAGCAAAGTCACTCTTGAACCAATGTTCATGAATAACAGTAGTATTTCTTTTGAAAAGAGTATTACTGACCACTTTGGGCGCACAGGTAGATTACCTGATTTTATTTTTGAAAAACTAGGACAAGGTACCGAGCTGACTTTGGCTGATAAAGTTGATCATAGGCTTGCACAACGCCTTCAGGCATATATACAAACCGGGAGCTTGGATACATCAAACCTTAGTCCTGAATTTTTGAAAGTATTAGATCAGAGTGAATTTTTTACACATCCCATATTAGATATCAGTAAAGCTATAGCAGATTCCACCGAAGGGCTTAGTTTAACGGCTGGAAACAAGCAACAACTTGCTAAAGAAATGACTTTTAACCGTCTCATGTTACATGAAGAGTTTGGGGCTTTGAAGACACTTGATAGCCTAGCAAAACAAGGACTTCCAAATTCAATAAAATACAAAAAATTTATCGAGGATTTACTACAAAGGCACTTTCAATAAACCTAACCCCTACCATCCCCAAAAATGCTGGGGGGCGAGAGAGGGTTCCACGTAATTTGGGAGCCAGCGCGTGGTGCCGCCGCTTACTGTGCGGTAAGGGTCATCAGCCAGGTCAATCATGTAAAGGCACGGCCTGAGATTATCTGCGAATGCCTTGTCAATCGCGTCAGGACCTGGATAAAACCCTCCGTTAAACATGCTTGATGGAGACAGTTCAAAAGTGAATGAGAACATCCCGAGTTCCCCGTAGGCCCAGTCCGTGGTGTCACCGCTTGCTATGTAGAGATCACTTGATTGCTCAGGCGTGTAATGGTTCCACGCCGCCATGGTCTTGGCCATTTCCTCATATACCGCGAGGTCTTTGGTGTTCTCGACTTTATCGTAAGTGTGGCCCCACGGATAAAGGATCAGTTCGCTGAATGTGTGGAATGACAGCAATATCTTCGCATTCGTGTGCAACCTCACGAAGTCACGGATCGCGGATGACTCGGGTTCTGAAAACGGGGCAACCCCCATGTAAACATCACTTGAGGTATCCTCGCTTGATCCACCGGTGCCCCACTTAAATCCATAATTGCGGTTTAAGTCCACGCCGAAAGTCCCGTCACGGTTATCGCGGCGGTTCTTGCGCCAATACACATACTGGCCAGTTGAGATATCCCATTCCGAACCGTCAGGGTTCACTATCGGGATTATCCATATGTCCCTTGAATCAATGAGAGCCCATATTTTAGCATCATCACGGTGATTAAGAAGATATTGCGCAAGCATAAGCGGGACTTCGATGCTCAGATGTTCGCGGGCATGATGGTTCCCCATGAAAATCGCGCCAGGCTTGTTGCTTCGCCCAGATATGAGGGCTGATGGGTTGGTGTTGATGTGTATCGCCCATATTTTTCTGTTTTCTATAGTATCGCCAATGCTTGTAACTTTTGCGATATCGGCATTCTTGGCTTGTAAATCATTCAATGCTGCCGTGAGTTCATCGTAAGTGTGATAGCTTGAATCCTTCGGCGGAAAACCAAAATTATTCTGATGTCCACCTCTTGCAACAGAGATATCGAAATCACCCAGTATTTTTAATCCGGCGTTTTTCAATCGTTCAAGCGATGACTCGTTGGCAAAACCCCAAACATCGGTTGAGCGAACGGCTTCAATGCTCACACCCATGTTGGCGATTGCGCTTCTTTCTATTTTGTTTTTTGCCTTGATATTAACAAAACGCATTGCCGCATCGGCCCGGCCATAAAAGACGCTAGGTATGCCTGCAATGATGCAGATTACAATCAAAGACTTCTTCATCCATGAAGTCATAAAAATCGCCCTCCTGAGTTGGCGGTTCATAGGTCAAAAAATTTCAATACTTATAGGATAGCATCATAAAGCCTATTCACAAGGTGTGCTGTATAATTTTCAATAATAAAGCCAGGTTAAATTTCTGATAAAAAAAGTAAAGTTATTTAGGCTTCTGACCGATATATATTTGTAATGCGGAGGGAATGAAATGGCTAAGCCTGGTCAAAATGATGGTACGGCTACGGAGTCAAAGCACCCCGAAAGTAAACAAAAAGCAGGTAACGCCACATTACCCGGTGGTTGCCATGCTTGGGGTTGCAAGGCACAGTCGGAGAAATTTAATTTTTGTGAGGAACATTACGACCACTTCAAATTCGGCTTAATCAAGAAAACCGGCGAGCTGGTTCCAGATCATGAGAAAAAATTAGGGCACTATCAGGCTTGGAAAGCCAAGCGCAGTGCCAAACAAGTTGCGTAGCGATACGCAAAATCGCTGTACCCACCCTCCTCAAGAGAGCCCCAGGGCTGACAAGTCTTCGGGGCTCTCATTCATTAAACGACCTCTGATTTAGCTGTGTTTTAAGTGCTTGTTTGGTTCGTATAAAAACATTACAAGTGTTCATTATGCATGCTTACGATAAATCGTGCCCTGGCATTTGGAAAAGGCCGTTGCTCCATGGGCTGCGGGAAGACGGCTGGCCGTGGGATTGGACGACAATGGCCGTGGCTGATAAAAACCAAAATAATATATCAGATAATATAACAGCGAAGATTATCGCCAAATCAAGCGGGATATGGGCCGGTGAAGGGCTTTTTAGCGCGATAGAGCTGCTGCCTGAGGAATTTTCTAGAGGCGTGGTAATTAAAGGTGTTTTATCCGACGGCTCAGTTTTAAGTGAGAGCATGGAAATTGGCCGAATAGAAGGGCCTGCAAAGACAATACTGGCTCTCGAAAGACCATTGCTGAATTTAGCCGCATACGCAAGCGGCATAGCCACTTCAACAAGGAAGATGGTGGAGATTATAAATAATAAATATATAGATAATCCACCAAGGATTTGTATTACGAGAAAAACGCTGCCATACTACCGAGACATTGCCATCCAATGCGCGATGATTGGAGGAGCATTCAGCCACAGGCTTGGGCTTTCCGGTGGGGTTCTTATCAAGGAGAATCATGTTTTAATCGCTGGCGGGGTCAAGGAGGCGATAAAAAAAGCAAGGCGAATATCTCCTCACTGCTTAAAAGTCGAAGCCGAGGTCAGGTCGCTATCAGAACTGAGAGACGCTCTTTTAGAAAAACCGGATGCGGTTTTGCTTGATAATTTCCAACCTAGCGAAGTCCATGAAGCCATAGTGATCATAGACGGCCAACAACATAGGCCGCTTATAGAGGTTTCAGGCGGCATTAACGAGTCCAATATCGAAGATTATTCCATCAAGGGAGTCGATGTTATTTCGGTAGGCTGCCTCACGCATTCAGTGAGGAGCGTGGATCTTTCTATGCTTGTTGGCTATGTTTGTTGAACAGTAGATACAATGAATATTGCTGAAATCGCGAACACGGTCATCATTGAATGTGATTCAACTAATAGCTTAGCTAGAAAACTCGGGGAGACTGGGTTCCCTCACGGTACTTGGGTCGCAGCACGTAACCAGAGCAACGGACGCGGGCGACACGGCAGAGTTTGGGTAAGTATGGAGGGTAATCTATTTTTGTCACTTGTCATGCGTTTTAAATCTAGGAGTATTTTGACCTGGGTACCTTTGACGGCCACCGTTGGAGTTATTAAATTTCTAAGGTGTAATTATACAAGAAACTCATTTAAGGTTAAGTGGCCTAATGACATCGTCACTACAAAAGGAAAGATAGGAGGGGTTTTGTGTGAAGCCTTTCCAAACCAGCTATTTGTAGTGATTGGTATTGGCCTCAATTGCGTGAGCGCTCCAGAAATGGCTTCGTCGCTCAGTGTTGAGCTTGGAGCAGAAGTAACTGCTGATGATGTAAGGTCAGGTGTTATTGAATCAGTGATGTCATCTTTTGATGAATTGATATCTAATGGCCCGTCTAAAATCGCTGTTAGCTATAAGGATTGGTGCGCGATCCCATCCGGTTCACGCATCATGTGGAATTATGACTGCAGTGGCGATGTTATTGGCCTTGGTCCTTCAGGTGAACTGATCGTAAAAAACACGAATGGGAATACCGTTAAACTTTTTGCGGAAGATATCAGGGCCGTTCGTGGAGCATACGCCTGATTTCATCTTTAATTAGCCGTTCGGCTATATCAGGCAACATCCTGTGAATGGCTTTTTCAATATGGCTTTCCAGTGATTTTTCTAATTTCTCATCAAGTTCGCCGTTGAGATTTTGTGGTGCGGTTTGTTTAGTGGTTTCTGGTAATTCAATAGCCTCATGCGGTAACGGGGGTGGCGGCGGAGGTGTCTTAATGATTGGCGTTTCCATCTCTTCAAAACTACCAAATTGATCTATCTGGAAAGTGGTTTCACCTGAATCAAGCATGCCTGGTGGTGGTTTTAAGGATGGTTCTTTTACGCTCCATTGAAAGTCATCTAGCCCGCTTAATTTTATTGTTGATTCAGTCAGGTTGCGAATATCAGGATCATCAGCGGTGTCTTTCCCCCAGATATCGTCAACTGGCGATGTTTCTATAACTTGTTGTTCTGGTGCAAGTGCTTTAGCTGGTGCCATGGCCTGTGAGACAGCAATATCCGCAATTGCCTTATCTAGGATCTGTCTTAGATTGGCTGGATCGAAAGGTTTCACCAGTTGCCCGCTAAATTGAAGTTCTTTTACTTGCGCTTCATCAGTTTTTTCAAACGCGTTTGACATCAGTATAAACCGCACGTCTTTCGTGTCTTCATGCGCATTAATCATGCGCTTTAATTCGAATGCTGATTTTCCGGGCAATGAAATATCCACTAAAACAACGTCGGGCCTAAATAACGGGATCTGCTGTAAAGCATCGTTCCCGTTTGAAACCGTTTGGATTTCATATCCTTCGTTGGATAAGGCCAAACGTATGACTTTTTGAATTGTCAAGCTATCGTCTGCTACCAATATTTTTTTTCTAGCCATGCTTTGTCTAAAAGTGTGTCATTTCCTTAAGCCTATGTAAAGACGGAGATTACAGTCTTTAGCAGAGACGCAGACAAACACTGCCGACAATCACGATTCGCTTGACAAGTTTTTTGTTCATTGACCAGAAAAACGCGCTATAATTTTAATTGGACTTAGGGCTGGCGGTTATATTTGGACCCTACAGTCAATAACCCAGGGAGCTGTCCCTGACCAGTGGTGTGCATGCCTGGTACGCCCAGGAAGCCTAAAGCTGGCATACGGCGCCCACTTTAGATTTCGGGTTCCAATTGACTTCGTCAGCGCTAAGTCCTTTTTTTTCCATTATTTGACATATGTGCTTGGACGGAAATAAACTCTTCTATTAAGGAGAGTGTACAATGGCGCATTTCAAAGACATATTACAATCGCCTCAGGGGTGGGTTCACGAGCTAGCTCAAGCAGAAATTTATCCTGACGCTGAACGTCTGCTGCAATTTGGCTGCAGTTTTGAACCCCAGCAACTTATTGAGGAAAGTGCCGTGAATTTTTTGACGGAATTACGCGAGCTATTCAGCGAATATGCGCGGGTGCTGAATTCTTATTCTGAAAACGGATCTAAGTTCCAAGATGTGAAGATTTATAACGTAGCCCAGACGGCATCTGATTTCATGCTTTTCCGTAACCAGATAAAGCTTGTTATTTCCAACTCTGCCCACGGCGTGATTCAGGTGGCGTTTGCGCAACACGTGCGCGGATCAGTTGCTGTGGATGGGTATGGTGACAAGGGGTTTGAACAGCCTCAGGAATTACTCGCTCAGATAGGCCCGTTTAGAAATGTTTATTGGACGTTCCAGGGAGAAAAAGTGTCCCCAGAGCAAGTGGCAAAGTTTTATTTTTCTGAATTTGTACGGCTGACCAGGGATCAAAAGCGGTCAAAGGGCGGGAACCAACTTTTGCTGGATCAGATCAAGACTCTCCTCAAGGAGAAGGGGCTTGATCTTTAATGATTCTACCCCTTGAGTGACGTTAAGGGAGAAGTCTGCAACGGCGGTTTCGACCGTTTTTTTGGTTTTCTTTGGCGTTATTTGGAAAATCAAGTCGCCATTGAACCCGAATCTTTGCGCGAAAATTTTTCCAAACTCAAAAGGTGACATTTTGGTAAGGCCGCCATAATGAAATATTTTTTTACGCGCACCGGTTTCGATGATTTTAACAACAAAATTCACAAACCCGTCTATTTCCGCAAAATTATGCAGTTCCTTGTCGGATAACTCGATTCTTTCACCACGCATTAGTTTCATCCGAAGCAGGTCAGTGAATGAGATGTTAATGCCGTTACCTCTCCCAATAAGAGGTGTGCTTCGTATAATCACATGGTTCAGGGACTTGCTACGAACGAAGTTTTCGCCAGCCAGCTTTACCTTGCCGAGGTCGGTGGAAGGCACCGGCGTGTCATGCTCGTGATAATTCCCGCGGAATCCATCGAATACATAACTATTAGACAAATATATGAATCTTGGCTGTAGGATCTCGCAGACATCCGACAATGTAGCGGCCCCCCATGTGTGGATCGCGTTGGCTAGTGCCGGTTTTTTTTGGGCTGCTTCGATATCATTGGTTCCTGCGGCAAAAATTATTATGTCAGGTTTGACAAAATAAACCGTTTTTTTGACCAAATCACGGTTCTGGACACTGAGGGGCAACATACTTACCCCTCTGATTTCCATTTTGTGGTGGTGAAAGGTTGCAAAAACCCTGTAGTTTTCCCGTAATTTAAGGGCTAGATGGGTTCCAACGAACCCACTCCCACCGATAATTAATATCGACTTCGGTGTTTTCATACTCCTATCCTAAAGCAAGCTGACGGTTAGGTAGCGGGGTGACTCTTGTTTTTACACAAGGATGTCACCCCGAACCAGCAGTTTTCATAACCGTCCCCCGTCAGCCGACTAGTTTCAATGCCGCCTGGCTGCTGTTGTTGGCATGGCCTAGCACTGCAACACCCGAGTTCATAAGGATGTTCTGTTTTGTCAGTTCAGAGATTTCCTCAGCCATGTCTGTATCACGGATACGACTGTTGGCTGCGGATACGTTCTCTTCGCTGATTGACAGGTTGTTTATCGTGGCTTGCAATCTATTCTGCAACGCCCCGAGATCCGCTCTAATGCTATTGACCCGCACAAGTGCATCATCAATCACCGCCAGACCCAACTGCGCCCCTTGCTTGGTGGCGACGGATTCCCCACCCAGTTTCAACGAATCAATCGTGGAATCTGAGCGTTCACCGTTGTATACGATGCGGTCCAATATGGGGTTGTTTTTGATCCCCACCTGAACCTCGAAAATCCCAGCTTTTCCGTTAAGCAACGGCACGCCGTTAAACTGCGTGATGTTGGAGATCCTGTCGATTTCCTCTTTAAGCGACTGGAACTCACGGTCCGTAAACAATCGCTCCGTATCACCGACAGTGTCTGACGCCGCCTGGATGGCCAATTCCCTGAGTCTTATGAGCATGCTTGATATTTCGCTCAAGCCTCCCTCAGAAACTTGGATCATAGACACACCGTCAAGTGCATTTCGTTTTGCCTGCCTGATGCCGCGGATTTGCGCCCGGAGATTCTCCGAGATGGCAAGCCCAGCGGCGTCATCGCCGGCATGATTTATCCTATTGCCACTGGCTAATTTTTCCAGTGACTTATCCATCTGTCCTTTGGTCAAGGACATCTGCCGCTGCGCTTGCAGGGCAGTTGTGTTCGTTGCTATTCGCAACCCCATAACGACCTCCATTCATTATTTGCTACTTCCATGGTAGCTCGCCATTTTCCGTAATGACGGCCGACTTCCATGTCGTAGGTTTATTCATGAAGTCCGGCACCTCCTAATAGAGCTGTCAAACTCCGCTTTTCATCACAGGTCTTATGTACTGATAACTATTTTTGTTATCGAGTACACGGACCTGTTTTTTTGGTCTTCCACTCTGCTTTTACATCCGCTCTTGTAAGTCCTCCCTCTCCTCTAATACCCAGCTTTAAAAATCGTCATCCGAGAAGCTTTAATGCCGCTTGACTTGCGGTATTAGCATGCCCAAGAACAGCTACCCCAGCTTGCATAAGGATGTTCTGTTTTGTTAATTCAGAAACCTCCTCCGCCATGTCGGTGTCGCGTATCCTGCTATTGGCAGCAGCCATATTTTCCTCGGATATAGCAAGATTGTTTATCGTAGCCTGCAGTCTGTTTTGCATGGCCCCTAGATCCGCTCGAATACTATTGACTCGCACAAGTGAATCATCAATCACAGCCAAGCTTAACTGCGCTCCCTGCTTGGTTGCTACTGATTCTCCGCCGAGTTTTAGTGCGTCGATCGTGGCGTCAGAACGTTCACCATTGTAAACAATCCTATCCAAAATAGGATTGTTTTTTGTTCCAACTTGGACCTCGAAAATCCCGGCCTTCCCATTCAGCAGCGGCACGCTGTTGAACTGAGTTATATTCGCGATCCTGTCAATCTCTTGTTTCAGTGATTGAAACTCTCGGTCCGCAAAAAGACGTTCGGTGTCGCCGACAGTATCAGACGCGGCCTGGATCCCCAACTCCCTCAACCTTATGATCATATTCGAGATCTCATTCAGGCCTCCTTCTGAAACCTGGACAAGAGAGACACCATCAAGCGCATTTCGCCTCGCCTGTCTGGTACCCCGGATCTGAGCTCGTAGATTTTCGGAAATCGCGAGCCCCGCGGCATCATCTCCTGCGTGATTGATACGATGACCGCTGGCAAGCCTTTCCAGTGATTTATCTAACTCCCTTTTCGTCAACGCCATCTGCCGCTGCGCCTGCAGGGCAGTGGTGTTGGTTGCTATTCGTAGTCCCATACTAGCCTCCATTCATATGCGCCACCATCCCTGACGGCTCGCCACACTCCATGGTGGCGAAGGCATCCATGC
>ERZ1292640.220-Hain-H43-02um-R1-220-length-45540-cov-10_pt1 | contig 45540 bp, 61 predicted proteins | sample MGYA00564404_ERZ1292640 | MGnify/ENA primary metagenome ERZ1292640 (study PRJEB36523, sample SAMEA6512636) | groundwater metagenome | collected 2019-01-08 | study: AquaDiva: Metagenomics assemblies of 32 groundwater samples | reverse complement strand
GGTCATAGGCTTTCAAACTGCCCGTAATGGCTGGCCACTCGGGTCTAGTACCCTTTGGGCTGTCTCATTGTAGTGTCTCTTGCCGTGAGACACAACTATGGCGTTTCAGGCTAAATGAGACATTTGAGACAGTATAAAAAGGGATATCAAACTTGACTGAAGACTTCGTATTACTTAATATAAACACATAAACATGTATTGATACCTTATGGATAAGAAACAACTTGAAATTGAATCCCGCTTCTTCAAAGGCTTCGCTGACCAGTCCCGCCTAGCCATCCTCACCGAACTCATGGAAGGAGCCAAGACCGTTTCACAAATCGTAGAAGCCACAGGGCTTTCCCAGCCGAACACTTCTACTCATTTAGCTTGTCTCTTGGAATGTGGTCTCGTTCAAAAAGAAAAGATCGGTCGTGAAGTGTCTTACGAGCTTGCTTCAAAGGAAATTCGCGACATGATTGAGTCCGCTCGCAAGATCGTAAGGGAACACGCGGACGAAATTTATAAGTGTACCCGTTACTAAACTCTATGCAGAAAAGCACATTCAAGGTTTCAAAGATGGACTGCCCCAGTGAGGAAAGAATGATACGAATGAAGCTCCAACCGCTGGAAGGTATTAAGCAGATCGAGGTAGATCTTTCAGCTAGGCTTGTACAGGTTTACCACGAGGGCGATATTGAACAAGTAACGAAAACCCTAGAAAGCCTACGGCTCGACTCCAAACTCCTGAAGTCACAAAAAAACTCTTCCCCAGCTCAATTGGAGATCGATCAGGATGAAGAAAAAACTCTAAAGTTAGTACTAGGCATCAACCTCGCCTTCTTCTTCGTTGAAGTCACAGCAGGATTTATTATTCACTCAATGGGCGTGGTAGCGGATGGTCTGGATATGTTTGCGGACGCAGTTGTATACGGACTTAGCCTTTATGCCATTGGAAGAGCCACTGTAGCCAAGAAGAGTATCGTGAAGCTGATTGCTTACCTTCAGCTCGCTCTTGCTAGTTTCGGACTCATAGAAGTCATTAGACGCTTCATTGGTTTTGAAGAAACTCCTCTCTTTGCGTACATGATTTTGATCTCTATTTTTGCCCTCGCTGCAAACGTCACCTCCCTTGTGGTACTCCAACGCTCCAAGAGTAAGGACGTGCACATCAAGGCAAGCGAGCTTTGCACCTCTAATGATGTGCTCGCAAACATAGGGGTCATTCTTGCAGCAGTATTGGTTTACTATACACAGTCGAGCTACCCCGATCTCATCATCGGTTCCCTCATCTTCTTTATGGTTGCGAGAGGGTCTTACAAGATCATGCAGCTCTCCAAATAACCCAAAAGCTATGCTCATGAACAAGATCGAGTTCTGGCTGATGAATAACCCTATAAGGGCGTTTATTCAAGGATTTGAAGCAAAAAAACTCAAAAGCATGTCTGATCTACCAAGTGATAAGGCTGTTTTAGAGATAGGATGCGGACAAGGGGTCGGCACAAAGCTGATTCAAAAACATTTCAAACCTAAGAGCATCAACGCCATCGACCTTGACCCTCAAATGATTAGACGAGCAAAACGTCGTGTGAAGGCTCCTCATATTGCCTTTGAGGTAGGTGATGCTAGTCATTTGAGATTCACCGATGCGTCCTTCGATGCCATTGTCGATTTTGGGATCATCCACCACATTCCAAATTGGAAAGATGCATTGAAGGAATTGCATAGACTTTTGAAGCCAGGCGGACAACTCATCCTAGAAGACCTCTCCATAGACACTTTCGAGACTAGAATCGGTAAAATTCTAAGGCTTTTCTTAGCTCATCCCTATAAAGAAATGTACAAGCGGAAGGAGTTTTACGAAGAACTCAAAAACCTTGGCTTTAAGGTAAAAAAACAGTATACAAACCCTTGGTGGTTTGGAATGGTCTTGAGGAAGGTTCGCTAGTCATATATCCTCGAAGGGCTTGTTTCCATTGCGGCAGGAGCTTTAACGGAAAGTCTAGCCCTGGTCGGCTTCGGCTTTGACAGCTTCATTGAATCAATATCGGGAACTGTGATAATTTGGAGATTCAGTGCAAAAATTAAGAGTGAAGAACACGAAGAAGAAATCGAAAGAAAGGCGTCCAAGTTTGTGGGTTTACAGTTTCTATGTCTTGGGAGCCTATATTCTATTTGAATCCATCAAAAAACTTTACCTTCATGAGGGGCCGGAGCCCAGTCTCCTCGGTATGATTATTGCCGCGCTTTCTTTAATCATCATGCCTTTCTTGGCCCACCTCAAATACAAGACTGGAAAATCCATGAGGAGTCGAAGCCTGGTGGCAGACTCCAAACAAACTTTTGTCTGCGTGCTCATGTCCCTTGCTCTCTTGTTTGGAACAGGACTCAATTTCCTATTTGGTCTTTGGTGGACAGATGCAGTCACAGGGCTTGTTTTCGTCTTTCTGTGTTTTAAAGAAGGACGTGAAAGCATTGAGGAGGGAAAACTTTGTTGCCATTGAAATTGCTTTAAAATGGAAAAGGCTTAGAATAATTGGGTGAAAAAATTGACGCAAAAAATCCTATTCCTATTTCTCATCACCCTGTTGGGGTCATTTTTGTGTATGAAGTCGATGGAAGGAATGCACCAACTGTCTACAAAAACTCCGGCTTCAATCGAACAAGCTTGCTGTGACACCATTCACAGTCCCTCCATCACAAAGATATTACCAAACGACCTGACTCCACAGCCTTTACTCCTCTGGGTAGCTGCCTACTTTGTCGCGACTACCATCCTAGTTTTCCAACTAGCCGGGAAGCAATTTTCCACCTATCCACCTCTAGTCCCTTCCTTCATTCGTTTCTCGAAAGGCGTGGTTCAAAGGGAGTGAAGTCTTTACTTCAATCCTTTAAACTTAACGCTTTTTATGATGAAAGAAACTAAGAAATCCTTTTCAAAAATACTTCCGATCCTAACCCTCCCGATTATATTGGGAATCGGCATTCTCTTGGGCCAGCAAATGGGAAATGCCAAGGAAACCACCACTACCCAAAGTGATTCAACAAGTCCCACACCAACGGTCAATCAAGTGCAGAATCCAACGGATGCGGACGACGATCCTTTTATGGGTTCAGAGGATGCTCCAATAACCATGATCGAATTCTCGGATTATCAATGCCCTTTCTGTAGAAGTTTTTTTAATGAAACTCTTCCTTTAATCAAAGAAAATTATATCGACAAAGGCTTGGTGAAACTCGTCTACAGGGATATGCCTTTGACTTCTCTAGGTCATACGGATGCGACTCCAGCGGCCAATGCAGCGGAATGTGCCAGAGATCAAGGAGGGGATGAAGTGTACTTCGCCTACCATGACCTTATTTTTGAAGGGGAAAATAAATTGGGCTATGGGACGGTAAAAATCCCGGAAGAGAGTTTGTACACCTATGCAGAGCAACTTGGCTTAGATGCTGATCAATTTAAAGAGTGCCAGGAAGGACAAAAATACTACGACGAAATCGCCGAAGACTCTGCGGCAGGCAGAGCCGCGGGGATGAACGGCACTCCAAGTTTTGTCATCAATGGGCAGCTCGTTATCGGCGCATATCCGTACGAAACCTTTGAGCAAATCTTTAATGAACTTCTAAAATGAACCTCAAATTTTCAAACAGAGAAATTTTGAAAATAATCGGAATCTCTATTACAGTATTCGTGATTTTTGGCGCCGTCACAGCTGTATATGAAAATCCATTTTTTCAACGAATGACACCCGTGTATTGGCTCGACTATGTATTTCTTATTCTTGAATCCATATTGATGGGTTTATTTTTTGGATTGAACGCACCTGTTTGTGCGACCAAGAAAGCAGGCGTTGGTGGAGTGCTCGGGTTTCTTGGGTTCGCTTGTCCAATCTGCAATAAACTCCTTTTACTACTTTTTGGTTCAGGTCTCTTACTCACTTACTTGGAACCCATCCGCCCATTTTTAGGACTCCTGGGAGTATTCCTTATGAGTGTTGCGGTTTATAAAAAGCTCTCATTAAAATCATTAACCTATCCTTCTTATGTCTAGCTATTCAATATCGACCTACAGCATGAAGTCCTTTGACGAAACCATTGAACTAGTGAAATTGGCCTTAAAAGAGGACGGTTTTGGCGTACTCACAGAAATTGATGTCCGAGCTAAAATGAAAGAAAAACTGGATAAAGAGATGCGCCCTTACTTGATTTTGGGAGCATGCCATCCACCCTCTGCTTTTAAAGCATTGGAACTGGAAGAGGAGATCGGCCTTTTCTTGCCATGTAACGTGATTGTTTACGAGGATGAAACGGGTGCGGTTCGCGTTGGCGCCATTCGTCCTTCAGTAGCCATGAGTAGGGTTGATAATCCGAACCTGAAATCTCTAGCAGAAACTATTGAAGCAACCCTCACCAGAGTAATCTCTAAAATCTAACCTAAACTTCATGTCAACATTTTTAAAAAATCGCTGGGTGCAGGACATCTTAGTGTATGGAACTATTGGGCTTATCATTGCACTCATGATTTTTGGCTTCGTGAATAGTCTGAAAGATGTTTCTAACCCGGTAACCGACACCGAAGTCCACTGGCACGCCCCAATTTCTTACGAAGCCTGTGGAAAGTCGCTAAACCTAAGCGACTCAGGCAATCACGACGTCATTCATGGTCACGACGACAACCTGGTTCACGTAGAAGGCCTTGTGCTCAGCGAATCCGATATTACTTTGGCGAACTTTTTCAAAAACGCAGGGCTTAGTATCACGAGTGAAAACCTGGAAGACTACAAAAATGGGGATATCTGTGAAAACACAGGTGAGCCCGGAAAAATTAGTTTTGTAGTCGACGGCCAGACATTCACCGACCCGAGTCAGATCATCATTAAAGATAAGCAAAATATTCTTGTAAAATTTGAATAAATGAAAGGACTACAAAAAATTCATAAAGAACCCCTCCAATGGCTTTATACCCTGGCACTGGCAATGACCATTTTTTATGGCTATTACCAAGTGATGAAAATCCTACCGGCAGTCGGAAAAGTCCCAGCCTGTGTTGTAGGAGGTTCACTCACGATTAAGAACGTCGTTTTCTCTGGGCTACTCAGCGTTTTAACGGCGCTGATTTTGGCAGGTTTAGTGAGACTTTACTTGCTTAGAAAGTCCATAGTAAAAAGTACAAAGACAGGTTCAATACTGGGCTTCGGTTTTTTAACCGGTTTTTTCACAATATTTTGTACGCTTTGTACGATTCCCCTCATATCCATTTTTGGTTTCAGTGTAGGGCTTGGATTTTTCACGACGTACAACTTATTTTTCAAAATACTTAGCCTGATTTTTATGCTCACAGCATTAGTTCTATTGAATAAGCAACTCGGTGATTGCAAGAGTTGCATAAAATACCCCCAAGGGGTATTCTCCAGTATATATGAGAAAAGACATAAAATCCAAAGCCATACGAAGACTAAAAATCATTGAGGGTCAAATTCGTGGTCTTCAAAAAATGGTTGAGGATGAGAGCTACTGCGTAAATATAATCACTCAATCCAGCGCGGTTAAAGAAGCACTCTCTGGCATTGAAGATTTGGTCTTAGAAAACCACCTCTCCACTCATGTTATCGAGCAAATGAAAAATGGAAAAGAAGACAAGGCTGTAGCGGAGATACTAAAAGTTTACAAACTTGCACAAAGAAAAAAATAACTCTCATTTATGTCACAAGACAATATCATCTACACGTGTCCAATGCATCCTGAAATCCAGCAAGATAAGCCTGGAATGTGCCCTCTGTGTGGGATGAATTTATTGCCTGCAAAGAGGAAAGAAAATCCAGTGCACGATCACGAGGTAAAAAAGCATGAACATCACGAAATGGAAAATGGACTTAATAAGCACGAAGGGCACAACGTAAATATCTTCGCTCGAAAATTCTACGTAAGTCTTCTGTTAACAGTGCCGGTGGTTCTTTACTCGGAGCTTCCCGAACGCCTTTTGGGATGGGCAGCCCCTACTTTTACTGGTTCTGAGTATATCGGGCTCATTTTAGGTTCCATCGTGTTCTTTTATGGAGGCTGGGTTTTTCTAGTCGGAGCCTTCAGAGAAGTCAGAGCAAGAATGCCCGGCATGATGACGCTCATCTCCATTGCGATCACGGCAGCTTATCTTTTTAGCGCCTACGCTACTTTTGCAGGCCTGGGACATACCCTTTTTTGGGAACTCACCACGCTGATTACGATTATGCTTCTCGGTCATTGGATCGAAATGAGAGCGGTTCAGGGGGCACAAGGAGCTTTGAAAGAGTTGTCAAAACTACTTCCAGATACAGCGGAGGTAGTTCATGGGGATGAAACCCATATGGTTCCATTGGAAGAACTGAAAGTGGGAGACATTATTGTCGTTCGTCCTGGCGGGAAAATCGCTGCAGATGGTCTGGTGGTGGAGGGGAAATCAGACGTGAATGAATCCATGGTTACAGGAGAATCAAAACCAATTAGTAAAACCGTTGGGAAAGAAGTGATTGCTGGAACCATTAATGAAGATGGAATGCTGAAAATAAAAGTTTCTAAAATCGGCGAAAACACTTTTCTTGCGGGAGTGAAGCGACTCATTGCCGAAGCTCAGGCATCCAAATCACGGCTCCAAATGCTCTCAGATCGAGCAGCATTCTATTTAACCCTCATCGCCATTAGCGTTGGTGGGATTACTTTTGTTGCATGGCTACTTGCTGGGGCAGGACTTGTTTTCGCAACCGAACGTTTAGTTGCTGTTCTCGTTATTGCCTGTCCTCATGCCCTCGGTTTGGCAGTTCCTTTAGTTGCCTCTATCTCTACAACAATGGCAGCGCGAAATGGTCTTTTGATTAAACAAAGACTTGCTTTAGAAGTAGCTCGTGAGGTGAATACGGTTCTTTTTGATAAGACAGGAACTCTCACAAAAGGAGAATACGGCGTAGATAAAATCTGGTCGCTGGAAGCCAAAGACGAAAGTGAAGTCTTAAGTCTGGCAGCTTCAGTAGACGCTCATTCCGAGCATTTCATTGCGCGAGCAATAGTGGAGAGTGCCAAACAAAAGAATCTTCCTATAAAAGAGGTAAAAGATTTCGGAAGAATCCCCGGTAAAGGAGTTAAGGCCTTTTTAGAAGGCAAAGAAGTCGCCATCGGTAGTATGAGTCTCCTTGAAGAAAAAGGGATAAGACTTCCAACTGAGATCCAAAAAGAAATTGAAGCTGAAAATAAAAAGGGTAAAACAATCATTTTCGTGCTCAGGGAAAAGAAAGCCTTGGGTGCTCTTGCCCTCGGAGACCTTATTCGCGAAGAATCACGTCAGGCCATTAAAGAGTTGAAAGAAAACGGACTTAAAGTGGCCATGATCACCGGTGACAACGATGAAGTAGCAAAGTGGGTCGCAACGGAACTTGGAATCGATGAATACTTTGGCAATGTGCTTCCGGATCAAAAAGCGGCGAAAGTAAAACTCTTGCAAGAAAGAGGATCAAAGGTTGCTATGGTCGGAGACGGCATCAACGATGCTCCCGCCCTCACGCAAGCAGATTTGGGAATCGCTATAGGAGCAGGAACCAATGTGGCCATCGAATCCGCAGGAATTATCTTGGTACGAAATGACCCAAGAGATATTATGAAAATCATTCGACTCTCACGGCTGACTTATAAAAAGATGATTCAAAATCTTTTCTGGGCTACCGGATACAATGCAGTTGCCCTTCCACTTGGGGCCGGGGTTTTAGCTTCTTACGGAATTCTAATGCAACCCGCTTTGGCAGCGATCTTTATGTCCCTCAGCACAGTCATTGTGGCTATTAACGCTGTTTTACTCAAACGATCTAAACTCGAAGCATGAAATCACTAAAGACAAAAATGCTGTGGATGCTGATTGTAGGCTTGAGCCTACTCCAGTTCTCTTTTGCTCTACTAATGAGTAGTCAAGGACATGAAAATACTTGTGCATTTAGTGAGCACTGCATCCTCGAGTCAGCAGTAAATCAAAGTGAAGCAGTCCTCCCACTACTACTCACCTTAGTTGTTCCAGTATTTTTTGTTTTCCTTTCTTATTCTGAAAACAAATCTTCCTTAAGTCCTGTACCGCTGCGTCCGGATAGAAACCTTCTCCGGCGTACCCTAAAAGGAGTCATACAGAGAGAGTGATAGGCGATTGAATCGATTTAGCCTATAACTCACTGATATGAAAAAAATACTTTCACTCCTACTTGGCACAGCACTCATTTTAAGTGCTTGCCAAAGTCAAAATACAGATACCGTGCAAGAAGAAAGTTCACCTGATAAAAAGGTCTATGTTGCCGTAGAAAATGATAATCAAGTAGCCGTAATCGACCCAGAAACAGGTGTGGTCGTAAAGAGAATAGATCTCCCTGGCATGCCTCACAATGTGCAAGTGTCTCCAAATGGTGAGGCCCTTTGGGTAACTGTAAATACGATGGAAGAGGGTGAGGACGACATGCATTCAAACGAAAGCTCTCTGGATACAGAAGACCAACTCGTAGTTGTTTCTACAAAAACGGATGAAATCAGTCAGCAAATAAATTTAGGAACTGATCTTCATCTTGCCCATGTCGTCTTAAGTCCGGACAGTGCGTGGGCTTATGCCAATGCTCAAGAAGGAAATAAAGTTTTTATAGTAAACTCTCAAACTTTTACCCTAGAAAAAACGGTTGATCTTCCTGAGGGTTCTGAGCCTCACGGTCTTCGTCTCGATCCAGAGGGAAATTTTGCTTATATTGCGCTGATGGGCACTAAGGGAATGGGGATTCTCAATCTCGAAACCGAAGCATTTGAAATCATTGATTTCGGAGACGCGGTGGTACAAACCGGCGTCACACCTGATGGTAAATATGCATTTGGGTCAATGTACTCCACCAAACAATTGGGTATCCATAATATTGAAACAAAAGAAACAAGCACGGTTCTTCTTCCAGACGCAAAAGGACCTGTTCAAGTCTATCCAACTCCAGATTCGCGATATGTTTATATCGCCGATCAAGGTTATTACTTCGACCAACCCACAAGCGATAAAGTCTATAAAGTCGATCTAGAATCTCAAGAAGTTGTTTCAACCATCATTGCAGGTGAAGGTCCACACGGGGTGGCAATCTCTAAAGACGGTTCAGAAGTTTATGTGACCAATATCGTGAGTGGAAACCTTTCCATCATTGACACCAAAACCGATCAAGTCACCAAAACCATCGAAATAGGTGAAGCGCCAAATGGCGTCAGCGTGTGGGAACGTGAAACCAGTGAATCTTCAGTTTCACTCACCCCCGTCAATTCCATTTCCCACCCTCATGGTTTGGCTGTAGATATAGAAAATCCCAATAAACTATACATTGCGACCCATGAAGGGCTGCTTCTACTTAAAGATGAAAAAGATTTGTACCGAATTGGAGAAACTACAAACGACCTCATGGGCTTTACGGCTGATGCAAAGAATTCCAAAACCTTTTACAGTAGCGGTCACCCTTCTTACGGAGGGAATATTGGCTTTCAAAAGACGATAGACAGTGGTGAGACTTGGGAAAAAATATCAGATGGAATAAATGGGCCGGTTGATTTTCATACCATGACTGTCAGCCCTGTTAATTCAAATATCATTTACGGACTATTTAGCGGCCAAATACAAAAAAGTACGGACGGGGGCACAACGTGGATGCTACTGGATAAACAGCCCGAAAAGATCATCGCGCTCGTAGCAGACGTGGCTGATGTAAAAACTGTGTACGCGAGTACACAGCAAGGAATTTGGATGAGTAGCGATGGAGGGGAAAACTGGGAGAGCTTATCAACTTCTCTCGAAGCAAGCATTATCATTTCTATGTCGCAAAATCCAAAAGATAGAAACCAAATGCTCAGTTTCTCAGATACCTTAGGTTTGGCTTCAAGCAATGATGGCGGGAAAACATGGGCTTCACTAGCGGGCGCACCCAATGCAGTTCTTTATTTTATTGCCTTTTCTGCAAGCAATCCTCAAATGGTTTATGCCATCGACGAGAACAACCAAGTTTACAAAAGTGAGAATAGCGGACTCACTTGGGAGAAAATCTATTAACCCTTTTTAATTCTATGAAAAAAACCTCACTGATCATCGCCTTCCTCACTCTCTCCTTTCTCACGGCCTGCCAGAATACGACCCAAGAAGGTGCTGTGGAAGAAACTTCCGAAGCACCTTTGGCCTCCAGCACTCAAATCGTAGAGCTGAATGATGGAGACACCTATGACCTTGAATCCTCTTTTGTTGAGAAAGAGCTCAATGGCTCACTCTATAAAATGTTGGCTTACAACGGTTCTATTCCCGGCCCCACACTCAAAGTGAAGCAAGGCTCAACCGTTACGATCAATTTCACTAACAACACAGAGATCGAAACCACCCTTCATTCGCACGGTGTGCGTTTGGATAACGCCTTTGATGGAGTTCCGGACGTAACCCAGGAGGCAATCCAGCCAGGAGAAACGTTCACATACTCGGTTCGCTTCGATGATTCAGGTGTATTTTGGTACCACCCTCACTTGAGAGAAGATTACGCTCAAGACATGGGGCTCTATGGAAACTACATCATCGTCGCCGATGAAGAAGATTGGTCCCCAGTGAATAGAGAAGAAACCTTGATGGTCGATGACATCCTTATGCAAGGAAACGAACTGGCTTCTTACTCCTTTGATGAAGTCACTCACACCCTCATGGGTCGCTTTGGAAACACCATGCTTGTGAATGGAAGCACGGATTACGGCCTGACGGCAAAGAAAGGTGAAGTCATACGCTTTTACATCACCAATGCTGCCAACACTCGAGTTTTCAATCTAAGCATTCCCGGCGCACAAATGAAATTGGTTGGAGCAGACAATGGACTCTATGAACACGACGAATGGGCAGACGAAGTTCTGCTTGGGCCATCCGAGCGCGCAATTGTTGAGGTGATGTTTGCAGAATCAGGTGACTTCTCCTTAGTCCACAAAACACCAGATAGAACTTATACCTTGGCAGATTTCCAAGTCTCCGACGAAGAGCTATCTGAATCTTACGCCACTGACTTCAATACTCTTAAAACACACCAGAGCACCATCGCCAGTATCGACCCTTACCGTTCTAGTTTCGAGAGCTATATAGATAAGTTTCTATCCATTGACCTAGATATGAAGGGCATGGGAGGTTCTCACTCCATGCACGGTGGAATGATGATGGATGATTCAGAGATGGGGATGATGAATGATGGAGAACCGATTGAATGGGAAGACACCATGAGCATGATGAATAGCACTTCAAACACAGACACATTGGAGTGGCAGCTCTTAGACGAAGACACGGAAAAAACGAACATGGACATCGACGACTGGAACTTCAAAGAGGGCGACTTGGTGAAAATTCAAGTAGCCAATCCCGACGACACCACCCATCCAATGCAGCATCCGATCCATATACACGGTCAACGCTTCCTGATCTTGTCCGTAGATGGAGTGAAGTCAGATAACTTGGTTTGGAAAGACACAGTCTTAATTCCATCAGGTTCCACGGTTGAACTCTTGGTTGAAATGTCTAATCCAGGCGAGTGGATGCTCCACTGTCATATTCCCGAACACCTTGAAAGCGGAATGATGATGCCTTTCAAAGTTTCTTCTCTTTAAGTTTTTTAACCCTTTTTATATGAAATTCTCTTTATCAAAATACGGTTGGCGCTGCGTCTTAGGAGCCGAGGTATTTTATTTAATCTGTCTCCTTTATGGCAGCAGCTTAACCGGAGCCGATGCCGATCTTCACCACTCTATTTTTGAAATGATTCCTGGCTTCACTTGGATCAATCTAGGTAGCACCGTCTTGGGAGCCATAGAGATCTTCTTTTTTGCATGGATTTTTGCGGCCTACATGGTCTGGATGCTTAACTCCAGCATGGAACATGGAAATCGATAACCTCTGAAAGTATGACATTCTTTTCACTCCTCTATCTCTTGCTTATATTTATAGGGCTACTTGTGACCCAAGAGATATTTCATCGTTATCCAAGATTCACGTTGGCATTTTTCGGAGTCGCTTCGATTATCCTTTTCCCTTGTTGGATATTATTAATAGGGGTCGCCGATTGGTTCCTTTGGGCCAAGGTGTTCTCTGTTGTGACCGGAATCATCCTACTTTCTCTATTAAGGACTACAAAGCTGGGACACACCAAACTATGCCAATGGTCTATTTATTTCTTTCTGGTTTTCAACATTCTTGAGGCAGTTGTTAGAGATATTGAAACAGCGAATCTTGCGAATTATTTGAATGCAACGGCTGGTATTTTGCTGATAGTGACTTTGGCCAAAATAAATACAATCCATATTGATACCAAGGGAAAGTATAAGGATTTATACTGGAGTGATATGACCTTGGCATGGATCATCGGCTACACTCTATGGAATTGGGTTTTTATTTATCTGAATCTTGGAGAAGGCGCAATCCCGCAGCTCGCCGTACTTGGATCCGCTTTGATCATTGGGTTTCTCAATAAAGAAAGGTGGCTTCAGGCTAGAGTTTTTACGCTTGGAACCTATTTTATTGTGTTCCACACCTACCCGCACCTGAGTCCATTTCCACCTCTATATGGATATGACAATCAGGCTGGACTTTTACTATCTCTGGTCACAGTTGGATTTATGGTAGTTTACACAGGTTTCTTCATAAGACGTTCTACTGTAACAAAAAAATCATATGTTTAATCAAAAATTTAAAACGAAAGTCGTGCACAGGCAAACTAATTACATAGAGGTAATACTTATTTAATAAACAATAAATATATGGAAAACTCATCATGTTGCGGTCATAAAAGTATGTCTCCAGTTAAGGACGTAGTTTGTGGCATGGAGCCCGAAATCACAGAAGAAACCCTCCAAGTCGCCCACAAAGGAACAATCTATTACTTTTGCAGTACGGCTTGCAAAGATCAATTCGTCAGTGATCCAGAAAAATATCTCAATTAATCCATTAATCCTAAAATTATGAAACTATCAAAATTACTTCACGTTATCAGTGTTTTAGTCGGATTCGCCGGAGTCGTTACATTTGTGTCCGCCATCCTTGGTGGGGCTGATAACCTTGTATTCGGAATTACAAAAGCAGACGCTTTAGCCTGCACGGCCATCCTTATTCTCATTGCAATCTGGGCACAAATTGCAACGATTCATCACATGATGCTTGAAAAGAAAGGTGAACTCATTTAATCAGTAATTCAATAAGCATATGGAATTCTCAAAAAGAACATGGGGAATAGTTCTCATCATTGGCATTGTCGGACTTATATTCCTTTTAAAGACGCATACTTCACATGTCTTGTCCGTCCTACCGTATCTTATTTTACTCGCCTGCCCATTGATGCACCTATTCGGACACGGAGGGCATGGTGGACACAAACATCAATAATAATCCCATGACTCAACTTAGCCTTAAAATCAAAGCCGTGCTGTGGGGAGTCTTAGGCACTTCTTTGCTCCTCACGTTTTTCTTCTCAATTGTGAGCTTAATTTCGGGGTGGTATTTCGCTCAAAACCAGTTCGCTCAGTTTTGGATATATATCGTTCCACTAGCGATTGGTTTTGGGCTCCAACTAGGACTTTACTCTTATTTGAGGATGAGCATTGCTCACCACTGCCCAACAGGCACAGGGAAAGCATTGGCTGTTTCGGGAACTAGCTCCACCCTTGCCATGATTTCGTGTTGCGCTCACTATCTGGCCAATATTATCCCGATTCTTGGAGTATCCGGTTTCTTAACCGTAATCCCTGATTACCAAGAAGAGTTGTTCCTAGTAGGACTTGCCTTCAATATTCTCGGATTGGCCTACATCACCAAGCAAATTATAAATTTTAAAAAACAAGCATGAAAAGATCAGCAACTCTAAGCTTAGGACTCATTGCTATTTCCATTGGTGTGGTCTTGCTTGTTTATTGGATAACGATCAAAAATAAAGAGTTACAAGATACTAACACCCTGACGAGTGATGAAGGAGGGGTCACAGTAACTGTTAATCCAATCACTTCATTGGAATCCGACAATTGGAGCTTTGAGATTGAGCTGAACACCCATTCTGGTGAACTACCGGAAGATCTAAAGGGTGACGCAGAGCTGCTCCTCGACAATAGGCAAACCCTTTCAGCTTTTTCTTGGGAAATGTCGAGCGAGCAATCTCATCATCAGGAAGGCATTTTAAGTTTTGAAAAAACGGGAAACAAGCCAGGAGCTATTGAGCTTATTTTGAAAGACATTGGCGGTGTTAAAGAGCGCAATTTTAAATGGGATTTAAACAATTAATTTCTCATGAATCTGATATTATGGATCATTTTAGGAATCTCACACCTTTTTACGGTTCTTTGGTACGTTCTTATTCAGAAAGATATTTTTGGATATACAAACACACAGATGAAAATACTAGGCTACGAAAACAAAAAACAAATTGAGACACCTGCTCTTAATTTTTTATTAAAATTCTACGCCGTTGCGCTTCTAGTACTAACCTTAGGATTTACTCTGTACTTGTTTTCCATCTAATTTATGAACAGCCATGAACAAGACCAAAACAAGGAACCTTTACTTATGCTCCTGCACGAACATTGGATGGTTTTCCTTTTGCCGCTTTCTCTTTACTTAGTTGGGCTTTCATTAGGAGCTTTCTTGTTCTGGCTGGGTACCAACCTACATGAGCTGGCTCATCCAGCAGCTATGGTGGTTACTTTTATAGCTTACGGCACCATTTTGATTGCGCATCATTTGCTCTTTCTCTATCTACTGTCCTTACAGCTTTCAGGTTTAGCAGTCACAAAAAGGAGAATCATCGACTTCCGCTTCTTCCCTTATGTGCGCCACGACATGAGCTATATCAATATCCAAGAGATCAATGAAATTGAAAAACACCAACGAGGACTGATTAAGAATCTTTTACACTACGGAGAAGTAGAAATGAATTTACCTACCAGTTATCAAACACTTGAGTTCAAATATGTACCCTATCCAGGACGTTTAATAGAACTGGTGAGTCGACTTCAAAAAAGTGAAAAACCAATTACCCCATCTGCGTAGGAAATCACATGATACTCGAAAGAAAAGATCCTTTAATTTAAATTTCTATGGAAACTCTAACTTGGCTTTCAGTTCTGCCCCCAGTGATCACCATTGCTTTTGCAATTTGGTCAAAAAAGATTTTACCGTCGCTCCTCTTGGGTTTATTGGTGGGTTCCTATTTATTGGACCCATCAATTATAGGCGGACTGGAAGTCGCCATAGAAAATATATTAAAGATATTGTCGGACACAAGTAACTTACAGGTCTTACTTTTTCTGTATTTGTTCAACGGCTTGATCACACTTATAAAAAATGCAGGCGGCATCAAGGCCTTTTCAAGTTGGCTCGGTAAATACATCAAAAGCGACCGTGGAGTCTTTTACACCTTGTGGGCATTGATACCCGTTACGTTCATTGATTGTGACTTCAGAATTGTTGGTGCGGGGTCCATCATGCGTTCACTCGCAGAAAAACATAAAATAGCGAAGGAACGGCTTGCATTCATGATCAATAATACAGCCAGTCCGGTTCTTGAAGTCATTCCAATAGCTACGACTTTCGTAGGGTTCAATATAGCCAATATCAGTCAGGGATTGGAATCTGCAGGAGTACTTGAAGAGCAATCGGCTTATAGCGTTTTACTTCGCGCTATTCCTTTTGAATTTTATAGTATTGTGGTTCTTCTCATCACTTTCAGCACCATATTTTTTCAATGGAGAAAACAGCCTTTAGGAAAACAGGGTGAGCATTATCACAAAGAGACTGCTGACGAAATGAGTATGTCTATGGGTGATGAAAAGCCACAAATAAAACCACGCATAATCAACCTAATAGTACCCATGTTAACGGTTGTTTCCCTTTGTTTCTTTTTCTTCTGGTACTTTGGCAGGGGTGAGAATGGAGTAAATGAAACTATTGCATCCATTATTTCCGCCACCGACCCTAATATGGCAATGTTGGTTGCACTATCTATTTCAATATTTATTACGGGCTTGCTTTATGCCTTCCAAAAGTACCCTTTAAAGAAAATGACCGAAGACATGATCTCGGGAGGAAACGAACTAATGAGAATATTGATTATTCTCGTGATCGCATGGGCTTTGGGTGACGTTTCGCAGGAATTAGGTTTGAGTGATTTCATCCAACAGCTTTTGGGAAATCAGCTGCCCATATGGAGCATCCCTGTATCACTTTTTCTCATATCTTCTCTTGTGACTTATTTTATTGGGGAGGGTTGGGCCACAGCTTCACTAATTATGCCTTTTGCAATTTTCATTGCTGTATCCAGTGGCGTCTCAATTCCAATTTGTGTAGCAGCAGTTATTACTGGCGGAACGTTTGGAGACACCACTTCACCAGTAGCTGGAATGACCAATATGGCATCTGGTGTTACCGGCGCCGATCACATGAAGTATCTAAAATATGCTAACCCATATAACTTCGCTTCAGCAGGCATCGCCGCAGTTTTATTTTTAATAGCAGGATTTTTGTATCATCAATAATTGGGACAATTCGATCAAGAATGAAGCTCTAATCAAACTGAATAGTTCTTTCCTCCAGACTAGTACTAAAGCGACCATCTTCATGTTTGACCAAGGTGGACTTCGGCTTTGAACCTAGAATGGGGTTCTCCTTGATGAGAAAAACAAAACAGTAAGCATCGTCACTTTGCGAAGTGATGACCCTGGCTTTCAACTTGCCTTGTCGGATGAGCTTCCGTGCAGTTTGATGTTTAATCTTGAAGTAGTGATCCAGTTCCCACATGGAGTACCACGAGTCTTTGTCCTGACAGATTTTCCCAGGCACTACCCGCTTCTCCACAGCACGCTGGCATACCAAGCACTTGATTCCATATTTATCGTACCAAGTCTCTTCGTCGCTCACATATTGACCGCAGATGAAACAAGTATATGGGCCACCATTGATATGGAAGCCTTTAGGTTCATCTTTCAGCCTCAATTTTCTCGCACGTTCTACCTGAGCCCCTTTGAGTAGAACTTCAAAAAGGCCTAAAAGCCTACTTCCAGACTCGTATGCCTCAGCATGAGAAATTTCTTTCCCGTATTTCTTTTTATAAATTTCCTGAAATTCACGAACGGCTTCATCTGATAATTTCATATAGGTTAAAAGTTAATGAAATAAATTTAGCCTTAAAATGGCACGAATAGTTTTCTCATAAGCAATACTGCACTCCTCTTCGTCAGCGTAAAAAGTAATCGTTACCCAGAGTTGCTTATTCTTTCCGTTCCTCTTCTTTAGTTCTTTAAAGTCATGCATATATAGATACATGAATTAATAATGACGATAGCAAAAAGATTAAGGAGGAGCCACAAAAGCCAATAGCCAAAGCTTTACTCGAGATGCTAGAAAACTTATTATTACAACATCCAACTTTACGCTTCAAATGGGAATAAACGAAAGAATTGAAATTATAAAAAAAATCCAAGCACAGGCTTTATTAGAGACAGAAGAAACTAGAGCTAGGCTTGAGCCTTTTGTAGCCGAAGCTCTAAAACAAGCAGATAGGATTGCGGAGAATTTTGCGCTGCCTGCTGTTATGAATGCTGTTGATAGAGCGTCCGAACTGGGTGAATACCTTATGAGAGCTATTGATTCAATCAACAGCTCTATCCCACTGTCTACTTATAATCTAATCCCCTCTACGCCTCCTATCTCAAGGGAAATTTGGCGAGAAAGAGAAACAGAAGAAATAATAACGCACCCAAGGATGGCAATTGAAGAAGTAGAAGGAGAAATTTACTTTTATGGAAAAAATGCAAATTTTATCAATAAAAATGGGCTTGAGTATCTACTGCTCATTGCTCTTTTAAAGTACTCAGACAAAAAGGGGTTTTGCTCCTATGAAAAAATTTATGATTTTTTCAGATCGAAGGGTAAAAAACGAATTCTACTAAAGGAAAAACGAGAAAAGCAGATACACAATGTGAAGAGCCAACTTCTACGTCGGAAGGTTAGGAAAAATATTCAAATGCCTGTTACAACACATGAGGAGCTTAAGATAATAGATGTGATCCCAGGAGAAGGGCTGATTTTTAGGAACTTTGAATACTAGGAAACAAATTCCCTTTCTTGGAATTTCTTATTTTATTTTCTTCTGTAATTAGTGGGGAAATAAGAAATCTAAAGAACCTTTTTTCCGTGAAAAACTAAGGATGCTTAACCCGCATCCTATGAAAGACAACTCACGAATCCTAAAGATCACGAATGTTTTAGTTACTGATCTAAACCCTGCTCCATACAATCCAAGGAAGTGGGATAAGAAAGCAGTAGAAGACCTCACAGAAAGTATAAAGAGCTTTGGCATTGTAGACCCCATCCTCGTAAACTCAGCACCTAATCGTAAAAATATTGTAATTGGCGGTCATTTTCGCCTGAAAATCGCTAAAGACCTTGGATGCACAGAAATTCCAGTAGTATACATTAATATCCCGGAGGAAGAAAGGGAGGTAGAACTCAACCTTCGCCTTAACCGTGACCAAGGAGCTTGGGACTACGATCTGCTTAAGAATTTTGATATCTCCCTCCTTTTAGACATTGGCTTTGATGACTCAGACCTTCACCACATTTGGGATGAGGTGCTTGAGACAGAGGACGACCACTTTGATGAACAAGAGGAAATAAAGAAAATCACGCCCTTCGTAAAGGAAGGTGAAATGTACGAACTTGGAAACCACCGCCTTATTTGTGGCGATTCAACAAAGCTGGAGGTCGTTCAAAGACTGGCCGGTAAAACTTCTATTGAGCTGGTCTGCGCGGATCCACCCTTCAACATTTCCTTGAATTACAACAACGGAATCGGAACCAAGGGGAAATACGGCGGTACTAAAGTTCAAGACAATAAAAGTAGAGTCGACTATAAATCCTTTCTTAAAAAGACGATCGAGAACGCTCTTTCAATTGCTCAGAAGGATTGTCACTTTGCCTACTGGTGTGACGAACGCTACATCGGCCTTATTCAGGAACTCTATGAAGAAGTTGGTATTAAAAATGAACGGGTTTGCATCTGGCTCAAGAACAACCAAATGGCTACGCCCCAAGTGGCCTTCAACAAAGTCTATGAACCCTGCGTGTATGGAATAACTGGAGAGCCTTTCCTGTCTCAATATCACACCAATTTTAACGAAATTCTAAACAAGGAGGTAAGCACGGGTAATCGCCTCCACGGCGAGGTCATGGACTTATTCAATATTTGGCTAGAAAGCCGCTTGCCTTCAAGTGAATATCTGCATCCAACTTCGAAACCACCAACGCTCTATGAAAAGATCATCCGTCGCTGCACAAAACCTGGAGACACTATCCTAGAACTGTTCGGCGGCTCTGGAGCTACTTTGATTGCTGCAGAGCAAATGAAGCGGTCGTGCTTCATGGTGGAACTGGATCCCTTATTTTGCTCTTTAATCATCACTCGTTATGAAAAACTCACTGGAAAAAAAGCCAAGCTCCTTAATTAAGCCTGGAAACATTTATAAACTCGGAAATCATCTACTCGCTTGTGGCGACTCTAGAGCTGAAAAGCTTGTTCAAGAACTTTTAAGTGAGCAGAAGTTTAATTTAATCCTCACAGATCCGCCTTATGGTGTGGACTATAAGGCGAGCAATCACAAGAAAATTGCAAATGACCAGATCCAAAACGAAGAAGTTTATCAGGAGTTCTCCGAGAGCTGGCTGAAACTTATAAAACCATACCTGAAAGATAAAAACTCGTACTACATATTCAACTCGGACAGAATGGTTTTCAGCCTCCGTGAAGCCTTAATTAGCCAAGGTTTTAAACTGTCTCAGCTTCTCATTTGGGTGAAGACGGGAGCGGTTATAGGACGGCTGGACTACTGTCCCCAGCATGAACTCATAGCCTATGGCTGGCAAGGAAAGCATGAAATCCCACTTTATAAGGATAAAAGCGTTCTCATAGCTCCGAAACCTTTAAAGAACACTCTTCATCCCACGATGAAACCAATCCCACTTCTTCGAAGACTGATTTTGAACAGCACAAAGATCGGTGAACTTGTTTATGACCCCTTTCTTGGAAGCGGCTCAACATTACTTGCCTGCGAGCAAACAAAACGAATATGCATTGGTGTCGAGATAGATCCCGTTTACTGCCAAGTGATCATAGACCGCTTTGAAAAAATGACTGGCCAAAAAGCTAGCTTACTAATCCCATGAATATGGACGAAAACATTTCGCAAAAAACAGATAAAAACAAAGCGGAGCTCATCGAGCAGCTTCGTAAAACTCCAATTGTTCAAATCGCCTGTGAAAAAGTCGGAGTTGGAAGGGCTAGCTACTACCGCTGGCGCAAAGAAGACGAGAAATTTGCAGAAGAAGCGGATGAAGCTCTATGCCGAGGAAAAAGCCTCGTTAACGATATGGCAGAATCGCAGCTACTAAAGGCCGTACGGGATGGCAACATGACCGGAATTATATTCTGGCTCAAGAATAATCACCCAGATTACAAAACTCGAGTAGAGCTATCCGGAGAACTTAAAACAAATACCAAGCTCACCCTAGAGCAGGAAGAGCAAATCACTACCGCCCTAAAACACGCCGGACTTTTATTGCCATCTAATCTCAATTCAAATGAAAAAAATTGAAAACCTTCAAAACATCATAAAAAGCAGCGCAGCTCGAAGAAAGCTTGCATATGAAAGCCACTATTTTTTCTTTCATATCTATTTTGGCCATTACATTGGCTACGACACCGCAGACTTTCAAAAGGAAATGTTTGCACTAACGGAGAGTGATTCGGTAAGAAACACCGTAATTGTGGCTTTTAGAGGTTCTGGAAAGTCTACCATCATGAACATGAGTCTTCCTATCTGGTCTATTTTAGGGAAACGACAATGCAAGTACGTTGTAATCGTTGGCTTTACTCAGGAACAAGCTAAACGGCATTTGAAGAATATCAAACAGGAGTTAGAAAATAATACCCTTTTGATGAGAGATCTGGGGCCATTTAAGGAAATCGAAGACGAATGGAACTCATATACACTTGAAATCCCAAATTTTGGGGCACGAATCACAGCAGTATCTATAGATCAAAGCATCCGTGGTACTCGTCACGGTGCTCATCGACCTGATCTTATAATCTGCGACGACGTTGAAGATATTAACTCAGTAAAAACTCTAGAAGGGAGAGATAAAGTAGATGATGCAATCACAAGCGAAATCATACCTGCAGGTACTCCAGACACACGCCTTGTTGTTATCGGAAACCTTCTACATGAAGATTCTTTCATCATGAGACTCAAAGGCCGTATTCAAAGAAAAGAGTTTAATGGCGAATTTCGCGCTTATCCCTTGCTCGATGATAAGGAAAACTGTTTGTGGCCAGCTAAGTTCCCTAGTGAGGAAAGCATCCTAAACGAAAAGAAACGGATCGGAAAAGAATCATCGTGGCAAAGGGAGTACATGCTCAATATCGTAACGAATACGGATCGAATTATTTTCCCAAAGTGGATTCACTACTACACTCAGTTACCAGAGAAAGATAAGAAAAACAGAGAATTCAAATTTAGAAAAGTACTAACTGGGATAGATTTAGCTATTTCACAAAATCAAAAGGCAGATTGCACTGCAATGGTCAGCGCACAAGTGCATGGCTATGGAGAAAAGATGGCAATTTACATTCTACCAAACCCTATTAACAGCAGGTTGACCTTTGAAGAAACCATTAACACGGCTAAGAATATCCATGACGCTCATGAAGCAAAGCTGATTGTAGAAGATGTTGCGTATCAAAAAGCAGCAATTGAAACTTTAAAAAATAGAGGCTGCATTGTAGAAGGCGTAACCCCAAGGGGAGATAAAAGTGCTCGACTAATGTTAGTTTCACACTTATTTGAGAGAGGTCAGATCCTATTTCCAGAGCAAGGATGCGAAAAACTTATTCAACAATTGTTGAACTTTGGTCTTGAAAGGCATGATGACCTTGTAGACGCACTTACCATGTTAATCACATTCGCGGCTCAGGAAAAACAAAGAAGCGGTTTGATGTTAGCATTTTTGCATAACGATGGATCTTCCACATCACATTATTTAGATCGTACGGAATATGAAGATAGATTTGGATATAAAAGAGTTCAGTGGCATTAAAAAATGCCAACACTACCCCTCTATATTTAATAGCCTAAATTAAATCCGAAACATTGACCGCATAGATCTTTGCAAATTGTTTTATTTCAACAATATCTAGTCTCCTCTCTCGACTTTCAACTTTTGAAACGAAGGATTGAGGTTTACCTAAAAGTTTTGCGACCTCTACTTGCGTAAGACCAGCATCTTTCCTAGCCTTAATAAGGCGTTCGATGATTTCCCGGTACTCTTTTGAAGCTATTGTGCTCATAAAGAGTATCCTATTTTAGGATTGATAATAACCCAAAATCGGATAATATGCCTGTAGCTTAACCTTTTAACCCAACAAAAGTATGGCTACCGAACACACTCAGAACCAAAGTTGGTTCAAACGTCATAAGATATTAACAGGGATTGGTGGCGTTTTCTTATTCTTCACCGTCGTTTCAGCTCTAGGAAGCCCAAAGGAGGGACAGAGCACCTCAACAACCGAAACAGCAGCGACGGCTGAAGTCGTTGAAGAAGTTACAACTGTAACGGCATCTCAGCTGTTTTCCGACTATAAAGGTAATCAAGTGGCTGCCGATGAAAAATATAAAGGCAAAACCATCGAAGTCAGTGGGACAATCAGCACTATCGGAAAAGACATATTGGATACGATGTACGTGTCCCTGAAAACTGGCGACATAATCGGAACCGTTCAATGCATGTTGGAAGATTCCGAGCTTGAAAAAGCCGCAAGCCTCACTCAAGGACAACAAATTACCTTAACAGGCGAAAAGCCCGACTACTTGATGAATGTGATTTTGAGAAATTGCAAAATTCAATAAGCTGTAAAAGTGAAGTGAATCTGAAAACAAGTGTCATTATGGCATAAAGGTAGTAAGCTATGAGCACGCTGTAAAAAGGCCACAAATTGACCTCAGAATTACCCATTTTCAATCTAGAATTTCCTCCCTATGTATATGAGATCCAGGTTGGCGATTATAGTTTTAAACGGATTCCTAACTATAAAGAAGCTTTCGATAAGATGATGCACTTGGTAGATTCAAGTGGAAGCGAGTTTCAAACAAAAGTACAAGTTGGCAGCCATCAAATTACAGCAGTTGTGCAACTACCTATTAAGGAGAAAAAAGCAGTCTTGTCCTGGCAAAGTCCGCTAAAACAACTTGATGACATTTTGCTGCTTTTTTCTATATTTACTGATAGAAACGTTTTCAAAAAAGATTGGCCTGACAAGAATGGTAGCATAGTCATGGCTGAGCATAGAATGCATCATTACGGTGCGCAGCTGCTGCTTTCTCTAAAAAGTGATTGGGTTTTTAAAAGCAGGAAAACTGGCGAAATACGAACCCAAAAACAAATGGGGCAAACGCCTATATTTTATTGGGATAAAGTTAATATTGGATTCGAAAAAAGTCTCAATGAAGTTTTAGTCACGATTTCAAGTAAGGAATGGCAAGAGGAATACGAAGGGGGGTATTTTTTGTTCTTATTTCGTTCTGCTATTCAACGTCAAATAAGAGAAACCTCATTTATTCTCTGTTGGACGATTTGGGAGCATATTTTCGCAATAAAAAACAGAAAATGGCTGGACAATTCGGCTATTGAACAAATGAGTGGGGATAAGAAAATTGCATTTATACTAAATCAGTATTTCTTAAAAAATATTGATGAAAAAGCACGGAAAAATATTCAGAGAATAAGTAAAACCAGAAACCGGCTAATCCACTTTGGAATTAAAACTGATCAAGTCGACCTAAAAGAGATGGATATGTTCATAAGGCTGACAGAACAATTAATGGCGATTATTTTAAAACTATCTCCCTCAAATTTATTCAATTCTTTTGAGGATCTAGACTCCTTCTTGAAAAAATAATTATGACTAAATACCTGATTAAACATAGGATCAAGACGATGGCCACATGCGAAACGCCATTTGACTTTGAGGGCATCCATTTCGAACATTATGAATTTAATCTGCGTGATGGATGGCTGACAGACTACTGGCTTGCTAGTAAAGAGGTGGAAGCAAAATCATGGCATGAAGCTGCGAATACTTTCCGTGGAGAGCTTAGAACAATACTTCCCAAGATTGCTTTTATAAGCCAGTGTGCATTGGAGTTTGTTTTAGAGCCTTTCTTTGTCCTGAATCTAAATTATAAGGAGAAAATCGTATTTATAAATCACACTAAAGACGTAGAAGGAGTTGGCCTACATTTTGGAAAAAACGAAATTGAATGCTTAGAAGCTTTGTATCAGTCAGGTATAGGCAATGGATTTTACGACTTTATGGTGGATTCGACCAATGCCAGTACCTTACATACCAGTCTTTATATGCTTTTCAGTGCTTTAGAAAATCTTGCACAGGGCAAGAGAACCATTAAATGTGAGGAATGTAAGCATGAGAAGCAAATTGACGGTGTAGATCCAGAATTGCTGAAAAAAATACTGGGAAATAAATTGTATAATCAATGCTGGGGGCCAAGTGGACTGAGACACAAGATGTCTCACGGCGAATTTCCAGACATTCCTCAAGGTTTAAAAGAAGAAGTCTACAAAAAAATAATTAGTTTTTTGAATCAAGAAAATAGTATTTCAATTAATGAGAAAGTAGTGAATCCACAGAGAGGATTTACCGGCAACAAACATCACGGAAGCAACTTTTATAAATATTTTGGTGAAGGAAGAAATTTGAGCCTTAAAGATTGCTGTGAAATCCTTGATAAAAACCTAGTGGGAGAAAAGGGGCGACTTGAGCATGTCGGTCCAGATCAGCATAAAATTGTTTATTAGCCTCTAGACTTGTCGGATCGTTCTGTCATCTATGTGGGTAGACCTTAACCCATAAGATATGACAGAAGCCACGATCGACCTAAAATACTGCCTTTACGCACGTAAATCCTCAGAATCGGACGAAAGACAGGCCATGAGCATCGACTCTCAAATCACAGAGATGCTCAAAATTGCTAAACAGGAAAACCTCAACATAGTGGAGATGCGCCAGGAGAGCAAAAGTGCCAAAGCTGTAGGAGGTAGACCCGAATACAATCGTTTACTTCAAGATATAGACCAAGGTCTGTTTAACGCGATCCTAACGTGGGCACCAGACCGTCTCAGCCGTAACGCTGGAGACTTAGGTACACTCGTGGATTTAATGGACTCAAAGAAGCTTTTGCATATCAGAACCTACGGTCAAACATTCACAAACAATCCTAATGAAAAGTTCCTCCTAATGATCCTTTGTAGCCAGGCCAAACTTGAGAACGACAATCGAGGAACGAACGTAAAACGAGGACTTCGATCAAAATGCGAACACGGTAAAAAGCCCGGGCTTCCACCCCTCGGATACAAACTTTACAGGGATCCGGAAAACTACTCAGCCGGAAGCAAAATCATGCTGGATTCAGAAAGAGTGCCTTTCATAAGGAAAATGTTTGAGTATGTTACTGAATCTGGCTTGAGCGGGAGGCAGGTGAATGACTATTTGAGTGACGAGGGCTTTCGTACCAGAAGCGGAAAGAAAGTTGCTCTGAGCATGACCTATAGAATTTTCAAGGATCCCTTCTACTATGGCGAATTTGAATACCCAGTAAAAAGCGGAAATTGGTACAAGGGAAATCATGAACCCATTGTAACAAAGGAACAGTGGCAACTGGCCAATCAGATGATAAAGACCTACGAAAAATCCAAATGGGGCAGCAAGGATTTTTACTTCAGCAGACTCTTTAAATGCGGAACCTGTGGCTCTGGTGTTTGTGGGGAAGAAAGATTCAACCGTTTCAATAAACGCTACCTCTACTACAAATGTACAAAGTTCGGTGGCACAAAGACCTGCCATGAAAAATATATTCGAGAAGAAAAACTGATCGAGTCGATAGCCAAGATGGTGGAGCAATTTAAGGACAAGGATCTACAAATTCATAAGAAAATCACTCGAGAGGTTCAAAAATTCAACGAAATGCAAACAATGACGCTCGGAGACAAAGCCAGTGAGATCAATAACGAAACCTACATCGGCTATATCCTAAAGCACGGCACTTCACTGGAGAAAAGAAACTTTCTTCAATGCCTGGAAGGACAACTGTATTTGAAGAGTGGAGAAGTTACGTTACTTCAGAAGGCGGTTGAAAAGAGTCACCAATAACCATCAAGCGTTCTCCAGTCTCACGTAGACGATCTTCTTCCCAGTTTTTCATCGCACCCATAAAAGTAAAACCTGAAGTACTATCAGCTGGTCTAGGCACATCTGCTGGGTGAATAAGGTTCATTAAATACCACAGTATCTTGTTAGCCTTTTTATCTCTGATGCCAAAGATGAACGTGAAAAGATGATTGGTGCTAGGGATAATATTGCCCGTTGCTTCATCTATCATCCTTACTTTCAAGAAATTTCTTATTGCACTGTTAAAGACAACGAATTCTCCATCTTTTAACTCTTTTTCTAGGTTCGTAGGAAGTGGTAACTCAACTGCCTCTCTTACACCGTTGATCTCATACTCAAGGTCAGGTAGGAGATCCTTTAGGTCGTAAGAAGTTTTTAAAAAAGCCATGAGACGATCAGGTGGCTTACTCTCCACATTCATATTTATAAAGTGATAACCAGCGCGCCTACGTGGATTTGGCAAAAAATCTTTTAGGTTTTTCCAATCCAAAGTGGCGATTGTCTTTCCACTCAGCTCTCCTAAGCGTGACCCGATATGGATTCGGCGAGTTTTATCTATGTCTTGAGGGGAAGAAAGTGAGGCATGAATATAGCCATCTGGATGTAAGGTTAACTTCGGGAGCTGGTGTGTGTGAACGAAGCCATTCTCCTCAGTAAGCCTATACTCTCCCAATCGCTGTACACCAGGGGGCATAACCACAACACCAAAGAGATACCTTGAAGCAGGGAAAAAGAGGTCTGGGCAATTTATGAAAACCGAACCATCGGGATGTGGAATAAAGTTGGCTAGGCCAAAAAGGTCAGCACCCAACTGAAGATTAAGGCGAATTTTTTTCTTTATTATGAACTCCAGATCCATACAATTTTTTTAAAACAAAGTGATCTTAACAGATAAAGTAAGAATTCCAATCATGCCACTCCAAGCTACCTTCTCGGGTCTAGTAATAGGGACGCTTCCCAAAGACCACATAAGGAGTAAATCCAACCAGATCTCCGCATGCACGTGCAAGCTAGCCTTGCGGGTCACAAGGCTTTGTCATGCAACTCATGGCTGGGGATGAGGGATTCGAACCCCCGATGGCGGGACCAGAACCCGCTGCCTTACCACTTGGCTAATCCCCAACGTCGGGAAGCATACAAAAAGCTCAACGCTTCTGCAAGAGGCGATGCGAACTAAGAAATCATGCACAGCGGCTTGCAATAGCCTCTTCAGTATCGGCAATCAGCTTAGTGATCTCCCCTTCCACGCTCACAATAGTGCGATCACACTCCTTGGCCCATTCCATTTCATGAAGAAAACTCTCGCGGCGGCGTTCCAGTTCTTCCTCAGGCAATTCACTGCGGTGCAAAATGCGGCGACGCAAAGTTTCCCAGCCGTCCACGGTCAAAAAAATGGAGCACAAATGTTCCTTGGGAATCAGCTCACGAATCGAGCGCAGGCCCTGCACATCCACCTCACGAATCACGGTTTTGCCTTCACGCAGCGGCTTCAAAATTTCTTCCTTGAGCGTGCCGTAATAATTTTCGCCGTGCACCACCGCCCATTCCAAAAAGTCGTCAGCGGCCATGCGTTGCTTGAACTCATCTTTGCTCACAAAATAGTAAACTTCGCCGCTTTTTTCGCCAGGCCGCGGCTCGCGCGTGGTGCAAGAAATAGGGAACACAAACTCCGGGTGGTTCGCCCGCAGCGCCTTGAGCACGGTTCCTTTACCGGAGCCAGACGGACCGAGGATGAGGTAGAGATGTCCTAAAAGTGCTTCCATGACTCGTAGTGTAGAGGCTTAGCCCCCTTTCATTCAAGCCGCTTTTGTGCTATACTAACTAGATTTGTTCTTTGAAATGCCGGAGTTGAAAGAGATGGCCGCTGATCCCGCCTTAGACTATGCGATGGATCAACCGCCGTCCCTCTCTGCTCCAACTAAAATTTAAATTCTTTGGGACAAAACACTTCTTCGGAAGGGTTTAGCTCACGCCAGAGCTCATAAGAATCAAAAACAAAAATAAAAGTACGGAGTATATGAGGAATTGGCAGAAAGACTCCTCTCCCCGAATCGTCTAAAACACCATTCGACGGAGCACTAGAAGTCCTTAATCCAATTATGCAAGAGCGCGGTTCACACCTCTGTTAGCCATTAGTGCAACACGTGTCCCTTGATCCGCGCTTTTGATTTACGCTTCAAGCCCTAAACCTCTCTGGTACTTAACCTGTTCCTCAGGAACAAAGACCTCCAATTGAGAATCCTCCAGGATAAGCCTTCTTTCTTCATTCGCATTTCCACCCGTTACAAAACGTACTTTGCCTCCTTCTTCAACGAGTTCGACCTGAGTACCTTTGCAGACATAAATCATTGATAGGAGGGGATTAGTCGTGCCTGGTTTTGAACCCTCAGGCAGTTTGTGCAAACTCAAGCCTCCTTCAGAAGAAACTCTATGGTAATCAGCCGCCAAGAAAAGAGGTCGGTTTTTGGGAAGTTGACTTACTCGCTGAGTAGAAACAGGAACTTTTTCACCGGTAATAGGACTGAGTTTAATATTTTCCTTAGATCCAGGCTTCACACGACCGGGCTTAGCTCCAACAAAAGAGACTCCCTTACCATCGTGGATATCATCGGCAAAAGTAAATATCGTAAAAATATCTCCACGAGTTCCTAAAAGTGCATAGGCTACATTTGGATCCATCTGACGCACCGCGTCTCGAAAAGCTTTCAACTCAAAGGACAGAGTATCCGGATGACGTACGATCAAATAATCTCCAGGTAAGCAAACCGGACTACCATCTTGAAGAACATTCTCGGTAAGTTTAATCAACACATCTCGTGGAACATCATTCAGATCAACCTGACTAAGACTATTGTCGGGCACGTCCATAGCTATCATTTAGAATGGCAAATCATCCAAAGTCACTTCTTCCGCTTCTGCAACAGCCGCTTCTTGTTTTTGAGGTTTGAATGCATCAGGAGCTTGTTCACGGTCGTAGGTCACGCCACCTTCTGGGGCGCCGCTACGGTCGAGCAAGATCAAGTTTTCAGCCACGATTTCGCTGCGGTAACGTTTCACACCATCCTCCCCTTCCCAATCTCGAGTTTGCATGCGTCCTTCTACATAAAGCTTGCGGCCTTTTTTAACATAGGCTTGGCAAATTTCCGCGAGTTTTCCCCACGCCACAATGTTGTGGAATTCAGATTTTTCTTGCTTCGCTCCCATCTTGTCGGTCCAGCTAGAATTGGTCGCTACGCTGAACGAAGCCACCGTTTGTCCGCTGGCTATATTTTTAACTTCAGGGTCGCGAGTCACATTGCCAATTACCTGCGCACGGTTGAGGGAGAAAGCCATAATTTGATGTTAAAGGGGGTAGGCACAATGTAACTCGCACGGACCGCGTGCACAAATCAAAGTTTTGCTGTACCCTTGCTCCACATGAAAAACATTTTAAAACACTACATCTACCAAACCGGTCACGGAAAAGGGCTAGCTAAAGCCGAAATTGAGGCACTCATGTCCCACCCGGACGCAATCTTGGATGAAGTGGAAGACGGATTTGTGGTGGAAGGCTTTTTGCCAGATGCCAAGGCGGCCCTGAATGGCATGGGTGGAATTGTGCGTATTTGTGAAGTTTTACAGACTGGACCCGCCGGCATGCCACTGAATTTTGAACAATGGCTCACCCAGGCGCTCGAAAGCGAATTCAAAGGCTATAAAGGAAAGATGCGTTACGGCCTGAGCATGCACCCAAAAAACGAGAAAACCATCAAAACCCTGCTGATTGGCGCTAAAAAAGCTGTGAAAGAACTCGGAAACGTGCGCTTTGTGAACAAAGACTTCCAAAATCTGTCCTCCGTGCAGGCCTGGCACGAGCATTTGCTCGAACGCGGCGCGGTGGAACTGCATCTATTTAAGAGCGACACCAAATGGTACCTGGCCCGCACCCTCGCGATCCAAGACTTTGAATGGTACTCCAAACGCGACTTCGGCCGCCCTTCCAAGGACGCCAAGAACGGAATGTTCCCGCCTAAATTGGCACAAATCCTCATCAACCTAGCGCAACCGGCGCAAGGCGCAACCATTGTGGACCCATTTTGTGGAAGCGGAACCGTGCTGCAAGAAGCCGTGCTGATGGGCCACCCCGCTTGGGGAATGGATCTGGAACTTTCTATGATCCGCGACACCAAACTCAACCTCGACTGGCTCATGGAGCAACGCGAATTCGGTGAAGAAAAAATGCCTTACATGACCATGCAAGCCGACGCCACCGAATTGACCGCCGGCGACCTCCCCCCTCCCCCTTTCTGTATTGTGACCGAAACCTGGCTCGGCCCTCGCCTCACCAAAATGCCCACTCCAGACGAACTCAAACTCATCCAAGACTCCGTGGAAGAACTCCTCGAGAAATTCTTCGCCAACCTGAAAAAGATCACAAAAGAACCCATCACCGTGGTTTTCACGGCGCCTTTCCATAAAGAACGAAACGACCGTCACTTCCTCCCCAACTTGCCAGCCATTCTTAAAAAGTACACAACGATCGTGCCGCTTTCCGAACACGAACGCCCCAGTTTCTTCTACGAACGCAAAGACCAAAACGTTGCCCGCGAAATCTGGAAGGTCCGCGTTGGCTAACGGCAGGTAAAATTCATTTGCGGCTCCCTGGGCCTTTCGCTATACTCCCTCTGCATTTTCGTGGTGCAAACCACCTGAGTGTTAATACGTTCCCCTGTAGCTCAGTGGTAGAGCAAGCGACTGTTAATCGCTGGGTCGTTGGTTCGAATCCAACCGGGGGAGCCATTTAGTATTTTGCGAGTTTAGAATATTCACTGAGAGATTGATCTACCCATCTCAGAACCTAACTGTAATCCATATAAGTCAACTTGCTTATGATTGCCGGCAATCATTTTATGACCCCTAATAGTTTCACGACCAAAGCGCATTAAATCTGGCCCGATTCTAAAAATCGCTTTAACCACCTTTGCTTGAGTAGCTCGAATAGGTCTATCTCCATATAATTCCAGAACGAGTCCTGTACTAAACTGTGCCCAAAAATGGTAAGTATCCCCCAGGGGGTCGGCACATATTGCATCGCCCATGTTGAAGTGCGCCGTACTTTTAGCAATATCTATCATAGAAATCCTTCCGTCTGAAGCTTCCACCGGAAAACGTAATTTACCGCTCACTCTTGTGTCCAATACTCGCCCGACTGACCTGTAAGCCGCATGTGCTAACAAGGCAGCGCTGATTAAATCATTACCCGTTAAATTTAGGGCAATATTATATTGATCAACCAGATCCAGCCTCCCACCAGATTGTTGGGATCGTTCTTTAATATCGTTGAGAAAGTGTAAAATTAAATCTACCGGAAAAAATTCTTGATCAATCTCATTATTATGATCATCATTAAAAGACATAACCGTCCTTATCCACCTATCTATTGATATTCTCGTTGTGGGTTCCCATGCTATACGGTCCCACTCTTGGTTACTGAATTTTGCTTCTGTTTTAGCGCAATCAAATATACTCTTAAATTGTCCATCTATTTTCTCGAGATCATTACCTCCATCGTCTTGTGAGCTTTCTGCTAATGCTACCGCATATCCTTTTAAGTAGGCCTCAAAACCATCGGTATATCGTTTTTGACCCTCCACTGTTCTTGGGCCACATGCTCCAACAGCCGCTTCATACAGCTTACCAGCTCTATTTAGATATCCTTCGTGCATGTAAAAGCAAATTTTATAGAGTTAAAAATAGCTTAAGTCAAACCCTCCGGCAAGGCGCGCCACTTTATTAACGCATACACCCTGGTTAAGAATCTACGATCCCATCATTTTAGTTTTGTACATACCCAATATAGAGTTGCCTACGAAGTAAGGAACAATATTATCGTTGTAGCGATTGGAACGCGTGAGAATTTTTACAGAGATTTAGTAGATTAGTTCGAATTGCTTCCAACCTGGGGAGCCAGATTTGTAACTTCCATAAACATCAACCGTTCTAGTTTTAGAATAATTAATTTTATGGGTTGGTGTTTCGCACTCATCAATGGACGACTTGCAGAGATCTTTTTTGATAAAAAAGGTAAAAAAACTTTACTGGAAGGACATTGTTTTGTTGAGGAAGAAGAATATAAAACCAAACAGGAAAAAACTTGGATTAAAAAGGATATCAGTAGCTACCAATTCAAATACAAAGGTGGGAAGTATACAGAGATCAACCCAAATCCCCAGCAGCCTCCTCAAGAGCTGCACGAATAAGTTTTTCAAGCGAAGTAAAATCTCCTTCATCCGCTTCGCTGAGAGCTTTCACATATTTAATCCTACTCATCCTAGTTTCCACTCGAAGTTCTATCGGAGGTAAATTCAAGTTCATCAAAATCATACTGATGAGCAGTCTAGCTATTCGACCATTGTAATCGAAAAAAGGATGAATCCATAAGAATCGATGGTGCGTCCATGCTAAAAGCTCTACAAGTTCTTTCAAAAAGCCCTCTCCTTCAAATTCAGGCAAACCCTTCAGCCTAACCTTCAAATCCTCGGTAAAATCTTCCATCAATTGAGGAACTTGAAAGAAGCGCGGCGGTTTATGTTTGGAAACTGTCACTTCAGTCGTTCTAAACTTTCCACCCATTTCAGGGAAAATCCATCCAAAACCGACTGCATGAATCTTTTGGAGAGAAGAGGGTGTGATTAAAATTTTGCCCTTAAGTTCCTGTTCCAACACAAAGTCCCAGGCCCTCTTAATCCCCTCAATCTCTAGAGGGATCAGTTTTGATCGTGGAAGAATACCAAATGCAGTTTCCTTATAAGCCGTTTCTCCTGTGCGTTTCATACAGACTTGTATTTACGAAGCACCTGCTTGACCAAGAGAGGAGTCGTTTCTGGGTTCTCAGTTTTAGTGGTTCGATAAATCATTTTTGCCTCAAAAGACTTCATATAAGCAGCCCGTTTACTACCACGAGTTTTTTGATAGGACCTGAACGCTTTTAACATTTTTTGGATCGGCATACTTTGATTGAAGTATTTGGATTATAGCAAACTTAAAAACGACCGTCATGCACATTGCAAACGAAGCAGTGCAGTTCTAATTGCTTCCAACTTAGAGAGCCAATTTAATTTTACAGATTAAAACCGTGACCAGCCAAATTGGACGCTCGAACTTTTTATGAAGTCAAAATAGAAATCAATGAACTATCCCCTGCTCTTCGTCTGGACGGAAAGCAGCTGCCATTCTTTCTACACTTTTTTGTAAAGATGCTACTTCAGGTCCAATATCGGTTATTCGATCTAAATTTTTCCCAACTCTATCGACCGCATCAGTCAACTCTGCCATCTCTAGCTCATAGGCTTCCGAGCGAATGTCACCTGTGGGAAGTTTCCATTCTCCTGATTTTATTCGCTGAGTATCTATTCGCATACGCTCAGGGATCTTTTCCCCTAAAGTTTGCAGCAAAGAATCAAGACGACTAGCTCCACCTGCCAAGGCTTTCTCCTTTTCTCCTCTAGCTAGCCTCTGAAGTTGTTTCAGATCATAGTAGTTACAGTTCATAAAATCTAAAGGAGAAAAACCTCCTTCTATGGCTCTATTTAGTATAATTATCAAATCCTCATCCGAGACTGAACGAAGTGGATCAGAGGTCTGAGTTAGTTTTTCATTTAGCGACATAGAAAGAAGTCCAACTAAGAGTATATATATTATACAATAAAAATGTGGATTAAACAATTGGCTCCCATGGACCTAGTTTATCAAGTCGTTCACACCAACACCGCAGTTCTAATTGCATCCAACTTGGGGAGCCATTTTATGTAACTTTCATAAGTATTAACCGTTCTAGTTTTAGAATAATTAATTTTATGGGTTGGTGTTTTGCACTTATTAACGGAAGATTAGCTGAGATCTTTTTCGAGGATGACAATGGGGAAAAAACCTTCCTTGGTCACGCCTACGTCGGGAAGGAAGAATATACGACGAAAAAAGAGAGAAGATGGATTGAAAAAGATACAGTCAAGAACCAATTTTCTTACCGAAAAGGCATCTATAAAAATAAAAAAGGCGAAATATTTAAATCTATGGACCTAGCAGCCGACAATGCTGAATGCTATAATGACTTTATAAACCTCACTAGCACATGAAATTCCAAGTACTTATACAGCGCGACGAAGACGGGAAATACATTTCCTCCTGTCCGGCCATCAAGGGGTGCCACTCCCAAGGTGACACCTACGAGGAAGCTTTGGAGAATATTACAGAAGCAATGGAGCTTTGTATTGAGCATCTAGGAGAGAAAAACAAAATGGAATTCAAAGAACTTAAATACTATCCAAAGTTCATCGCCACTGAGGAAATATCACTTGCCGCGTGAGTTATCTACCTATCTTAAAATTCAAAGAGCTCGAGAAGATTCTAAAAAAGTTTGGCTATTTGCCGGTGAGGCAAAAAGGCAGTCATGTTATATTTGAAAGTGCAAATGGTAACAATATTCTTTCTGTCCCAAATCACCCAAAAAAAACTATAGGGAAAGGTCTGCTAAAGCAGTTTATACGAGATATGGATATAACTGTGGATGAGTTTATGAAACAAGTAAAGTAAATTCAGTCCTAATTGCTTCCAACTTGAGGAGCCATTTGGACGTAAAAGCTTTATGAGCTATAATCACGCTCTTTATTGAATCTATGTCATCATCTGACCTTTCTTCAATTTGTGAAGAACACTCAAAGCTTGCTGGCGAATACGACCGTGTACAACTCGAGCAAGCACAGAGGGGAGATCAATCTTCAGGTGTTCTTGCCAGTAAGATGAGAATTGTTGATGCACTAAGAATAACCAACGACAATTCATGGACAGATGAAGTGAATAGACTCATGGAAGAAAGTCCATGGCGCCGGAGCTTTGTCCAACTTAGCAGGCAAAAAGACTCCTTAGAGAGAAAACTCACAGAAACTTCCGAAGCTTTGGCCCTTCAGCTACCAACTTTCGAAGAAAGTGAGCTTGGAGGTCAAAGACATCTTTTTAGAGGTACGCTACTTAGACGCCTACGTTTCGTACAAATTGAAGGAAATTCGGTGATAGTAACCAATAATCACCCAAATGAATCCGATGGATCAGTAAACTCAACTTTAGATGGTTTTCATACTGCAGCCATGTACGCAATAAGGGGTGCTTTTGACCCTATTTATCAGGATCAAAGAGTGGATCCAGTTGTACTTGTAATGCCATATTCAGAAGAATTAAGAGCGGCATGCGGTGTCACTAAAGATTGGCAGAGCCATTACAACATCCCGATTGCGCATCTATGTAGAATTAAAGGGGTACGCCTATATTACCCAGGTAGAGTTTGGCCAATATAGTTCTAACTTCCTCCAGAGTGGGGAGCCATTTGGATGATCGAATTTCCGTGGTTTGGAGTAAAATTGTTCTCACCCAAAACGGCCCCTCCAACTCCCAGGTTATGGTGAGTAGAGGGACCGCTTCTATGAATGCATCGAAATAATTACAGCAGAGAAAAGAACTTGCTAAGAACGGCAGCCCTCTGCAGCAAAGTTCCCACGTCATCCAGTTTTTCCTCAATCTCTGCCGTTTCAACCACTTCTTCCACTGCGGTCATAATAACCTTGGTGGTTTCAGCACGGTTGATAAGGTCATCTGGACGAAGATCTCCGGTGGCATCGTCTCCCGTAAAGATCCCGTACTCGTAAACTGCTTGATAATATTCCACATTGGGATCTGAATCGCTCACGTCATCGAAAGTGCCTTCGTATTCGAACTCAGCGATATCGAGGCCGGCCACGTCGCCCACGAATATCTCTGCAGTCCACGCAGCAACGGTTCCACGATCACAGCTTTCATCCCAATCTCCTTGGTAAGGCAGACCAAGTTCTTCTGCATGTTTAACATATTCTTCGTACCATTTACCGTCCGCGCTGGAGTCGGAGCTATTGCCTGAACTTCCGTTGAGTCCGGCTCCCTCTAAAATCATTTTGAGCGCTTCAGCTTTGGTAACTTCGTCCCCGGGGCGGAAATAACCCGTTGGATTTCCATTGGAATCTTTATCACCAGAAATAATGTCTTGATCACGAGCTTCTGCCAGTTCATCGAAGTACCACGCATTTTCGTCTAGAGTAGCATCATAGAATTCCACCTCGTCCTCCAAGACTAGACTCTCTTTGTTTTCGTCAAGAAGTTGATCCAGTTCTGCTACGTAAGCCTTCATGGTTTCTTTGCTCACATTGCCCAGTGCTAAAGCATCTTCCACGTCAGCCCAAACTTCCTTCAAATCATCTTTGCTAGCTTCCGTTATCAAACTGCCTTTTGTCTCTTCGTAGAGTGCTTCCAGTTGATCTACTTCTTCCGAAGACGATACTCCATCGAAATCCAAGCCCTCCATGACATCCAAAACCTCTGTCGTATTTTGCATGAGAGCAGTCCCTTTGTCTCCAAAAGTGGTGAGGCTGTTCATCATCTTGGTCAAGATATCGTTTGCTTGTTCGTCGTCCATGTATTTAAGCAGTTCTTGCATCATCGCATCGTTGATGTAGCGGAAGATTTTCTCCATTTCCTCTGGAGAGACATTCCCAGCAAAGCTTTCGAAGTCAACGTCGTCTACTAGATCCGAATACTGTTCAGATAAATAATCGCTGATTTCGTCTTCGGAATACTCCTCATCCTCATGATCCATGGTAATGAACGCCATTTCTTCGTCAGTTAAAGCCGAGGCTACGGCTGAGTCTTCTTCAAGCCAATCTTTAAGCACTTCCATGTGTGTTTCAGCAGCATCACCTAGTGAGTCCATGGTGTCCCAGAAGGTGCTCATGGTGTCTTCATCACTGAGGCCGTCTTCAAGGGCCGCCTCCATTTGTTCAAGGGCCGTAAGCCCCTTTTCTAACAAGTTGTTGAGTTCTGTCAAAGAAGCTGCAACACGGGAGCTTGGCGTAGAAATTCCCTCTAGTTTGCTGAAAATTTCTTTGATGCCATAAAGTTCTTCGTGAAGACGGTCTACTTCCCCTTTCATGCTTTCTTGCTGACGCATGAAGTACTCTTCATCGGCGGCTTCATAGTAGTAGTCTTCATAGACTCCCTCTTCGTACGGATAAAAAGTGCCCGTCTCGTCATAATAACCGTCTTCTCCATAATAGTATCCCTCTTCACCATAGTAGTAGTCTTCATAGGGCTTATCCTCCCAAGCTCCTTCTTCGTAAAAGTTTTCTTGGTCTTCTTGGTCCCACTCTCCGTCGTTCCACTGTTCACAATCGTTCTCTTTACAATAATCGTCCCATTCCTCATTGTAATATTCACAGCTTGAGTCCGTACACTCGCTGGTTTCCTCCCATTCTTCTTCAGTCCATTCACTGGTGTCACCCTCAGTCCATTCTTCTTCAGTCCACTCACTTGTGTCTTCTTCAGTCCAAGTTTCACAGTCGTTCGTTTCGCAGTAAGTTGTCCAATCTTCTTCAGACCATCCACTCATGTCCGACTCGGTAGTACCCTCTTCTGCTAGGATTACTCTAGAAGCCCACGTGAGGAGATCCAGCTCTTTAAAAAGATTGGTACCCGCCATTTGCCCCGCTGCGGGCAAGCCCACAAAGGTCAACAAAAGTACTGCGAGCACTGAAAGTCGTGCGACACGAACTTTTTTAAAGAGCTTAAAGTGTGAAGGCATGGGACTCTGGTAACAGAATAAATCTATATATTATACAGTAAAATTGGCCAACCTGCAAGACACTTCGATGTAATTTCTCACGAATCTGATGATGAACGCGTAAGAGAGCAGGAAACTTTCTTTAAATTTCACTAATCTCCTCACCCTTATTGCAAAGTAATGGAGGGTTTTTTGATGGAGCAAGAAAAATGAACGTCATGCACATTGTGCACTTCCACCGAAGCCCCACCCCTCGCCCATCACAAAAGTTCGGATAGCATCAAATACGGGGGAGCCATTTTGACAGTATCCGAACTCCCAATCGACGAAAGGACTCAGCACTGTTAAAATCTGCGCATGAACTTATTGAGAAGAATTTTCGACTTTCTCATGAAAGGCAGAAACGAGAGGGTTTCAGATTCAGCTCGTCAGTACGTTGTTGAACATAAGAAAGAAATCATTGAAAAATTTGCTGGAAAGATTCAACCTGTATCAAAAGAGGAAACTCCTCTGGCCATCTTTATGGCTGGCTCACCAGGAGCTGGGAAGACGGAATTCTCAAAAAGTTTCATCAAAGGTTTGCCAAAACTCAGCGGCAAGATTTTACGAATTGACGCGGATGAGGTCAGAGAAATGCTTCCTCGGAACCTCTACAACGGCAAAAATTCTCACCTGGTTCAAGGGGCTGCATCGAAGGGAGTAGATAAACTTGTCGACCACGCCATAGGCAATAACAAAAATTTCATACTGGACGGGACCTTCACGAGTCATAAAAAGAGACTGGCATGTGGAAATTTGGTACATTTACCAAGATCCAAAAATTGCTTGGGACTTCACAAAGAAGCGCGAAGCCCTCGAAGGCAGGCGCATTTTGATGTCTGATTTCATTGAGGCATTTTTCCTCGCCAAGGAGAATGTGAATAAAATCAAAAAGGAATTCGGCGCAAGCGTAAAAGTTAACCTTGCTATCAAAAATAAGGATAATATAGGTCTCGAAGAGTTCTTTTTGAACATCACCGAAATTGACCGCCACCTGAAAACAGGGTACAATAGTAATCTGCTGCAGAAAATTCTCAAATAAAGTATGAACCACATCAATACCGTCTCCGATTACCTCAACATGAAGTCTTCCGAAAAGAAGAAGTTCATTAAAGGGGTCCTCAAAGAGGCAAGTAAAGATCAACAGGCTCTTTTAGCCAGATACGAGCAAGCTGTTGCAAATAAAGAGATAGCACCTGTTTCTTAGTCATTTCACTAATCTCCCCGCACTTATTGCAAAGTAATGGCGGGTTTTCAGAAAGCTTGCATTTGAAATAATCTTCGAATAGCATGAGAAGCTCCAGCTCCTAAGAAACATTTATGGACATCAAACTTTCAAAAAACAGTTCAAATCTTTACTTGAGCTAGTACATCTCGGCAATTCGATCGTAAATTCAAAAAATGAACCTAATATTATTGATCATAAATATGAAGATGTTGCGGGTCTAATCTATTCCCATGGTCCGGAAGCGGGTCTTGAGAAATACAATGAAGACACCTATTGGAGTAGCTTAGTTGAACGTTTTGCATTTAAAGCGTTCCTCAACAAATATAGTGCAAAAAAATCAAAAAAATGTCTTCTTTGGAACGTAATACAAAAATTCTCGCACTAATTGATACGTACAAAGCAGCAACTTATGATCATAGTGTCGACCCTTTCGAAATGTTGAAAGAAATCCCCGTAGGTAGATAAAGAGGAGCCCTTACCCTTCATACAGAGGGGAATTTACGAAGCACCTGCCTCACCATTCGAAGCGTTGTCTCAGGGTTTTCAGTTTTAGTTGTGTGATAAATCATCTGTTCTTCAAAAGCACTCATATACTTTGCTCTTTTTTTTGGAGAATATTTTTGACGGGCATATAGCTTGGTTTGTTTTGATTATAGCAAAAGGCGAAATGAACATCATGCACGAGATCAGCCAAATTGGGCGCTCTAACTTTTCGTCTAACTATTTCGATTTTTCAACAAATAGCTCAAATCTTCTCCTATCGATACTTCTTTGGCATCCAGCCCCTTCTCAAAAATCAACCCACCGGTTTCTCCGCCCAAAACCATAGTAGACCCTTGAACGCTCAAATAAGCACCTTCCCTAAGAGCAATAATCACTCGAGAAGGATCCTGACTCAAAGCTCTAGCAATACGCTCTTTTCTCGACTCACCCTGATGGTCAATGAGTTGAGCCAAATCACCGTTAACAGCTACTGCCGCAGCCCTGTCCTCATCCGTAAGTGTCACTTTTTCTAAATAGTGAGGATTCCCATTCAAATGTCTGGGGAACAAACCAAGTGCATCCATACGAGAAACACTGGCTCCATTAGCAAGTCTCCAAGGAGCTGTATGCATATCGTTAGTAGTTCTAATGTCACCAAACATAACGTTCCAACCTGCACTTGCCCCTAGTAGAGGCATTCCTTCAGCTACACGATTTCGAAGCACATCAACTAACGGATTCTGTGAGCTCGCAGCGCCTGAATCCACCAGCGTTTGATCATCTTCATGCCGAAGTCCATGAAGATTAGCGACTAAAAGTGGCGTATCCCCTCCTCCGATGTAAACTGCTTCGGCATCAGCTAAAACCTGTTCTTCAGAACCTGGAAATTGATGAGGAGAAACCACGGATTCTACACCAAAACGGGCGAATTCTGCTCCCAATTTTTGGGTATACCAATCACGGTCTGCTAAAGCATAAGGAATCACTGTTAACTTACGAACACTCGCCAGAATTCCTTCTATGGGGCCACGCGCATGTTCAAACCAAGGCTGCTGCCGCATGTAAGTATTGCTTATGCCTAATAAGTTTCTGCCTTCAGCGATTTCTTTAGCCATATTTAAGATAAGGTCTGATTATAATGAAAGTTTAAAATTTATCAACGAATTTCCAATTACCTCCAACAGCATAGCTGCCGCACATCAAATCCTGCATTATTTTCGGCTTCGCGCTAAAAATGTCCATGAGCAAACAAAAATGAAAACCGCCAGGTACGAAACTAAGGTCCCAAGCCAAATACCAAAACTAGAAAAGGTGACTGAGGCGACCCATGCATAAACAATAAATCCAATGGCTCCAGGGAAAAAGAGGGCTCTACTTACAGTAGGAATGGCTTCCTTCCCTTGCAAGTAATAGTAAATAATAAAGGTCGATGAAAAGGTAGCCGGGAAAGCTGAAAATAGCCCTCCCCATACATTACCCAGAGTTTTTGAAAGGAATAATGCAAGGGTAACAACGGTTCCTCCGATGAGTGCTCTAACAATAATGTGCCTGGCATTCATTGGAAATTTCTTCAGGGTTTGAACTCCTGTGGGAATACGCACCATGAGATAGGACAACACTATAAGCAGCATTCCTAAAGCCGTTGAGCTAAGGAAACTGTTAGGTGGAAACTGTAAAATCAACACTGCTGTAAGCCCCCAAACGAAGAGTGATACAAAAAGACTGGTCCAAAGGCCAAAGCCTACCATTAAAGAGAAAACGGCCACAAAAAGGTAGTCTATCCCCAGCGTTATTGGAACAATCGTTGCCGCCTCAGTTACGTCTTGAGAGCTTTTTGATAAACCTATAAAAAACAAGCCTAAGGCCATCGTGGAAGGAATCGTAAGTATAACCCCCCTCCATAGTGGAGAAACTCTCTCGGCAATTAACGTTTGTAAAGCAATGAATAAGCCGCCAACAAGAAAAGATAGTATTAACTGAACATAAAAAATCATGCTCGGATTATACACGAGATTAATAGAGGAACGTCATGCATTGCGAACTGAGGATCTTAAACCTGTCCTTCACCAAGAACTCGTGTTCGAAAAGCTTGAAGCGCATCAATGATTCTTTGCCCTTGGGCAAGGTTAGCCTCATGCTCTGGATTTGCATCCTGCGGATGACGTGCGACCAAGTCAGCATGACAAGCTTCTATCTTTACCGGATCATAAAACCAAAGAGAAGATTCCAATACAGCATCTAAAAGTGGTAACTGACGATAAGCTTTTGGCCAGCTATGACTTTGAACCTGATCAGGAACAATTTCTTCGGGCGTCGTTCGCCAATAAGCATCTCGCTTTCCATAACACTGAAGCAGAGCAGTCTGCAAAAGTGCACCGTAAGTTCGTCGAGCCTTATGAAGATTGGGAAGACCGTGATGCTCCAAAACCCTAGACATCAACGCATTCGCACGGTCTATATCCAAACCAAGATAATCTATCAAGGCATCCATGAATTGCTGATCTTCTCCTGCGTTACCTGAAGAATAGTATTTTAGGTGTTCAGCAAGAACCTGTTCCAAGTCATAAGTCATGGACCCCTTAGCTCGAGCAGTATCATCTTCAAGCGAACCCGGCATTCCCGCTCGTTCTGTTCCAACGACTTTTCCATCCGGATGTGGAATGAGCCCTTGCTCAATGGCATTCATGAGTGTTGCATCAAACATGGTAGCAGCCGTTTCAAGGAAGAAGTGCCTCCATCCCATTCTATTATTAGCACGTCCAAAGAGCTGTCTTTGCTCTTCTGAAAGGGAATCCCAGAACGCACGAAACTGGCCCCCTAGAAAGGGTTCTAAAGCTCGTTCATTGAAAGCCATTTGACCTTGCAGTCCACAACTACGAGGGTTTACGACCAACCGTTGCCAGTTGCCCTCCTGCGCCCCAATCCACTCCTGAACAGCCCTTTGAAAAGGCGCTTTAATTTGCTCGTATTCAGGTGTTTGTAGAAGCTGTAAGGCGGTAGCAGGTGTGTGCATAGAACAGATTAAGAGCTAGGATGATACAACATTATTACCATGACGTCAATGAATTGTTGACATATTGCTGATATAAAGTATAGTAACGAACTAACCTATTGAATATGCTATTACACATTGAAACTTCTATCGAAGGTAGTTGGAAAGAAATTGCAGTACTGAAGCCAGGCGCTCAACCGGGTTCGATGTCCAATCTAAAGGAGGATGGAAGTCGTGAAATCTATGTTTTCGAATGCGACCGAAATGATAGAGATTCAACGGTATTCAAATCTCGAGCAGGGATAGATATAGTAGAGGGAGCTACGAGAGAAATACTATCCACTCACTACGACATTGTTCAAACATTAACAGCAGGACAAAGTTTAGAGCTGAATATGCGTAGCCCAAGAATGCAAGAACCGAAACCCATCCGACTTTCACATCGAACTGCGGGGAATTAGGGCTAAAACATTGTGTACGCCGTGCAGTTCTAATTGCCTCCAATCAAGGGAGCCATGTAATATTCGGCATATGAGAGAAGCCAAAAAAGTAGAGTTGCTTCTGACCGTATAATCAGATTAATTTAAACCCGCTCCCATGAAAATCCTCCTCAGCCTCCTTCAAGTTCTTTTAGGCCTTTGGCATATTATTGGAGGCGCTTACATGACCACGCACTATCAAGAACTCATCACCGAGTCGGCTTCTACCACCTTGCCTTCCTATTTTTGGATAATCCTTGGCGTCGTTCAAATTTTGCTTTCTCTCGGGCTCATTGCAGCTCTCGCCAAGAAGTGTAAAAAGTGGGCACCCGTTTCAGCAATCGGCTTGGCCATCATCGATCTCGCAGGAATCTTCTTCTACATCACCTACACCGGCAGCGGTTTACTGTGGGCAATTATTCCCGCCGTGCTGCTCGCGTTCATCGCGTATTGGAGAGGATCAAAGCGCTAATTTAACCCACGAATCATGTCCAACGAAGCACTGCTCAAAACCTTAAAAGACCGTTTTGAAAAAAACATGCACCGCCACAAAGGTTTGAAATGGGCCGACGTGGAAAAAAAGCTGAACGCAAAAAACTTAGCCACGCTGAGTGAAATGGAAAGCACCGGCGGTGAACCGGATGTGGTGGGGAGCGAGAAAGGCGAATACATATTTTTTGATTGCAGCGCGGAAAGCCCCACAGGCCGCCGAAGTTTTTGCTACGACCCTGCCGCTTTGCATGCTCGAAAAGAACACAAACCCAAAAATAGCGCGATTGAGATGGCCGCCGACATGGACATTGAACTTTTGACGGAAGAAGAATATCGAGCTTTGCAGGAACTGGGCGAGTTCGACTTAAAGACCTCGAGCTGGATTAAGACACCTCCCGCGATTCGAAAACTCGGCGGCGCTCTGTTTTGCGATCGCCGCTACAATACTGTTTTCGTGTACCACAACGGTGCAGAATCCTACTACGCCGCTAGAGGATTCCGCGGCTCGTTAAGGGTGTAATACTATGAATTGATCAGGAGCCATAAGAAAAAAATTAACGGATATACTGAATATATCACAAGTGTATATTGTTAAAGTATTTTTAAAACATCTTATGGAAAAATCGCCCATCACTATAGAAACCACCGTCAACGCTCCCCTAGCCAAAGTTTGGGACGCGTGGACCAAGCCTGAGCACATTGTGGGTTGGTCCTTTGCCTCCGATGACTGGGCAGCAAAAGACGCGGTAAACGATTTACGTACCGGCGGCGAATTTAAAACCCACCTCTACGCAAAAGACAATAGTTTTAGCTTCGACTTTGGCGGAATCTACACGGACGTGAAAGAACACGCACTGCTTGAATACGATTTGGGCGACGGTCGTCACGTAAAAATCACGTTTGAAGAAACACCTGAAGGTGTGCACGTAATCGAAACCTTTGATCCAGAAAGCGAAAACTCCGAAGAATTGCAACGCAGCGGCTGGCAGGCCTTTTTAGACAACTTTAAAAAATACGTCGAAAAACTTTAACCCCACTTTTATGGATCCCGTTGTTCATTTTGAAATGCCTTACGACAACCGTGAGCGCATGTCTGACTTTTACAGCAAGACTTTTGATTGGAAGATGCAAAACATGGGTGAGGCCATGGGAGACTACATGGTGGCTTCCACCAGCCAAGGCGATGAAAATGGGCGTCCCACTGAGCCCGGCATGATCAACGGAGGTTTTTATAAAAAGCTCGAAGACCAAGCCGCCAACGTGACTTCCTTTGTGATTGCTGTGCAGGATCTAAACGCCACCATAGAAAAAATCAAAGCAAACGGCGGAAAAATGCTAACCGAACCCATGGACATTCCGGGTATCGGAACCTTTGCAAGTTTCATGGACACTGAGGGCAACCGTGTCAGCGTTCTTAAACCCATTATGCAATAAATTTATGCAAAAAATTTCTCCCTGTCTTTGGTTCGACTCGCAAGCGGAAGAAGCCGCTGAGTTCTATGTGTCTCTTTTTAAAAATTCCAAACTAGGCAACGTGCTCCGCTACGACGCCGAGAGCGCCAAAGTCTCCGGCCAAGCGGAGGGAAGCGTCCTGACTATGGAATTTGAACTCGACGGACAAAGTTTCACAGCCATGAACGGCGGACCCCTTTTTAAGTTTTCCGAAGCCGTTTCCCTTATGATCGATTGCGAAGACCAGGCCGAAGTGGACCACTTCTGGGACGCCCTCACCAAAGACGGTGAAGAAAGCCAATGTGGATGGCTCAAAGACAAATTCGGACTTTCCTGGCAGATCGTTCCAAAGCAATTGACCAAACTCATGAGCGGAGCAGACCCCGTGAAAACACAAAAGGTCATGCACGCCCTGCTTCAAATGAAGAAACTGGACCTAGCTGCTTTGGAAGCCGCTTACAACAGTTAAGCGTTCTTTT
>ERZ1292640.152-Hain-H43-02um-R1-152-length-55771-cov-7_pt2 | contig 45897 bp, 39 predicted proteins | sample MGYA00564404_ERZ1292640 | MGnify/ENA primary metagenome ERZ1292640 (study PRJEB36523, sample SAMEA6512636) | groundwater metagenome | collected 2019-01-08 | study: AquaDiva: Metagenomics assemblies of 32 groundwater samples | reverse complement strand
AGGTCAGGGACTCTCACCCTGCTATCCAAGTGCGCTCTCAGGCGCACGAGCGCGGACAGCCTTGTCCGCGTGAAGGTAACGATGATGAAGAAGAACGCGGAAAAGGCTGTCCGCGCTCCGAGTGCAGGTCCACGGAGAGCCGCCACCACTCAGCAATTACGCCTCAGGGCCAAGAACTCAATCGTAGCGGCGTCTCGGCAGCGCCGCTATTCTTCGAAGGAGAAGTATGCGGCGCTCTGCCGAGACGCCGCTACGGAACGAAGGTTCATGGAAAGGGAACTCGCCCCGGGTGGTGTGGCAGACGCCCTCGTCTGCCAATTTTGGCAAGCAAAGAAATGGAAACGCACCGCAATCAGTGATCCGACTGCCGCAGCGTCACGGGCCCCAGCAAACCCGACGGCAGCAGAGGCGAGTTGCGGGTGAAGTGCTTCCAGGTAGCGAACGTGGATCGGCCCTGCGATGGGCGCGGTTTCTTTTCGGCCAGCCATTCCGGCCAGCGTATGAGATTCCCATCGCCGCCATACTCGCAGTCCGGCGGTTGGTGCTCGTCGCCGATCAACCGGTTGGGCCAAAGGTTGGCCACCACGATCTCCAACTCGTTGCCCGCGGGCTTCGCCACGCCAGTGATGTCCACCCGCCAGGGCGCGCACCAAACGACGCCAAGGTCGCGACCGTTGAGGCGGACCTGGGCGAGGTTCTTCACGACCCCGAGGTCAAGTTCGATTCGTGATCCGTGATTCGCGGTCCGTGATTCGCCCGGCAAGTCGAAGGCCTTGCGGTAAGTCGCCGTGCCGGAATAGAACTTGATGCCCACTTCGGGGCGTCGGCTCCAATCCTCCAAAGCCTGAAAAGTGATTTTCTCCGGGCCGCCCCACTTCGGATCGAACGAAATGTCCCACGGGCCGGTGAGTTCAAACGGCGTTCTCGCGTCGGGGAAGTTTCGGCCTGCGAGCTTGGCTTCGGTGGCGGGCTTGCGGAAGAGGACGAAAAAGGATTGATGCGGCTCGAAGCGCAGCGCAACGGAGGTGCGTCCCTCCTTCGCCGCAAACTCGGGCAGGCCTCGCAAAGTTCCGGTGACGGCGTCCCAAAGCTCCGGCTGCTTCCCACGCACACGAAAGGTGCAATTCGCCGCCAGGACGCGGTCCTCCGGGTTGGCGACGAAATAGATATCCGTTTCTCCGTCGATGCGGTGGGCGTAACGCAGTCGCGCGTCGGCCTCGAAATCCGGTGGGATTCCCATCTGCCCCAGCACACGCATGACGACGCCGAAGTCGCCGTATTGCTCCGCTTCGAGGGCGGGCGCGGCGGGCTTTGGCCCCGGCGCCATGTTGAGCGGGCTGGCTTCCGTCGCTGCGCTTCGCGCTGAAATCACGCGGCCTTTCCCGACGGTGCGTTGGACGATTGAGCCGGAAGCTGCAGCTTTGTTTCCTCCCTCACTCGGTTCGTCCTTTCCCCACAACTCATCGGCGACTCGCGCTATCTCCGCGTCGCAATCTGGGAAGCCGGAGAGGCTGGGCGATTTTCGCGGACGCGGGCCGATGATCGTCGCGCCCGCTCCGACGAGTTCCCTGATCTTGCGCAGCAGCGCCGGCGTCATGGTTTGCCTTTCGGGAAGGACCAGCAGCCGATAGGTCATGCCGTCGGGCAGGATAAGTCTGCCATCTCTCACCGACGCGCGTGTATGCAGAGTCTCCGGCGCACAACCGTCGAAGTTGTAGCCCAGGCGATCGGGAGGGTCGTCGCGCATGGCTGAGGCCGGCGGGCGGAAGACATGCGGCGCGCCCTCAGCTACGAGGAAGCAAACATCGGCGACCGGCAGGCCTTGCCGGAGCAGGAACTGGCAACGCGCGAGGTAAGCGTGATAGGCGTGCGCCATGTCCCACCAAGTCTGGGTGCGTTCCCAGTGGACGCCGTACGGTCCCATCGTCATGCCCGGCCAGCGGTCGAGCCAAGGCTGGTGTTGGTAGCGATGGAAGACAATCCGGTTCACGCCGGCGCCAAAGGCCCAGTCGCCCAGCGGTTTCATCGTGGCCGGATGTGCCTGCCACCGCTCGGCGTCGGTCGACGTAAACGCCTCCGCCGCTACGACCGGACGTCCCAGCGTGTGGGCAACAGAGACCGCCTCGATGACGCTGTAACTGGTGTTGAATCCATAAAGCCAGAACTCGCACATCGGCACGTCGGCAACACCGCCGAGAGTCATGTCCGCACACGGATTCATGTCGTAAGGCTCGATGGAAAGCTGGAAACCATGGCGGCGGCCGAGTTCCTTGAGGTGTTGCGCATGGTTCTCGATGACCAACTCCTGCGCGGTCTGCCGCAGGTCCCAAAGAAAGCGCTCGGTGATTTCGATGCTGTCCACCACGCGCCCGGTCAGCGCGGGCAGGTAACGGAAAAGATCGTAGCCGCGCCGGCGCCGGAACTCGTCGCGGAAGGCGGAAGTCCAGTTCTGCGCGCCCATTTCCCAACTGTCGATGTGCAGCGAAGTCCAGCCAGCATCAGCGAGGGCTTGGCGGGGTCCAAGTTCGCGGAGCAGAGCGCCGACAAAGGAGTCGAAGTGCGCGTCGAGCGCGGCGGGGTCGAATTTGTCGGACTCCAACCCCAGGCCCGGCACGGGCGCGGGCCGGGTGTTCGCCCCGGTGCTGGTCCGGCCGAAACGCAGGATCGTCCAGAGGCCTTCCGGCACATCCCACGTGAGACGGCCGTCAGGCGCCAGGCGTTCGGTGAGGTCAATAATACGGGCGGATTCCACCGCCGCTCCGGTTGGCAGCGCCGGGTAATCCGCCGGCGCAGGAAGGAACGGCCTCACTCCTGGCTGCGAGGAATACGGCGCCCGCACATAAAGCGCCTTCTCGTCGATGTCCGCGATCCGCTGGTTGCCGGCTGGCGTCGGGAAGGCCAGCACAACGACATCTTGGTAAAACTCGTTCTTCGCCTTCTCCAAGTCCGGCGGCAGTGCGCCATCGCCGAAGAACGCAGGCCGGCGCTGCGGGCGGGGCAGGACTTCCTCGAACCGTTTCGGACCCGTGACCTCGGTGGCACTGGCGACCAGGTGTTGCATGGATTGTTCGGGCTTGACCCAAGGGCCGCCGCTGCCGGTCCAGCCCGGCCCGGCATTGAGGGTGATCTGCATGCCCAACCGCTCCGCTTCGGTGACGACATGCTTGAAGAGTTGACGCCACTCCCGACTCATGAACTGCACCGGGCCCCGCGGGATGCCGACGTTCACCTCCATGATGATCACGCCGCCGAGGCCTGCCCGCTTCATGGCTTCCAGGTCGGCGGTGATTCCCTCGCGGCTCACATTGCCATCCATCCACATCCAATAAGCCCACGGGCGGGTCGAGTCGGGAGGCGCGGCAAAACCGGCCGCCAATCGATCCGCGGGATCGCCGGCGCGCAGGGCCAGCGCCGCGCTAAGAAGCACCACACACCCACCGCAGCGCAGCACGGGCGCAAGCCAACTCCTGCACCTGTGCCCAAACCCAGTGGCCGCCGGTTCCGGTGTAAACCATCGTTTCGGTTGTTTTCTGCGGCGGGCTTTCTCGCCAACGCCAGCGAGCGAGAGAGCCCGTACTCCGCGCGGTTCGAATGTCCGGCGGACCAGTTTGGCGAGAGTAGAAAAGAGGAGCTTCATCGAGGCCCATATTAGTCACCGGCCTCGCAGTTTCAAGTCTTCCGCTGCGAGGCGCTGCGCCCTGCTCATGCGCGCCTCCCCATGAATCGGCCAATGGAGGGGCGACATTCTTGTCGCCCAGCCCCCCGGCCGCGGCGACAAGAATGTCGCCGCCTGGAGTTTGGACCTTTTGGGCATCAATCCAGGAGATGGCTGGAGGATGTCAGACCGTCGCCCGGCTGCCTTTTCGAATCTCTCGGAGGGAGATCAGACAATAGCCCGGCAGTTCACTGCTGGGATTCAAATGCGCAGAACACAAGTCCCGAAGGGACGGCTGATGCTGGTACACCTTCCATGGCTGTTCCTGTTCGTCTGGCTCAAGGAATATGACATCGAGCCGCCTGAGCAAACTGCGTGGGAATGATTCGAACTCGGCCGTCCCTACGGGACTCGGCCTTCCCCATTGCCGTCCCAGCTTGAAAGGCTGGGCTATTTTCAGATCTCCCTCCGGGAGATGGCGAACCGCGCGATTGCACAGTTTTCGGCGGACGAGATCGAAAAATGTCCAGACTCCAGCGCCGGGCAGGATGCCCGGCGCTGGAGTCTGGAGTTTGGACATCTTGGAGCACCGCTGCAGCATAAACGCTGCAAGCTGGCTTTGGACAGCACGCGATCCGGCAACTTGTGCCTCAACGGTTCGTTTTCGAAAGGTTCGCTCGACGATTGAGGGTTCTTCAAGCACCATCATTTTATGAATCCTTACTGCATTGACCGTCGCAGTTTCTTCCGTCACGCCTCCCTCCTTGCTCTTACCGGCTGTGCCTCCTGCCGATCGACTTCACAGGCGAACCGCGCGACCGGACGGCGCCCAGCCCGCATCTTTTTCGTCTCGCAAGGGCGCACCGCGGTGATAAACGCTGACGGCTCCGGTCTGCGTTACTTTAACTTCAAGGTGCCCAATCAGGCGACTTGGCAGCCCGGGCCGTTTTTCGCCGACGGACGGCGCGTGATTTTTCTGAGCATGGAGCCGCGCCGGGCCGGGCCGGGCCGGCCGTTCGAGGAGTTTTACACCCAGACGCCAACCCATATCTGGATCTACGATCTTGAAAAGGACTCTTTGACAGAGATTGCGACGAAGGAGCGCATGGCCGTGTTTTACACTCCGGCTCTGTTGCTCGGAGAAGAGCGCATGCTGGTGCAAGTGGTGAAGAACAAGGCGGGCCAGATTTTCACCATGAATCTCGATGGAACCGACGCGCGTGAGTTCACGGGAGCGGGCGAGGGGTTGCCGTACGGATTGAGCCTGAGCCCGGATGGCCGCCGCGTGGCGTTTCACCTGGCCAGTCCGCGGGGCTACGAGGTCTGGACGAGCGACCTGGAAGGCGGCAACCGGGTTCGCATCGCGGCCCACCCCGCTCATCTTTACTTTGGAACCAGTTGGTCGCCGGACGGGCAATGGATTCTCTACCAGGACGGGCATTACCGGACGGATCCCGGCCACGATTGGTCGGACCTCTGCATCGGCCGGGCGGACGGCTCCGAGCATCGCGTGCTCACCAGCGGCCAGGCGCAGTGGTTTGCGGCCACCTACGGGAATCCGCAGAATCGAGGCAGCGGCTCGAACATGCCGGCCTGGACCCGCGATGGACAGATTCTGTTCTCGCGCCGGCTGCCCGGCTCGAAAGTGGCGTGGGAATTTCAGCCGCAACGGCCCGACACCGACCACTTCAACCGCGACTTCAAGCCCGACCTCGCGCGCGGCGGCACAGAAATCTGCCGCCTGAATCCACGCAACGGATCCGTGGTCCGTCTGACGCGCCACGAGCCGCCCGTGTGGGATTTCCGGGCCAGCGAATCACCGGAGGGCCGGCACGTCGTTTTCTGCCGTGCGGTGACGGGCGGGCCGCCTGCGGTCTGGGTGATGGACGTGGACGGTCGCAACCCACGCTTGCTCACGCGCGGTTTGAACGAAAGCGGCGCCGATCATCCGCGGTGGCTGCCCCAGGGGCGTTGAAGCGGCTCACTTGAACTGCGCCAGGCGGGCTTCCTGCCACCACGTCTGCTGCCCCTCGGTGCTGGAGAGACAGGTGCCAAAGCCATCCAGGATCTGCCGTTGGCCGGCGGCGCTGGTGTCAATGACGACTGCTTTTCCGCCAACGTCCGGCTGAAATGAGATCCAATGGGCGGCGGCAACGAGGGTCACAAGCGCGAGCCGCTGCCTAGCAGCCTGCAGGAGTCAGATATAAGTCGTTGACTATCAATCTGTCTCTTTTTGACCACGAAACCAAGTGCCATTGCAAGTGAATGACTTACACAAGATTATTTTGCCAAGTCCGACCCACTGCTGGGGGTCGAGTTCATTGGCCTTTCCAGGCTGGCGATGATGACATGTTCACCCCTTCAAGTCCACGCTACGTATGCTCATGCTCATGAGTTACTCAGTGACTCTCCCGATTTTGCTCTGGTCAAGTCAACTTTCAAGTCAACTTTCCTCTTGCAAAAGACGGCGATCAAATGCCAATTTCCGCTGAGAATTCCTCACACCACCGGAAGTAAGTTAGTCCTGCGCTTCTGGAAACCAGAGCGCGCGGCTGGCGGACAAATCTCCGCCGCCATGCAACCGATATGATTGCGACCATGGCCAAATCGAAAGCCCGGAACATCCAGACCGTTCTGGATCACGCCAGTGGCGACAAACGCTTCAAGATTCTGGAAGTCCACATGAAGAAACACCAGTTCCGGCACGACGCCCTGATCGAGGTGCTGCACAAGGCGCAGGAATTGTTCGGTTGTCTCGAAGATGATTTGCTGTTGTTCGTCGCCTACAAGCTCAAGCTGCCGCCCAGCCGCGTGTACGGCGTGGCCACGTTTTACCACTTTTTCACGCTCAAGCCGAAAGGCGAGCACACCTGCGTCGTCTGCATGGGCACGGCGTGTTACGTCAAGGGCGCGAACAAGGTCCTCAGTTCCCTCCAGGAGAAACTCAAGATCAAGCCGGGCGAAACGACGGCGGACAACAAGGTTTCGCTCATGACCGTGCGTTGCATCGGCGCGAGCGCCATCGCGCCGGCGGTGGTTTATGACGGCACAGTCAGGCCGCACGAGACGCCCGAGGCTGCGCTCGAACAAATCAAGAAGTGGAGCTAAACCATGGTTCTCAACGATCTCCTTCAAATCAAAGAACAGGAACTGGCCGGGCGGAAGAAATTCACCCTCCGCTGCTGCATGGGCGCCGGTTGCATGTCGTGCGGTTCAAAGGGCGTCAAGGAACAACTTGAAAAAGCTGTCGCCGGCGCGGGACTGAAAAACGAAGTCGAAGTGCGCGGCGTCGGCTGCTTGAAACTCTGCTGCGAAGGGCCACTGGTTGCCGCCGATCCGCAGAATTCGCTCTACGTCAAGGTCAACGCGCAAGACGCGCCTTCGATGATCGCCGCGCTCAACGGCGGCAGTGCGAATGTCGCGCAAACCGATCCCAACGCGGCGTTTTTCAAGAAACAATTGTCCATCGTGCTCGCGAACAGCGGTGTGATTGATCCGGAGCGCATCGAAAGTTACATCGCTGCGGATGGCTATCACGCCCTGCGCCACGTGCTGCGCGAACTGACGCCGAAGGAAGTTGTGGATGCAATGGTCGCCAGCGGCTTGCGCGGGCGCGGCGGCGCGGGTTTTCCCACCGGACTCAAGTGGGGCACGGTCGCCAAATCGCCCGGCGAAAAGAAATACGTCATCTGCAATGCCGACGAGGGCGACCCCGGCGCGTTCATGGATCGCAGCGTGCTTGAAGGCGATCCGCACAGCGTGCTCGAAGGCATGGCCATCGCCGCTTACGCGGTCGGCGCGGATCAGGGCTTCATTTACGTGCGCGCCGAATATCCGCTCGCCATCAGCCGGTTGCAGACCGCCATCAAACAGGCCAAACAACTCGCCGTGTTAGGCAGCGGCATCTTCGAGTCGCCGTTCAACTTCAACATTGATCTGCGCATGGGCGCGGGCGCGTTTGTCTGTGGCGAGGAAACCGCGCTGATGGCTTCCGTCGAAGGCAAGCGCGGCACGCCGCGACCGCGTCCGCCGTTCCCGGCGGAAAGCGGCTTGTGGGGCTGCCCCACGCTCATCAACAACGTCGAAACCTTCGCCAACGTCCCGCCCATTTACCGCCACGGCGCCGAATGGTTCGCCGGCATCGGCACGGAAAAAAGCAAGGGTACCAAAGTTTTTGCGCTCGCCGGCAAAATTAAGAACACCGGACTCATCGAAGTGCCGATGGGCACGCCGCTTCGCACCATCGTCGAAGAAATGGGTGGCGGCGCGCCGGATGGCGGCCGGATCAAGGCCGTGCAAACCGGGGGATCCTCGGGCGGTTGCATTCCCGCGGAGTATCTGGACACGCCGGTGGATTATGAATCGCTCACCAAGCTCGGCTCGATCATGGGCTCGGGCGGCATGATCGTGATGGATGACAGCACCAGGATGGTGGACATGGCGCGGTTCTTCATGGAGTTCTGCGTGGACGAGTCGTGCGGCAAGTGCATTCCCTGCCGCGCCGGCACGGTGCAGATGCACAGCCTGCTCGACAAGATTCTCCAACGCAAAGCCACCGCCCGCGACTTGGCGAAGTTGGAAGAACTTTGCGACATGGTGAAGAACACCAGTCTGTGCGGCCTCGGCCAGGCCGCGCCGAATCCCACGCTCAGCACGCTGCGGTTTTTCCGCAACGAATACGAGGAGATGTTGCAGCCGGACACCTACGGTCCGCGCGGCGGCAACGGTGAAGTGGAGAAACAAACGGTTGCAACATGAATAACGAATTCCGCATGACGAATGGGCGGCGGTTGTGCGTGTTCCGTGTGGCGTCAAGCAGCAGTCGGACGCCGGCGAAATACTTGACGGAACACGCCATACGCAACACGCCCTTGTTCGACACTCGTCATTCGACATTCGACATTCGTCATTTGAATTTATGGCTGCCAAGACACTGACCATTGACGGCAAACAAATCAGCGCCGAGGAAGGCGCGACGATTTTGCAGGCGGCCGAGGAAGCGGGCGCACAGATTCCGACGTTGTGCCATCTCGAAGGCGTGTATGACGTGGGCGCGTGCCGCCTTTGCCTCGTGGAAGTCACCGGGGCGCCGAAGCTGCTCCCGGCCTGCACGACGAAGGTCGCCGAAGACATGGATATCAAGACGGACAGCGAGCGCCTTCGCAACTACCGGCGGATGATCCTCGAACTGCTCTTCGCCGAGCGGAATCACATCTGCGCCGTGTGCGTGTCCAACGGCCATTGCGAATTGCAGACGCTCGCCTACTCGAACGGCATGGATCACGTCCGTTACGAATACACCTTCCCGAAATGGAACGTGGACAACACGCACGCGTTGTTCGGCATGGACCACAACCGCTGCGTGCTCTGCACCCGTTGCGTGCGTGTGTGCTGGCACATCGAAGGCGCGGGCACGAAGAACGTCTCCGGCCGCGGTGGCCGCTCGCACATCATCACCGACCTCAACCTGCCTTGGGGCGAAGCTGATTCCTGCACGAACTGCGGTAAATGCGTGCAAGCCTGTCCCACGGGCGCGCTGTTCCACAAAGGCTCGACGGTGGCCGAAATGGAACGCGATCGCACCAAACTCGAATTCATCGTCAACGCACGGGAGAAAAAACAATGGATCGCGTCAGACTAGCCACAGTTTGGTTCGGCGGCTGTTCCGGCTGCCACATGTCGTTCCTCGACCTCGACGAGTTTCTCATCGAACTCGCCACGAAGGTGGATATCGTTTACAGCCCGGTCGTGGACGTGAAGAATTATCCGGAGAACGTGGACGTGTGCCTCATCGAAGGTGCGATCTGCAACGAGGACAACCTCGAACTGCTCCACAAAATTCGCGCACGGACCAAGGTGCTCGTGTCGTTCGGCGATTGCGCCGTGACCGCAAATGTGCCGGCCATCCGCAATCAACTCGGGCTCGGCAACGCCGAAAGTGTGTTGCAACGCGCCTACATCGAGAACGCGCAAAACAATCCATGCTTGCCGAAGTCCGAGGGTATCGTGCCGAAGTTATTGGAGCGTGTGCAGCCTGTGCATGAAGTCGTCCACGTTGAATACTTTTTGCCCGGCTGCCCGCCGCACGCGGATCGCATCAAGGCGCTGGTTGGCCAGATGTTGAGCGGCGTCGAGCCGAAGCTGGAAGGGGCGGAGTTGAAATTTGGCTGAAGTAGGGCGCGTCACTCCGTGCGCGCCGTCGTGCGGCGTGCAGAGGACTGCCCGCCCGGCCTGAGGACAATTTATTTATGTCAAAACGCATCATCATTGATCCCGTGACCCGCATCGAGGGCCACGCCAAGATCAGCATCTTCGTGGACGACGAGGGCAACGTGTCCGACGCCGAGTTCCACGTCGTCGAGTTTCGCGGCTTCGAGAAATTCTGCGAGGGTCGGCCCTACGGCGAAATGCCCGGCATCACGCCGCGCATCTGCGGCATCTGCCCGGTCAGCCATTTGCTCGCGTCCGCCAAGGCTGGCGACGCCATCATGGCCGTCAACATCCCGCCCGCTGCCGACAAGCTGCGCCGTCTGATGAACCTCGGCCAGATGGTGCAAAGCCACGCGTTGAGTTTCTTTCACCTGAGCGCGCCCGATTTTCTACTGGGCTGGGACACGCCCCAGGCGAAACGCAATGTTTTCGGTTTGATCGCAAGCAATGCCGACCTCGCCCGCGCCGGCATCCGTCTGCGCCAGTTCGGCCAGGAAATCATCGAAGTCCTCGGCGGCAAAAAAATTCATCCCGCGTGGGCCGTGCCCGGCGGCGTACGCAGTGCGCTGACGGCCGAAGGCCGCGACAAGATCCGCGGCTGGCTGCCGGAGGCCTTCGCGACCACGCAGGTTGCGTTTGACCTTTGGAGGCAGACGATGGAGAAACATCAGCGCGAGATTCAAATCTTCGGCAACTTCCCGTCGTTGTTCATGGGCCTCGTCGCGCCGGACGGCACCTGGGAACATCACGGGGGCAAACTCCGCTTCATTGACAGCAGCGGCAGCATCATCGCCGACCAGGTTGACCCGCAGAAATATTACGAAGTCATCGGCGAGTCGGTGCAAAACGGGTCGTATCTGAAGTCGCCGTATTACCTGCCGCTCGGTTTTCCGGATGGCATGTATCGCGTCGGCCCGCTCGCCCGCCTGAACGTCGCCGAGCAAATGGGCGTGCCCAAAGCGGACGCGGAGTTGAAGAAATTCAGGAAGCTGGGCCGCGGTGTGGTTACGTCGTCGTTCCTCTATCACTACGCGCGCCTCATCGAAATCCTCGCCAGCCTCGAATACATCGAGCGCTACCTGGACGACCCGGACCTCTTGAGCGATTACCTGCGCGCCGATGCCGGCATCAACAGTCTGCACGGGGTGGGGGTGAGCGAAGCCCCGCGCGGCACGCTCTTCCACGACTACACCGTGGATCGCAACGGCCTGCTGCAAAAAGTGAATCTCATCGTCGCCACGGGCCAGAACAACCTGGCGATGAACCAGACCGTGGCGCAAATCGCGCGGCACTATGTACGCGGCAACGAAATTCCAGAACCCCTGCTCAACCGCATCGAACACGGCATCCGTTGCTACGACCCGTGCCTGAGTTGCTCGACCCATGCCGTCGGACAAATGCCGCTGCAGGTGCGGTTGGTTGGATCGGACGGAAAAGTTTTGAACGAGGTCACTCGCGGATGACAGTAGCCGCCGACGTGCGGAGGCGGATTCTCGGCGGTGCGTCCGCCTCCTCACGTCGGCGGCTACGCGAAACGGTTATGCAGACCACCCATCTCCTCGTCATCGGTTACGGCAACACGCTGCGTTCCGACGACGGCGTCGGCCCGCGCATCGCCGAAGCAGTAGGCGCATGGCGTTGGCCCGGCGTCAGCACGCTGATCTGCCAGCAACTCTCCCCCGAGCACGCCGACCCAATCTCACGCGCCGACGCCGTCGTATTCGTGGATGCCACCGTGGACGCGCCGAATGAAGTTCAGTTGCGTCCACTCGAACCCAACGACTCCTCGCAACTCATGGCCCACGCCGCCGACCCGCGCACGATGCTGGCGTTGGCCCGTGACGTCTTCGGCCACACCACGCCGGCCTGGTGGCTGACGATTCCCGCGGCAAACCTGGAGTTCGGCGAAACGCTGTCCCCCGTCGCCCAATCCGGCATGGCTACGGCTCTGGAAAGAATCCGGTCGCTCTGCCATTCGCTGCAATTGAATTTAGCGCCGCCAGCCAGCCGGGGCGATTGAGCAGCCATTCTAACTGAAGTAGATTGACAAAAAAGGGCAACTGATTGACAAAGACCGTGTAGCCAGGCCCACATGGGCCGGCTATAGGTTCGTACTAGCATGGTACAAGCGTACAGCGGCCGGTAGTGATGTGCCACCGGTAGGAAGATCAGATTTGCGCAAATGCAAACTTTCGTCGTCATGAAGCTGGTGCCGGACACCGTAGAGGAAATGACGGTGGCCGCCGATGGCAAATCCCTGGAGACCGAGTACCTCCGGTTGAAGCTGAGCGACCCCGATGAGCATGCCTTGGAGGAGGCGCTGCTCCTTAAGGAGAGGCAGGGCGGCAGCGTGACGGCGGTGGCGCTCGACGGACCCGAAGTGGACGATGTGCTGTTCACGGCGCTGGCGAAAGGAGCCGATCGGGCGGTCAAGTTGACCGGCGACGTGGCCGGCATCCGGAGCAGGTCCGCCGCCCGCGTCTTCGGGGCGTTCCTGACGGGCGAAGGCAAGGCGCTGCCGCCAGACACGTTGATCTTTGTGTGCAGCCAGGCGATTGACGACCTCGACGGGGAGTTGGGGCCTTACCTCGCCGAGTTGCTCGGCCTGCCCTATGTGTGTGTGGTGACGGCGGTCGCGTCGCGCGAGGGGAAAGCCGTGATCACCAAGGAATTCGCCGGCGGTTGGCGTGGGGAAATTGAATTGCCCCTCCCCGCGGTGCTCGGCATTCAGTCGGCCGAAAAGCCGCCGCGCTACGTGCCGGTGGCCAAAGTGCGCGCGGCCATGAAGACCGGCCGCATCGAAACCGTGGAGGTGACACCGCCGGATCAACTTGGACCATTGAAACTCGAACGCATGTACAAACCCGAAGTGACGGGCGGCGCCACCATGATTGAAGGTTCGCCGGAGCAGGCGGCGGATCAAATCGTCGCAGTGCTGTCGAAAAGCAACTTGATTTAGGAGACGCGCGTATGGCAGGTGGCATTCTCATTCTGGCCGAGCATCTCAAGGGCAACCTTCTGGACACGACGTTCGAACTGCTCGGCGCCGGGCGCAAACTGGCGGATGCCCTCGGTTCGCCGCTTTCCGTGGCGGTGTTCAGCGACGACGCTGCGTCTTTGACCGGGCCGCTGGGAGCGGCGGACAAGGTTCTGGTGGTTGAAGACCTGCATCTGGCCACGGCGCCCGCCAGCACGGCCGCCGCGTTGCTGGTCAAGCTCCTGGAGCAGCAACAGGCCTCGCTGATCCTGGTTGGCGGCACGAATGTTTCGATGGGCATCGGCACATTTGTCTCGGCCCGTGCCGGGCTGCCTTGCGTGAACTTTTGCCGGGGGCTGCGGGTTGAGGATGGCGCGGTGATCGCGACGAGCCAGCTTTTCGGCGGCAAGATTTTTGCGGACGTGCGGCTCCCGGAGGCGCGCGGCGTCATCACGGTCTGCCCCGGCGCGTTCCCGGCCGATGCGGGCCGCAGCGATCGGGCGCCGACAGTGGAGAAGACTTCGATTCCCGTGGAAGTGCCAAGGGAGCTTTTCCAAAAGTACATCGAGCCGGAGGCGGGGGACGTGGACATTTCCAAGCATGACGTCCTCGTGGCGGTGGGTCGCGGGATTCAGACCCAGGATAACCTGACGCTGGCGGAGGACCTCGCCACCGCGCTGGGCGGCGTGGTGTGCGCCTCGCGGCCGGTGATTGATCAAGGCTGGTTGCCGCTGAGCCGCCAGGTGGGCAAATCGGGCCTGTGCGTGAAGCCCAAACTCTACGTGGCCCTCGGGATCAGCGGCGCGCCCGAGCACGTGGAGGGCATGCAGAGTTCGCAGTTGATTGTGGCGATCAATACGGACCCGCATGCGCCGATCTTCGATATCGCGCACTACGGCGTTTGCGGTGACCTGCTGGAGATCGTGCCGGCGCTGACGGACAAAATCAAAGCCCGAAAGGCCTGACGCATCGTGAACACCGACCCCATCCAAATCTCCGTTCTGGGTGTGCCCGGCATCGCGGTACTGTGGCTGCTCGCGGCGCTGGCCTTCGGCGCGTTCGGGTGGCGGGTGTATCGGTTGATCGGACTCCTGCGGCGCGGGCGTTCGGAGAACCGGTTGGATCACCCAGTCAAACGTCTCGCGCACGCCCTCAAACACGTGCTCCTGCAACCCCGCCTCTTCAACGAGCGCAGCATCGGCCTGCCGCATTTCCTGATCTTCTGGGGGTTCATGCTCTACGCGACGTGTTTCAACTGGGCTTTGGCGCGCGGGTTGTTCCCGTTCCTGCCGATTCCGTATCCGGATGAACTCTCCGCGGTCATTTTGTGCCTGGAAATCTTCTCGGTGCTGGTGCTCGTCGCACTCGGAGTCGCCTTGGCGCGACGGCTGTTCTTCGCGCCGCCGCACCTCCACCTAAGCTTCGATGCCAATCTCATCCTGGGTCTAATCGGCCTGCTCATGCTTAGCACACTCTTCGGTTCGGCATTCCGCATCCAGGCCGGCGAAGCGCAAGCGGGCGGCTGGCTGCCGTTCGGCAGTTTGCTCGCACCAGCGTTTGCCGGGATGTCGGAACCCGCGGCGCACGGCTGGGCCAAGGCCATGTGGTGGCTGCACATCCTCGTCGTGCTGTTCTTCCTGGTGTACTTGCCGTACTCCAAACACCTGCACCTGCTGGCGTCGCCCTTCAACGTCTTCTTCAGCCAGGCCGCCACGCGCGCGGTGGGCGACCTCACGGTTCAGGGTGCGAAGGACGACCTCACCGCCGGCGCGGCGAAGTGGGAGGAGTTGACTTGGAAGCAGTTGCTCAGTGGCTTTTCCTGCGCCGAGTGCGGGCGCTGTGACCGTTCGTGTCCGGCGGCGGCGTCCGGTTACTCGCTCCAGCCTCAGCAGATCGTTCAGAAGATCAAAGACCACATCCTCCACGTCGGCCTCAAGTCTGCCAACGGCGACAGCCGGCCCAACCTGGTCGGCGATGTGATCGCGCCCGGTGAGCTATGGGCCTGCACGACGTGTCTGGCCTGCATGAACTGCTGCGCCGTTTGGAACGAGCAGGTGCCGCTCATCGTCGCGCTGCGCCGTCACCTCGTCAGCCAGGGCGAAGTGGATCGCCCGGTGCAGGATATGCTCGGCAGTCTGCAACGGTACGGAAATTCCTTCGGCAAGTCCGACCGGATGCGCGCCCGTTGGGTCCAGACCGCCGGCGTTCCGATCAAGGACGCGCGCAAGGAGCCGGTGGAATACTTGTGGTTTGTCGGCGACTACGCCTCGTACGACCCGCGCTGCGAAGACATCACGAAGAAGACCGCCCAGGTGTTTGCCCGGGCGGGGCTGGACTTCGGCCTGCTCCACGAAGCCGAGCGCAACGCCGGCAACGACGTCCGCCGCATCGGGGAGGAGGGTCTCTTCGAAATGTTGCGGGAGAAAAACATGCAGGCTTTTGCCAAGGCGCAGTTTCGGGCCGTCGTCACCACCGACCCGCACACGCTCAACACCCTGAAGAACGAGTATGCCTGGAACAGCCACACCGTGCCGGTGAAGCATTACACGGAAGTGCTCGACGAGTTGGTCGGGGCCGGCAAGCTGCCATTGAAGCAGAAGCTCACGGGCCGCGTGACCTACCACGACCCTTGTTACTTGGGCCGCTACAACGGCGTCTATGACGCTCCCCGCCGTGTGCTGCGCGCCCTCGGCTTGGAAGTCGTCGAGATGCCGCGCTGCCGCGACCGGAGTTACTGCTGCGGCGCGGGCGGCGGTCGCATCTGGATGGAAGACACGCCCGGCATCAAGGAGCGTCCGGCCGAGAGTCGTGTCCGCGAGGCCGCCGGACTTGCGGGCGTTTCCACGCTGGTGGTCGCCTGTCCCAAGGACATCGCGATGTTCCGCGACGCGGTCAAGACCACGGGCAACGAGGGTAAAATCCAGGTCAAAGACATGGCCGAACTGGTCTGGGAGGCCATGAACTGAACGAGGAGGAACGACCGACATGGTAGCACCCAAAGAACAATTCGCCGGTGAGGATGAGCTCACGCTGGACAACCTGCTGCAAACGCCCGAAGGCGGCCGCATCATGAGCTGCATTCAATGCGGGATGTGCGCCGGCACCTGTCCGTATGGCGAGTACATGGCGTATCCGCCCCGCCAGATCATCAACATGCTTCGCTCGGGTTTGATCGAGGAAGTGTTTCAATCGGACAGCCTGCTGAATTGCGTGGCCTGTTACGCTTGCCTAGCCAAGTGTCCCCGCAAGATACGGCTGACGGAAGTGCTTTTGCCGCTGGTCAAGGAGCGGGTCTTCGAACAACTCCCCAACGTGCCGAAGGAATTGCAGAGCGCCTTGCAGAACACCCTCCGTTACGGGAATCCCATGGGCCTCTCGCCGGCCAAACGGGTGGAATGGGTCAAGACCGCCGGGGTGCCGATCCGCCTCCTGCCTCAGGACCCGAAGCCGGTGGACGTGCTCTGGTTCGTCGAGTGCTATACCTCGTACCATCCGCGCGGCCAGGAAAACAGCCGGGCCGTGGTGAAACTCCTGCGCGCGCTCGGGGTGGATTTCGCCATTCTCGGCAACGAGGAACGCTGCGCGGGCGAATGTGCCAGGCTCGTCGGCGAGGCGGGACTGTTCGACACGCTACGCGAACGGAACATGGGCGTGTTCCGCAAGTACAAGTTCAACCGCCTGTTGACCAGCGGCGCGCACGCCTACGACGCCTTCCGGTATCTCTACCCGCCCCTCGGTTTCGATTACCCGCTGGAACACACGACCACCTTCTTCGCCAAGGAACTGGCGGCGCTGAAGCCAAGGCTCACCAAGAAGCTGGATTATCGTGTGACCTATCACGACTCCTGCTGTCTGGGGCGGCACAACGGATTCTACGACGAGCCGCGCGCTCTGCTGAACGCCATCCCGGGCGTCAAGCTCGTGGAGATGGCGCACAACCGGATCAACGCCCTCTGCTGCGGCGGGGGCGGCGGCGGCATGTGGCTGGACACCTACTACAAGGCCAGGAGCATGGAGCGGCTCTCCGACCGGCGCGTCCAGGAAGCCATCGCCACGGGCGCGGACGTGCTCGCGGTTTCCTGCCCGTACGAAGTGTCACGCTTTGAAGACGCCTTGAAGACCGCCGGCCACGACAAGCAGATGGTCGTGCGGGATGTGGTTGAACTGCTGGCTGAATCACTGGAGGACTGACCATGGCAAGAAACACCAACGGACCTGTTCGCATCGGTTATTACATCTGCCACTGCGGCACCAACATTGCCGGCATGGTGGACGTGGACTCTGTGGCCAAATACGCGGCGAAGCTGCCCGGCGTGGCCGTGTCGCGGGACTACAAATACATGTGCTCCGACCCGGGCCAGGAGCTGATCCAGCGCGACATCAAGGAGCACGGGCTGAACCGCGTGGTGGTGGCCTCTTGCTCCCCGCTGCTGCACGAGCACACGTTCCGCAAAGCCACGGAGCGCGGCGGCCTCAATCCGTTTTTCTTTCACATGGTCAACCTGCGCGAACACGACGCTTGGGTCCACACCGACCGGGAAGCGGCGACCCGCAAAGCCAAGGCGCTGACGCACGCCGCCATCCGGCGCGTGGCCCATCATCGGGCGCTCGAAGTGAAGAAAGTGCCCATCCATGCCGACGCACTGATCGTCGGCGGCGGCATTGCCGGCATCCACGCGGCGCTGACCCTGGCCAACGCCGGCAAGAAGGTTTACCTCGTCGAGCGCGAGCCAAGCATCGGCGGCCACATGGCCCAGTTCGACAAGACCTTCCCGACGCTCGATTGCGCGGCCTGCATCCTCACACCCAAGATGTCAGCCGTGGCCGCCCACGAGAACATCACGCTTTGGACCTACTCCGAAGTCGCCAAGGTGGACGGTTACGTCGGGAACTTCAAAGTAACGGTGCGCCGCAAACCGCGTTACATCTTGGAAGACCTCTGCACCGGCTGCCAGCAATGCGTCGAGGCGTGCATCTACAAGGAAGCGAAGTTCCCGGACGAGTTCAACCTGGGCCTCAGCAAACGGAAGCCCATTTACCTGCCGTTCCCGCAGGCGACACCGCCGGTGACGGTGATTGATCCGCAAACCTGTATCGAGTTCAAGACCGGCAAGTGCAAGAAGACCTGCGTTGAGGCCTGTGCCGACCGGAAGGCGATTGATTTCAAGCAAGAGGAGGAGATGAAGGAAATCCAGGTCGGCACGATCATCATCGCCACGGGGTTCCGCATCTTCGACGCCACGCGCACGCCGTACTACGGGTATGGCGTTTATCCGAACGTGTACAACGCCCTCGAAGTCGAGCGCCTGGTGAACGCCTCCGGCCCCACCGGCGGCGAGATCATCCTGCGCAACGGCAAGAAACCCGAGACCGTCGGCATCGTCCACTGCGTCGGCTCGCGGGACGAGAACACGAACAAGTATTGCTCGCGCGTCTGCTGCTTGTATTCCTTGAAACTCGCCCATTTGATCAAAGAGCACAGCGGCGCCGAGGTCTATAACTTCTACATTGATATGCGCACGCCGGGCAAGAGCATGGAGGAGTTCTACAACCGCGTGGCCGAAGAGGGCGTTCACCTGGTGCGCGGCAAGGTGGCGGACGTTTACCCCGAGTCACCCGCCAGCGGCAACGGCCGGCTCGTGATGCAGGTGGAGGACACGCTGTTGCAACGCGTCCGCAAGATCCCGGTGGACATGGTGGTACTGAGCGTGGGCCTGGAGCCGCAGGCGGACGCCCAGGATGTGCGCCGGCTGTTCAACATCTCCTGCGCCAGCGAAGGATTCTTTCTCGAACGCCATCCCAAGCTGGCGCCGGTCAACACGTTCACCGACGGCATTTTCCTGGCCGGCTGCTGCCAGGGCCCGAAAGACATCCCCGACACCGTGGCCCAGGCCGGGGCCGCCGCCGCCGAAGCGCTGGCGTTGATTGACCGGGGCCACGTGGAACAGGAACCCAACACGGCGTACATCACCGAAGAGGACTGCTCCGGTTGCAAATCCTGCATTCCATTGTGCCCGTACACGGCCATCACCTTCAACGAGGAGAAGCTCAAAGCGGTCATCAACGAGGCCCTGTGCAAGGGCTGCGGGGTGTGTGTGGCCGCGTGCCCGTCGGGTTCGATCCGGCAGCACTTGTTCGAAGACGAGGAAATCTTCAGCGAAATCGAGGGAGTACTGGCTTATGAATAACGGACAATGGCAGCCACGCATCGTGGCATTCTTCTGCACCTGGTGCACCTACACCGCCGCCGACCTGGCCGGCGTGTCGCGCATGAAGTATGCGCCCAACGTGCGCATCATCCGGCTGATGTGCTCGGGCCGGGTGGACCCGCAGTTCATCCTCGACGCGCTGGCCCGGGGCGCCGATGGGGTCCTGATTGGCGGCTGCCACCTCGGCGACTGCCACTACATCGAAGGCAACTACAAGGCCCTGCGCCGGTTCGAAATGCTCAAACGCATGTTGCATGACATGGGGATTGAAGAGGACCGCGTGCGCCTGGAATGGATCTCGGCCGCCGAGGGCGAGAAGGTGAAGACGGTCGTCAACGAGATGGTGGAGAAACTCAAAGCACTCGGCCCGCTCGATCTGCCCAAACAGTTTGCCGAGTCGGACAAGGAAATGCTCGCCCTCGAACACGCCGTGCACGAGCAGGAACAGAAACAACAACCGGAAGCGGAGGTGACTCATGTCAGCTAAACCCAAGGTCGCGTTTTACTGGTGCGCCTCGTGCGGCGGTTGTGAGGAAGCGATTGTGGACCTGGCCGAGGACATCCTCGGCGTGGTCGAGGCGGTGGATATTGTGCTGTGGCCCGTGGCGATGGACTTCAAGAAGAAGGACGTGGAAGCCATGCCGGACAAGTCCATCGTCGCCACTCTGCTCAACGGCGCCATCCGCACTTCCGAGCAGGAGGAAATGGCGCACTTGCTCCGGCGCAAGAGCCAGTTCCTCATCGCCTACGGCGCCTGCGCGCATCTCGGGGGGATTCCGAGTCTGGCGAACCAGTTTCCGCGCGAGCAGTTGCTGCGGTTCGTCTATGAGGAATCGCCTTCAACAGCGAACGAGGCCAAGACGCGCCCGCAGACCTCGTTCCAGAACAACGGCCACGATGTCACGCTTCCGGAGTTTCGCAACGTCGTCCGCGCCCTCGACCAAGTGGTGGACGTGGACTACTACATCCCCGGCTGTCCGCCGACGCCCAAGCTCACCCAGGCCGCTGTTGGCGCGTTGCTCGCCGGCAAGCTGCCGCCCAAAGGCACCGTGCTCGCGCCGGACATCGCCCTGTGTGACCAATGCCCCCGCAAGGCAACCAAGCCTGCCGACCTGAGCTTCACCGAATTCAGGCGCCCGCACCTGACGCCGCTCGACGCGGAGAAATGCCTGCTCTCGCAAGGCATCGTGTGCATGGGCCCGGCCACGCGCGGAGGCTGCGAAGCCGTTTGTCCGTCCGGCAACATGCCCTGCACGGGCTGCTTCGGCCCGACCTCGCGCGTGAGGGACCAGGGCGCGAAGATTCTCTCCTCGCTCTGCGCCAATCTCGCGGCCAAGGACGGGAAAGAAATCGGCGAAATCCTTTCCGGCATTCCCGATCCGGTCGGCACGTTCTACCGCTACGGCCTCGCGAAGAGTCTGCTGCGGCGAAAAGTGGATTTGCCTGTGGACCATGGTCAACACGTCAGTTCGTAAACCCTGTGATGAACATCCAACATCCAACACCCAACGCCGAACATCCAAAGAGAAGCGGCACCGGAGTTCATTCGATGTTGGATGTTCTCGCGAACTCAAACTGGGTATCGTCCTGCCCGTGCCAGCAATCGCCGGCTTTCCAAGCGTTCCGGAGTGTCGAATTTCAACAGGGCAGCCGTCGCGCGACCTGTGGGCGTCAACGGGACGATCCAGGCACCTTCGATTCGGAAGTGGTCCGACCACTTGTCCCGGCGCGGGTGGAAAAGGAAAACCGGCTGGCCGCTCTCCGGATCAACGGACGCCAGATTCGTCCCTTTGTGGCGATTGCAGTGGTAGCAGGCGAAGGCGAGGTTTTCCGCCGCGGTCTGGCCCCCGTGTTGTTCGGCAACGATGTGATCGGGTTCGTGCGGAACGCCCGCGTCGTCTTGATGGACGCGGCAGTATTCACAGCGGCCACCGGCGCGCTGCAGGACCTCGGTTCGGAGCGCGGCCGGAATCCACTGCGTGCTCATGCGGCCCGCAGGTGCAACCGTGCCTGGGCCTTGACCTGGGTGATCACATGGTCCAGTTCGCCGATATCGTCCATTTCGGCTTCTTCCTCGGGAGTGAGATGGCCTTGCTTGTTGCGCCGAAGGAGTTCGCGGGCGCGCTCGACGGCGGCCTCTGACGGCCGAAACGCGATGATTTCGCTGGGCTGCGGCCCGCGAGCAAGAAACGCCAGGAATTCGCGGCGGAGGCCGGAGGCCTGGGCCCGGTGTTGCCGCAAACCCAGTTCAAGGATTTCAGCCAGATGCTCACGTTCAGGCTCCACCTGCTTGGCCAGCCTGTCTGGAATCTCAATGGTCACTTGCATCGCACGAACCCTAAGGCAACGGACGACCGCCGTCAAATCCAACGCCGGGGCGTGCGCTTCGTTCCCTCCTGCGCCCACGATCACGAAGGCCGCCATGGGCGCGGTCCTCGAAAGCCGGTCCCAGCCCAAGGGCAGCCCGCTCGCGCCGGACGCTGGCCGGCATCCCGGACCCGGTGGGGACATTCTATCGTTACGGGCTGGCCAGATCGTTAATTCGGAAAAAACGGTAAGGCGCGCGTGAAAACCGGACCGAGCATCTTGAGCTTCTTGGATGGCAAAGGGCTGGCACGCGGCCGCATGGCCCACCAGAACGGCGTGAAGGTCCCCATCGTCACCAAACTGGCGTTGAGTTTTTTGCTCATCATCGTCCTCACCAGTGTGATCCTGAGCGTGGTGGGGGTGCAGATCATTGGCCATCGCGTCGTGGCCGAAGCCCAGGAGAAGGTCCGCACCGATCTCAATTCGGCACGCGAGATCTACTTGAACAAGCTCAGCCACATCAAAGACGTGGTCCGGTTGACGGCGGACCGGGTGCTCCTCTTGAACGCTCTGTTCTCCGGAAACATGAAGCAAGCTATTGACGCGCTTGGGAAAATCAAAGAGCGGGAAGGCCTGGATGTGCTGACCATTACCGACAAGTCGGGCAAGGTGCTGTTGCGGACCAGCAACTTGATCCTGTCGGGCGACGACCAGGGTCGTGATGAACTCGTGCGCGCGGTCATCGAACGGAAGGAACCCGCGGCGGCGACGGCGATCATTCCCGCCGGGGAGTTGCGGAAGGAATCCCCGCTGCTGGCTGAGCGGGCTTATTTCAAGTTCATCCCGACTCCCAAGGCGCGGGTGCGGCAGGAACAGGAAGAAACGTCGGGCATGATGTTAAGAGCCGCCGCGCCGATTTTCGACCTCGACAACAACTTCATCGGCGTGGCCTATGGCGGAGTGCTCCTGAACCGAAACTTCGAGATCGTTGACAAGACCAAACAGACCGTGTTCCAGGATCTTAAATACAAGGGCGAAGACATCGGCACCGCCACGCTGTTTCAGGACGATCTGCGCATTGCGACGAACGTGAGGAATAGCGACGGCAGCCGCGCCATCGGCACGCGCATTGCGGAGGACGTGTACCAGCAGGTCGTCAAGAAGGGCAAACAATGGATCGGGCGCGCCTACGTCGTGAACAACTGGTACATCACCGCCTACGAGCCGATCCGCGACATCCGCCACCAGATTGTCGGCATCCTCTATGTCGGCATTCTGGAGCAGAAGTATCTGGACATCAAGCGGCGCGCCATCTTCACCTTTCTCGCGATCACGCTGGGGGGCGCGTTGGTCACGATGGCGCTCGCTTACGTCATTTCCCGCAACATCTCCACGTCGCTCAACAAGCTGGTTTCCGCCTCGCGCGAAGTGGCGCACGGCAACCTGGACGCCAAGGTCGAGGTCCGGTCCAACGATGAGTTCCGGGAGCTGGCGGACACGTTCAACTGGATGGCGTCGTCTCTGAAAAAACGGGATGAGAAACTCAAGGAATTCGCCCGCACCAAGATCATGGAGTCCGAGCGGCTGGCGCTCATTGGCCAGTTGGCCGCGGGCGTGGCGCATGAAATCAACAACCCGCTCGAGGGTATCGTCACTTATTCCCATCTGCTATTGGAGAAAACGGCCGACGGCAATGGCACCAAAGACCTGGCGCAAAGAATCGTCAACCAGGCCGACCGCTGCCGGGATACGATCCGCGGCTTGCTGGATTTCTCACGCCAGCGCAAACCCGCCAAGCGACCGTCCAACGTGAACGCGGTGCTGGAGGAGTGCATCGCTTTGGTGGAGAACCAGTCGCTCTTTCACAACATCCAGATCACAAAAGTTATCAAGGCGGACCTTCCGCCGGTCGTCATGGACCCTTCGCAAATCCAGCAGGTGTTCATGAACATGATCATCAACGCCGCCGAAGCGATGAACGGCAGCGGGCGGTTGACGTTGAGCACACGTGTCGCCGCGGCGGAGAATGCTGTGGAAATCGAGTTCAAAGACACCGGACACGGCGTCAAACCCGAGGACCTGGAGCGAATCTTCGATCCCTTTTTCACGACCAAAGAAGTCGGCCATGGCACGGGCCTGGGTCTGGCGATCAGCTACGGGATTGTCAAAGAGCATGAGGGCTCCATCTCGGTGGAGAGCGAGGTGGGCAAGGGCACCACGTTCACCGTCCGGTTGCCCATGACTGTGGAAGGCGAGGCTTAGCCGGTGAACACGAACCAGAAAATACTTGTGATTGACGACGAAGACGTCGTGCTGGATTCCTGCACGCGCGTGCTGGCGGGCGAGCATTACCAGACCGCCACGGCGCGCAACGGCACGCTGGGCCTGCAGCAAGTGCAGGCCTTTCAGCCCGACCTCGTTTTCGTGGACCTCAAAATGCCGGGCATTTCCGGTTTCGAGGTCATCGAGCGCCTGCACGTCTCGGATCCGACCGTCGTCACCATTGTCATTACCGGCTACGCCACGCTCAACTCCGCGGTCCAGGCCATGAAGCAGGGCGCGTTTGATTTTCTGCCCAAGCCGTTCACGCCCGAAGAACTGCGCCTGATCACGCGCCGCGGGCTGGAGCGCCGGCGGCTCATCCTGGAAACCCAGGCGCTGCGGCGGGAAAGGGAAACGCTGCGGGAGCACTTTGCCGCCATCGTGTCCCATGAACTGAAATCGCCGCTCAGCGCGGTCCAGCAGGGCCTCTTCGCGCTGGCGGCGGACTTGTCCGGGCAGTTGACGGCCGAACAGAAGGACCGGTTCGAGCGCCTCAAGGTCCGCATTGATGAAATGGTCAAGCTGATTCACCGATGGCTGCAGGGGATGTCCGGCGACTTTCAGAAGCTCAGGGAAAGCTTCGCGCCGATGTCCGTCGCTCCCGCCATCCGCAAGGCCGTCGAAGTAGTCCAACCCGAGGCGACCCGCAAGAGCATTGACATCGTGACTTCGCTCGCCGAACCGGCGCGCCCGGTGCTCGGCCACGAAGGCAGTCTGACGGAGGCCCTGGTGAATTTGATCGGGAACGCTGTCAAGTACTCCCATCCCCAAGGCCAGGTCCAGGTCAAGGCCGTGAACAACGGCGACGCGGTCGTCATCTCGGTGGCGGACTCCGGCGTGGGCATCGTCCCGGAAGACATGCCTTTCATCTTCCAGGATTTCTATCGTGGACGGCCCTCGCCAGCGGCCGAACACGGTTGCGGACTGGGGCTGGCCATCACCAAACGCATTGTCGAAGCGCACGACGGTGCGATCTCAGTGGAAAGCCAGCCGGGCAAAGGGAGCGTCTTCGTCATTCGTCTGCCGGAGTTCAAAGCGAATCCCTCGTCACGCCCATCCGCGCCGGTCGCGGCGCTGGCGGGCACATACACCTGCGCAGGAGGAGGAATATGAGAGCGGGTCTGAAACCTGGCGTTTGGTGTCCACGCTTTAGCGTGTCTGGAGACGAGCAACACCCTGAAGGGTGGACACCCAACACGTTCCAGAGAGGAGAAATATGAACCAGCCAAAGAAGCTATTGATCATTGACGACGACCCCGACTTCGTGGACGGCATCAAGTCCATTCTGGTCAGGGCCAATTACGACGTGGACACCGCCTACAATCCGAAAGACGGCTTCCAAGCCTTGCAGACCAAGCCGTACGACTTGCTGCTGCTCGACGTGATGATGGGGCGCGGAGCGGAAGGCATCATGATCGCGCGGAAGCTGGGGCGCGACCCCAAGCTGCGGGAAATCCCCGTGCTCATCATCACCGGCATCCGGGAGCAGATAGCATTTCTTTTCGGCAGCGAGGCGATCCATCCGCACTTTGTACCCGTGGACGAGCTGGTGGAGAAACCGGTCGAGCCAAGCCTCCTTTTGGAAAAGGTGAAGGCGCTGTTGGAGGCGGCCGCGGCCCGAAAGGCGAAGAAATAACCAGACGAACTCTCATGGCCATTCCTCGATTCAAACAGGAAGTTGCCAATCTCCTGCACGCGGCGGAAGGAAATCCGCTCAGCACGTGCATGCAGTGCGGCACCTGCTCCGGCACGTGCCCGGTGGCCGGGTTCATGGACCACACGCCCCGGCGCCTTATCGCCATGATCAACGCCGACCTCCGCGACCCCGTGCTGGCCAGCAACACGTTCTGGTATTGCGCCTCGTGTTATCAATGCACCGTGCGCTGTCCCCGCGGCATTGACATTGCCGAACTGATGTACGCCCTGAAGCGCTATTCCATCTGGAAGCAGAAGCACCAGGATGGACTGATCGGCCCGGTGTTCTCCGAGACCTTCGTCAAGACGATCCTCAGGAGCGGGCGGTCCTATGAGCCGGTGCTGGCCACGGCGTACCTGTTCACTTACGGCGTTCCGGAGATCTTGCAGGAGGCCCAGACTGCCACCAGCCTGATGTTGAAAGGCCGGATTCCCTTGCTGCCGCCGCGCATCAAACGCATCGAGAATTTCAGACGGATGATCCAGCGCATCATCCCCATGGGAGAATCATGATGAAGAAGTACGCGTACTTTCCGGGCTGCTCGTTGGAGAAAATGGCGCAGAGTTACACCCTCTCCGCTGTCGAGAGCGCCAACCGGCTGGGCGTGGAACTCCAGGAACTGGAGGACTGGAATTGCTGCGGGGCCACGGCCTACTTCCACGTGGACCAACTGCTCGCCTACACCCTGTGCGCGCGCAACCTCGCCATGGCGGAGAAGGAGCGCCTCGACCTCGTGGCCCCGTGCAGCGGTTGTTACAAGAACATGTACTTCACCCGGGCCCACCTCAAAGCCGACCCGGACCTGGCCGAGCACATCAATTACGCCCTGGCCGAGGACGATTTGCGGTTCGCCGGCGACAGCGCCGTGCACCATCTGATGGAGGTCTTCGTCCACAATGTCGGCTTGCAGGAGATCAAGGCCAAGATCACGAACCCGTTGGAAGGGCTGCGGGTGGCGCCCTACTACGGATGCCAGATTCTGCGGCCCCGGAAAGACCACGAAGATGTCGAGCAACCGCGGTTCTTCGAGGACTTGCTGGGGGCCCTCGGCGCCGTGCCGGTGCCGTATCCGCTCAGACTCCGCTGCTGCGGCGGCGCGCTGATCATCACGAATCGCCAGGCCGCCCTGAGCCTGGTGCGCAACCTCCTCCAGAGCGCCGTGGATGCCGGCGCGGCCGTGATCGCCACGGCCTGCCCGCTGTGCCAGGTCAACCTGGAATGTTATCAGAAGCAGGTGAACCGGGAATTTGAAACCAATTACTCCGTGCCCGTGATGTACTTCACCCAGTTGCTGGGACTGGCGCTGGGCGTCGCGCCTCAGAAATTGGGAATCGGCTCGGAACTGATCGCCGTGATGCCGACCATCCAGAGCGCCCAGAGAAGCCAACCGGTCCTCGCGGGCCGGTGAAGATCGTCCGCACCATGCAGAATCACCGCCAATGTGGTTGAAACAGGAAAAGGCAAACACATGAATACTGCTACCCAGGAAGTCTGGAACCAGGCCCACGATCGGGCCCACGCCGCGGCCACCGAAGCCCGCCGCCGCGTGACCATTGACCCCATCACCCGCCTCGAAGGCCACGGCAAGATTGACATCTTCCTCAATGAGCAGGGCGATGTCGAACGCGCCTACCTGCAAATCCCCGAGTTGCGCGGCTTCGAGGTCTTCAGCATTGGTCGGCCCGCCGAGGACATGCCGCAAATCACCAGCCGCATCTGCGGCGTCTGCCCCACGGCGCATCACATGGCCGCCACCAAAGCACTGGACGACCTCTACAAGGTCGAACCCACGTCCGCCGCGCGCAAAATCCGCGAGTTGGTCTATAACGCCTTCATGGTGGAGGACCACGCGCTGCACGTTTATCTCTTGGGCGGACCGGATTTCATCGTCGGTCCGGACGCCCCCGCCGCGCAACGCAACGTCGTGGGCGTGATTCAGAAGGTCGGCCTCGAGGTCGGCAAGAAGGTGATTTCCATGCGGCGACGGGTGCGCGAGTTGATCGCGTATTTCGGCGGCAAGGTGATTCATCCCGTGCTCGGCCTGCCCGGAGGCGTTTCCAAAGCCCTCAAGCCTGAAGACCTGCCGCCCTTCAAGGAACTGGCAAAGGACGCGCTCGAATTCGCCCAGTTCACGTTGCAGGTCTTCAAAGACATCGTCCTGAAGAATCCCCAGTATGTGAAGCTGATCACGGGCGACACCTACACGCACCGGACGTATTACATGGGCCTCGTGGACGCGAACAACAAGGTGAATTTCTACGACGGCCTGCTCCGCGTGGTGGACCCGACCGGCAAGGAATATGCGAAGTTCCCGGTGCAGCGGTATCGGGAGTTTGTGGCGGAGCATGTCGAGCCGTGGAGCTATGTGAAGTTCTGCTACCTCAAGCCACTCGGCTGGCACGGCTTCGAGGAAGGTCCGCAAAGCAGCATCTATGCAGTCGCGCCGCTCGCGCGCCTCAACGCCGCCGACGGCATGGCCACGCCGCTGGCGCAGAAGGCGGGCGAGGAATTCTTTGCCACGCTGGGCGGCAAACCGGTGCATCACACGCTTGCCAACCACTGGGCGCGCGTGGTGGAAATGCTCCAGGCCGCCGAACGCATGGTCGAACTGGTCAACGATCCCGAAATCACCAGTTCCGACATCCGCAATATCCCGACCGCGAAACCGTCCGTCGGCATCGGCGTTGTCGAAGCGCCGCGCGGCACGTTGTTCCACCACTACGAAACCGACGACAACGGCCTGATCAAGATGGCCAACCTGATCGTCGCCACGCAGAACAACGCCGCGCGCATCGCGATGAGCGTGGACAAGGCGGCCAAGGGTCTGATCAAGAAAGGTCAGGTGAACGACGGCCTGTTGAACATGGTCGAAATGGCCTTCCGCGCCTACGACCCGTGTTTCGGCTGCGCCACGCACGCCGCCGGCCAGGTGCCGTTGCTGCTCCGCCTCATCGGCCCGGAGGGCAAGGTGTTGCGGGAGATTGCCAACGGCTGAAATGTTCCAACGGAAGAATTTCGAACAGTTACTCTGCAGCGGACAACCTTTTGTTGCATGTGCAACAAAAGGTTGTCTGCCTCGTTCGCGCGGGCTTGATAGAAGAATCCCTTGGAACTCCTCAACCGTTGGCGGCCAGTCCGCGCTGCTTCACCAAGAAATCCAGCCACGCCTTCATGCCATCGCCCGTTTTGGCGGATAACTCGAAGATTTGCGCGTGATGGCTGATGCGTTTTAGATTGGCCAGCGCCTGCTCGCGATTAAACCCGGCCGCCACCGCGAGATCACTCTTGGTCACGACCGCGACACTCGCCGAGTGAAACATGGGGGGGTACTTGAGCGGTTTGTCCTCACCTTCCGTAACGGAGAGCAGCACCACGCGTAAATCTTCGCCGAGATCATAATCCGCCGGGCAGACGAGGTTCCCGACGTTTTCGATGACCAGCACATCGAGCTTGCCGAGTTCAAGCGTCGCCGCCGCTTTGGAGACCATCTCCGCGTCCAGATGACAAACCGTGCCCGTGGTGATTTGCACGACGGGAATCTTCGCCTTGCGCAACTGCGCCGCATCGTTGTCGGTGGCGAGGTCGCCAACGATCACCCCCACGCGCAATTTGCCCGCGAGCTTCGTCGCCGTTTCGCGGATGAACGTGGTTTTGCCCGACCCCGGTGACGAAACAACGTTCAGCACGAGGAGTTCTTTCGCCCGGAAGAAACCGCGATTCCGCTCCGCCAACCGATCGTTCTTCTCCATCAACGAACGGTTAAGATTTACGGTCTTGCCACCGTGCTGGCGATGATGACCGTGGTCATGGTCGTGGTGATGATGTTGGCCATGTTCGTGATCGTGTTCATGCGAGCGCCCGCCGATTTTCACATCGCCGCCAGCGAGACCGCAGCCACATTCTTTGCACATATCAGTTCATCTCCACCGCGGCGATGTCCAGTTCGCGCCCGCGCCGCAATTCGCCGCTCACGTTGTGGCAGCGCGGGCATTCGCCGAGAAAATCCACGCACGCAAACTCTGTCTCACAAGTCGCGCACCAGCAAGCCGCCGGCACGGTTTCAATCTCCAGCCACGCGCCCTCGGCGATGGTGTTGCGGCACACCACGTCCCACGCGAACCGCATCGCCTCCGGGACCGCCCCGCTCAAAGTCCCCACGCGCAGCCGAACTCCGGTCACGCGAGGCGCGCCGGAGGCTTCCGCCGTCTCCGCGGCCATCCGCACCGCTTCCGCCATAATCGAGACTTCGTGCATGAGCGCTGTCTTACGGAGAATCTCCCATGTCATGCGCCCGGACGCCTCCCATCTTTTGACAATTCCTGAGCGAATATTGGCAATGCAAGTTTAGCGCGACGCCCAACCCGTGGCATGATTGAATTGACTCGGGTGTTCGGGCCATCGCAGAATGGCAACCCCGGCCAACGGCAAATGACAACGGTGGAAGCAAGACCGGTCGTGCAGAGCACGCGCCTCAAGCTCGCGATTCGCGGCGCGGTGCAAGGCGTGGGCTTTCGTCCGTTCGTCTTCCGACTCGCCACAGAGCTTGGATTGACGGGTTGGGTCAACAATTCGCCGCAGGGCGTCTTCATCGAAATCGAAGGTGCGCGCAACGCGCTCGAACGATTTCTGCTCCGACTCGAAAGGGAAAAGCCGCCGCGCAGTTTCATTCAAAGCCTTGAAGCCTCCTGGCTTGACGCCACCGGCTACGAAGAATTTGCAATCCGTGAAAGCAAAACCAGCGGCGACAAAACCACACTCGTGCTGCCCGACATGGCCACTTGCCCGGATTGTCTGCGCGAGATCTTCGATCCCACGAATCGCCGCTACCACTACCCGTTCACGAATTGTACGAACTGCGGCCCGCGCTTCAGCATCATCGAGGCGCTGCCCTACGACCGCGCGAACACTTCGATGCGTGCGTTCAAAATGTGCCCCGCGTGTCAGGCCGAATACGACGACCCGCGCGATCGCCGCTTTCACGCGCAGCCGAATGCGTGTCCGGTTTGCGGACCAAAACTCGACTTCTGGCGTAGCCGCGCTTGTGAAAGCGCGGCTGACGGCGAGACTTTGGCAAATCCGCGTTCTTACGAACGCGGCTACGGCATGTTGCTGGCCGCGTCGGAAGCTCTCCGGTGCGGCCAGATCGTCGCGGTCAAGGGCATTGGTGGATTTCATTTGATGGTGGATGCGCGCAATGAGATGGCCGTCCGCCGCCTGCGAGAGCGGAAACAACGCGAGGAGAAACCGCTCGCACTAATGTTTCCATCGTTGGAGAGCGTGAAGGCAGTGTGCGAAATCTCGCCGCTGGAGGAACGATTGCTCCGTTCGCCCGAAGCGCCGATTGTTTTGTTGAGAAGGTTGGACCGCCCTCACCCCAGCCCTCTCCCCCAGGAGAGGGAGAATTGTCCGCAGTCCTCCAGCGAACGCGCGACTGCCGATAGCTCGGTGGTGGCAGGACGACTTGTGGCGGACGACCGCTGTTCCCTCCCCCCGGGGGAGACGGTCAGGGTGAGGGCGGGCGTTGAACAAACTCATATCGAGATCGCTCCGTCTGTCGCTCCTCGCAATCCCAACTTCGGAGTAATGCTACCGTCGAGCCCGCTCTACCACCTGCTGATGGCCGAGTTGGCTTTTCCCGTCGTCGCCACGAGCGGCAACCTGAGCGACGAGCCAATCTGCACGGATGAGTTCGAAGCCGTTGAACGCCTGCGCGACATCGCTGAGGTGTTCCTCGTCCACAACCGCCCCATAATCCGCCATGTTGATGACTCGATCGTGCGCGTGATGCTTGACCGCGAAATGGTTTTGCGCCGCGCCCGCGGCTACGCGCCACTCCCAATCACGCTGACCTCTCCACTCTCAACCCTCAACCCTCAACCAATCCTTGCCGTCGGCGCACACTTGAAAAACTCGGTCGCGTTTGCCGTTGGCGAGCAGGTTTTCATCAGCCAGCACATCGGCGATTTGGAAACGGAGCAAGCGAACGCCGCCTTCCAGCGCGTCGCTGCGGATTTACCGAAGCTTTACGACGCGCAACCTGAAATCATTGTTGCCGATCTGCATCCCGATTATCTCTCGACGAAGTTTGCGTTGGAGCGCGGCTGTCCTCAGCCGCAGCCTCCGGCAATGCTAACGACGGTTGGAAAATCCTCGCGCCTCACGGATGCCGAAGCCGCTGCGGCTGAGGACAGCCGCGCTCCGCGAGTGATTCAGGTCCAACACCACATCGCCCATGTCCTTTCCTGCATGGCGGAGAATGAACTTGCACCACCGGTGCTCGGCGTCGCGTGGGACGGCACAGGTTACGGAACTGACGGCACGATCTGGGGCGGCGAATTCTTCCTGGTCACGGAAAACGACGTCGAGCGCGTCGCGCATCTGCGTCCCTTCCGATTGCCCGGTGGCGATGCAGCGGTCAAAGAACCGCGCCGGGCTGCTCTGGGCCTGCTCCATGAAATGTTCGGCAACGACTTGTTCCGTCAGCACGATTGCAAGCCGCTCGAAACCTTTTCCGCAGCCGAAGTGAATGCGCTCACAACCATGCTCGCACGCGGATTGAACTCACCGTCATGCTGCAGCGTCGGCCGGTTGTTCGACGCCGTGGCCTCGTTCACCGGCCTGCGACAGAAGATGCGCTTCGAGGGCCAGGCAGCGATGGAACTGGAATTCGCGCTTTATGGAATTGAAACCGAAGAGCACTACAACATGCCACTCGTCACAGCTCGTTCGTCACTCGTGTTGGACTGGTCGCCGATGGTCCAAGCCAGCCTCGCAGACGTTGAGCGAAACGTTTCCGTCGCCATCATCTCGGCCAAGTTTCACAACGCGCTGGCTGAAGCAATTGTCGCCGTGGCTAGACGAGTCAGCGAACCGCGCGTTGCATTGAGCGGCGGGTGTTTTCAAAACCGCTATCTGACGGAAAGAACCGTGTCGCGGCTTCGCGACGAGGGCTTCCAACCGTATTGGCACCAACGCGTGCCGACGAACGACGGTGGGATTGCGCTGGGACAAATCATTGCCGCACGGCGCCGGCCAGGATAAGATCAGCGGAATATGTGTCTCGCTATTCCAGGAAAAGTTGTGAGCATCAGTGGTGACGATCCGCTGACCCGGATGGGCCGCGTGGATTTCGGCGGCATCATCAAGGAGGCCTGTCTGGCTTACGTGCCCGGGGTGAAGATCGGCGATTACGTCATCGTCCACGTCGGCTTTGCGCTCAGCAAGGTGGATGAGGAAGAGGCGCAGAAGGTCTTTGAGTATCTGAAGCAGATGGACGATCTGGCCGAGCTGAAGGAGGACGGGCCGTGAAATTTCTCGACGAATACCGTGACGCCGAACTCGCGCAAAAGCTCGCGCGGGAAATCCACCGCATCACGACGAAGCCGTGGACGATCATGGAAGTCTGCGGCGGCCAGACACACGCCATCGTTAAGTTCGGCATTGATGAATTGCTGCCGAAACAGACCACACTCATCCACGGGCCAGGCTGTCCCGTCTGCGTGACACCGCTGGAGATGATTGATAAGGCGCTGGAAATTGCGGCGCGGCCCGGCGTCATTTTCACGTCTTTTGGCGACATGCTCCGCGTGCCGGGCAGCACGACGGACTTGCTCAGCGTAAAGGCCAAGGGTGGCGACGTTCGGATCGTCTATTCACCACTGGATGCCGTGAAGCTCGGCGAACAAAACCCGGCGAAGGAAGTCGTGTTCTTCGGCGTCGGCTTTGAAACGACTGCGCCGGCGACTGCGATGGCTGTGTTTCAGGCCGCGCAAAAAGGACTGAAGAACTTTTCAATGCTCATTTCACACGTGCTTGTGCCGCCGGCCATTGAGGCGCTGATGTCATCGCCGAACTGTCGCGTGCAGGCGTTTCTCGCCGCGGGCCACGTCTGCACGGTCATGGGATTCGAGGAGTATTTCCCGCTGGCGGCACAGTACCGCGTACCCATCGTGGTGACGGGCTTCGAACCGCTGGACATTTTGCAGGGCGTGTTGATGGTCGTACAGCAACTCGAATCCGGCCGCGCCGAAGTCGAGAACCAGTACAGCCGCTCTGTCCGGCGCGAAGGCAATCAACCCGCGCAGGAGTTGATCCGCAGGGTTTTCAAGGTTGTCCCGCGCAAGTGGCGCGGGGTGGGCGAGATTCCGCAAAGTGGCCTGGGCTTGAGCGAGGCTTACGCGGTTTTCGACGCGGAGAAGAAGTTCGGCCTCGCCGATCACCACGTCGAAGAACCTGCGGAGTGCATCGCCGGACTGGTGTTGCAGGGACTGAAGAAGCCGCACGAGTGCCCGGCGTTCGGCGCGCGTTGCACGCCGGAGCATCCGCTCGGCGCGACGATGGTTTCGAGCGAGGGCGCGTGCGCAGCGTATTACCGGTATCGGCGTTAAACTCCAAGCGTGAAAACATCCAGCATCCAACATCGAACATCCAACCTCCAATTGGAAACCGGTCCGGCAATGGATGTTCGGCGTTGGATGCTGGTTGTTGGATGTTGGTTCCAAGGCCATGCAGCCTATTGATTTCACAGCGGCCTGCCCGCTACCGCTTCAACAATATCCCCACGTGCTCATGGCGCATGGTGGCGGCGGAAGGTTGATGCATCAGTTGTTGGAAGACCTATTTGGCCAAGCGTTCAACAATCCGATCCTCGACATGCGTCATGACTCGGCGCAGTTCACCGTCCCGCCGGGTAAGCTTGCGATGACGACGGATTCCTACGTCGTGCGGCCGATCTTTTTCCCCGGGGGCGACATCGGTTCGATGGCGATCCACGGCACAGTGAATGACCTCGCGATGAGCGGCGCTCGCCCGCTTTATATGAGCTGCGCGTTCATCATCGAGGAAGGTCTGCCGATGAAAGCGCTTTGGCGGGTGGTCGGTTCGATGCGCGATGCGGCACGGCGTTGCGGCGTGCAGATCATCACTGGTGACACGAAGGTGGTGGACAAGGGCAAGGGCGATGGTTTGTTCATCAACACAACGGGCCTCGGCGTCATGGAGCATTCACTAAACATCGCGCCCCAAAGCGTCCAACCCGGCGACGCCATCATCGTGAGCGGCGATTTGGGCCGACACGGCATGGCCATCATGGCCGTGCGCGAAGGACTGCAATTCGAAAGCCAGATCGAAAGCGACTCCGCGCCCGTTCACGAACCGGTGCTGGCGTTGCTCAAAGGCGGAATCGAAATCCACTGCCTGCGCGACCTCACGCGTGGCGGGCTGGCGAGCGCGCTGAATGAAATCGCCGAAGCCAGTGGGGTCCGCATCGCCGTCGAGGAAAAACATATTCCCGTGCGCGAAGACGTTAACGCCGCGTGTGAAATGCTTGGTCTCGATCCGCTGCTGGTCGCGAATGAAGGCCGCTTTGTCGCGTTCGTTGCGACAGAAGATGCGGAACGCGCGCTGCAGATTATGCGCGGTCACGAAGTGGGAGCAGGTTCGACGCTCATCGGCAAGGTCACGGAGCGTTGCGAGCCGCTGGTGGTCTTGAAAAGCCGCATTGGCGTGAACCGGATTCTCGACATGCCGAACGGGGAGCAGTTGCCGAGGATTTGTTGAGGGAATGGATCAATGGCCAATGCGACCGCCGCTACGAAGAGTCTGCCAGCCTCATTCAAAATTCCGAGCCTGATCCAACGCCTGCTCTGCTTGCGTTTCCGCCCGCAGGGCCTGCTCCCAGCGTTTCTCCAGCTCTCCGGAGACCAAGCGGTTTTCCGGCCCTACGGCATCATATTGCCTTCGCGCCCGTTGACTCTCATATCGCGCTTGCTGTCGCGCCAGCTCGAGCGCCTCGATCTTCCGACTCCCTTGTTGCGTCCCCTTTTCATAGGCATCAAACACCGCCTGCAAAGCGGCTGGTCTCAAGTCCGAAAGCAACGCCTCGCTGACGGCGCCTTCCACGTTCTTGGCCGCCACCGAAAGACAGCCTCGACGTCCCTGCTGAACCGCGCCCATGCAATCGTAATAGGTGAACGGGTGGCTGCGCCCACCATAGCGGATATACATCATGCGGCCGCAACAACCGCACCGGCTCGGGTAAAAGCCAATCGACTTGGCTTCCTGCACGAACAATCTTTGCTGACCAAGATAACATCGGCACGAGTTCGGGCAGGCAAACCCAAGACGTTGTTCTTAAGTCGAATTGCGCATGGGGAGGACTGCTCGTCGTTGAAGCGGTGTAATGCTTCTCAAGTAATGAGCACAATGCCGGGAAGTCCCGTCGCTCAGGTACGCGAATTTCCAGTTTACTCATTGGAGAGATTTCGGTTTTTGGCAATCACTGGCCTGTCGTGTTCTTGTCATGGCGTTGTTGGCGGTGAGCACGGGCTCAGATGGAAGCCAGTGCCTTTTCCAGCAACTGCCGGTGGGCGCGCGCGTCGGCGGTCGTCTCCTCGGCGGTGGCGCCGACCTTGATGCCCTCGACCATGATCGGACCGTTGAAGCCGAAATCTCGACACCTCACCCCGGCCCTCTCCGCAAAAGAGTTTTTCGCCCCCACAACCCTCACCCGGTCTTCGACCACTCTCTCCCGCTCCCGCGAGCGAGGGACAACGTTCGAGGCGGAAAGGGGGAAGCCGGCGTTGCCGGTGTCGAACTGCGACATGATTTCGCCGTTCGCGCATGTTGATCACTCGGCCTTCGGTGGTTCTTCGCGCAGGATCAACGATTCCCCGACCGGCTTCTCGCGCAGCGGACGCATGCGGTCGCCGTGTTTCTTTTCCACGCGGCGCAGGATCTCGAAGACGGTATGCACATCGCACCCTTCCTCGGCCGCGAGTTCTTCGCGGATGCGCCAGATTTCTTCGATGGGATTTTCAGGTTTCATGCTATGGGAGAAGTTCCCAGCAATCCGTTGGGAGTGCAAATCACAGGCAGCTCAAAACCCGCGGCGTGGCATACTCCCCTCAGGCGCTGTTGGATGGTGGCGTTGTTGATGTGGCGGCAGTTCCACGTCAGCAGAAAGTCCACCTGATGCACGGCGGACACTCCGCTATGGATGGCATCACGAATGGCGAGGGGCGGAATCAAGCCGGTGGCGAGAATGCGCACCGTAAGTTCCTCCACCTCGGCGGTCACAGGCAGGAGGAGGCAATCGGCGATGGCGGCAAGCCGCTGCGCCGCCGCGTCGGCATCGCTCCGTCCCGCTTCGTGCAGGACTTGCTCGGAGAACGACTCGTCGAACGCCTTGCGGAGGGCCAGGTTTTCATTTGTTGTCCGCCGGCTTCACGCTTGCTTCATCGGCAAACGCGTTCTGGATCGCTTCCCGGAATTGTTTCCGCAAACGTGCGTCGGAATCCTTTTGGTCGCGATACTGCAAGAAGAGTATGCCAATGACGCCGGTTCTCGGTTCCGCCCATGCCACCGTGCCGCTGGAGCCTTCGTGCAGGAACAGGCCGTCGGGCAGCGACCAGCCCAGGCCCCATCCTTGGGGTTGTTTCTTCAACATCTCCGTCACGGCCGATCGCGAAAGCACACGGCCATCGTGGTCGAGGAACAGTTGCAGGAAAGGCACGAGCTGGGCCGGATACGAAAACAGGCCGCCGTCGGGCGCCGCGTTGGAAATCTTCACCGCCGGATTGAAACGGAAAATCGTTTCGCGTTTGCCGTCGCGCTGCGCATAAATCACCGCGACGCGTTTTGCCTCGGTGCCGGGCGGAGCGTAACGGGTGTCGCTCATTCCGAGCGGCTTCAGAATCTTCTCTCTCACGCAGACCTCATACGGTTTGCCGGAGACAACCTCGATGACTCGGCCCAACACGAACAGCGCGGAGTTGGAATATTCAAACTTGCTGCCGGGCTTGAAACGCAATGGGCTGCGCGCGATGGTCTGCACGATGTCTGAAAGCTCTTGTTGCAGCCAGAATTCATCCAACGGGCCGCCGATGGGCCAGGCCGAGCGGCGCGTGGGCGGATTCGGGACCAGACCGGACGCGTGCGACATCACCTGGCGGATCGTGAAAACGTGATGCAAGCCGTTCGTGTCCTTTTGCTCGTGAAACTCCGGCAGGTGCTTCTCGACCGGATCATCGAGCGCGATCTTTCCCGAGTCCACCAGCGTCATCGCCGCCGCCACCGTCACCGGCTTCGTAATGGAAGCAATCCAGCAGAGCGTGTTGGTGGTGAAGGGCAGCCGGTTTTCAATGTCTCTCAGGCCATAAGCCTCCTGCCGAACAATTTTGCCACCGCGCGCCACGAGGGCGATTGCTCCCGGAATTTCATGTTTTTTGACGGCATCGCGAACCAGGTGGAAAGCCGGATCGAGCGAATGGCTCTCTTGAGCCGGCGGAACTGCCGCACCCACCGGGAATGCAGCCAGGAGACTCCAAAGCGTGACGAGCAAAGTCATTGCGGAAGCAGAGGCGTTCACGGGTGACATGGTGATCAATCCCCAATCCGCATGCAATCGTGTTTCACTATGCGCACAAGGGTTTAACGAATCTCGCATTGTCGAGGGGGCATTACTGTGGCATTCTGGGAGTCCCATGAACACAAGAGTACACCTTGGCCGGCTGGCGATCCTGCTGCTCCTATCCCATGCTGTGGCTGCCTTGGGTGAACCCGGCGCGCCTGCCACCAACACGGTTCGAGTCGCTGCGGCGCAGGCCGCGCGCCGTGTCATCGACTTCCGCCTCAAGCCGGACGAGGCGCTCGCCGCCGTGGATCGGACCCTCGTCGAACTTGAACGGATCGTGGACCGCGCCGGCGAAGCGAAGTGCGACGCCCTGGTCTTGCCCGAGGATACGCCGGGTTTGCTGAACTGGGTGGGGGCGAACGAGACACTGGCCAAAGAAGTGTTGCCGAAGGCGGTGAATCGGATGCTCGAACGCCTGGGCTCCGCCGCCGCACGGCACCGAATGTATCTCGTCGTTTGCAGCGATCTTACCGAGAGCGATGGCGGAACTTACAACACTGCCTTCCTGCTCGGTCGCGACGGCAAGGAGATCGGCCGATACCACAAGGTCTGTCCGACGTGGTCGGAAGCCGGCGCGCGCCAGCGGGGAAGTTCGTTCCCGGTTTTTCCCACTCCTGACCTGGGCACAGCCGGGATGCTCATTTGCTACGACCTCGTCGTGCCGGAGACGGCGCGTTGCTTGGCGTTGGCTGGCGCGGACATCATCTTTTTCCCGACAATGGGCGGCGCGGCCATCGGCGACGATGACATCGGCGTGCAGGCGTTGCGGGTGCGCGCGGCGGAGAATTTTATTTGGCTGGTCGTCGCGCAACACGGCGGCGGTGCTATGATAATTTCGCCGCAGGGGAAGATCGTCGCCCAAGCGGAAGGCCCGGACGGCTTGGCCGTCGCCGACATTGACCCGCGCGGCCAGCGCGAGGGCGGCGACGCGCTGAACTGGCAGCGTGACATGCGCGCCCGGCTCTTCCGCGAGCGGAACCCGGAAGCCTTCCGCATCCTGACCGACCCCCACCCGCCCGTGCTCGACAAGGTGCCCATCAGCCTCACGCAACAGGAAGCCGGACGCATCATGGCCCGCGCGCTGACGGTGGGCGAAGACGAGTTCAAGCAAGCCAACGAACTTGTGCAGCGCGGCAAGAGCGGTGAAGCCATCACTGCCTTTGAGCGCCTGCGCCAAGAGTATCCCGACACGTGGATTGACCGCCGCTCGCAGGAACGGCTCGCCAAACTTCAATCCGACACGCCCAAACAGGCCGCAGCGACTTCGGGCCTCGCTGCGTACTATCCGGGTGATGCAGGCATCGCGACCGACCCGGCAGTGTTGTTCGCGGACACTTTCGAATCCGGCGACATGAAGAAGTGGGACCAACAGCGCGGACGCGTGGTGGTGGCCGAGGAGAAGCCGAACTCCGGTCGCTGGTCCGTGCAGATGCCGATGGAACGCGGCCAGAACCACGGTGGCGACGCGATCAAATGGTTCATGCCCGGAGCCGACGCGGTGTATGCGCGCTTCTACGTGAAGTTCTCGCTGCACTACCAATACAATCATCATTTCGTTTGGCTCGGCGCTAATCAGCGCACCAACAAGTGGTCCGCCTTCGGCAAAGCCGGTCTCAAACCAGATGGCACTTACTACTCCACTGGCATGGAGCCGTGGTTCGCTTGGGGCAGGAATCCGCCACCGGGCGAAATCAACCTTTACACTTACTATCTCGGCATGGAGCCGGATCGAAAGATGAACAAATACTGGGGCAACGGCTTTTTCCCGCCGGGTCCGGGTAAAGGCACAGCCGCCGGCTCTGCGCGTGTCATCCCGCCGCTAAACCAATGGCAATGCTGGGAGTTCATGATTCAGGCGAACACCGCGCCGGACAAAGACGACGGCAAACAGGCGATGTGGGTGGATGGAAAGTTGATCGGCGAGTTCACCGGCATCCGCTGGCGCAACGATCTGGACTTGAAAGTGAATTGCTTGTGGCTCGAACACTACGGCTACGACGAAGGCGACCCGACGAAGCAGTATTGGAAAGACAGCCAATCCGTCTGGTTCGACGACGTCGTCGTGGCCCGCCGCTACATCGGGCCGATCAAGAGATAGTCCTCCATTGCGCACGACGTTGCCGGCTAAGCTCTCTGTCTCAGCGCCGCCCGCCCTGTTCGCAAACGCCCAGCTCAGGATGCGATGGTTATTGCGGATGCCGCCATTCGCGATAGGCCCTACTGCACATCGATGACGAACTTCTGGGTGGCGGTGCCGACTCGCTCGATGCTGGTGGAGAGCACCTTTTCGTTGCCCCAAACGAGCGCCTTTTCGTCCAGGTTCCGCACTGCCCGCTCGATGCGGGCGGTGATCACGACTTCCACTTTGCCCGCGACGTCCGGCGTGCCCGAGAGCACTCCCGTGTTCTCATCAACCTGCAGCCAGTCAGGCCCCCGCTCGACGGCAAATCTGGGCTTCTCGATGTCAAAGTAGCCGTTGACCTGCTGGTTGTCCTTCATGCGTGCGCTGAGGTCTCCGAGAGAGCGATTGGCACCCACCAGATAGCGGTACTCGGTGCCAACCTTGGCGACCATCACCGGCTTGCTGTAGATAACGGGTCGAGGACCGGTTGCGTAGTCGGATGGCCCGCTGCGCTTGCCTTGTTCGTCCACCGCCACGACGCGGTAGTAAGTCTTGTTGGCTGCGGCCAAGTCAACTTCGCTGCCCATCACCGCCAGTTCCGTGGCCGTGGTCTCGGCGATGAAGTTCGCCGGGAACCAAGGATTCCAGGCTGCCATCTCCTCCTTCGTTATCCCGACGGTACTCTGGTACGGTTTGTCGGCGATGGTGAAACCCTTCTCGTCACTGCCATAAACCCGGTAATTGACCGGCGGACGACCGGTGGGATTGGCTGTCCAGCGGAGAAGGCCCGTGCCTTTGGCGGGGTCGAAGTCGAGGGTGACGTTCAGGGGATACGCCGGGCCGCGGGGAGTGAAACTCCAGGTCTTGCTCCAAGGCCCCCACAAGCCTTTCTCGTCCATTGCCCGCACGCGCCAATAGTACCGCCGATCAGGCGTCAGCAAGCCGGGTTGAGACAAGGTGTATTGGGCCTTGACGGTGATCTTCTCCTTGCCTCCGCTTTTGCCCTTGTCCTTGATCACATCAGCGGTTCTGGAGATGAGCTTGTAAAAGCACATGGACAGCGGCCACCTCATATCGGCGCGGCTGGACAGCTCGAAGTGGTAGTCGCCAATGGCATCGCCATCGGGATCATGGGCGGCAGTCCACTGAAAGACGATGTCGGTACCGTTCGCTTCCCCATCCTCGGGCGGGTAGATCTGGGCCGGCGGGGCCGGCGGCGGTTGAGACGCGGACCGCTCCACCCACTCATGTGTAACGCGCACCTTGCGGTCGCCGGTGGATTGATCGGAATAGATGAAAGCGTTTTCCCCCACGACCATCTCCGGCAGCGCCATCGGGGCCATTTGCAGATCGTTGATGATCGCCAGGCGACGGAGCCGCGCAGAGCCATTCAGTTCGCACTTGAGCTGGTACTCGTAGAGCGCCGGCCCGACAATCGAAAAGCACTTATCAAGGCTGTCATTCACCTTCCGCCATGCCTTGCCGTCCGCAGAAAGGGAAAATGCGGCATCCGTTCCATCCACCTCGAGCCGGCCTCCCACCAAGACGTAAGGGCTGTGCATCGTCCAGATCATCGTGCCCTTCCTGCCTTGCCCGGCGGCCAAGCCATCGGGGCCGGAGGTGATGTTCTCCACGCCCAAGGCTCCCTGGCGCCAGGTCTCATTGGAGAAGTCCGGACGATACTCCCACAGACCGTTGTAGATTACCGATTCGTAGGTGGGCATTGTATGCAACGCCCCATGGTACTTGACCGGATCAAGCTGCCCCCAACGCCAGATTATGGCCTCACCGGGGCGCAGAACCATGCTCATCGTTGTCCCTGCGTCACGGCCGCGTTCGCCCGTGACCGCTCCTTCATGGAAATACATCGCGCACATTCCCTGTCCATCCCACCAAGTGTCGGGCATGAGGATTCCCTTGGAGTGAGTGCGCTTGATCAGGTCGTGATCGCGCACGATATCCTGTTCGCCGGCCACAGTTTCGTTGTCCCGCAAGAGATAGACGGAGTGCATGTCGCCATCATAGAAATGCCAGCGGTCGTCGTAGAAGGCCTGGGCAATGCAATGCCCGAGCGCCCGGGCCGGTGCCACCTTCAGGCCAGCCGCGCGCCAGAGCGTGGCCAGGCATATAGAATCGTTGCCGCAGGTGTTGTAACCGTAGATGTTGAAGACCTTCACCGGATCGCCGAGTTCGTTGTTGTCCCCGGCGGAGTGGTGACGATACTGGATTTCCTGGAACCACAACGCAAAGGCCTTCTCGGCCTCTGTTATCCCCGGTGTGATGGCTGAGGAAACGATCTCCGTGACGTTGCGGAAGTTGTTACTCCCGTTGGAAAGCCACGGGTTGACGAGCTCAGAATGGCCCACGTTTTCCATCCGGACCGAGCGGTTGGACTCCCAGCTCTGGAGCAAGGCCCCCTCCCGCGCAATCCCGCACCCCATGGGAGAGCGGCAATTTCGGCCATCCATGGTCCCGCCTTGAACGACCTGGTACTGGTGTGAACTCTTTGTAATCTCCTCGACGTGAGACCGCTCTTTGTCTGTAGGGTGAGTATTGGCTGCCCAGGGCGGCAAGGCAGCGTCTGCGCCGGTCACCAGCGCGAAGGCCGTCCCAATGAGAATAAAAGCAATGTGCATCGCCATGGCTCCGGTGTTGGTTATTCTGCGCGCCGCTCGTTCATAGGAGAGAGCGTACGCTCAATTGGACGGCGGCATCAACGCTCAAGTTCGGCCGATTCGGATCGCGATTTCGACTGGCGCAAAACTGCCGGCATGATAAAATTGAGTTCATGCGCGACCACGGTACAGAGTCAGACGGCCATAATGTGGAGCCGGTGGGAAGCATGAGCACCTGGCGCGCGCAAGGTTTTACTTTGATTGAACTGCTGGTGGTCATTGCCATCATTGCGCTGCTGGCGTCGATGCTTTTGCCGGCGCTGAGCAAGGCCAAGGGCAAAGCGCAGCAGATCGGCTGCCTCAATCACATGAAGCAGCTCGCGCTGGCCACGCAGCTTTACGGGCATGACAACAGCGACTGGCTGCCGCCGATGCAAGACCGGTTTCCGCAAGGGTTTGAATCGAGCTGGCGGGCCTACCTCTACCAGTATGTCGGGCGCAATCCCAAGCTCTACGATTGTCCGACGGAAAAGGAAGAGGTTTATGCCAGCGCCAAACCGCCCAGGGCCAAGACCGGCAGTCCCTGGGTGCTGGGCCAGTTTGCGCCCGGCGAAATCGACATCCCGGGCGGCATCGGCGCGGTGAACGTCCATTGGCTGACGGGTGGCGCGCCGCCGCCGTTTGGGCGTCCGCGCGGTTATGAGAACAATGTGTGCCGCTGGCCGGCCATCGAAGCGCCGACCAAGCTGATTTTTTTTGGCGATGGCCACAGCGATGTCTTCGGCGTCTGGCCGCAAGACCGCTGGTGGATTTGGAAGGAAGTGGGCAATGCCAACGGCCCGGGTTTCAACCGCGTCGCCCAGGGCGACAAAGGCGCCGTGCGACACAATCGAAAGTCCAATTACGCGCTGGCGGATGGACACGCCAGCTTGCTGGACGCAGCCCGTATCCCGTGCAACACCGAGGAATGCTCCTGGTCGGCCAAGGCGGACCCGCATTAAAGCACGATGACTCAATTGAAAAGCTGCCCGTGAATAGACAGAACCTGATCAAGCTTTTGGCGGCGGTGCTGATGCTGGGGGCAGCCGGTTTGCTGTTCTTCCGCTTTTTGCGGAACAGCCAGGGCGCTTCGGAGAAGGCCTTTTTCTACGATCTGAGCGAGAAAAAGCTTTTCACCGCGCCGCGGACAGCGGTGCCGCCGATCAAAGGCATCAACAACGCCGACGAAGACGCCGTGCGCGCGGTGGTCGTAACCACCACAGGCAATCCCAGGGACAAGTCCTCCTGGAAAATCGTCTATCTGGAACGCTACTCGCCGGAGTTGAAGCAGCAGATGGAAGCAGCCCAGGCCTCGGGCGGTTCGCCGCCGATGGGGCGCGGCCTGGCCCAGGCGCACCGTTTTGTCCGTCGTCTGACCGATGCCCAGTGGTTTCCGATGAATTCGTCCGAGGCCGAACAGGTCGTCAATGAATGGGCGAGGCTTGGGCCGGACGGCGTTACGCCCATCGTCTGCACGCCGTGAGTTTTTGCTGAGAGTTTTTGCTTGCCGCAAGAGTCAAAATGAACTTTCGATAAATAAAAAAGAGAAAGACAACCGCATGAAATCAATCCGATCCCTCCTTCACGTCACCCGCCGCGTCTTGCCAGGACGGACTGCTCTGGCTGGTTACGCCCTCGGAATCTGGCTGGCGTTGAGCACTGCCTGGTCCGCGTCCGCACAAGGCCCCGTCGTTCTGACGGATCACTATACCTACCAACCCGGCGAAGACATCATTGTCACCTTCGGGAACGGTCCCGGAAACAAGCTGGATTGGGTCGGCCTTTATCCGGAGGGGGTTGTGCCAGGCAGCGTAGGTTCAACACGTTGGTTTTATGTCGATAACACCCAGGCTGGCAACCAAGGTTTTGTGGATGGCACCGTGACCTTCACGGGCGGTTTAAATCTGGCCGGAGACTGGGTGGCTTACCTGCTGCTGAACGACGGTTATACGAAACTGGCGCAAACGGCGTTCAAAGTGGTGGACCCTGCGGCGCCGTTGGTGCGGACAGACAAACGCATCTATGCTCCAGGCGAATCCATCACCGTCACCTTCGCCAATGGACCCGGCAACGCCAAAGACTGGATCGGCCTTTATCGGACCAACCAAACGCCCGGCGGCGGCGTTCCTTCGCTGCTTTGGAATTACGTGGCTGGCACACAAGCCGGCACCACAGGCCAATCGCAGGGCAGCATAACGTTCGTCGGCGGCCTAAGCAATCCGGGCGACTATGCCGCGGATTTGCTGCTCAACGACGGCTACGAAGTGCTGGCCAGCGAACCGTTTTCGGTCGTGCAGCCGACGGCGTCCAAACCGCGCTTTTTGTCTGTGCAACCGGCCAACAACGCGACCAACGTGTCGCCTCTGATCGAATTCAGCGCCGCCATCACCAATGGCGCCAGCAAAGTCGTCTCCAATTCAGTCGTGCTGAAGATCGACGGCGCGAAGGTGACACATGTCTTTGCGCAGCAGGATGAATTGGTTACGGTCAGTTACACGGGCGCAACCTTGTTGGCGGCCAACTCAGCGCACAATTTCGAGTTGATCTTCACCGATAACGCCACGCCGGCCAACACATTGACCAATGCGGGAACGTTCACCGTCGCCAATTACCTTAACATCACTCTGCCGACGCCGCTCTACTTCGAGAACTTCAACAGCACGCCCGAAGGCCAATTGCCGGCCGGTTGGACGGAAACGAATTACACGGAGGTGACCAATCCGGAGCTGGATTTAGGCAGCCTTGACTCGGCCAGTTACGCGACCTGGACCGTCGTTGAAGCCACCCGCTTCCAAGGCTCTTTCATCGCTTACAGTGATCCGGCGGATGTGACGACGGATTACCAACGCGTGTTGTCAAAGAACCCGTCCTACGTGGTGAACGGTCAGTTGGTGAGGGATTTTGCGCAAGGCCGATTTGTCTTTGGCGACTCCGGTTATCGCAACGGTCGCAGCCAGGTGCTTTACCTCTTCTCACCCGACTTTGACTTGACGGGCAAGACAGATGTTTATCTCTCGTTCCACAGTCTTTGGGAGCAGAACCAGGACAGCATCGGCGCAGTGGAATACTCGATTGACCAGGGGCAAACATGGTTCCCCATCGTCTATATGGTGGATGGGGCAGACGTGGTCAAAGATCAAGATGGCAACGTGGATGCGGTGGCTACGTTGACGACTCAACTTGGCGATGTCGCAGGCTACACCGACCCAGTCAGCGGTGAAGAAAAGGGAGGCTTCTATGGGGCCTTCATCGGCGCGGTCGTAAGCCAGGATTTGGCGCCGTTCATCAGCGCTCGGGTCAGGCCCATGGTCAGGGCGAAGTGGCCGAAATGGT
>ERZ1292640.218-Hain-H43-02um-R1-218-length-46015-cov-6_pt1 | contig 46015 bp, 38 predicted proteins | sample MGYA00564404_ERZ1292640 | MGnify/ENA primary metagenome ERZ1292640 (study PRJEB36523, sample SAMEA6512636) | groundwater metagenome | collected 2019-01-08 | study: AquaDiva: Metagenomics assemblies of 32 groundwater samples | reverse complement strand
TTATCATCCTCCGATTTGGATATATTTTGCTCATCTATTATAGTTCCCACATATTTTGCCTGGTCGATGCTCATTGTAAAGACTAGGATTTTTGGTGTTTCTTTTTCTTCTTTACACTTCTCTTTTGATTGAAAACACAAATTAGCAATTTTTTTATTGAACTCAGGGTTTGCTTTGAAAAGGTCATTTACTCTTCCCTCGTACTTAATATCATCTTCCTTAAATGTCATTTTAGGCAGTCCAAAATCAATTTCAACAGGTTCGTAGACTTGTTTTGATCTTATTTCCTCCTTCTCGAAAAAGATCTTCGGCGTCACTCCTCCGTAAAATTCAGTATTTACCGCCTCTTCCCACCCGTCCCTCCAGTTTTTACCTTTAGCTCGGTAGGGAGTTGCGGATAGGCCAATTTGTGGCTTGTTTTTGTAGCCTCCACCATCCATGATGTTTTGCAACATATTCGAATTGTTTACCTTATCGGGATCGTAGTGATGCACCTCATCAACAATGATGTAATCAAAGTAGGGTCTATTCCGTTTCTTTAAGTAGAAGTAAAATTTTGCTGAAGTAGCGATTATTATGTTATTTTCCTCGAATGTATCCGCTCGAGGATTTAAGGATTCATACATTTGAAAAATTTTAAGAGGATTATGATAGAATGGGCTTAACACCTTAGAACTATTGTGTCTATCATCGGGGATTTCTTCATAAGGATAGAAACTGCGCAATTCTGAAATATCCATTAAGCGATGAAGTTCGTCATAAAAATGCTTAACCATTTCCCTGCGCTGTACAAGCACCAGTATTTTTGGGGGCAAGTCTTGTTTTGCTTTAAATTGGTTTAGGATAAATTTGCTTAAAATGGTCGTTTTTCCGGTTCCGGTCGGGAGGGAAACCAGAAACCTTTTTCTGGATACAGATTCTTCATTTTCTTTGATTTTCGAAGCCCACTGTTCGATACTTTTCAATACCCTATTTTGATAACCTAAAAGTGTGAATGGTTCTTTCAAAATCAAATCTTTGCATTCCTGCGTTTCGAATTCTTTTTTCTGTTCGGTAATTATATCTGAGATAGATACATTTTGGAATTTTTCCCAAAGCCATTCAAAATTATGGGAAAAATCTCCCTCTTTAAGCACAAATACCGAGTTTAATTCCATATTGTTATGCCATCCGGAAAAGCTTAGATTAGATGAACCAAAAATAACGACCTCTTGACCGATATCTTTGTATTTCAAAAATATAATTTTTGCATGAAGCTCCTCCCGGAGTTCTCCCCCTTTATTTGCCCGGATCTCCACTTTGGAACCCAACGTTTTTATTTTTTCAAGAACATCGGTTTTGGCAGATATTTCGGGAAGCCCGCATATTATCCGTAACTTTTTTACTGCTTTTGGTTTGAATAAAATATCGTATATTTTTTCATTCAAATTGCTAGAGTAGGTTATGGCGTCTATTTCGACTCTCTTTCCGCTTTCTGTAATTAATCTTGAAAGGAGCTCGTCATACCTGATAATATAGTTTTTTTCTATAGCTAATTCTGGTGCCGTGCTTGTTTCTTGGTTTTCCACAATAAGTTTATTTTCATATAAAATTAGGTCATTGATTTTTTGTAAATCCACTCCTTTAATGATTACGTTGTATTTCATATCCTCGAAATCATGATCCCAAAGACTTTGAAACGAATTTTGTATTTTTTCCATTTATCCACCCAATATTAGCATGCTTCCTTTAACATCGATAAATACCTAAAATATTTAATTGACTATTTAATATAAGTTGAAATATCGTATTAAAGTCTGAATCCACCTCTTTATAGTAGTTCGCCCATAGGATAATCCGTCTATGATCGTGTCCGGTACCCGTTTTCCTTATAAATTGGGAATATATTAAGAAAGTATTATGCCTGCTTGATTTGGCTATTATTGAGATATTTTTTAGTCAAACCCGTTAATATTCGCACGGTAACCAAATATTGTTACTATTATTACTTATTTTCGACGATATGTAAGTTAATGATAAAGAATCTCTAGCCATTCAATTACCTTAATTAAGTGAAAACTTAAGGGAATAACAAACTGTAGTTTACGCAAAAAGCAAAGACTAATATACGAAGAAAACACGTATGGTACTGTTCCGTTTAAGGGTGGTTGAAATGAAAAGAGAGGTAGACAATTACCAACAAAGTGAGGTATTGTTTAAAGAGCTGGACGCAGCGGAGAAGAAAATAGGCGGCATTTCCCGGAAAAAGAAGGTATTGAATGCAAAATACATTTCGGGTAAAATTTCAGCCAAGGATTTTGCCAATGCGATCGTATCATTGGATAAGCAAAAAGGCAAAATTGAAGCAACAATTGATGTGTTGTCAAAAAAACTTTACAACTATCATGTTGCTCGTCATAAACAAAAGATTCAAATGGAAATGAAAAGGGCCAAAAGCGCTAAAACATCTTCTAGGTATTGCAACGCATGTGATTGCGGTTGTAAGGGATGTCGCTGTAATTCCGGCTGCAGGAAGTGCCATCATTATTACCCTTGACTTTGTCACCCGCGCCCACCCCCCGTTTTCCTTAAATACCAGCCCGGGCAGAGTTAATTTGAGGTGTGTTGCCATGGGAAGATTCCATTATGACGGGAAGGGATATCCGCGCTGGAACGACAGCAACGAACTTGTCCATAGGACCGTGAATAGGACTCCCGAAGGGATGCATACCCATCACAGGGATGGCGACAAGGGGAACTTTAAGCGGGAAAATCTGGGGACGATAAGCCCGAGTGATCATGGGAGGGTGCATGCTAGAATGAGGGAGGATTGAGCGTTGAGAATTAAGGGCGCATTGAAGAACGCATTGGAGGAATGGTTTTTAACCTACTTTTGAACTCTCAACATTTCAGCAAGCAAATGGGCAATTTCGCCAATGTCGTGCACTTCAAGCTCCCCGATCTTGTTCTTCAATTGGCTTTTATCCAATGCCTTGATCTGGAAAAGAAGTGCAATGCTATCCTTTCGAAGTCCGTTTTTTGAGGTTGCGGATATAAGATAGGTGTGGGCTATTGCTTCCGTAAGCAGATTCGAAGTAAGGGGAATTATGATTGCCAATTTGACATGATCAAGATCCCGCCAAAGCAAAACCGGCCTGTTACCCTTCTGCTCGTGCCCTGAAGAACCCCGTAGATCGGCTTCCCATACTTCAACTTTTGTAGGATAAGGCATATTCAATCCCACTTTGAGAGGTCGGTTGAGGTTGCCAAATCCCATTCCCGAAATTCCTTGAGCATGTCATCAACTTCCTTTGCGGAGGGTGGAAAGAGTTCCTTGGCCCTATTGATGCCCATTATGATTTGCGAAGCTGAATAGAACGGCTTGAGTTTCCTTAGCCGGGTTGTTGCTTCACTTGGATTTAATCCGGATTTTACCAAATAGGCATAAGTAGCGACAATTTCAAGCATCGAGGGAATAAGGTCTGTGAATTCCTTTATTTTCTTTGCCATGTTTTCCTCCTTCGAGGTAAGGGAACTGCCTGTCTCGAGGTTTTGGATTTTTTGCTTATTCGCATACATCTCCTGCGTTAATTCGGGGGAATAGGGACCCCGGACATAAAGCGAATACCCATACCCTAATTGCGCGCCTTGCAATTCAAGCAGGCAAACCGCTTTTTGAATAATGAGCTTGGACTCGAAATTATCGACCTTTGGCTTGAGACCGAATTCCTTCAGGTAAGCTATGAGTTTATCCAATCTTTCCACTTACATCACCTTTCAGCCATTTGCTAAGCCATATTTTAACCGATGAAAGCGCATGCATCCCTTCTGCAGTAATGGAATAAGCGCTCATGCTTTTGCCTTCAACTATTACATCACGCCCGATCAGATATCCCATTTTCATGAGAACTTTGAGATTGGAAAAAAGCACCCCATCCGGCAATTCCAACCCTGCTTTTAACTCCCGAAATGTTGCACCATCTTCCCCAAGTTGTTCCAGTGATACCAAAATCAGCAATCTGGGCATGGACATTATTTTGGAATTTATGGATCCAGCCTCCCGAATAAGTGATGGCAGCCTTGCGTCCATGATATAGTTTATGAAAGAAAGATATATAAACATTACCTGCAATATTAAGTAATCTTTTAATTAAAAATAAAAGTAGAGCGGGGTGATGGGCATGCTTAACTCTAGGCATAAGCAGTTGAAAGGGTCTATCCACATATACTTGGGATTCGGGACAATAATGCTGATCCTTTTTGTTTTGTTTGTTTTCATATATTCGACAAATCCACAGCAAGCACATCAAATAGCTGAAGGTGTTTCGACTCTAGCAACTGCCGCAAAAGGGAAATAGTTGTATTTTCCCAAAATTGAATGTTCGCCTAGCTTAAGCGTTCATCCGCCCCATCCCCTATTTTCGCACTTTTTGAATACGTTTTCAAAACCCATTTAAACCGCCCAACCCTATTCTTTCCATGGGCAAATCCGAGATCTCCAAGGTGGATTCAAAGGGTAGGCTTCAGATTCCTTCTTCCTTCAGGCAAACGCTTCGAATAAAGGAGGATTCGGAAGTCCTGGTCAATCTGGATGAAGTAAACCAGCGACTAATTCTTACAAACACCACCGAAAAATCGCTACTTATGATAATTATTGCTATGTCTGATGCGCCCGGCTCCCTTGCAAGGATGGCCAAAGTGATGGCCGAGAATGGTGTCGATCTGGTTTCAACAGAATCAAGATCAATTTCAAGAGGAAAGGAGGCCGAATGGCAGGTTATCTGCGAGCCGTCTTCAATCAAGGATAAGGAGGAGCTGAAAAGGAAACTACTGAAGGAAGGCGCTGTGAAAATCAGTTTCAAGCCTATCTGATTGAATTCCCACTTTTGTGGGAAACATTTAAATACTAGCTAGTGCATACTTTTGCATCAATCAAATGAGGTCTAAGGAAAATGGGCGGTTCTCTTCACATTGGCAATACCAAACAAGGGCGCTTTGAGTGCGCCTTCAAGGAAGCTTTTAGCTGCACTAGGGATAACACTTAACGGATCCGACCGCGCCTATTTCACTAATTCTGAAGATTCTGAAATCAAAGTACTATTTGCAAGAGCTAGGGATATCCCTAACTATGTTTCTTCGGGTCTAGCGGATGTTGGCATTACCGGAAAAGACATCATAACGGAAAAGGAAAGCGATTGTGAACTTATTTTGGACTTGCCTTTTGGAGGATGCACTTTAGTTTATGCGGCCCCAGAGCAAAACGGGAAGAAAATCAATAGAGTAGCCACCTCTTTCCCGAATATCGCCAGAAAATATCTAATCAGCAAAGGAATTGACGCCGAACTGGTAATCTTGGATGGGGCAGTTGAAGCCAGCGTCAATGCAGGGATCGCGGACGCGGTTATCGACCTGACTGCAACGGGTAAAACATTGAGGGAGAATGGGCTCATCATAAAAGAGGAAATTCTGGAAACAAGTGCGATTTTAATTGCCAATAAGGGGTTGGTAGTCACAAAAGGCTTCCAAGTTGCGGAATTGGTTTCAAAAATCCAAAACGATTGGAAATTCGAAGTAAGGAAGCTGGAGGAGCTTTCAGATACAGAGTTGAAACGTTTCTTTTTCAGGGGAAAGGAGCGTTCTCCGGAGATAAAGCAAACCGTTCGCCAGGTATTTGAAAACGTGCTCAAGAGAAAGGATGAGGCGGTTGCCGAATACCAGCTGCGTTATGATAAGGTTGAGTTGAAACCATCGGAATCCGAGGTTTCCAGAGAGGAAATAATGGCCGCCTATGCCAAAGTGCCACAGAAACTGATCGATTCCCTAAAATTGATGAAACGGAATATCGAGGAGTTCAGCAAAAGGGAGCTTCCGCAAAGATGGGAGATGAAAGTCGATGGGGGAAGCATGGGAAAGGAAATAAGGCCGCTTGAACGGGTTGGGGTTTATGCCCCTGGAGGAACTGCCGCTTATCCTTCTTCGGTTTTGATGGGGATCGTACCTGCAAAAGTAGCGGGTGTAGGGGAGGTAATACTATGTTCTCCCTGCAATTCACTAAAAGAATGCAATCCTGCGATTCTGGTGGCTGCGGATATTGCCGGAGCGGATCGGGTTTTCAGGTTGGGAGGAGCTCAGGCAATTGCTGCAATGGGTTTTGGAACGTACAAAGTGCCAAGGGTCAATAAAATCGTGGGACCCGGAAATGCTTATGTGGCGGCAGCCAAACTGGAAGCCCAAAGCTACGGAATTGCAATTGATTCGCCTGCTGGACCATCGGAAGTGATGATTATTGCGGATGAAACTGCAAATCCGAGGTTTATTGCTGCGGATTTGCTGGCGCAGGCTGAACACGATGCGAATGCCTGTCCGATTTTGGTTTCCACAAGCGAGGTGATAATCAAAAACACTATTGAGGAGATCAAAAAGCAAGCGATAATGCTTCCAAGAAAGCAGATTGTCAAGAAAGCGTTTGAGAATAATGGAGCTTTATTGTTGGCAAGAAACATCCAGCAAGCAATCGATTTTGCCAACAAGTATGCTCCCGAGCACTTAGAGCTGGTTATTGAAAGGCCCTTTGCGTGGATGAAAAGCGTCACAACTGCGGGAGCGATTTTCATAGGCAACTACTCCTGCGAAGCAGCTGGGGATTATGGAGCCGGGCCCAATCACATTTTGCCTACCGGAGGGTTTGCAAGGAGCTATTCCGGGCTTTCAGCTAAGGATTTTGTTCGGGAAATGAACTTCCTGAAATTGGAGCAAAAGGGTTTGGAGAATATTTCGGATGCTATTGTAGCGGTAGCAGAAGCTGAGGGGCTTGAAGCACACGCTAATTCGGTAAGGAGGAGATTGGAGGGAGAAATATGAGAAAAATTAAAGCAAGGGAAACAGTTAGGCGGCTTTCGCCATACGTTTGTGCCCGCGACTTATATAAAAAAGCGGAGATTTTCATGGATGCGAATGAAAATGCATTCGGCAGCACCGCCCAGTTTGAAGGAGTGGACCTAAACCGCTATCCTGATTCGGATCTGCTTGAATTGCGAGGTAAATTGGCAGAGTATGTGGGAGGAGGGCTAACTTCTGAGAACGTTATGGTTGGTAACGGATCGGACGAGATTATTGACCTGGCGATCCGAACATTCGCTGAGAAAGGGGATAACATCATTACAGTGGAGCCCGGCTATTCAATGTTCAATGTCTGCGCTGAAATATCGGGAGTTAAGATTAGAGCGGTTCTTGTGGAGGATGATTTCCAGCCGAATGTCGATAAAGTTCTTGCCAAAATCGATGAAAATACGAAAATGATAGTGATTATTTCGCCAAATTCACCTCTTGGGAATGTCGTTGAGCTTGAAAGGATTAAGGAAATAGCAGAAAAGGCAAATTGCGTTGTTTTCGTCGATGAAGCGTATGGGGAATTCGCAGGAAAGACGCTTGCTCCGCTGGTTTTGGAATATGAAAACCTGATCGTAAGCAAAACACTTTCAAAAGCCTGGGGGCTGGCTGCCTTGCGAGTCGGTTATGCCATTGCGAACAAGAAAATCATCGAAAATTTGCGGAAAATCAAGGCGCCTTACAATGTGGGAGCGATTCCCAACTATCTGGCTTTGAAAGCGCTGGAAAACAAGGCCCGGATGGAAAATTGGGTTAATGAAATGATGCTGGAAAAGGAATGGCTGGAGAAGCAATTGAGAAATTCGAATTTGGAGGTCTTCCCCACAGTAACAAATTTTTCAGTTTTCAGGATTCCGAAAGAATTCGATTCAAAGCTGGTTTCGAAGGCAATTGCGGAAAAGGGAATTGTCGTAAGGGACCGATCCTCACTCTCGTTAATGGAAAATTGCATCAGAGTCACGGTTGGAACAAAGAGTGAGAACGAGAGATTCATCAAAGCACTAAGGGAGGTAATCCGAATATGGAAAAAATAGCATTGGTTTTCGATGTGGACGAAACCATAACAAAGGAGGATGCGATATTCCAATTTTTCGAAGTATTTGGAAAAAGAAAGGAAGCGGAGAAAATTTACGAGTGGGTGAAAAGCAATCCCGGAAGAATCAGTAAGGAATTTGGTATTCCAAGAAGCAAAATCTACCCTTCAATTGATGTCGAACTGATTTTGAAGGAAATTCTCAATGAGAAGGGAGAGATTCCAGTTGAGTTTTTTGAACAAATCGGTGAAAGTGCCCGTTTAGCCAAAGGTGCAAAAGAGTTTTTCCAATATTTTACGAAAAACAGACAATTTGAGGTATTTTTTATTACTTCGGAGTATCGACCCATTTCTGAATCGATAGCTAAGCGGTTAGGCGTTCCAGAAAATAACATTTTTTGCACGGAATTGAAAATTGAGAGGAGAAAAATGGTCGGTTTCAAGGGCCCGGTAATGGAATCGAAGAAGAAATTAATAGCATTAAGACAAATTGCCAAGAGGGGATTTGCGTATTCATGCATATTCGCCTTCGGAGATTCTGAAAGTGACAAATACTTTATCGGTGAGGCGGTCCAGAAAGGGGGAGTTGGGATCGTCGTCCGGAAAAATGCCGAATTGATCCGTTTTGCCAAGCCACAATATGTTCAATCAGAACCTGATTTCGGAAAATTGATGAAAATCGTAAATGATGAGGCTGAAAAGAGGGGAAATTTATGAGAACCGCAGAAATTGAAAGGAAAACAAACGAAACGGAAGTGAAAGTGAAGTTGAATATCGATGGGTCAGGAAAGTATTCAGGTAATTGCGGGATCGGCTTCCTGGAGCACATGCTTTCGCTGTTTGCAAAGCAAGGATTATTCGATTTGGAGGTTGAAGCAATGGGAGATCTGAATGTCGACGAACACCACTTGACCGAGGATATTGGAATAGTTCTAGGTAGTGCGTTCAAGAAGGCACTCGGGGAAAAGAAAGGAATTCGAAGATACGGTTTCTTTCTCTTGCCGATGGACGAATCCCTAGCATCAGCTGCAGTTGATCTCAGCGGCAGGTATGCATTCGTCTATAACGTGAAATTTGAGAGGGAGAAAATAGGAGATTTGCCAACCGAGTTGATTGAGGATTTCTTCGGAGCTTTCGCTCAGAACTGTCAAATGAATTTGCACTTAAACTTAGAGTACGGAAGAAACGAACACCACAAAGCGGAAGCTTTGTTCAAAGCTTTCGGAAGAGCGATGAGGATTGCTTGCGAAATGGACGAACGGCTAGCCGGAGCGGTAGCCAGTACAAAGGGAGTTTTATGAAGAAAATCGGAATCCTGAATTACGGGATGGGGAATTTGTTTAGCATCTCCTTTGCGCTGAAAAAGCAGGGAGCCGAAGCAGTGATAACTAAAGGTGGCAATTTTCAAGAGTTTGATGCGCTAGTAATTCCCGGAGTTGGATCATTTGGAGCGGCCATGCAGAAAATCGAAGTAAAAAAGAAGGAATTGGGGGATTTTGTTACATCCGGAAAGCCGATTTTAGGGATTTGCCTTGGATTGCAGGTGCTTTTTGAGGAAAGTGAGGAGTCGCCTGGCGTTAAGGGATTAAGTTTCCTTCTCGGAAAGGTTGTGAAATTTAGATTTGCGGATAAAGTACCTCAAATAGGATGGAATACTATCAAAAGGAATAAGCTAAACCCCCTTCTCAATGGAATCCCAAACGATTCATCGGTATATTTCGTCCACTCGTATTACCCAAGGCCACTTGTTTCTGAAATTAAACTTCTGGAAAGCGAATATGGGGAGAAATTCTGTGCCGGTGTTGTAGATGCCAATATCTACGGTCTCCAGTTTCACCCTGAAAAAAGCGGAAAGGTTGGAGAATTGATTCTGAAAAACTTCATTGAGTTGATTTGAATGGAAATCATACCTGCGATTGATTTGCTTGAAGGAAAAGTGGTAAGACTTTCCCAAGGGAAGCGGGAAAGCGCTAAAGTGTACTCGGATAAACCGATTGAAATTGCGAAAAAGTTCCTCAATGAAGAAGCAGATAGGCTGCACATTGTGGATTTGGATGCCGCTTTCGGGACTGGGAATAATTTGGAGGTGATTAAGGGTATTGCCAAACAGGCCGGAGGAAGAATTCAGGTTGGTGGAGGTATAAGGACGATTAAGGATGGAGAAAAATTATCTGCATCGGGAGTTGACAGGATAATAATCGGTACTACAGCCCTGGATCTAGAAAAACTTTGGGATTTTGCCTTGGAATTTGGAGAAAAGGTTTGGGTTGCTTGCGACGTGAAAGACGGAATAGTATATGCGAAAGGATGGAAAGAGAAAACTGAGGTGAAAGTTATTGATTTTCTTTCTGAATTGGACGGATTAGGAATTGGCGGAGTCGTTTTAACGGATATTTCGGGCGATGGAATGCTTAAGGGAGCTTCAATGGACTTTTTCAGGGAAGCAAAATCAGCAATCGACCTGCCAATTATCGCCAGCGGAGGAATATCTTCTGTTGAGGATGTAGTCCAACTTAAGAAAATAGGTTTTAATGGAGCAATTGTTGGAAAAGCGATTTATGAAAACAAGATTTCAGTTAAGGAATTAACAAAGATGATGAAAAATGTTAAGTAAAAGGATAATCCCCTGCCTTGATGTGAAGGACAATAAGGTAGTGAAGGGAACAAAGTTTGAAAATCTCAAATATGCAGGAGAACCCGCAGCGTTAGCCGAGCTCTACTCGAATGAAGGAGCAGATGAGCTGGTATTTCTGGATATTACGGCGACAAACCAGGACAGGAAAACAAACTCCAGATGGATGAGGGATGTTGCAAGAAGGATAAATATTCCGTTTACGGTTGGAGGAGGAATTTCGAGTTCTGATCAGATGAGAAAAGTGCTCCAAAATGGAGCCGACAAGGTAGCGATCAATTCTGCGGCAATTGCAAATCCGGATTTGATAAATTCTGGTTCCAAAATGTTTGGCTCACAATGCATAGTTGTTGCTATTGATGCCAAAAAGAAGGGAAGGAGTTGGGAAGTTTATTCAAATGGGGGGAAGAAACCAACCGGAAAGGATGTAATTGAATGGGCAAAGGAGTGCGAAGAAAGGGGAGCCGGGGAAATATTGCTTACGAGCATCGATTCCGATGGCACTAGAACGGGATTTGATCTGGAATTGACGAAGAAGGTAGCTCAAACAGTAAGGATTCCGATTATTGCTTCCGGAGGAGCTGGCAAATTATCTGATTTTTCGGATGTTTTCAAGAAAGGGAAGGCAGATGCTGCTTTGGCCGCCGGACTTTTCCACTACAAGGAGCTTTCGATTCGAGAGGTTAAGGAATATTTGGACAAAAACGGAGTAAACGTGAGGTTGAGTTAGATGAAAGAAAAATTGATTCCGCTTATTGTGCAGGATTATGAGACGAAGCAGGTGCTATCGTTATTCTATTGCAACAAAGAGGCAATCGCAAGGATGAAGAAGACGGGTTATGTCTGGAGGTTTAGCCGCAGGTACGGCAAATTGATGAAGAAAGGGGAATCCTCGGGCAATTTCCAGAAAATAGTTGACCTGAAATATGATTGCGACAAGGATGCCCTACTTGCAAGAGTCGAACAGATGGGAGATGGGGCATGCCACACGGGAAAATGGAGTTGTTTTGGAAAAGAGAAGGAGAAAAGTTGGGGCGTACTTGAAGAATTGATTGCAGTTATTGAAGATCGGAAGAAAAATCCGAAGAAGAAATCATATGTTTCATCGATTATCAATAAACCGGAAGAAATCGGGGATAAACTGATTGAGGAAGCGGGAGAACTGGAAGAAGCGATATTGCAAAAGCAGGATAAGGAGGTCGTCTGGGAGACGGCTGATCTGTTGTTTTTCACACTGGTTGGGCTTGAGAATAGGGGGATCGATCTGCAAAAAGTGTTGGAGGAATTGAAGAGGAGGAGTAAGATTTAAACTAAAGGCAAACTAAGCAAAAGCTTCCAGCGTGATCTTATCCTTCTTTCTGGATAGTATGTCAAGGATTTCATCTGCTCCTTTGATTTCTTTAGCCTTAAAGTCACGGATAACCGCATCAATTCCTTCATTGGGCAACACGTTCAGGATCAAAGCAGGGCAGAATAACGGAACTCCTTGAGAATGCGCCAATTTCACTTGCGTCATGGCCCCTCCGTCTTTTCGTTCGTTGGCACATAATAGCAAACCGTCGGATAGCGCAGAAGTGATCCTGTTTCTTTGTAAGTAAGAGATCCTAGAACCTGAAAAGTTAGGAGAATGCTCACTTACCAGCAAGCCACCATCTTTCCTTATTTGATCAAAAAGAGGAATGTTTTCTTCAGGATACATGTTTGAAAAGCCGGAACCTAATACTGCAATGGTTTTGCCATTTGATGCCAAAGCGCCCTTATGAGCAGCGGTATCTGTTCCTTTGGCGCCTCCGCTAATGATGATATAGCCTTCTCCTGCAAGTGCTTTACCAGCAGAATAAGCGAAATCGACTGCTTTTTCGCTTACTTCACGGGAGCCTACAATAGCGAAGGTCTTAGTCGAATTAAGCAATTCCTCATTTCCCCATAAGAAGAGGGTTAGGGGAGGGTTGCTGATCTTCTTCAATCGTTGCGGATAGTCGTCCTGAATGAGGGGTAAAAGCTTGATTCCACAGCCCTTGCAGAAATCAATTACTTTGCTATATCGTTCATCAGGAATGCCTTTCTGATGCTTTAATTCTTCAAGCATGGCATGATTGAAAATGCGGGTAGCCAATAACTCCTCATCCGAAGCCAAGAATACCGCATCAATCGATTTGTAAGTAGTGAAAAGTCGAAGTAATTTTTGTGGCCCCAAGTATTTGATATTAGTTAGTTTAAGCCAATTTACCAGCTCTTTTTCAGTAAGCTGTCCGTTCATTTTGAAAACCACTATATTGCATTTTTTACAATATAATGCATTAATTGGACCTATTTAAACGTTACTAGGCCTCACTTCGCCTTGAATTCTGCTATTTTCTCCTTGGAAAGCTTTGGCCAGTGGAACATCTTGATTATTTCGGATACTTTTTTGCCCATATTCGGATTGAGGTCAAAATCGCCCTCTTTGCCTTTGAAACCGACCCCAAAGCAGATGAAGACGACATTAGCAGCTCCGGCTGAGATAAGGGTATCAAACGCGTCGATGCAATTAGAACCGCTGATGCTGTAATTGTCGAAAACGAGGATGCTCTTGCCTCTTACATCCCCTTTGATTGCCAAGGAGTCCTTGACGTTTTCCTTTCTGGCCTCAATGGACTCCTGTTCGTGCTGCCCTTTGATAGTCCTAGTCCGTTCAAGCACTTGGTCGAATTTGATACCAACTTTCCCGGCAAATTCCTGTGCAAATTTGAGCATATTGGGGTTGAGCACTTTCTCCGCATGGGTTGGAATAATGCAGACAAGATCGTATTGCAGATCCCCCTTGAACCGCTTTTCGAATAGTTCCAAAGTTCGCTGCATCAGATATTCCGTTTCCTTCCTATTTCCGTATTTGTAAAAATTGATTACTGTTTTCGTGAACTCGTCTTCCCCTTCGCCCATAGGTTTATGGTGCCCCAAAGCGAAAATCGGCACGACCTTCGGATGCTTATGGGATTTCGGTGCACGGTAATAAGAATATTCCATGCTTTTCATTGTGGAATTGAAATTTATTAATTGAATGGGTAAATTCCGTGAAAAAGTCGTGTTACCAATCTGTTCCTAATTTGTAGCTATCTGGTAACACTTGAGAGTCAGGTTTTCCAAGGCGCTGTGCTTCAGACCCCCGTGCTCGGCCAAGATTTGACTTACCACACATCCTAGAAGTAAAATGTGTGGTAAAAAACCGAAAGCTCCAAAAATTCACATTAACGCTTATTTCAATTCTTTCTGCAGCGGCACAACAAAACCCTTCTTCCGTAGTTCGGCCATCTTGATTTTAAGTTTTGTTTCAATTTCCTTTCCCTTGACCTGCTTCTTGTATTCTGCAATTATCACATCCCAATCAAGCCCGCTTTGCTGCAAGGTTATCAGATCCTCAAAATCCCTTGGAAAGGGCCTGTTCGTAATCGCCTTAAACAAGTAAATGTCCTCCTTCGCCATTAGGTATACTTTCAGGTTTCCAAATTCAAAGTATTTCTCCGCTCTTTTGATCATTCCCGAATTCAGGGTAAGACCGCCCATTACCTGCTTTGCAAACAAATCGAATTGGAGTTTCCCCCTGATCAGAATATCCTTTGCCTTCAAATCGACGTATTCGGCGCCTTCGAATAGATCCTCGAAACCGATTTCCTTTAATGCTTTGTAAAAATGGTGCTCCTGCAATTCGTCCTCAAATAACAAATCGGCGTCCTTGGTTGAAGGTTTCAGGTTGCGGAAGGTCATGGCGCAGCCTCCGATCAGGTAGGTCTTGACTTCGTTTTGGAGTTTATCACTGGCCAGCTTCAACTCCTTCTCTATATCATGCCTTGAAAATTGTTCAACCATATTGTTTCACCAAATCCCGAAATTCTTCCTTACTCGGGAATACCGGACCTTGAACCTTTGAAAATACAAGAGGATGTGACAGAAGTTCGACCATTACCCTTTTGCTTTCTGGTTTATCGAAATTTTCCAAATATTCCCAACATTCCTCTGCAACGCGTTCAACCCCGAAACGTTTTGCTGCTTCCATAAATTTACCTTTATTGAGCTTTTTAAGGTTCTTTTCCATCGCTAAAAGCACGTAGGAAATTTCCCTTGAACTATTTAACAAGGTGGAACGCAAAATTGCATGAACCAGGATTTCCTCCCTTGAAGGCTTTTTGGTTTTGCCCAGAATCGAGTAATAATAATCATGGAAATCCGTCAGATTGAGGGGAACGCCGAAGTCCCTGAATAAGGAAATCCCGGTTTTAATGAAATTGGCGGGCAGATTGGTGTGGCTGGTTCGCAAAATGCCCCAATTCTTGCTTACGATAAGAGAACCGCCTATTCCTTTCCTTAATTCCTCTGCAAAGAATAATCTGTAAGCATCCAGGAATTTCCAGATGCCGGGCAAGGATAAAGCGTAGATGCCCCTTTTTGGCTGAAGCACCACTCCCTTCATCATTAATTTTGCCAATGTCCTTTTTACGGTTATTTCGGGAGTTGCAGCCATTTGGGCTATTTGCTCAGCTGTACTTCCGCTTTCGGAAAAACCCATTAGAACCCTTAAAGTAGAATTACCGAGAATTTGATCGAATTTCATATGGGGGCTGCTTTCCAAAAGGTCTTTCAAAGCAAGTGAATGGGCGCTTGTTGAAAGAGAAACAATTTTCTTCCTTCCTTTAGCTGTCGAAATCAAAAAACCCTTTTCTTCAAGCGATGTGGCTAACCGTGAAGCCTGGGAATGGCTGATTCTACTTTCCGTTGCAACTTCTTCCAAGGAGAGGTCCCTTTTTGCAATAAATAGGGCAAAAAGCCAGATCTCGGCCTGGTTTAATTGGATGTCCATAGTATCAATTTACGCAAAGTAAGTATATAAACTTTGCTAAAAGTGATTCTATAAGGAGGTCGTTTGAGAAGCTGCTGACCTGCTGTTTTTCACGCTGGTTGGGCTGGAGAATAGGGGAATTGATCTGCAAATGGTGTTGGAGGAATTGAAGAGGAGGAGGAAATAAGAGGTGATTTTTATTTTTTTGCAGATTTCCACATAATTTCAAAATATTCCCTTAAGCTGTCTGCGACAGCTTTACTTTTTATTAATACGGCAGCAGGCTTTTCCATCCATATCGCCAGCAATACCTTATCGCCATAAATATTTGGAGTCAAACGGGTAACATAACCAGCTGGCATAAAACGCAATTCGGCGAAATTATCTCCCTTAAACCTTTTTATCATCACACCAGCCGAACGGTTCGAGGAGCTAAAACAGCTCGACCAGCGCACCAAGATCGTGCAGGAAAAGCCATTATCCTGCGGGTTGAAGCCCCCGGCGCTTAGAAAACTTGAGTTTAAGGCGCTTTTCTTTATTCCAATTAGTTTCCTGCTGTCTTGCTCAGCTGGTTGTTATGCTTTTCGTTCCGGATTGCAGCACGCATGTCCCGCGTTCGCAGTAAAATTGCTCGGGACAGCCATCACCCCTAAGCCCTGCGTCCAAGCCTTCCTGGCAACTCATGCATCCCAGGTAGTCGCCCTGTTCGCCTTCGATTGACATTCCCCGTTTGTATAGGCACATGTGGCAGACTTTGTCGAAGCCGCAGCGCCAATAAGTGCTCAGTGTCCTGCACTCTTCGTCCCCGCTCTTGCAGTACTTCGCTGCATAGTCAGAAGTGCATTGCGCATCGCTAGTGCACGCTGTGTCCGGAATTGCCGTAGGCCTAGGCGTTACAATTACAGGAGTGGGCATGATTTCGCCTGGCGGACAGGTCGGCATGGGAAGCGACCACGAAGGATTGCAGTCCTGGCCTTCGCCTGCAATGCGTTTTTTAATTGCCACATAGTCCTCGCCCGCGCCAAGCGGCGCGCTGAAAGAAGTGCCCAACAGCCCGCCATAGGGCTCTTTGCAGTCGATTTTGGGGCCGTAGTTGCTGTAGCTTGCAAGCTGGACCATGCCGTGCTCGTAGGCGCACCAGACTTCGACGTAGCTACGCATGAGGCTGCCGTAAGCAGGATGAACCCGCAAATAATCCATTGCCTGCGTCAGGTCAATGCCAACAACGCGCATAACTTTCTCTTTGACGCTGCACAGCGTTTCCCCGGGCGCAGCCGGAGCGCACAGCAGCACACCGTTTCCTGCGGAGTTGTGCAGCTTGACATGCCCTGCAAGCGCCCACTTGGAATTCGCCATGACGCCAAGCAGCATCTTCATGAACTCCCCGTAGTCGTAATTCGAGTCCAAGTTGCGGATTTCTTCGTCGTAAAACGACAGGTTTTCATAGTGGTTGGCCAAATTGTAGTACCTGAAGGGGTTGAAGGAGAGACTGACGACAACGTCCTGGCAGTTGATTTCGGCTCCGGCAATTGCAAAAGCAAAGGCGCGTTCTATGACGTCAAATCCCACGCTGCCTTTGCCAACGTCGATTTTCTGCAACGGGCAACCCTGGCAGGTCGAGCGAAGCGCGGCCTCAGTGTTATCGCCGTGGCTTGGCACAGCGGGCTTGTCCCGCGCAAAACTGTCAATCAGCGCCACTATCACTTTTGCAGACGGGTCGGGGGTGCCTAGGTACGCCGGGGTGTAAAGCATTTCGCCGCAAAGCGGAACGCCGTCGTCCGAAAAGTTGATTATCCTCGTACCGGAAACGGCGGCCGGAGTATCGTCGGCAGACAGCACGAAATTGGGTATAGCAGAATAATTCCCATCCGCTGCCCGTAAAATGGTAAGCGCGCGAAGGGCGGAAATGAAATACGCTTCCTGGCCCTGCGGCACCTCGACAAGATAGCTTCCTATTGCGGGGATGGCGCCAAGCAATTTATGGTTGACTCCGACTGCGGCAAGTTTTTTTTCAACTTCAGCGCGGGTGGCCTTTGCGGGCGCGCGCACCATCAATTCCCCGGGAAGCGCAAAGGCCGTGCGGTTATTCCCCTGCTCGTCGTAATATGGGATCATCTTGGGCGAAGGCCTTGGGCCCTTGTAGAAAAACGCGCCGGCAAGAATGCCGCCCCCAAAAGGGCCGGGCGTGGCGGTCGGGGCAATCGTCGGATCAGCAGCCGGAGAAGCAGAAGGCAAAAAATTGTCAAACGGGCTGCCGTACTTGTAAATCCCGACTGCGAACACTATCAGCAGAAAAATTACCAGGGCGGGCAGGGGCACTTCCGGGATTTTATTGGGTTGTTGCGGAGGCTTCATGACAATCATTATCCGTGGCGGCATTAAAAACAATTCTCTTGCTTTTTAACCCTTGCATCATTCTTCGTCGGTATCGATCATCTACAAATCAGTAGCTGTTTAGCAACACTTGAAAGTTGGTTTTTCCAAGGCACTTCGCTTGAAACCCCCCCCTGCTCGGCCAAGGCGCTTTTCAACTATTTTTATAATCGGGGAAGGGGGAATTCAAAAAAAGCCCCCCACAGCGCAATATTAATATGGCCTAGCATAATTCTCCCAAGCCAACTTATCTTGGCACTAGGGGAAAAAATAGGATATGGACATGCTTTTAAGCTCAATTTTAGGCATCGCAGGCATCATCCTAATTGTTAAGGGGGCGGATTGGCTGACGGATTCAATTGCCCATCTAGCAAGGGCGCTTGCCATAAGCCATTCGGCAATCGGCCTTATCCTTGTTTCGGCGCTGCTTAGCCTTCCCGAGGTAGTTGTTGCGGTTTCAAGCATTTTGAAGGGCTATCCGCTTATTGGCCTTGGAACAATTCTTGGTTCGGTCATCATTAACCTTGGCCTTATTGTTGGGGCCAGTGCATTGATTTCGGATTTGAAAATTTCGAAAATAACCATGCTTAGGGATTTGGGCTTTATGCTCGTCGCCACAATAATTGTTTCCCTGTTCATAATCGCCAAAGGCGAGCTAAATAGATTTGATGGAATAATTTTGCTTCTGATTTTCATCCCATATGTGCTGAATGTTTACCAGCAGGAAAGATACATCACCAAAAAGGAATCCGTTAAGGAGGCAAAGGATGCACAGGAAGCCTTGATGCTCGTTGGAAAAACCGGCGATAGGCTTCGCAAACATAGGGGATTTGGATATTTCCTAGCCGGCGGGTTAATGATGATCCTTGGCGCACTGTTTTTCACGGATATGCTTGTTGTTTATTCCAAAATATTCGGGGTATCGGAAATTGTCATTGGCATTACCCTAGGGGCGCTTGGGCCGAGCATACCAAATCTAGCAGCGGCGCTCCAGGCAACCAGGCGGGGGCATACCGATCTTGCCGTAACTGAAACCGTCGGTTCGAATATTTTCACTCTACTGGTAAGCGTTGGGGCAATAGCCATTTTGACCCCAATTACAATTGAGCCAAAAGTCCAAATGGTGACAATCCCGGCAATTGTGCTGATAACACTACTATTCGTTTACATCTCCCGCTTTGGAAAAATCACAAAATTGGGCGGCATTGCATTGATTTGCGGGTATGTGATTTCGGTATTGGCTGAACTGCTAATCTGAATATTTTTTGTACCGAAGGAATCGCAAAACAGGAGGAAATACTGGGCCGGAGAGCTTTGCGGGCAAATTTTGGACCAGGATATGAAGCCGGCCTGCCTTCTTTGCCAGGCAATTATTAACAGGTAGGACTTCAGAAGGCTTAAACCTTATCCTTAAATTGGCGTTTTGCCTACCGATTAAACTATTTAAAAGGTGGTTCATATGAAAATAGGAATACTTGGGACTGGAACTGTGGGCCAGGCGCACGCTGCAAAATTGCTTTCCATGGGGCATGATGTGATGATTGGGACAAGGAATACCCATAAAACGATTGCAAACAAGGAAAAGGACGCCATGGGAAGGGATTCGTTTGGCACGTGGTATGAAAACAATCGGAAAGTGAAGGTGGGGACATTTGCGGATTGCGCAAGGCATGGGGAAATCCTCATAAACGCAACGCTGGGGCTGCATTCCATAGATGCCCTAAGGGCGGCAGGATCGGAAATTGATGGGAAAATCATAATCGATATTTCCAATCCGCTTGATTTTTCCAAGGGGATGCCGCCTTCCCTTACGGTTTGCAACACGGATTCGCTTGGGGAGCAGATTCAAAAAGCGTTCCCGAAGGCAAAAATTGTGAAATCGTTAAATACATTAAGCGCGCCAGTGCAAGTTGATCCCCGAATGCTAGCGGATGGGAATCACCATATTTTCGTTGGTGGGAATGACCAAAATGCAAAGGAGGAAGTTATTTCATTTTTAAAAAACGAATATGGTTGGGAAAATATTGTGGATTTGGGCGATATCAAGAGCTCAAGAGGCGCAGAAATGATCCTGCCTCTTTGGATCAATTTGTGGGGAGTGCTTAAAACGCCAATGTTCAATTTCAAGATTGAAATGGGAAAGTAAATGGGAAGGATTTGATGAGTTGGGATTCAAAAAAATGAGTGGAGAAGGAAAATTCCATAAGTGATTTGATCTTCCACCAATTCAATAAAGTTTACCCAATGGAAGCCACCCCCAATTAGCCTTATAAGGCTCGTTTTTGAAAGAATTACCGGTCGTTTTAGGATACTATTTCAGGAGGCTTAAGTTATGCAATTCCAGCTTAGCGCACCATACAAACCATCCCCGGGGCAACTGGAGGCAATTGAAAAGCTGGCCAAAGGCTTTGGAATTAATGATTCGGCAAAAGCCAAGGGGGATAAACGAATTTCAATTCAAGGCAAATCGCCATTTCAAAAGCAAGTAACACCCGCAAATGGGATAAAGCAAACCCTCCTTGGAATAACCGGAAGCGGGAAAACCTTCGTAATGGCAAACATGATCCAAAGGCTGCAAAAGCCAACCCTGATTTTAGCGCACAACAAAACGCTTGCAGCGCAGCTTTACACCGAACTTAAGGAGCTTTTCCCGAAAAACCGGGTGGAATATTTCATCTCATTCTACGACTATTACCAGCCGGAATCCTACATTCCCACAACGGATACTTACATTGAGAAGGATTCGAGCAGGAATGATGAAATTGAACGGATGAGGATGCATGCAGTATCAAGCCTCATTTCACGCAATGATGTGATAGTGGTTGCAAGCATCAGCTGCATTTACGGGCTTGGGAACCCTGCCTATTTCAAGGAGCTTTCAATTGAATTAAAGAAAGGGATGGCAATTACCAGGCAATCGCTTTTGCAATCACTGCTCGCCATACAATACGAACGCAATGATCAGGCGTTGGAAGGCGGCAGGTTTCGGGTTAGGGGGGATGTAATTGATGTTGTTCCGGTTTATGAGAAGGACATCCTGCGGATCGAGCTCTCAGATGGGAAAATAAAATCCTTGAAAGAGCTGGATGCCATCACAATGGATGTGAAAAACCCCTTGGAGGAAACCATGATTTATCCGGCAGAGCAATATGTTGTACCGGAGGAGATGAAGAAGAGGGGGATGGTGCAAATCAAGCAAGAGCTTGAGGAACGGCTCCCCCATTTGCCCCCACTTGAAGCGCAGCGACTTTCACAGCGCGTGAAATATGATTTGGAGATGATTGAAGAGCTGGGCTATTGCTCCGGAATAGAAAATTACACGCGCCATTTCGATGGAAGGAAGGTTGGAGAGCCGCCTTATGTGCTTCTCGATTATTTCCCGAAAGATTTTCTTTTAATAATTGATGAGAGCCACCAGTCAATTCCGCAGGCAAGGGCAATGTTCAATGGGGATTTTGCCCGCAAGAAGAATTTGGTGGACTTTGGCTTTAGGCTCCCTTGCGCATTTGACAATCGCCCTTTGAAATTCGAGGAGTTTGAGAACAAGATGCCCCAAACGCTGTTTGTTTCTGCAACTCCTGCGGAGTATGAATTGCAAAAGAGTTCACAGACTGTGGATTTGATCACACGGCCTACAGGCCTTTTGGATCCAATTGTGGAATTGCACCCAATCGCAGGGCAGATGAAGCACTTGATGGCAAAGGCCCGGGAGACAATAGGGAAGGGCAACCGGGTGCTAATCACAACGCTTACAAAAAGAATGGCGGAGGATTTGACGGATTATTTGGTGAAGGAGGGGCTAAAAGTCAGGTATATGCATTCGGATATCGACAGCCTTGATCGGATTGAGCTGATTAGGCAATTTCGCATTGGAGAATTTGATATATTGGTGGGGATTAATTTGCTCCGGGAGGGGCTGGATCTTCCGGAGGTTGCAACAATCTTCATTTTGGATGCGGATAAGGAGGGGTTCCTTCGTGATGAGCGCAGCTTGATCCAAACCATTGGAAGGGCAGCCCGGAATGTGGAGGGCAGGGTGATTTTGTATGCGGATGCGCATACGCAATCAATTAGAAGGGCAATGGAGGTAACAGGGCGCCGCAGGATGTTCCAGATAAGGTTCAACAAGAAATGGCGCATCACGCCAAAAACCATCATCAAGTCGGTTTCGCAAAAGGAGGGGCATATCAAGGGGGTAAAGCACCTTGGGAAATCCGAACTCCAGCGGCAAATCATAGATTTGGATGCCAGGATGAGGGAGGCTGCTGAAAAGCTGGAGTTTGAGAAGGCAATCGAACTCAGGGACGCGCTAGAGAGCATGAAAGTAGCTGCAATCAACAAAGTAAAGGAGAGGGAGTGGCAGGATTCGAAAAAATTGAAAAAATAATTGATAATTTGTAGAGGCGAATATTAAGTAAAAGTGGAGATTAATGGCAAATTTACCGTAGCCTGAAAAATATATATTTCATTTTTTGATTTGGTGTAAAATTTCATGAGAGATAGTATAATAGTAAAGGGGGCGCGGGAGCACAATTTGAAAAATATAGATGTGGAGCTTCCGCGGAATAAGCTCATCGTGATAACCGGGCTATCCGGATCTGGGAAATCCACGCTTGCATTTGATACGATTTATGCGGAGGGGCAGCGAAGGTATGTGGAATCGCTTTCCGCCTATGCTCGCCAGTTCCTGGGATTAATGGATAAGCCGGATGTTGATTCAATTGAGGGGCTTTCGCCTGCGATTTCAATTGAGCAAAAATCCACGAGCAAGAATCCCAGATCCACGGTGGGGACGGTAACTGAAATTTATGATTATCTGCGGCTGCTATTCGCACGGGTAGGAACGCACCACTGCCCAAAGTGCAACGGGGCAATCCGTCCGCAAAGCGCGGAGAATATCGTGGGGCTTGTGATGGCGGATAAGGGAAAATCGCTCACTTTTGTCGCACCTATCATCCGGGGAATTAAAGGAACGCACGAGCAGGTAATTGAGGATGTCAAAAAGCAGGGATTTGCAAAAATCAGAATTGATCAAAAAATTTACGAGATCGAAGCCGCCTGGAAAGAAGCGAAAATGGTGCGCTATGAAAAGCACTGGATTGAGGCGGTCATTGATACGGTAAAAATCAGCGATGAGGAGCGTTCTAGGATTACAGAGGCAGTTGAGCAGGCGCTGATTTTGGGGAGGGGAACAATTTTTGTGGTTGATGCAAAGGAGGATGGGAGGAATGGCGGAAAAGGACCTGCAAAGGGAAAGGGGAATGAAGTAAAACTCAAGGAACTAGGCAGGGGAGAGGGTGAAACGATATATTCAACATTTGGCGCTTGCTTAAACCATCCGGAAGTGGTATTCGAGAGCCTGGAGCCGCGCATGTTCTCGTTCAATTCGCCCTTCGGTGCTTGCCAAACATGCCATGGGCTTGGGGAGATAACAGAAATTTCCCAGGAACTTGTTGTTCCGGATAAAACCAAATCAATAATGGACGGAGGCATTGCGGTTTATGGCAAAATCGACCTCACCTGGAGGGCGCAACAGATTTCGGCGGTTGGAAAGAAATATGGCTTTGATATATTCACCCCACTTGAGAAATTCACAAAAAAGCAGCTGGAAGTGCTTTTGTATGGGAATCAAGAGCCTGTTTCCGGCAAATGGTCAAATGGGGCAAACATGTGGATGAAGGAAGGATGGGAAGGGATCATCCCACAGACCATGAGATTGTATAAGCAAACCGAAAGCGAATGGCGCAAGGAGGATATTGAAAAATTCATGACCTCAAAAATTTGCGAAGCTTGCATGGGAAGGAAATTGCAGCCGGTTGTGCTTGCGGTGAAAATTCAGGGGAGGAGCATCATCGATGTAACGGACCTATCAATTGAGCAGGCGGTTGATTTTTTCCTGAAAATGCCCAGCCAGTTGGGAGAAAAGGAATTGGTAATTGCCAAACAAGTGCTTAAGGAAGTAAATGAACGGCTAGGATTCCTCAAGAATGTGGGGCTTGGTTACTTATCCCTCTCCAGGGCGGCGCGCACGCTTTCCGGAGGGGAAGCGCAACGTATCAGGTTGGCAACTCAGATTGGCTCGAATTTGATGGGAGTCCTCTACATTCTGGATGAGCCCTCAATTGGATTGCATCAGCGGGATAATGAAAAGCTCATTAATACGCTCCATCGGCTAAGGGATTTGGGCAATACCCTAATTGTAGTTGAGCACGATGAGGACACCATTCGCAATGCTGATTATATCATAGATATGGGCCCAGGCGCCGGTGTGCATGGAGGTCACATTGTGGCGCAGGGAACTCCAAAAGAAATCATGGCAAACAAGAAGAGCTTGACTGGGAAATATCTATCTGGAGAACTTGCAATCGAGCTTCCTAAAATCAGGAAAAAAGCAAATGAATTTATCCGGATCAAGGGTGCATCAGAAAACAATCTGCGCAACCTGACAATAGACCTTCCACTTGGAGTTCTTTGCGGAATCACCGGAGTTTCCGGCTCAGGGAAAAGCTCCCTCATGAATCAAACCATCATGCCCGCGCTCCGTAAGGGATTTGGGGAGCAAGTGGATCGGGTTGGGAAGCATGAGGCTCTTGAGGTTCCCAGGATCGTTTCCAACGTAATTGTGATTGATCAGGACCCCATTGGACGGACGCCAAGGAGCAATCCTGCAACTTACACCAAATTGTTCGATGAGATCAGGAAAATCTATGCGCAAACAAAGGAGGCAAGGATGAGGGGGTATGATGAGGGGAGGTTTTCTTTCAATGTGAAGGGCGGGAGGTGCGAAACATGCCAGGGGGATGGGGTTTTGCGCATAGAGATGAATTTCCTTCCGGATGTTTATGTGGAGTGCAGCGATTGCAAGGGGAAGCGCTATAACAAGGAAACGCTTAGCATTGTGTATAAGGGAAAGAATATTTCAGAAGTTCTTGATATGGAGGTAAGCGAGGCTGCCGTGTTTTTCGACAACATGTACTCCATCAAAAGGCGGCTGCAAACGCTTCTTGATGTGGGCCTTGGATACATCAAATTGGGGCAAAGCTCCACCACACTTTCCGGAGGGGAGAGCCAGCGCATCAAAATCACGCGGGAACTTAGCAAGAATAAATCCGGGCACATCATCTACATGCTTGATGAGCCAACTGTGGGGCTTCATTTTGATGACACGAAGCGCCTGATTAAAGTGCTGAACAATTTGGTGGAGAAGGGGAATTCGGTCTTTGTAATTGAGCATAATTTGGATGTTGTGAAAAGCTGCGATTACCTCATTGATTTGGGGCCGGAAGGCGGAAGGGCCGGCGGGGAAGTTATTGCCAAAGGGACGCCGGAGGAAATTGTGGGGAATGAGAAATCGTACACAGGAAAGTTCCTCAAACATATGTTAAAATGAGTCAACACAAAATATTGAAGACAAGCCTACAGGTGCGCTAATGCAACAAATCGCATCCAAATCCGATTTTTCCTCGGATAGCATTCCAATCGGCACTGGAGTGTACATTTACCGCGATGACGCTGGCGAAATCATCTACATCGGGAAGGCAAAGAGCCTGCGCTCTAGGGTTAGGAGCTACTTTTCCAATTCGGAGCAGCCGGCTAAAACACAGATGCTGGTTTCCAAAATCAGGTCGATTGACTGGATTGTTGTTGGAAATGAGGTGGAGGCGCTCCTTTTGGAAAACAAGCTGGTAAAGCAGCACCTTCCAAAATATAACATCAACCTCAAGGATTCAAAAACATTCGCTTACATTGCACTGACAAAGGAAGACTTCCCAAGGATCATCACAACAAGGAAATTAAGCTCTAAACTGGAGGCATTTGGCCCTTTCACAGACGGATACATGCGGATGAACCTAAAGGAGGCGGCGGTCAAGGTTTTCAAATTGCGCGTTTGCAAAACCCTCCCGAAGCGCGCCTGCCTCAATTTCCACATCGGGCTTTGCACGGCGCCATGCATAGGAAATGTTACACGGGAAGAGTATGGGAAGCAGGTGGAGTCTGCCAGAGCGTTTTTGAAGGGTAATTACGAGGGAACTTTGACGCAATTGGAAGACCTGATGGATATTGCCACGCATGATCTGCATTATGAGAGGGCGCTTGAAATACGCAATCAAATTTCCTCAATCAACCTGCTGACGCAAAAGCAAATTGTTGACAAGGATAGGGATTTCGACCAGGACGTGATGGCATTCCGCCGGCTTGGGGAGAAAATGCTAATTGTGCAAATGGGCATCCGGAGAGGGGTTTTGCTTGGGAAGAAGGAATTTGAGGTAGATTTGCAAGCCGGAATTGAGCAGGAGTTCCTAAAAGCGTTCTATGCATCAAACCAAATCCCTAAGGAAATCCTCCTGAACAAGGAGTGCTGGATGGACAACGCGGAAAAAGGTGCGCTTGAAGAGTTCTTCTCCAAAAACAGGGGAGGGCCGGTCCATTTAGTGGTTCCAGAACGTGCAGATAAATTGGCCCTTGTAAAGCTTGCGGAAAAGAACATTGAGGTTAATTTGGAGGAGGATTTTGCGCTAGTGGATCTGCAAACGGCGCTTAATTTGCCAACGCTTCCCCGTATCATTGAATGCTTTGACATTTCAAATTTGGGAAGGGAGCACGTGGTTTCCGGAATGGTGAGATTTGCAGATGGAAAGCCGGATAAGGGCAATTACCGGAAATTCAAAATTAAAACTGTGGAAGGGCAGGATGATTTTGCGAGCATGAATGAAGTGGTGGGGAGGAGGTATAGGGGGCTAATGGAGGGAGTAGCGAATAATAAGAGGATGGAGGGCGCAGGCATCCAATCGAAGGGATCGGCAATCATTAATATCCAAATGCCCGATCTTATAATAATCGATGGTGGGCCTGGACAGATATCTGCAGCCACAAGCGCCCTCAAATCCCTTGGTTTGCAAATTCCTCTAATCGGGCTTGCCAAGAAATACGAGGAGATCTACCTTCCGGATGAAACCATCCCCCGGAAATTCGACAAAATGAGCCGGATGATGCTTCTTCTCCGTAGAATTAGGGATGAAACGCATCGGTTCTCAATTGCCTACAATAAGAAGAGGAGGGAGATGAAGATGAGGGGGGAATTTTCTGGGAATTCTTTGAACGGGCAGGATTGGCAGGGCGCATGCTAAGAAAATTACGGAAATCGGACAGGATGCAATGATGGGGACTAGAATTGTCGCGAATACAACGGAAGATCAGAGGCCCTTACGCCTGCCTGCGTGTTTCTGGACGAGCGCAAAGTACAAGCCTACAAGCACGAGCACTCCAATTGCGATGAAAATGAAGGCGTTGTCCCTCCCAGCAGTTTGTGGCGTGGACACAGGCAAGGAGGGAATGGCGGATGCCGTGACGGATGGGAACGCAGGGGGCGTCGAGGTGGTTCTCGGCTTCGCGGCAGGCGCCTTGAAATTGGAAAGCACGCCGGGGTCGACGAATTTCTTTACCTCCACCTTGGCTTTGAATAGCTCATTCGGTTTCAAATCAACCTCCCATTCGGCAACAAGGCTGCCTTCCTTCACCCTCGAGGGTTTGGGCAGGATCTCAATCAACCCGCCTAAATAATCCTTGTAGCTCAGGGGAAGCGTGTAAGCAAGCATGCCAGCGAAGCCCGAAGCGCCTGCGGAGTATGAAAGAGTGAACGAGGATGAATCGGAGGAAAATGTTCCGGTTACGGAGGAATGCTCGTCAGTTATTATCGTCTTCGGAACATCAGGAATAACTGGAGTGGGGGAAGGTGGGGCAGCAGAGGTCGGGGTTGGAGAGGACGCTCCAGAAGGGCCCACATTTCCGCCTGTAATCGAACTCGAGGGGGCCGGTGTCGGCGTTGGGGTGGGAGCTGCACTGATGGTAATATTGGTTGAATTCCAAACGGTCGAATAATTGGCGGAGGCGGTGATAATGCCAGTTGCTGTAGAAGTGAACAGGCCGGTCGTTGCATTTATGGTGCCGTTCCCAGTAAGCGCCGTCACATTGTACGTCGCGTTCACAGTATAATTGGTGTTACCGAACGCATCCTTGATGGTTACCGCAAACTGCTGCGTACCTCCGAGGGTGACCGTTGGTGCTTGTGGAGTCAAGCGCACTTGCGATACGGTCGAAGCATTGACCAAAATCGTGGTGCTGTTCGTTGCTGATGAATTGCTGGCGCTTAGGAAATTCAGTGTCGCGGTTCCTGCAGTCCTAAGCTGGATGCCTAGATTCGTGTTGTTGGCAGAGCCGTTGCTTGGCATTACCGCCTGGGCATCGTCGCTCGATAAATTGTAAGTATCGCCCGCCAGATTTCCGAACTTGTCCTTGCTGGTGAAATTGACCGTAATATTAATTCCAGCGACTGCGGATGTTGCCGATAAATAATATTGGACGGATGCCACGTTCCCGGAACTGACAGTGAATGTGGTAGCATTCGTTGAGGAAGCGTTGGAACCGCTCGTGACCGCAATAGTCTTGCTGCCCGCAGCCGCCAGGGTGAAGTTTGCGTTCGTGTTGTTTGCAGTGCCGTTCGTGGGAAGCGTCGCGCTGGAATCTGAGGAAGAATAATTGTATGTGTCCGGGACGGGATTTCCGAATGCGTCCTTGCTGGTGAAGTTGCCGGTGAATTGCGTTCCGGCTGTGGCTGAAGTGGAGCTGAAGAAGTTTTGTACGGTCGCAACCCCTGCGGGGGAGATAGTGATCGATGCCGAGACGTTCACAGCGGAAGCGTTGGAGGCGGAGAATGCGGTAATTGTTTTCGTGCCGGCAGTCCTGAGCTGGAAGCTTCCCACTCCAGTGCCGTTCGGAACTGAACCGTTGGTTGGAAGCGCAGATTGCAAATCGGATGAACCGAAGCTGAAAAGCGAATTGGCGAGGTTGCCAAACGCGTCGGTGACGGTCAGGTTAACGGTGAAGTTGGTGCCAGCAATTGCGGAGGGGGGGACTTGGAAGAAAGTGATGTATGCTGGAGTGCCGGGAATGATCGTAAAAGTCGTTGTGTTGGAGGCGGAGCCGTTGGTGAGGGCGCTTACGGTGATCGTCTTGCTGCCCGAGGCCCTTAACACGAAGGTAGCGTTAGTGTTGTTGGCAGTTCCGTTTGCTGGCATGGTGCCGGAGGAATCAGAGGAGGAGTAGTTGAATGTTTCGGGCACCAGGTTGCCGAACCTGTCTTTCGCGGTGAAGTTTCCGACGATGTTTGCACCCGCAGCAGCTGAAACTGAATAGAAGTGCGCTTGCACGGAAGCGACTGTGGAGGGGGTGACTGTAACAGTAGTGGTGTTGGTCACGCTGGTATTGGCATTGCTAATGACGGCGATCGTTGCGGTGCCAGTTAATGTGGCATTGAAAACGCCGGTTGTGGAACCGTTTCCGGACTGGTAAGCGGAGACAAAAGCGCTGCTTGAAGTCCAATTGAATCCGCCGGTATCATTCAAATTTCCGTCGGAATCAACGCCTGCAACCGTGAATGTGAAAGTTCCTCCGGAAGTGTTGGAGGGAGCGAGGGGAGTCATGTTTATTCCCCTGATTGCACCCGAAACAAAACCGGCAAATTGCATTAGCAATACAGGTTGAGTGCCATTGATTGCCGTATTGTTTGAAGCCAGCACGCCCCCGCCCCTTGAGGCGTTGAAAAAGTAATTCTCGCTTGGCAGATTCACGAAAACGGTTCCGCCTGTTGAATTGGTAAGCTGGGATGCCACGAAATTCCAGGAACCCGCGCTATTATTATAGGCGGATATATTTACCGCGGAGGATGGCTTGCCCGATACGCCAGTAACAATAACCGTGACATTATGCAAATTATAATCATAATTATCGCTCAATGAGATGGCCAAAGTAGTTGTCGAAGTGATGCTTGAATTGATTTGCCTTGTGACAAAACCCGCTTTGTTCGCGGTGAAAATGTGCGGCGTAAAGCTAAGGTTCGCCGTATTGTTGCCGATGAATTCGGTTACGATCGCGTAAGGCGTTAAGCCTGAGGAAGCGGAAGTGAGGTTTGCTTCAGCTATTGCCGCAGATGAATTCGTAATATTGACATTAGCCCCCGATATTGCGGATGAATCGGTGCGATTGGTAACGTTGACCCGCACGTACCATTGAATTGTAATGTTGCTATTAGTGCTGCCCCAGCCTATCATGCTCTTGTTCCTGAATGAAACATTCAACAATACGGTGTTAAGATGGGGGCCCTCGTTTCCGCCTTGAGTATATACATCATAATCCGGACTGGGGCATTGCAAGTTGCAAGGAATAAGAATATCATTGGTAAAGCGGGTATTAGTGTTGTTGCCGCCAAGGGAACCGCTTTCCCCGATTCTTATAGCCGTATAGGCACCATAAATAATATTATTGGAGAAGTTATTGTCAAAATTGTTGAATTGGAGCCTTATCCCTGCAGCATTGGAATAGCTTTGATTGGTATTGAATGTATTATTTTCAAATGAACTCGATGACGATTCCCTCATGGTGAGGCCATACACGCCAGTTATGTTATTATTGCGTATGATGCTACCTTGAGCTCCGTGCAATGAAAGCCCCGCCGTGGTATAATAGGTTTCGCCAGTTGAAATGATTGAGTTGAGCACTTGTGTGTCAATTGCACTCGATAACTCAATTCCAAAATGAGCGGCTGAGGAGAAATTGGAGTTCTGAACGATATTTCCAACGCCGCTCTGAATAACCAAGGCTTGCACAACATAGGAAATACCCGTCACATTGATTATCTGGTTGTAGCTGGCGTTGGGCCGCAGGTAGATCGCGTTGCCGTAAGAGGAGCTGTTTATCGATAAAGCGGTGATGTTGGTATTCTTGATGGTGTTATTGCTGGGTGCGTTAGAGAGGAAATCCTCAAGTTTGATGCCGTAGCCGCCGGAGTTCGAGGAATTGACTACTATCGTCAGATTGTCCGCGGTGTTATTGATGGCTACGCCCGCGATGTAGATTCCCCTTGGATTTGTGTTGTAACCCGCATGGGTTATCGCTCCGTTCCTGATGACGGTATTGTTATACTGGAAAATGTACACGCCGCTCGAGCTGTCGGAAGTGTTCCCGAATTTTATTGCGAAGCCTTTCAAATCCAATATGATTCCGTTTGCGGAAATAGTAAAGCACGTGCCCGTTGAGGAGACGTTCTGCGTTAGTTGGTAGGCCTCGCTCGCATTGTTCAAGGTTGTGCAATTGGATAGCAACGTGAGGGCGCTGACTTCGGGGGAGCTGATTAGAACTGAAATACTAAGGGCAAACAAGAAAGCAATTGCTCCTGCACCTATCCGCATAAAGATATCGCCCAATATCCATATGTTAACATTTGGGCGGTATATTAATGTTTTCAAAACGAGCTTTGATTCTGAGAGGCGAGCCGATTCTAGAAACCCAGCTTCTCATTCACGAAAATCAGGTGCAGCCTTTCCGGGTTGATTTCCTTATTTATGATGAGGAGTTTGTTGACCGCACTGCCGGGAACGCCGTACGCCTTCCTCGCCCTCTCGGATTCCAGCGGGAGCACATACTCATAAATCCGTTTCATCGCATCATCCAGATTTTTCACGATTTTCTGCGTGCCCACGACCCAGATTACCTTTCCTCCGGAATAAGCGCATGCGGGAAGCTGGGAGCCGCTTGCGGACGCAATTACCAAATGGCCGTCTTGGGTGGCCGCATGCACGGAGCCCGTGGCGTAATCCGCAGCTGCACCCAATCTCCTTTTGAGCTTAGGATCAGCGTCCTTGTCCCAGAGCACTTTTCGCACATCATCGTATTTTCCGGATTCGTTGATTTCCCTCGCGGCGCCTATTGCATCATCAGTCGTTGAGGTCATGGTCATCACTTCGGCGCCTTCGGGAATTAGGTCCAGAACGCGCTTTTTTGCATCGGATCCGGTTTCCACATATTCCGCACTGATTCCATTTGCCTTCAGTGCCTCCATTGTTTTTTCCACGATTCCTTTTTCCGCGAGTTTATCCCAATTAGCCATATTATTTCCACCCCCATTTTTAAAAAAAATCAATATATTCCCATGAACGTGCGGCAGAACTGCACCTTTGCGTACTTTAGGGCGCGCTTGCCATCATCGGTCAGGGAATAATATATATTTTTGCCCTCCTTCTTTTCCTTGATGAGCCCCGCTTCGTTCATTGCCTTCAATGCAGGATAAATTGTGCCCGGAGACGGCCTGCTTCCCTTTCGTTTGCCAATCTCCTTAGCAAGCTCCTGGCCATGCATCTTTTTTTTCGAGAGCAAAAAAAGCACCAGGAATGAGAGCATCCCCCTCATGTCGCAGTAGCTTTCACAATCTTCCTTTTTTCCCAATTTGATCACGCACTAAGCTTGGCATTCCGGAACATATTAAACTTGCCCATGCGCCCATAAATACGTATCGGTTGTACGATATGTTTATATACTTAAGTTGGTTCATATATCGTATATCCGATAATCCGGATTTAACCGGAAGAGGTGCATGTTATGTGCGGAATGAATTGCGGCCCGGAAGGACGCAGCTTCCTTACAAAGGAGGAGAAACTGGAGATGCTGGAGGAGTACCACAAAAGCCTGCAGCTGGAATCAAAGGGAGTGGAGGAGAGGATAAAGGAGCTAAAGAAGGCAAATTGATTTCCCCTCTTTTTTTCTTTTTTTTGCTTAGTTTTGCAACCGCCTGAAAATTACTAGTTTATTGCTAAGTTTTGCACGCCTTTATTTACCGGTACTGATTCGGATCCGGCGCAACCCTAAAGCCCTCGTTCCAGGAATCCATGAGATCCATATCTTGTTTGGAGAGCTCAAAATCAAATATTTGTGAATTCTCAATTATCCTGCCCTCGTGCACCGATTTGGGGATCACGGCAACATCGTGTTGGATGCACCACCTTAGGAGGATTTGGGCTGGCGATTTGGAGTATTTTTTTGAAAGCGCAAGGAGTTTTTCATCACTTAGCTTATTTCCGCGAGTTAGGGGGGAGTAGGCTTGCAATTGAATCCCCTTCTTTTTGCAATAATCCAATAATTCCTTGTTGTAAACGTATGGCGAGAATTCGACCTGGTTTACGGCGGGAATTATTTCCGTGTTAGCAAGGAGATCCTCCAAATGTCGAATCATGAAATTCGCAACCCCAATTGATTTTATTTTTCCACCTGCAATAAGCTTTTCCATCCTTTTCCAGGTCTGCACGCGAACGCGAACAATTGGCCAGTGGATAAGGTAGAGGTCAATGTAGCCGGAGTTCAGAAGCGAAAGGCTCCCCTCAAATGCTTTTTCCACAATTGCATGGTCGGAATTCCATAATTTGGTGGTGATAAAAATTTCATGGCGTGGAATTGAGGATTCGCGGACTGCTTTACCTACACTGCCCTCATTACCATAATATGCTGCCGTATCAATTAGCCGGTAACCTGCAACAAGCGCCCATTTAACTGCATTTTCCGTTTCGCTTCCGGGCGCAGATTTGTAGGTGCCAAGGCCAAGAGTAGGCAAACTAAAGCCAGAATTCAATTTAACCGAAAGGATTTTGGGCATGAAGTAAATATCCTGCCTTTCCCTTTAATTTGCTTGCGCTATGAGCAAATGTAGCCCCTTATTTTCTTGTAATAGCGGCAAGAAGGAGGGCCGCAGCTTCCGCAATCGGATGAGCAGCTGCTACAGGACTCCCCGTTGTTGCAAAGGCCATCCCCGCAAACTGGCCCGCATGATCCGCAATCACCCGGGCAGGAGGTGCATGTTTCGCCCCCATAGCAGCAGTTGTCGCCGCAGATTGGCGTTTTGCTGGTTTTGGGCGCGTAGTCCACTACATCAGCACGGGCGCCGTTTGACTGCCTATATGGATATTGGGGGCCGTAGTCACCATATCCATCCCCATTGCCATCAAAGATGCAAAGGCCGCCAATGTCATCATAATAATTCCCCCTGCCTTTACCTGCTATTGTGGTATTGAAGGGCCCTAGGCTTGAAGCTTGCCAGTTGGTGTTGCGCTCGAAATTGTTGTACCACGCCTTGTTGTTTATTGTACCGGGCAAGGAGCTCCTGGCAATTTCCGCCCCAAACCAGTTGTCAGTGATGTTATTTTCGGAAAAATTGTTGTAATCGGAGATGTAAAAGACCGGACTTGGGGGAAACTGGATGTTCACCGCATAAATTCCGTAGTTGTTGTGCCTGAAATTATTCGCCTCGATGATGTTGTATGAGGATGCACCTATAAGGCTAAGACCACTACCGCCACTGCGAGTGTAATCCACTGAATTCCTTCTCACAAAATTTTCCGAGCTCATGTAGAGGTTGATGCCATAATCGCCCCCGGCTATTGTGTTGCGCTCAATGTAACTGCTTCCAGTGAATTCGACATTTATCCCCGCTCCCGAACCAGATACGGCAATGGAATTATCGTGGATGTTTAGGGCGGAGCTCCAAGTGGAATCCCGGGTATTGTAAAAGCCAAAGCCTACCGCAAATGCTCCGACAATATTATATCCAACCTCAATGTTATCCGCATTCCTGAAATATACACCCTGGGCAACATTGCTCATTTTATTGTCAAGTATGCGAATGTTGTTTTGCCCGCTGCCTGCCCCGCTTGCATAGATTCCAGAGCTGAAATCCTTAAATTCACAGCCATAAACTAGAATGTTGGAAAGGCCCGGGTGGATGTAAATGGCCGAGCTTGGATCGGAAAGTTCTTGCCTTTGCAAAACGGTATTGTGGCATATGACTTTGATGTTGGAGGCGGTGATATTGATTCCAAAAGGAAGGATGAAGGTGCCGGGGCAAAGAACGGTGTCGGTTGAAACCACCAAACCGGCGGTTGGGACGGTGCAGCTAATTGCGCCCTTTATGAATTCGGCATTAACCTCCTCGAATGACAGCGCACGGTTGAAGAGCTTTACATCGTCGATTATTCCGTTGAAAATGTTCACATCCTCAATTGAGCTGTATGAATGCGCGCCAATAATTACCGGTTGGTTTCCCTGATTTATGGTTCCCGACATGGATACAGTTCCGGTAAGGGCGCCATTAACATAAATTTTGATGGTTGTGCCATCGTAAGTCCCGGTTACATAATACCATTGGCCAACTGGGATATTTACATTGGAAACTGCTGTTTGGACCAATAGATCCCCGGCCCTTCTCACAACGAATTGCGGGGTAACCCCATTTGGCTGCAATTCCAGCACAAAGGAACCAATGAAATTGCTGTTTTCATCATACCATTTCGCGAGGACAACTTGGTGATCTCCGGAAATCCCGAGGGGATAGACCCAGGCGGAGACGGTTACCGCATTTGGGGTTGCGAGGGATGTCGAATGGGGTATGTACACATTCTTATAATTGATGCCATTTCCATCGAACTGGAGCGAACTGCCAAATTTTCCCCCAACCCAAAGAGGCGTATTTCGAAGCTGGCCGGTGTTGCCATTTCCAGAAGAATCAAAGGCGGCAATTCCGGTTCCTTCGTCCATCATCCAATAGCCTGCGAGCCCATACTGCTCTGAGAGGACAACAGCTCGGGATGCAGGCACCCTTGCTAATTCAAGATCTCCCCTAAGGAAATAGCCTATAAGTACAAGCGAGGTTACCATTAGCCAAAACAGCTTTCCTCCGTATGCCATGAACCCACCCCAACATCAGCTTTTGCACTTAAAAAATTGTTATTCAAATATAAAACTCCACAAGTATGGAAAATATACCGGCTGTTTTACGAGGGAAAAGGGGGAAAAAATCAATCTCCGACATATGTCGAATAAGCACCGGTATGAAAAAGATATCCCATGGTTTTTAAGCCTAATTCAAGTCCATATGGTTAACAATTAAGCAAACGAACTAGGTGGGAAAAATGGCAAATCACAAGTTAGAGACTAGGGTAGTGAAAAACATCAAGGCGCATGAGCTCACGCAGGATCTTTTGGAAAGCGACAACTTCCCAATTTGCCTCACAACGACCTATCACTACCCCAACGCGGAAATCATCGCAAAAAGGTTCAGAGGCGAGGATGATGGGATGATTTACAGCCGGCTTAACAACCCCACAACAAGGGCGCTTGGGATGAAGGTTGCAGCGCTTGAGGGGGCGGAATCGGGCCTTTGCTTTTCAACCGGGATGTCCGCAATCACAAATGTTTTCCTTTCGCTTTGCAATTCAGGGAATAATGTGATTGTGAACCAGACGGTTTATGGGGGGACGCACAAGCTGATCAATGACGAGATGCCACGGTTTGGCATTACGGCAAGGAGGTTTGAGAATGCGCATCCGGAGCAGGTTGAAAAATTAATCGATCCGAAAACAGCGGTAATTTTCGTGGAAACGCCATCCAATCCAACGCTTGGGATAGTGGATATTGCAGTGGTTGCCAAAATTGCAAAAAAGCATAATATTCCCATGGTTGTGGATAACACTTTTTGCACACCGATTTTGCAAAACCCAATTGCCCTTGGGGCGGATATTGTGATCCATAGCGCAACAAAATATATGAATGGGAATGCCAGTTTGGTTGCCGGGATTGCGGTTGGAAATAAGGGGCTGATGAGAAAAATTTACGATAGGACATTTTGGACATTTGGCGCAACACTTGGCGCATTTGATGCGGGAATGCTGCTTATGAGCCTGCAAAGCCTTGCCGTTCGCATGAATAGGCACTGTGAAAGCGCAATGATTGTGGCAAAGCATTTGGAATCCCACCCAAAGGTTGCAAGGGTGCACTATCCGGGCTTAACGAGCCATCCGCAGCACGAAATTGCCAAAAAGCAGATGAGGGGATTTGGCGGGATTTTGGCATTTGAAGTGAAGGGGGATAAGCTGGCGGCGCAAAAGGTTGTGGATAGCACGCATGTTTGCGAGAGGCTGATCAATTTGGGGCAGAACATCACAACAATTGTGCATAACGCTTCAACAACGCACTCGGAGCTGGATGAGGCGGCATTGAAGAGCGCTGGAATCAGCGAAAGCTTCATCCGGCTTTCAGTTGGGTTAGAAGCGCCAGAGGACATTATCGCTGACCTTGACCAGGCGCTTGCGAAAATCTAATTGAGAAAAGGCAAGATCAACATGGCAAGGAACGCAATTCTGAAATCAGTCAAGGTTAGGTGCCTAGCAACATCCGCCAATTTGGGGCCGGGCTTTGATGTAGCCGGGATGGCACTGCTTGAGCCATATGATGTAATGGAATTCGAGGTGGCGCAAGGAGGGGGGACAACAATTGCCAATGAGGGAAAATACTCCGTTCCGGAAAACCCCCCTGAAAACACTTTGGGGCCGGTGATTGAAAGTATATGCAGGGAGTACGGGATTTTAAATGGCTTCAAAATCACAATTGTAAAAAACATCAAGCCCGCATCCGGTTTGGGAAGCAGCGCATCGACTGCGGTAGGCGCTGCAGTTGCCTTGAATGCGCTTTACGGGCTGCAGCTTACCAAAAAGCAATTAATCGATTACGCTGCCCTTGGGGAAAAAGTCGCGGCGGGCTTTGCGCATACGGATAATGTCTCGCCTGGGATTTTGGGGGGGATTGTTTTTTCATCAGAATCATCAAGTGGGGTTGGATTTGTCAATTTCCCGCCAATAGAACTCGATCTTTTAGTGGTTCTTCCGGATAAGGAGAAAGGCTCCACAAAAAAAATGCGGGGGGCAATACCCGAAATGGTGGAATGGAATAAGGCAAGGGGCAATTTGATGGCGCAATCGGCATTATTTGCATCAGCAATAGAGTCGAATCCGGAAAAATTCATTGAGGCGGTGCATGGAAAGGACCAAATTGTGGAAAAGGCCAGAGCCCAAGTACCGGCGCTTGATCATCTTCCGGCAATTCAAGCGCTTGGCGATAAATACGGCTTTGGGGTGTTTGCCAGCGGGGCGGGGCCGGCTGTTATTGCGGCATGCAAAAAGGATAATGCGAATAAGGGGCGGATGGAAAAGGATGTTTCTGCCTATTTCAAATCCAAGAAGGTTGCCGTTTCGCTTATCTGGACGCAAATTTCCCCTAAAGGCGCTGAAATCATTGATGCCAAAGGAAATAATTCATCGGATTGGAATGGGAAAATAATGGGAAATGATGAATCATCGGATTGGAATGTGAAAATGACGGGAAATAACAATATCTCAAAAGTTCAATGCATCGAATGCAGGAATGTCGAAATGGGGGATGCAAACAGGTGCCCAATATGCGGCGGGCTGCTTGAGATTTTGCATGATTTTTCAAAAATTGCGGGGATTTCAAAAAAACTATTCGAATCACGCACTGGTTCTGGGGTTTGGCGCTTCAAGGAGCTGATACATCCATCCCTGGAGGAAAAATTCATCATCTCGAGGGATGAGGGAAATACCTTCCTTTACACCCATAAAAAAGTGGATGAATACGCCGGAATTAAGGGGATCCTGCTCAAGCATGAGGGGGAAAACCCAACCGGTTCGTTCAAGGATCGGGGAATGACCGTTGCCATTTCGCAGGCGGCAAAAGTGGGTGCAAAAAAGGTTGCCTGCGCCTCAACCGGAAACACCTCCGCCTCCATGTCCGCATATGCCTCCCTTGGGGGAATTGAAAGCGTGGTTTTCATTCCTGAAGGCAAAATTGCAACAGGAAAGCTATCGCAATCGCTGGCATATGGCGCCAAAATCGAGCAGATAAAGGGTAATTTCGATTCGGCAATGGAAAAAGTGCAGGTGAAAAGCAAGGAGGGGGGGATGCACCTTCTTAATTCAATCAACCCCTGGAGAATCGAGGGGCAAAAAACTATTATTTTCGAGATGCTAATGCAGCTTGATTGGGAATCGCCGGATTGGATTGCAGTTCCTGCTGGGAATTTGGGAAATACATCGGCTTTTGGGAAAGCGCTAAGGGAGGCAAAGGATCTGGGATTGATTGAAAAGATCCCACGGCTGCTATCTGTGCAGGCTCAAGGAGCCGCGCCATTTTATAGAATGTGGAAAAATAAGGGAAAAGCGCTTGTTGCAGAAACCAAACCCGAAACCATTGCAACCGCAATCCGCATTGGAAACCCCATTAGCTGGCCAAAAGCGATCCGGGCAATTGAGTACACCAACGGAGTGGTGGAGCAGGTTACGGATGGGGAGATAATGGATGCAAAGGCCGTAATTGATGGCGCGGGGATTGGCTGCGAGCCGGCTTCCGCCGCAACCATTGCAGGAGTGAAAAAACTGGTTATGGCCGGAATCATTAAGGAAGGGGAAAAGATCGTTTGCATACTTACGGGCAATCTCCTCAAGGATCCGGATGCGACTATCGGATACCATCAAGTGAAGCTTGGAAATTTGAATGGATAGCCGATTTAGGGAAACAGATTTCCGAGTCATTTTGAGGGCGAATCTGAACCGTCAAGCCTTTTTCTAAATTGCAAGATATCCTCCTTAAGCCTATGCCGGATTGCAAGCTGGGCCATTACTCCTAGGTGGCCATTCACCAATTTGCGAGCATCATTGATCATTTCTGGAGGCATTTTTTCCTCCAGCTCAGAAAGGAAATCCGCCGCATGACCTTTGTTTTTCGAGCGCAGCTCATGGCCTTGCACAATATGGTCCGCGATATGTTCGAAAGCCCTTTCCCTGCCTTTAGGGGTCTTGAGGTCTAGATCCTTCATTTCAGATAGTGGCGGCACCGGGGATCGGAATTCGTTCCGGTAATGCAGACCTAGCATGCGCGTGTATGCGACCTTGAATTCATCTATTTGGGAAGGAGTGATATAACCAGAAGAAACGAGGATGGGCTCGATTTGCCTATTGCACTCAATAATTTCCTTGATTGTTTCCCTATGGAGGGGCACTTTGGACATGGAATTAGAATGCCAAGCGGATTTTTATTCATGCCCTAGGGGACCGAAAATTGCAATCCGATTGCATGGTGTTTTCCAGAAGGCAAATGATCACGAGGATTTCAATTCCTGCTTTATCTCCCGGATGATGCCATCACTATCGCTCCACCAATCGCGCGGAGAGATCCGGTAGATCTTCCAGCCCTTGCTTTCAAGCAGGTTCTGCCGGTAGACATCGCGCTCCTTTGCATCAAGAAGGCCGGAATAGGGATGCTTGTCGATTTCTATGCCCAGGGAGAAACGGTGCTTGTCATCCTTGTCCACGATGGCAAGGTCAAGCGAATAGTTTGATAGTCCGATGCCTTCCGTAACCTCCAGGCCGGTTTTGCGCAGGCTTTCGGAAATTGCAAGCGATAGCGAATCGGCTAGAGTGTGCTGCTTTTGGAGGGATTTTTCGTAGAGTTGGGGATCAAGAGTGCGCAGGATGCTGGAAACTTGCTCGGTGTTTGCTTCGGACACGAATTTAGCGTATTCGAGGTATTTGCGAAGCAATTGGCCCCCGACATTGGATTCATCGGTGATTTTTAGCTGTTGTGGCTCAATGGAGGAAAACACGAAAATTTTCTCCCTTGCCCGCGTGATTGCAACATTTAGCCGGTTTTCACCGCCCTCCATTGAAAGCGTCCCGAATTGCGTGAGGACTTTTCCATCTTCCGCTGAAGGAGCATACCCAATTGAGAAAATGATCATGTCGCGCTCATCCCCCTGCACATTTTCAATGTTTTTCACGAAGAGGGATTGGATCTCCTCATTTTGCACGCGCTCTTTTTCGCGCTTATAGTTGATGTAGAATTTGTAATCCGCCATTGCACGCTTTTCAAAGAGGTTTTCAATTAGGTCGCGCTGGGCGGAATTGAATGTGACTATGCCAATTGATGGCGGGCTTGGTTTTGCAATTTCTTTTGCAACAAAATTGACTATTGCCTGCGCCTCGGCACGATTACGCCTCTTATCCCATGTACCATCCACCTTGACCCATTCAATTGCAGGGGATTTCTTGGGATGCTCAGCAGATGCAATGGTATGGATCTTTCCGCCGTAAAATGCGAAGTTTGAGAAGGAGATCAATTCTTCTCGCCTGGATCGGTAATGCCAATTAAGCAGGAGCTCGGGATACCTGCGTTTGGAGAGTTGCAGGAAACTTTTGATTCCCATAACCTCCCTTAATTCCGATGCGCTTTTTGAATCATCCTCATCCCCATCCTCTGAATCAAGGTAGGATTCGAACAAATCAAATGGCGGGAGCTGCTTTTCATCGCCGGCAACCAGGACCGATTTTCCCCTGAAAAGGGATGGGATCGCATGCTCAAGTGGGCATTGCGAGGCCTCATCAAAAATCACCGTATCGAATAAGCCCTGCTTAAGTGGGAAAATGGAGGAGACGGTTTCAGGCGAAGCTAGCCATACGGGAAAGAGGTCAAAAGCGCCCTTTGAATCAAATTCGCGAAGGAACTTCCTTATTGACCAGGGCTGCTTGTCCTTTTCGCATTGGAATTTCATCTCCTTAAGATTTGAGTATTTTTGCTTGGAAATGTTTTCATGCCATGCGCGGCGGACCTCCTGCCTTGATTTGTGCTTGCGCTTATCCAGCAGGGATTGGGCTTCCCTCCGATAGCGGTCATAAGTTTTGCGGTCTAGCTTTTTGAGGATCGGAAAATCGTTTTCAGCGGAAAAAATCCATTTGTAATAGAAAGTGTGCCGGATTGCGGATATCGCCCCGGTTGCGCTTTTTTCAGTTTCGAAGGCATCAAGCGCAATATCGAGGAGCTTTTTCTCATTTGCCGATAGGTCCTCGAGCTGAGATTGGACGATTTTGCTCTTTTCCTTGTTCTTGACATTCATTTCAAGCTGAAGCATTATTGCGCCGGCTGTCTCTGAGGATACTGATTCTTGCCTTGTGAGATCGGAGGCAAAATCAAGGCCAAGGATGGATTCGAGTGCAGAAGCTTCGGCCTGGAATCGCTGCATTAATTTGTTGTACTCCCCAAGCTTGATGATCGCGCCATATGTTTTGGTTTGGAATTTGAGCTGCTCGCCTGAAAGCTCACGGAGAATCAGCTCGAATGGAAATTTTTCCTCCTTGAGGGATCCTTTGATTGCTTCAATGTAGGATTTGGATTCCCTCCATTTCGCATCTGCAAATTTGAGGAGCGCTTTTGATTTTTTCGGAAGCGAGAGGATTTGCGATTCCAGCACGAGGGATTTGGGATAGGGTGTGCCTTTTTTCACCAATGCAAGGGATGCCCAATAGGGGGATTGGAATAATTCGGTGAGGGTTTCATGTATCCTGGAAAGCTCCCTCAAATGAATTTCCGCCTCCCTAAGTTTTTCCTCGCTTAGGGATGAAATCTTATCCTGCGAAATCGTTTTGAAGGAGGTTTTCTGGGAAACCTTCATCATGGGGAGGATTTCGGAGAATTTTTCTAAGGTCTCATGGAGCTGCTGCAATGAGAATTTGCCCTCTAGCCCATTCAAATCGATGCTCGCTAGAAGAGGATCCTTGTCTAATGAGTAGAGTTCTTTTGGAGTTGAGCCTGAGGATAATTTGGTGTTAAGTGCCTGATGGTAGGCAACAATCTGCCCAAGCAGCTCCTCGCTCCTTTCGCCCTTGTCGTCAATTGAAATTTGTGGAAGCTCCTCTGAAGAGTTGAAATTATCAATCACGCGCGAGGCTTTGGTGTAGATTGAGCGGCGGTCCTTGCCATAATCGTGCACAAGGGCAACCATGTCGCCAAGGCCGATTGCGGATAGCCGGTTGTATACTACGTCTAGGGCGGCCCTTTTTTCGCATACCAGAAGGACGCGCTTTCCCTTCGCGACATTGTCTGCAATTACATTCACAATAAGTTGTGATTTACCGGTTCCGGGAGGGCCATGGACTGCAATCCCGCCTAGCTTTTCCAATGAGAGTAGGGCCCGCTCCTGTGATCCATCAAGGGAGGTGACGCCATAAGTGCGCCTCAATTGGTCGTCGGGCTTTAACCATTCGCTTTTATCGGGCGCCTCCCCATTGAAGAAATCAAAAAGAAGGCCCGATTTGGGGGATTCCTTAATGAGGGATTCATAATCGGAAAGCAAAGTTGAGGAGGTTTGGGGGAATAAGCCAAGGACTGCAAAATTCCTAAGTTTAGTTTTGGAGCCGGGGTCCATCTTGCCGCCCTTTGTTGTTTCATATTGGATTATCCCTTCCTTTAGCACGGGCTTTCCATCAAACCTTATGCCAAGCCCCTCGCATTTTTCCATTGCGGATTCGATGAAGCCTTCCTTTCCTTCCTCTATTTCAAAATCGTATTCCGGGTCGAATTTAATGCGGTTGAATTTCTGGTAGGCTATGATGAAGGTCTTGTTCAGGATGGGCAAGCGGTCGAGATCGGGCTTTGCGGCAAATTCGAGCTTTTTATAATCCTTTTCAATTGAAACCGGGAATAGCACAAGAGGGCATTTGAAATGGGTGCCATCGCCGAATTTGCCTTCAACGAACGGATAGCCGATGAAAACATCGTAATTTCCGGTTTCCTTTTCTATGAAATCAGCCTCGCGCTGGAGGTGAGTCAACCTATAGCTAGCAGCCATCTCATCTTCTTTTGGGGTGATGACTTTGACGAGGCGCAGGGGCTTTTGATTGGTGATTTTTTCCGCCAGTTTTTTTGCTTCCGCCTTGTTTTCATCGAATAGCTCAAATAGGTCGAAGTGGAGCTTCATGTTAAGCCTTGCCAGATGGAGGGAGCGGTTCTTCTTGCTGACATCCGTCAGCTGGTCACGCAATACCTCCAGCACTTTAGGCACGGAAACCTTCTCCTGGATCTGCGGATTCGCTAAATTTTCAATAAGTGTTGTATATTCGGATGCCACATTTTCCCCTTTCAAAGATAGGCGTGAAAGATTATAAAGGATTTGGAAATGGGCTTATTGTCATCAATATTGTGCGGCAATAAATGTTCGCCAGCATATTGTGGTAACTTTTTGTTTTCAGCAAAAGTAATTACCGCTCCACATTATGTAAAAAGCGGCTTTTTGAGGGGTTTGTTATCAATAACGATAACAATCAGATGGTTAAGCAGAACCCAGTTGCGCTTTGATTGATAGCAATAGTCCGGCCGAAACTTCATCGAAATCGGGCGGATTTCGCATCAGCTTGCTTAGCTCTGTTTTCCAAATCCGCTCCTTCCGCGCGATTGCCTGCTTGAATTCGGAAAATTCGAATTTCTTACCGTAATAACCGAGCTTTTGGTTTATTTCCCCTAAATCGAATTTGGCGTTCTTTTTTGTCATGAACCACGCATCATAAACATCCCTTGGCTTGTCCCTCGCAATAATTGCCCTCACTTTTTCCGCGAGCATCTCGTTCAAATCCATGCATAATGCGACATAAGGCCTCAAATCGAGGTAGGGCGGCACAATCCGAACTGCAAGGGCTTTCCTCAATACTTCTTCCCTCATGCTGATTTCCAGCACTATCGTTTGAACGCTTATTTCATTTCCTTGGTAAAGAGGCCCGTTTACCTTCAATTTGGCGGAAATCGAATTTGGTTTTTGCTCTTTTTTACTAATCGCGCACAGGGCAAATTTGCCTAGCTCTGCGACTGCCTTTTCGATTATTTCTGAAGGCTCCTTGTGGGAGGAAAAGGTGAAATCAAGGTCCTCTGAAAACCTATCGAGCGCATAGGCCTTCTGAAGCGCAGTGCCGCCCTTGAAAATGAATTCGCTGGAAGAGACGGCATAAAGCGATGCCAAAAAGGCGTGCTGAAGGTAATCCTTTTCCGCCTGATAGCTGTTGAGCCCCAATGATATCGCCATTGACGCTAACTCTTTCCCATCGATCATGCCAGCACCTCATTAATCAGAAGCATCCATTTCTTTGCCTTCAATCCGCGCATTGGCAACAGGGGATTCAGGGGCAAATAACGGGTAGATTTCATCTCCAAATCCGTATTTTGTTTTAAACTGCTAATATCGAGCAAATGCCCCAGCCTCCTTTTAAGCACCGAAGAACCCATCCTTTCCGCATAATCCTTAAGTTTTCGCAAATCAAGCGGATTTTGCTTCAATACCGCGTAAATTTCCGAGATTAGTATTTTTTCAGGCAGGTAAAGCGAATCGATTATGGCTTTCTCCGGTTCTGCAACGAAAGCATCGCCATACCGCCGGAAACCCAAAAATGCATTTTTCTTTAACTTAATGAATTCGATGCGAAAATTCCTGAAAAAAATGGTTTTCTTTTGTTTCATGCAGGCGATTTGCAGCACAACCGGAATTTGCGTGGTAAGATGGTGAAACGCAAGCGCCGAAAAAAAGGAAATGTACGAAGGAAAAACCAGGTTGGATGCTATCGCGTATTCATCCTTTCCTGGAAGGCAATATTTCCCCCTCTCGATGCGGATTATCTTTCCCTGCCTAGCGAGCCTGCTCAAAAAAAGCCGGCCGTATCCTTCCTGCTTCCCGATTATCCTGCACGCATCCTTGAGACTGAAAACCACTATTTGCTGCTTTTCCAACACCTCCCGAAATTGCTCAAAGCGCATAATAATCCCAGTAAGTTCTACTTTTGTATTTATAAAGTTATCTAAAATGATAATTTCAACTATATAAAAGTATAAATATACGAGTTTTGCAAACTCTTCAAAATAGCCGCTGCAAACCCCCCTCAAGGCGGATATTGGCCCGATTTCAAGGCAAGTTGCTGCAGCAGTGCTCAGGCAGCTTGATTATAGCGAATAAGGCGGCTGATTTCCCAGCACTTTAGGCACGGAAACCTTCTGCTGCACCTGCGGATTTGCAAGGTTATCTATAAGCTTGGTGTACTCTGATGCCACGAATTTACCCTTCCTAAACTAACCGGTAAAGGAATAAAAAGAGATTGATGGCATTGAAAAACCCCCATCAACTGCAATCATTATCGGGTGATACACATCTTGCATCCCCCGCAGGAGCGCAGTTGCACACGCATTCGGGACCGGGTTTTCTATCATATATGCACTGGGTTGGGGAGCAGCTGCAACCCTGAGAAGCGGGCGCGGTTGTAAATGACGAAGTGGCTTCTGAGCAGCTTGAGGGATTGGAGTTTATGCAGCTTATTACATTAAGATCATATGCCACTCCAGCCAACAGATTCGAAATTGTGCATTGGTGCATCGTTGTAGATGAAAGGCCGCATGCCATGTAATTGCCGTATGCTTGCAAATCCGTTTCCTTATATCTGATGCTGTTATTTACCGTTGCAACATTGGTATTCCAAATAACATTGGCATAGGTCTGGGATGAAATCAGACCCGACGGGCTAAGTCCGGATATAATTGGAGGAAGAGGCGTCATCGTAACAGATACGGCCGTCACTTGGCCCGAAACTATCGTTGCCGTCCGATACTCATCATTGTAACCGGTCAGGCTAAACCTTAAATTGTAGGTGCCGGGTGCAATGCTGCTGATTGTAAAGGGAGCATCGGCATAAAAGGCTCCGTTGATGTAAACCAATGCTCCAACCGGAGTTGATGAGACTTGAAGGGATCCGGCAGGAACGGGCGAGGG